>JADMIO011638330.1_pt1 | contig 78062 bp, 73 predicted proteins | sample 8958161 | NCBI WGS metagenome assembly JADMIO01 (sample SAMN16585339, study PRJNA669376) | soil metagenome | isolation source: Crop rotation soil | place: USA: Cullars Rotation, Alabama | collected 2011 | reverse complement strand
CGCGACAACTTGTCCACGTGGAATTCTAAGCTTAGGATCCCAATGTGCTGGAAAGATGCACTTCGAGTGCGAAGCGAATTCCACATTCCTGGCAAACGTCGAGAATTGGTTGCCACGTGTCTGACAATTCCGCGTACGCTGAATCGACTACGTTTCCGGCGGGTCCGGGATAGCTGTTGCTGTACGACCATAAAGGAGACCCAGTAAAACCGACAACGACATCGCCACCAAGTTGCTGTGTGGCCCGAGTTATCTTTTTTAATTCGTGTATCGCTCGATTGCGAACACCTTCGACGTCGCCATCACCCCACACGTGCTTGGGCACAATCGCTTGATGGCGGCTGTCGATTTTGTCCCCGATCGCCTGGCTAATTCCAAATGCGGCAACGGCAGGCACGTGGAGGTTGTAGCTATTCAGAAGTGCAACGATCCGACTACATTCTTCCGTCAGTGTTGCGTCATCAATTATCGAAAGATGATCGCCACGGACTGCTAATTCTAGACCGGCATAGCCCCATTCCGACGCCTTCGAGGCGAGTTCCGCTAAGGACAAGTCAGCGAATGCGCCGGAGAACAGAGTAATTGACCGGGGCATGGCAGTGCCGCTTGTGGCTTGGTCGATTAGGTAGGTTTGTCAGCTGGCTGACGCAACGTCGGCGCTTCGACCATTTGAGTTTGCGGTGCGGCCCCCGGCCCGGGAAGCGTTGTCGGCGGAACCATTGGCTCGTCCGGCAATTCATCTTCGGAATAGACTTCATCAATCTCCGTGTCGTCGATGTTGTGCCTCAGCAACAAATAAATCATCGTCGTCGAAGTAAAGAAGTAGCTATATCCGTAGCCGATCACAAATAGGACCAACAGGACGAGCCAACACTTGACTAAGAAGGCAGATATGTGATTTCCAGCAGTAACATTGTCTTCCAAGTAAGCATTGCGGACACTTTCAGGTGCGACGGATTTGAGTTCCGCCCGATCAACCAAAAGATCTCGCATTTCAAAGGTCAGGGGAGCGTCCATAAAAAGGTGATCGGCCCGGCGGCTCGAGAAGTACTCAGTTCCTGGAGTTTGGGCAACGCTCCATTTACTGAGATAGGCAACCATCGAACCCATGAAAGCCACAAAGAACATCACAACCATGCCGTACGCAATGGCGACCGCAATGTTCCAAAGGTAACTCCACGGCGCTTGGTAAACATAGTTGTAAGAGCGGGAAAGTGCGTCGAATGTATCGGAGCCTTCCGCACTGATTGTCGCAAACATCAGGGGATAGCCCACCAAACCGACCAGCAGTAAGGCCTGCGCAAACCCGAGCAACAGCACAATTGGCCACAACAGACCATTTACCAGATCGCCGACATAAGGGATGAGTTGTACCAATCCAAACGTGCAAATCGTAATCAGGACAATGCCAAGGACAAACAAAATGGGCACCAGCGGCGCCATCAAATAGTGCACATACTTTTGCGCGACAAAACGGAGTGAATCGGTCAATCCCGGCGGATCTTTGCCGGCGAGTTGCATCACCGCGATTCGCGTAATGGCGCCTCCAAAGAATGCCCAAGTCGCCAATGTCACGAATGCGACCAACAGCAAATACAATCGGGTGCTCAAATCAGCGCGAGGATCGAGCATCAACTGAATCGGCTTGAGAAACTTACGCAGCGGCTCTAACAAGACGCGAACGCCATCATGTTTGATCCATTCCCAGACGGCCGCGACGCCCGTGCCGTATTGCGTTCGGCCAACAACGAGCAAATAAGGGTTCGGACCTCGGTTTTCATTCCAGGGGCGCACACGAAACGTCGGGACATTCCCGAATTCATCTCGCTTTCCTGCGATCGAGCGAGCAAAGTCGTATTCGGCCTTATCCTGCAAATAGGCATCCTGTGCTTTCCGTCGAGCGACTTCTTCAGAGTCGCCACGTTTGACGTATGGATCCGGCACGTAATCTTTGACTTGCGGCTCAGACTTCATTGAGAAGAACGTCGCACTGACAGCACAGGTCAAGGCCCAGCTGACAAAAATGCCCAAGGCCGCGAGCAGCAGTTTCTTCGGGTCCAGCGCAATTTGAAACGTTCCGAATAGTCGCGTCCACAGCCAGGAACGCGTCGCACTGGAATGCCCGTCGGCCATACCCAACTCCTTTTCGGCCAAAGATTTGATGCCGCTAACGAGGGGTGATTATACCTAGTCGGCGGCCTACGGCAACAATCCCGGGCCACCAGCAGTATCTCAGTGAAATGTTGTGGTGCGGCCGTCTCGGCTGCACGTGCAGGCGGGACGCCCGCACCACAACATTTTCAAACTGAGACACTACTCACTGAAATCATCGAGAAATGTGCGGACACTTTTTTTGCGGACGTTCATCGCGATCAATCAGTAACCAATTGCTTGGCGCAGTCGTCTAAGCTGACAGTTTAATATTCCTACGTTGAGCGCCGTCTTACCAATCACTTTCCAATTATCGTCATACTTAACCAAGATGTGCCCATCGAGTGAGTCCCATATTTCCAAGTTCCCAAAATCAGCGCCTACCACTGCAATCGGGGGATATATGCGTAAGCGTGGTTCCCACATATCGGGTTGCCTTCCAAGTGTAAAGGCAACCTCTGCCTTCGACATACCTTGAACAATGCGATCCACATGCTGGCACCACACGGTTGACCCTGCACTACACCAAAATATCCCGCCTGCCACCATCAAACTGGCAAGCAATACAAAACGGAGTCGGCATGATCGACGCATGGCCGGATCATAAACGAACAACTGGAAACGATCCATAGAAATGACGATACGATGGAAGTGCCGACCCGCCGCCCTTAACGGTGACGGTCGGCCGACCGCCATAGCCACCGGCCGACAATCCGGCAACGTGCGGATTTATTGGAATAACGGGAAAGGCAAGTAACTGAAAGCTAAACGTTCATAAGTGCAGATATGGTCCGTTATCAATGTCTTGTTTCAAGGCTATGAAACACACCCTCTTCTTTCTCTGTTTTGGCGCGGCTTGTTTGGTGACGGCGAGCGCTCCAGATGAAACTTGCGAACTCAAGAGAATTCCACAGTATAGTCTCGACCGATTGCTCCAAGCCTATTACAAAAACGAACTTCCGGTGCCTCCTAAACAGGCCCGGCTGCTTCGACTTGCGACTACAGCCACTTCAGACGGCGAAAAGAAAGAGTATTACTTTCTGGCATTCGAAATTCGACCCGCGGGAAAGGATAAAAAGCTCACCATTTTGCATGGCACCCAGCTATTGGAAATAGAACCGGGTACCTATGGGGTCTCTGTGTGGGATTCGACCCGAACACTCGACAGGTGGTACGAGCCAATTACGTTGAGTTGCCCTTTTTCATATACGCAACGATTTGCGACAGCCATACAGTGTAAAGCCAATGGCTGGGAACGATTGGCCGAAGAGCTGTTAGCCCGGAGTGTTAAGGGCTCGGACTCGCACGGCGATAATAGTCTCTTCAATTGGCGGCTGCAAAAGACCGAAGAATCGGCTGTCGCATTTCTCGCGTGGGTCACCTTAGGTAACGAGTTAACAAGACCCCAGACTGATCGAAACGCAATTTCCAAGAAGATGAGAGCCCTGTTCAACCGGGAACCATTATTGTGCGTTGAGAAAAACTGCAATTTCTTAAATGCCCTCGTGGCGGCGACCGGTCCCAATTGCGCTCCGGTTGGCAGCTGCGCGCATCTTGTCAATGACCTCGCTGAAGTTCATTCAAATTACCTTGCTGGACAATACCAGGGTGATCCTCGATACATTCGTGTTGCGAGCCAGGGATTTGATATAGTTCCGGAATTGATTGCGCATCTACAAGATACGCGAATAACTCGCGCATATTTTGGCGGCATCATGAATGCAGTGCCACATTTTTACGATGTCGGCACCCTGTGTCGGCGGTTACTTTTTGAGCTTGCGCAGGGAGACTTGGAACGCGAAAATGACGAAGAAAACGATACTCGTCATTCACAGTGGTGGACTACTGACGATGCCGTCAAGCAATGGTGGCAGCGGGCGTGTCAGGAAGGCGAAAGAAGTTATTTGAATCGCGTCGTACTGCCAAAACGAGAGTCAGATGAGCGGCCGAAGTCAGCTTGCGTTACACTTCTCGCGTCCAGATATCCTTACGATCTGATCAAAGTGTATGAGCAAGTGTTAACATCCCGAAGCGATGTGCAAACCTCTGAAATAGCCGAGGCGATTCGAAAGAGTGCGCTGCCATTAGATTCCAAACTCTCGGTTCTCAAGCGTGCAGCACAACATCAAAATAATGACATTCGAGAGACGGCGTTGAGCGAGATATGGGAATTGGAAAAGAACCGATGACGTAGCCAACAGGCCGGCCGGCGTGGTGCGATGCCGCTCCCGCGTGTCCTGTCTAAATTCCTATACGAGTTCGAATGTCGCTGAGGATCTTCTTCCATCTTGGACATCGCTCGACTTCTACTTGTTCAACAGTTTCATCAGAAATGAGATGAGGTTCACAATTGAACGCAAACGCGACATAAACGTAACCATCAGTTGCTTCCCATGTCGTCCATAGGACTTGAGGACGACCGCCTGCACATTGGGCGATTGACAAAGGCGACCCTAAGATTTCTTCCACTTCAGATCGGCACATCCGATATTTGACTCGCATTGCATCGGCAGTCGAGATGATACGTGCATGAGAGACTTCCACACATGGATTGAAAAATACTAGCGTTGCCAAGAATGCAATACACAATATTCGTGTGGACTTTATCAAGTTCATTTCGTTGTCCGCTGAGAACGGATCCCAACTTATCTCAATCCAGCGATTCAGGAAATGTCAACATGATAAACAGTTGACAATGTCAGAGTCTTTAATTGGGTTGCGTCGTCAATCGTAACTCATTATGGTTGGTGATCACGCGAATAGTGGCCAAGGGCAACGCGATACTAAAACCATGACACATCGTCGCACATTGGGGCTGCTGATCATGACTTCAATCGTTGCATTCACGATTGCGTTGTTGTCCAAACTGGCGGTCAGTGTGCATGATGCTGATGCAATAAACAAGGGGACGAGCCGGTCTGAGGTTTTTGCTCGGCTAGGGTCTCCCCAATATTCTGGATCTTGCAATTCCGCAGTCGATAACGTCTTCGGTTGGGAGATGAATGACGGAACAATTCTGATTGGATTTGATCAAGCCGATAAGGTTGTCGTGAAAATAACGATCCAATATCCAATTTGGCAGAGGATTTTTGATAACTTGCGAAAACGTATTGTTCAATTAAGTCCCTAGTTGTTGCCATTCGAGAGACGAAACGCTTCGACGGGCGGCGTCGCCACAACATTGAATGGCAATGCAAACGTTGTTCGAGCGAATCTACTCTCTAAAACTGCAGGCCTTCCGCACTAATTAGGAAGCAAATGTTGTGAGCAATTTCGCCGGGTGCCATGTTTTTGCGGAGCCTGCGGAGCAAAAACATGCGGGCGACTTGACCCAATGCTGTGAACTCATTGATTTTGACTGAACCCTGATTCGATGAACATTTAGCGATTCGGCCATGTCCCATTCTCGTCGTAAGACTTGTCGACGATTCAACGTGGCTGGGCATGCTCATAGCCTGACATTTTCTTGCTTCGATCGACGGAAGTTCTTGGAGCGAAGGCGACCATGCGAATGGCTAACTACGGCCATTGACCGGGCTCGTGACAAACATCATTTTGATCTCTGGGCCTATGTCTTCATGCCCGAGCATGTGCACCTTTTGATTTGGCCGACAAAACGGAACTACAATATCAGCCGGATTCTCTCATCGATGAAGTTGCCCGTCACACGACGATCGATTGTGTTTTTCCGGAAGAACGCTCCCGGGTTTTTGAAGCGAATGGAAGATCGGCAACCCAACGGCAAAGTTGCGTATCGGTTTTGGCAGCGGGGTGGCGGCTATGATCGAAACATCGATGAGCCACGCACCGCTCACCGCGAGATTGATTACATTCACATGAACCCGGTCCGCCGTGGCCTCTGCACCAGGCCGGAAGATTTTGTATGGTCGAGTGCCGCCGATTGGGCGGGCGTCCGCAATGGTCCACTACGAATCGATCGCGAGTCGCTTCCACCGATTGGCGTGTTTTTCAATCGGTCGAGTCGCTAACATGTTTTTGCTCCGCAAGCTCCGCAAAAACATGGCACCCGGCACTGCTTGTCTTCGCCATGGTCGCGGCACCGGCATGGGCGGATGATCCAGTCAACGATCCTGTGGATCCACCGGACGGAGGCGATGGAGGAGGGCAGTATACAGGGCCCGGTCCGTGGTGGTGCAATACGAGATGCAGTTCGTCATTAGGTTGCACGCCGCTTGGCCCTGGAAAGTGTCAAGGTTGGTGTGGCGCAAATAAGGGTATTTGGACCTGCCCGGCAAGCACTTGCGTTTGTACGCCACTTAATCCGACATCGGTTGGGTGCCCGAACTGTTCCTGATGAAACCAACATAGCTATCTTGGGGCGACCAATGCCGGCGCCCCATTTATTATTCTGGAAGCGGTGGCCAATGTTTCTATCACAGGCAGTCTTAATGTGTGTCGTCCTGCAACAAGTTCCACCACAAGATATATTTTTTTCCGAGCTGAAAAAGTCAGCTGAGGCGCATGAAAAGAGTGTTGCGAAAGTTCACCTCATTGAAACAGAAATTTTGAATCGCGACGAAGTGACGCAAAAGGTGTTGTTTCAGAGTGATGGCATAATGCGGTTTTGGAACGAAAAATTCGTCGATCTAACAAATGTTAAAGAGGCGACTGCCACTGCTGGTGTAAAAAGCATGACCACGAGCACCGTCACGGCCAGAAACAGTGAATATGCTTTTTGCCTAAAACAAAAAAAGGGGACTTGGGCTGTTGAAGGTATTGTACCGAACGGCACCGCTTCCGTTCCGGTGCCAGCGAATCCATTGAGAGACTACCCTTACCGAGTTTTTGATATGTCGATATTAGATATGCATGCCCGGGGAGAAATAACAAATTTTGAATTTGCAGAGGTCGGCGACTCAAGTCCTGAGACCGTTAAATGCTTGCTGACACGGCGCCATACGGATGCTCCTGGCCTTCACTTTGAAGGCGGTGTCGAGCTGGACAAATCTCACTCCTATGTCATCAAGCGTTGGAATACGGTTAGGCGAATTGGCGGTGGCACAATCAGGAATGAATGCGAAAACGAGTATGCCAATCTCGATGGATTGTATTTGCTTGTGAAGCAGTCACACCTAACGACGACCAGTGGCCTTGAGGGCGTTAAGGATAGTAAGGAAATGACGGTCATGAACTATACTGCAAAAATGAACTACCGACCTGCGGAATCGGATTTTCGAATGACAGCATTTGGAATTGCTGAGCCTGAAGAGTTTCGACGTACTAGTCCAAAGATCGGTGCCTATTCGGCGATTGGACTCATTGGCATCGTAGCGATCGTGGGTGTGTGGCTAAAATCGCGACCAACGGCGAGAAGCTGACGCAATAGGTAGGGATGTGTGAAGTAATCGCAATGTTGCAAAGGCAAAGGAAATGGCGGCGGCAGTTTTTCGGCGCGCTTTCACCCTCCTCGAACTCCTCGTGGTGATCGCCATTATTGCCGCGTTGATGGGCTTAGTATTTCCCGCCATACAAAAGGTGCGGGAAGCGGCGTCACGGTCAAAGTGTATGAATCAGATGCGTCAGATCGGTCTTGGCCTTCACGGACATCACACCGAACAGGGAGCTCTACCCATGGGCGTCGTTCCGTTCGGCAAAAAGGAACGATTTCCGGCGCTGACTTGGTTGGCGCGGATTACGCCGTACATGGGACAAGATCCGATCTGGCAAGTTACGCTCGCGGATTATGCGCGACAGCGGATACCATTTTGGCCCATGCACCAGAATCTCAGTACACCGGTATCAGCTTTTGTCTGTCCAAGCGATACGCGCGGATCGGGACCATTTTCCACCCATCGCAGTCGTGTTGTCGGCGTCAGCAGCTACATCGGCGTACTTGGCACCGAGCATAGGCAGACCGACGGGGTGTTGTACAAAGCTTCATCAACGCGCATCGGCGACATCACGGATGGTACGTCGCACACCGTGATGGTCGGTGAGCGGCCGGCCGCCGCCGACTTTTGGTATGGCTGGTGGTATGCCGGCGTCGGAATGGAATCGAGCGGTTCGCCGGATAGTTTACTCGGCGTGGTCGAGGTCAAAACCAAAGCCGCATTTACAGAGGGTTGCGGCGACGGGCCTTACAAATTCCAACGCGGCCAACTCGACAATCAATGCGATGTGTTTCACTTCTGGAGCCTGCATCCGGGTGGGGCCAACTTCATCATGTGCGATGGCAGCGTTCAATTCCTAAGCTACTCCGCATCGAAGATACTCCCCGCCCTCGCCACCCGCGCCGGCGGCGAACGAGTGGTGTTGGAGTAGTTGATTGCACACGGCGGCGGCTGGCATCTCCACAGCTTTGGGTGGCAATGGAAAGACTTACACCTGCGTTGAATAGCGCCAGATTCATGAGAGCGTTTTGCTTTCTCCGTGTTCTCTGTGTCTGAATTTCGTCTCTTCTTTGTGACCTCTGTGTCTCTGTGGTAGAAATTCTCTTCCTCTCCCTCTCTTGAATCTCAACCCCTCAACTCGTTTTCATCCCAGCCGCTCCCGTGAACTTCGCTTCCAATCGTGAATGAGTTCTCAATTCCGCAATTCACCCCGCCATCAGGAGATGCGTCAACTCGTTCACCACTTTCACGTCTTTCACGAAAATTGAAAACGGGTAGTGGGTCAGTTTGACATCTCGTCCATATTACGAAACTGGAATCGCGGTTCTTTTTGATACTTGTCAGTCAACTCGACCAATTCTTCAAACGTCCATTGATGATCGGCGATACCAGCGGCCTGCGCTGGCGTTGTCTTGAGCGTCTGGTGTTTGCAGATGAAATTGTAATGGAAGTAATGCAGGGCTACAGCAGCCTCAAGATTGTCGATTTTCTTGCTGAAGGCATTGGTCAAGCGAGTGAAACGACGCATTCGCATTCGCACGGTTAAATTCTGGCGTTCGGCAAATGAGGTGCTGACAAAGTCAGGATTCGGGCTGCCAGTGATGGCCTTATGTTCGCAACCAATGCACTCGGCAGGGCTGTATCGGCCTGCTTCACCCTTGCTGGCACCATAGATTTTAATCAGCATGGCGTAATCAATGTCGAATCCGAACGCATTTTCCACGGCGACGAGATAAGCTCGGAAGCCATCGGTCGTTAGTTGCACGCGATTCGTCAATCGTTGTGCCAAGTCACGCATGAACATATCCGCACAATAGGCGTCACGCGCACCCACTAGGAAGCATGGAACCAGTTTCGTTTCGGCGTCGATGGCAACCCAAGTCCAAACGTCGCCAATGCCCTCCTCGCCTTCGCGCGCTGCAGGAATGTTCTTTTGCTTCATTCCACAGAAGCACCAAAGCTCATCACATTGGAGATTGCGACAAGGCAGATTCACCATGACCTTGTGCTGGAATCGAGCGCAGGCATCGCCAGCATCAACCAAGAGCTTAATCACCGTGTTCTTGGCTACGCCAGTCATGCGAACCACAGAGCGAATCGAGCAGCCCTCGACCAAGGCTTTTAGGACCGCAACGCGCTTCTCAGTTGTGAGCTTGTTCATACTGACCTATTATGCTTGAGCGGTTAAGAATTGGCAATATTAGATTGCCAAAAAAGGCAGAAAAATCCTGCCCCAGTCCGCTAAGACGGGTAGGCCAGCAATTCCAAATTGTCTGGACAAATGTGACGAAATGAGCCTAATCACGCGAGAAAGGTTCAGTCTAGCTTAAATGATATTTTCTCCATGATGACCGCAAGCAAGTGATTCGGAACATAACCGGAATAGTCTGAAACGTTTGACGCTTGAATTCGCACGCCCCATGAACAAACAACCACAGAGGGCTTACGTAATTTCGTCATTACCTTGCGATCTCGGTGGTAGGGGAGCGGCACTTGGTCGTCAGGCACCGGAGTCGGGATATCTGATGTTATGCATGCGCATGAAAAGAGACCGCCCGCGCGGGCGGTCTCTGTAGAACTTACGATTACAAGTGGACGTTCTTTGTCATTGCGCCCGGCCGAATCAGGGACCGTCGCCCAAACGATACGGCCTTGATACAGTTCGGACACACTGTAAGCCCAATATGTTTATTTCAATTCGCTTTCGTCGCGTTCGTACCAGCTTTGCGGGGGTCTGTTTTCTTGAGCCCACCGCGTCAATTGTTCTTCACTCAATTTGATTAGTTCGGGCTCAGCTTCGTCCGTTGCTGCAATTGCATCGCAGTTTAAAGGCGCAGGTCGCCACATAGTTTGGGCCACCCCATAAAACGAGAAGAACCGACGACCAGTTGCTGATTGAATTGTATCAGGCATCTTCTTGCTCCTTTTCGTCGTCGTCTTTTGATTCGTCAATTACGGCCAAAGCCACCTTATTAATGCTCTTGCAAAATTTCGGCATTAGCGACTTTGGTATCGCAATCCTTGCGAAGCACTTGGCTCGCGCAATGTCGGACGAGAAAATAGGTCCGCTCTCCTCGTCCCCCATATAGTCGGGAGGAAGTAACGAGAAAAAGGACAAAATAAACTCATGCTCCGTCTGTTGAGTAGTAACATGGTTTGTGTACTTCAATTCAACTGACTCTGGGTACTCTCTGCGGATAATCACGCCCTTAAAGTGCGCACTATCTCCTTTAGGATCATTCTTGTTTCCAGGCTTTGAATTGCCTTTCGCCATTAACCGCATGACCTCCGCTGGTCTCACAATAAAACGGGACGCCAAATCTTACAATCTAGACTGACGACTTAGGGCATTTTGCGCGCCTTCGTTGGTCCGATTTTATCGGACGCGCCCGGCATGATCGTTAATGATTGTCACGTATTATGTTATGTTCGGTAGTCAAATCGGCATTTGGACTCTGTATTTATTTCGTTTTTGCAGTTTTCCAACGTGTTAGAGCGGCTTTTTTCGCTATTGCTGATCGTTTCTTAGCCGAAAGTGATTTAGCCCGCGCTTTGCCGCCCTTGAGTCCACCCAACCGGCCCAGCATAACCGCAGCCGGATTCTTGCCACTGTCGTCGGCCGGTGGAACTGCTTCTGGCGGCGCGGCCCCCGTGGTGATGTCCAAGAGTTTCTTGGCCAATTGATTCACATCACGGGGCATTCTTGACCGCTTTTGCATGCTGACATTATGCGCGTGGCGCGATACGTTTACAAGTGCGGTGTAGGCACGACCAGCCGCAGCTAAAAAACGCTTACCGAAGGGGAAAGTTGCTTCCTGTCTGGCAGGGGCCACTTTCGGTAAGCGGGTGAGATGAAGTCAGCTAGAAGGGCGACCGACTAGCCAGCAAGCTTGCCGTTTATTGGCCTGGCGTAATGCCCGCCGCAAGCCCTGATGGATGCATCTCATCACATGGTCAGTGCCGGTGGCTGAGTTTGGGCCTCAGCACACCGGGGGAACGCTGACCATGTTTATTTATACCGTTCCAAAAAAAGCGCAAGATGTACAACTGATCTACTAGCGTTTCTCATTTTCAAACTGACCCACTACCTGAAAACGCCCCGCGGAATCAGTAAACGAGTTTTAACTTCGGAGTCACCGTGGGATAACGGATCGTATTATCGAAACAATCGCACCCGTCGTTTTTTCCACTATGATCCATTCGATTCATTCACTCGCGCCGGCCAAAAAACGCAATAACGGTTCCGTACCAAGAGTGTTTCCACAATATGAGTTACGTCGCAAGAGTCGCAAATCAACGAATGCATCATGGCAGACTGTCGGTGACGGTCATACGATCTCCAAAACGCCTGCCGGTTGTTCGGGCGTCTATAGTCAGGCGATTTGAGTAATTGACGTGTTTTGTATTGCCCCGGAAAAGCAGGAATTATAGGTTGGGCCTTACGATGGGGCGAAGCTTGACGGCGTAGTGCCCCGAAAATTTCTCAACTTTGGAGGATTGGTATCATGCGGAGGCTGTTGGTTGCGGGGTTACTCCTGAGCGGGTTTCTCCTGATCACCGACGCCGCCCAAGCATGGGGTGGTCGACGCAATCATTGCTGCGATTCGGCCTCTGCATGCGGGAGCGGCTGTTGTGGTCAAAACATGGGTTGTGGTGGCTGTGGCATGGCTGGCGGATGCAACACCTGTTGCGCTCCGACCGTGCAATGGCAAGACAAGGTCATGACTGGTCAACGACCTGTCACCAAGACCCGGATGGTCCAACGCGAAGTTTGTGAAAACGTGTCGCGTTGCGTGCAAGAGCCATTCACCTACACGGTGATGGAGCGATTCTGCGTTCCCGAAAAGCGGATGACGACGGTTTGTGAAAACGTGCTCGTCGACGTGCCGTTCACCTACACGGTGTGCGAGCCGGTGACCACGCAAGTCAAGCGAACGGTCACTGAGTATCAACAAAATCAACGTCAGGTTCCATACACCTATACGGTTTGCACTCCGACGACCGTCCAGGAAATGCGGACTGTACAACGATGGGTTTGCGAACCGCGCTGCGTGACCGAAATGGTCACCTGCTGCCGTCGCGTGCCGGTCACTTGCGTCGATCCGTGCACCGGTTGCTGCCGCACGACTTGCCACTCTGTTCAGGAATCGCACCCGGTCACACGTACGGTCATGGAACGCCGTTGTGTCACCGAGCAAGTTCCTTGCTGCGTGACCAAATACGTCAGCGAGCAACGCCAAGGCATGCGAACGGTGTGCGAGTGCGTTCCGGTTCAACGTGAAATCACGGTTCCGGTCTGCACGATGGTGCAAAAGCCAATGCAGGGAATGCGCAAGGAATGCCGCACCAACAGCCGTCAAGTTGAAGTGACGGTCAATGTTGAACAGTGCCGACCAGTTCAAAAGCAAGGCATGCGTAATCGCATGGTTTGCGAACAGGTCAAGCGCATGATCCAGGTTCCGGAATGCTATACAGAGATGGAAACCTTCACTTACACGTGCAAGGTCGCTGTCCCATGTGCACCGCCGGCTCCAGTCGCTCCATGTGCTCCGGCTGTCGGTTGCAACACCTGTGGCACGCCGTGCAACAGCTGTGGCGGCTGCGGTAGCTGTGGCGATTGCTGTGGCAATAACCACGGTCACAAATGCTGCGGTCACCGTCACCATGGTGGCTGTGGCGACAACTGCTGCGACAGCGGCTGCGGCGGTCACCGTCGATTCGGCGGTCGCTTCATGAGCCGTGGCGGCCATGGCGGCTGCGGCTGCTGCGGTTGATCAATCAATCGTCACATGAAGTATCGAGCCCGCGACACAATGCGTGTCGCGGGCTTTTTTGTTGCGCCAGACACGATAAGATAATGCCCGCTGTGCCCAGCAATTGAATTGGGGAAACGCAATGAACGCTGCGTTGGTCATGTCTGCCATGATGGCTTTGATGCCTGCCCAAGGGTCGGCGAGTCTAGGCATCTCGAACGTCCGTTTGACTTATGGCGAGCTTGGCTCGGTTCGACCGAATAATCAATATTTGCAAGCCGATGTTGTCTATATCTCCTTCGATGTTGAAGGGTTAAAGATGACACCCGAGGGAAAGGTCGTCTACAGCATGGGCATGGACGTGCTCGATAAGGCCGGCAAAGCGGTCTTTGCTCAACCCCCGACCAAGGACGAAAAGCTCTTGCCCTTGGGCGGCGGCCGGTTGCCGGCCTTCGTATATCTCGCACCGGGCAAGGAACTACAACCGGGGACTTACACTTGCAAAGTCACGTTCATCGACGAAACGGCGAAGGCGACCAAGACACTCGAACAGAAATTTGAAGTGTTGCCCCAAGGCTTTGGCGTCGTCCAGATGTTTTTCAGCAAGGACGACCGCGGTCTTTTTGCTTGTGGCCAAAACGGCATTGTCGGCCAGACGTTGTATGTGAATTTTGGAATGGTCGGATTTGGTCGCAACGCACAAGGGCGACCGGACGCAGCCGTGGAATTTCGTGTCTTGGATAGCTCCGGTCAGCCAACGAATTCACAGCCGATCGTGATGCCCGTTCCGCCTCAATTCCCGGCCAACGAGCCTTTCGTACCGTTCCAAGTCATGATGCCGTTGAATCGGACGGGCAACTTTACCGTTGAGGTGAAGGCCACCGATAAGATCTCCGGCAAATCGACCTCGTTATCTTTTCCAGTGAATGTATCACCGGCGGCAAAGTAATTATGGCTACGTCGATTCAAGATCGGATCGCACAATTCCGCAAGATGATCGAGGACGATCCAGACAACGAGCTGGCGTTCTTCCGCTTAGGCCAATTGCTGCAAGAAAATGGCGAACATGCCGAAGCGATCGGCGCGTTTCGCAAGACCCTGCTGATCGCGCCGAATTTTTCCAAAGTCTATCAGCTGCTCGCTCAGTGCGAGATTGCGATGGGCAAAAAAGACGACGCAATTCGCACCCTGCTCGAAGGCTATCGGATTGCCGACGCACGCGGCGACAAAATGCCCCGCGACGAGATGAGCAAGCTACTTCGGGAATTGGGACAAGAACCACCAGAATCGCCGAAAAAAGAACGCACCGGCGCTGGAGGCTTCCATTGTAAGCGGGCTATGTGTTATTTTGGCGATGAAGCCACTCAGTTGCCCGCTCCACCGATTCCCGATGCGATCGGTGAGCGAATTTACAAAGAGATCTGTGTCGATTGCTGGACGGAATGGCTGAAAAATTACTCCATCAAGGTCATTAACGAGTTGCGACTGGATTTGAGTTTGGAAGCCGGTCAGGAAGAATACGATCGACAAATGAGGCGGTTTCTCTTTGATGAAGCTCCGGAAGCAGCACCTCCACCATGATGGCTGAATACTTGGTCACGTTTGGCCGAGCGGCTCATTTGGGCCGCTTTCGTGCAATTTCAACAAATGATTTGTTCTGCCGCGGCGATGAAGTCGTCGTTCAGGGATTGCGAGGCCTGGAACTGGGAACGGTCTTAGGGCCAACCGCTCACGCTCTTCCAGATCCCTACGTCGGACAATTACTGCGGCAAGCTGATGACGAAGACCGGGCCCTCGCTGCTTTGCGGCATGAGGCTTCGCAACGACTTTGTTTCGACGCAATCTCGATTGCTCAGAAGTTAGGCCTTTCACTTGCTGTGATTGATGCGGAAATCTCCCTTGATGGCCGTGGCGCGATCTTGCATACCATTGGCACGGGTGATAATGCCGTCAATTTGTTAGACCAGCTCGCTGATCGACATGATCTGATCGTGCGGATTTACGACCTCGGGTCGGATGACCCTGCGCCTGCGGATGCCGCCGATGCACTCGAGGAGTTCAAATGCGATCGCCCGGACTGCGGCGAACGTGAATGCACCGATTGCAGCGACCACGGCGGCTGCTCCAGTTGCTCGGCCGGTGGTGCAAAAGAACTACAAGACTATTTCGCGGGCCTCCGTGCCAAAATGGAGTCCGAACGACGAATGCCTCTCGCATAGTCGCAACTGGCCAATGCAATCCCACTGAGTATCTTCATCGGCAACTCCAATTTCGAGGTTGCCGTGCTCGCCGACGCCATTCAGTTTTTTCATGATTCATTGAATCCGCAATGTGCGGCCGATGCCCAGGCGCATCTTGAGCAGCAAACGCGCTCCCGCAATATGCTTTTTGGGAGCAAACCTGTTTGTTCCGTTTTGCGGCCGCGGTTCTTATCGACCTCTCAATTCCAGGTCCTCTGTTCAGCCGTCAAACGGCTATCGGCGGCGTTCGCCAAGACCTACCGGGCCGCGTTGACTGACGCGGAGTACCGTAAGCAGTTTCGCCTGACACCGGCCGAGGAAGAGTTGATCGCCGTGGAACCGGGATTTGACGACCCGAGCCCAACGAGCCGTCTCGATTCATTCTTTGTTAATGAGCATGAACTGAAATTCACCGAATACAATTCGGAAACGCCGGCCGGCGCTGGCTTCAATGACGCGCTGACCGATATGTTCTGGGGCTCGCCCGCGATGGCCGCGTTTCGCCGTTGCTATCGCGTGCAGCTGCTGCCGGGGCGACCCCATGTATTGGATGGCTTGCTCGCTTCATATCGACAGTGGGCTGGCAATACCTCGAAAAAGCCACGAATCGCGATTGTTGATTGGAAGGAAGTACCCACAGTCGTGGAGTTCGAACTGTTCAGGCAGTTCTTTGTTGAGAATGGTTTTGAGTGCCAGATCATTGACCCGCGAGATGTTGAATACTCGGGAGGTACACTCCGTGCGGACAACTATTCCTTTGATTTGATCTACAAGCGAGTTTTGATCAGTGAGCTAATTGATCGTGGCGGCATGCAGCATCCCATCATCCGCGCGGTTCGTGATGGGAAATGCTGCTTTGTAAATGGGTTTCGCTGCAAGATCTTGTTCAAGAAAGCCAGCTTCGCCGTCTTGGCGGATGAGAGAAATTCGAAATTGCTCAGCGAGGATGAGACCAAGGCCGTGCGCGAGTTCATACCCTGGACACGCGTTGTCGAAGAGCGCAAGACCCAATTCAACGATCAAATGATCGACATGATTCCGTTTGTGCTCAGTCACCGGCAGAACTTTGTCTTGAAGCCAAATGATGATTACGGCGGCCATGGAATTGTTTTGGGTTGGACGGTGGATGATGCAACTTGGGAACGATCTGTCCAGGCAGCGCTCGCCAGTCCTTATGTGGTTCAAGAAAAAGTGAACCTGCCGCGCGAAGCATTTCCGAGCTTTGAAAACGGCAAACTGCAGTTTATTGATCGAATGTTGGACACAAATCCATTCGTCGCGTTTTCCCAACACATGGATGGCTGCCTAACGAGGATCAGTACGGAAGCCCTACTCAATGTGACGGCTGGCGGCGGGTCAACTGTGCCGACCGTCATTGTCGAACTGCGGTAGAATCCCTTGCTCGAGCCGCTGGATTGACATGAGAATCTCCCGGCTTTAACATCACTAGGGTCAGGACGTCGCAATAAGCCGTCGGAGATTGCCTTGTTGAATTACGTGATCGGGCCTACCTCGCGGTTCGCCGCCAAAGTAGGTCGAATGAAGTCTGCATTGCGCCTTTCCATGCGTTTTGCGTACGCCAACGCGCTTCCCAAGGACCTTTTTTCCGAGACCGTTTCAATTCAACGGTCCAGACAGCTCTTTGCCAAATATGTCCGGCTGGTGGAAATCGAAAATCACAGTTATTGCAATCGCACCTGCTCGTTCTGCCCTAATTCTTCCCTCGATCGAATTAGCCGTGTCGTACCGATCGAAGATTCGGTCTATAGCCAGATCATTAATGACCTCGCTTCAATCAATTATGATCAGACGCTAGTTTGGGCCCGGTATCACGAGCCGCTGGCCGATGACTCGATCTATGAGCGACTCGAACGTGCCCGCAAAGCACTGCCGAATGCGTTCTTGTCGGTCACGTCGAATGGCGATTACTTGAATGCTGAGACGCTCAAGCGCCTTGAAAATGTCGGCGTCAATCACATGTACATTTCGTTGTACCTGCCAGACGGCCAAGAGCGCGATTCGGAAGTCATAGCATCGGCCAAGGAAAAATTCAAACGGCGCACTGGTCTGTCATATGGTCGGCAGGTCGGCGAATTCATGTGGCGCATGGATGGCTCGAAGATGCAGATGTTGGTCAACGTGCCCAATTACAGCGCGGCCGGCCAGGCTTTATCGAGCCGCGGTGGACTAATCCAAACTGACACCACTTTCAAAAACTACCAACGGACGAGCGTTTGCTTTAGCCCGTTGCATCACGTCGTCGTGGATTACAACGGCAAGAGTATGCTGTGCTGCCAAACGCGGTCGGATGCCGCGGAGCACGAAAACTCCGTCATTGGCTACATTGGCCGCGATGGCTATTCGCTCTTTCACCATTATCGCGACCTGGCGGGCGCGCGGGCGGGGCTGTTTCGAGGGGGGCCCAAACATGGCGTGTGCAAGACATGCTCGCAAAACGCCGAGGGGCCATCGCGCATTGGTCGGGTCGATGCCATTGCAGGGTTCATCGATCTGGTTCCCGGCGCGAAGCAGGCTTTTGAAGCCGTGGTCAGTCGAAACCACCGGCATCGCCGCTACGAATTTGCTGATTGACCCCAAACCAATCGCAGCCGTCGGTTGATTCGCTAAACTGGAATTACTCGCAAATATCTGCCACGGAGCCGAGCTGCAATGAAAGCGCCATCGTTGACTATCGGCATTGAAGAAGAATATCAGATCATCGATCCAAACACGCGCGAACTCAAGTCATATATCACGCAGTTTCTCGAGCAAGGCAAGATGGTCCTGCGCGAAGCCGTCAAGGCTGAGCTCCATCAATCGATGGTTGAAGTAGGCACTGAAGTCTGTCAGACGCCGGCGGAAGCCAAAGTAGAACTCATTCGCCTGCGCGGCGAGATTATCCGGCTGGCTCAGCGAAACGGGCTGGTGATCGCGGCCGCCGGCACGCATCCATTTTCGTGTTGGATGAAGCAGGAGATCACACCTTTCGAGCGCTACATCGGCGTCAAGCAGGACATGGCTGAGCTGGCGCAACAATTGTTGATCTTCGGCACTCATGTCCACGTCGCCATCGAAGATCGGGATTTCTTGATCGATGCCATGAATGTGGCCCGCTATTTCATGCCGCACGTGCTGTGTTTGGCGGCAAGCTCGCCCTTCTGGCAGGGCCGCAATACAGGATTACGATCATACCGAAGCATCATCTTCCGCAGTTTTCCGCGGTCGGGCATCCCGCCAGTCTTTAGTTCGTGGACGGAACTGAATACACTTGTCGAAACGTTATCGAAAACCCGGTGTATTCCGGACGGCACCAAACTTTGGTGGGACGTACGACCCAATTGGCGCTATCCAACGCTGGAATTCCGAATATGTGATGTGTGCACACGTGTCGATGAGGCCGTATGCATCGCGGCTATCTTCCAAGCCATCATCGCTAAGTTGTGGAAGCTTCGCCGGGATAATTTGACATTCCGAGTTTATCCAACAGCACTTATCGAAGAAAACAAATGGCGTGCGGTTCGCTATGGCCTCGACGGTAAATTGCTCGATCTCGGCAAACAGGAAGAGAAGCCGGCACGAGACTTGGTGCGCGAATTGATTTATTGGTTCTTGGCCGACGTCGTCGATGAATTAGGAACGAGGAAAGAAGTCGAGTACGCCTTCAAGATACTGGAAGAAGGCTCCAGCGCCGATCGCCAAGTGCGTGTATTCGAAAAAACGAACGACCTCAAAGCCGTCGTCGATCATCTGGTCAAGGAAACCCGCGAAGGCGTGGTTTAACGTTGCTCCCGGGCCCATACGGCTCATCAAAATCGATATTGCGGACGTAATTACCGGCGACTCGATCCGTTCGTTCCAAATGTTGAGCTGCCCATTGGGCGAAGAGCTGGCCGACCCACCATAAGCCAAACGTTCCGCCGACGCCAAAAAACGCGGGCCAAAGTGTGTCGAGAAATTGTTGCGTATCAACGCCAAAAAGTTCTTTGACTCCAGATCCAAGCAAAAGAAAAAGTAAGCCCGTAATGCAACAAAACGGGCAGCTTGCACTGATCGTGACAACGGCGGCCACCTGCCCGACGGCCATTGTTCCCAGCAAACTCAACCAAGCGCTCCGCGATCGCGCGGACATCCAAAGCCCGACGCCGGCCATGAATTGCATGGCCGCGGCTGTGATGGCGACTCCAAAAGGAATCGCAATGACCATTGCTCCCAAATTTGCGCCAGCCGCACACGCGATTGCACAAGCGCAAAACGGATACCAAGGCAAATGAATGAACTTATTTAGTAGTAGAGCGACACCGATGCTCCCAAAAAAAAGTAACGACGGTCCAATGATGAATAAAAGTAATTTTGGACCGTAAGTCATGAACGTGTCCGCAATGCCCATGTTTCGCTGGGTGGCGGGCAATGCTGCGACCAATTGATCGAGGTTCGCAAGTGAGAGCACGGCCGCTGTCGGAATAATAATCGCAAAAAAGTAGGGCCAAATGCTCTGGCAAATCCCCGCGATTTTATCGTCAACTATCTTGCTAAAGTCATAGGGCGTGCAAGCTAGGCAATCCCAGGTTTGCCGGTCTCTTTCATTCACAATTGCACCCGAACCACGAATTCCGGCGATAACACTGGCCAGCATGCCGACGCTAATGAACCCATAAAACAAGCGGTCGATGAGCATGAAAGTCGCAATGGACGTCGCAACGAGCGCGGTTGCCACGACCGTTGCACACAAACCGGTGATGAGCACGGCAAGCGCTCTCGGGACACGCAAGCTGTATTGTTCTTTCCATGCAATAGGACGATCGGTCATGGCCGGCCGCAGCGCCAGAGCAGTGACGATGCGACGACGCCGATTGGTCTGTTGTTTGATGAATACGGGCCGCAACCGCCACGCCGCAATTGCTGTGCTGAAAATTGACATCCCAATCCAGACAATTAGGCTTAATGCAAGCCGATGCCTCAAGACCAGGTAATCCGGTGCGTCACGGGCGGCATCAAGAACATAGTTAGGATCAAAAGCAGCCAACCATTCCCAGGCTCGCCCAGCGGTGTGAGCCCAATTGACGACCGCGAACATGATGGCCATCAGGACGTATATCGCAATAACGGCATCGCGAGTTGTTCGACACCATACGGAGATGAGCAAGCTCGCGGCGGTGGATCCTGCCAGCATGACGAATGTAATGATGACCAGACATACAAAAAAAATGGGCGTCACGCCACCTGCGAAGCCCGCAAAGGCAATCACGGGCCAAGCTGCCAGCGACCATAAAAAACCCTGCACGACTCGAGCCAATAGCTTGCCGACGATGATGTCCCACGGTGAGAGTTGAGCAAGAAACAAAAGCTGTAGTGTACCGCGGACTTTTTCATCAGTGATGGCGCCAGCAGCAAACGTCGGCCCTGCCAGTAAGACCACCATCACTTGTTGAAACACCAGAAAATCGACGAGGCGATGTGCGAAGTCGGCGGTGCCGCTGGCGGGAAATTGACCTTTCGGTGACGTGACCAGGTAATCGGTGTAATACGCAGCATGCATGAAATAAAGAACCAGCAGCAGCCAGCCGGAATACGCCCACCGCGCATAGTGAGTGAGGTGGCCACGGCCCGCTCGCGCCAACTCGCGCATCATCATCACATAAATCATGTGTGGCACATCGAAATGCAACTCCGGTACGTTCTTGACTCATTGTCCGGATAGATCAAATCAAGGCATCGGCGTCAAGGGGGCGAGTGCCCTGTTTTTTGGCAAAGTGATTTTGTCGAGAAAATATGCTTGACAATGACTGCCATTCGTGCGACCCATGTATATAGGAACTCGGCGCGAAATTGAGCTGATCCGAGATGAGGGCAGGGACGACCTCACCAAACCGTCTGCACATGTCGACATCGAAGGAGGCGCCCTCATGTTGAGATACAGCTGTGATGTGTGTGGTAAGGATTTGATTCCGGACGAGGATCGACGCTACGTCGTCAAAATTGAAGTCTCAGCCGCGCACGAGCCGCTGGAATTGACCGAGGATGATTTAGATGCCGATGCTGTCGAATCCTTGAATCAGATTCTCGACGCCGCCAATGATGAAGCCGCGGCCGTCGAAGCTGCGATTCCCGCACGCCGCGAGTTCCGATTTGACTTATGTCCCGCGTGCCATCAGCATTACGTGCGCAACCCGCTGGCGCGAGAAGCGCTGTGGCAATTCAGCGATAACTAGAGCATTGAAGTCGGGTCGGATTGCGGAATTATTTCTTGCGAGAAGCCGCAAACAATTCAGCGACCTTGTCCCATTTGACCACGTTCCACCACGCATCGACGTAGTCGGCTCGCTTGTTCTGGTATTTCAAATAATAAGCGTGCTCCCAGACATCGACGCCGAGAATCGGCGTATGGCCGTCCGTGATTGGTGAATCTTGATTGGCTGTGCTCAAGACATGCAGCTTGCCGTCGCCACTGACCGCCAGCCATGACCAACCACTTCCGAATCGGCCTAAAGCCGCTTCCTTGATCTTGGCTTTAAACGCATCGAAATTGCTAAAGGTCGAATTGATCGCAGTCGCCAGCTCGCCCGAAGGACTTCCGCCCCCGCCAGGACCCATGATTTCCCAGAAAAGCGAGTGATTGGCATGGCCACCGCCATTGTTCCGGACGGCGTTGCGAATCGATTCGGGAACTGAGTTCAGGCTCTTCAGCAGATCGTGGATCGATTTGTTGGACAAGTCGGGAGCACTTTCGAGCGCCTTGTTGAGGTTGTCCACGTAGGTTTTGTGATGTCGGCCATGATGGATTTCCATTGTCGTCTTGTCGATACTTGGTTCTAACGCATCGACAGGATAAGGCAGATTCGGAAGCGTGAATGGCATGGTTGCTCCTTCATGGCTCATGGGCATAAGACAAGAATAATCTATCGTCAGACTACGTCGCAGCAACGGGGCAACCTGACGAACCTGAATTGTTTGTCATTCTTGAGCGCAAGATCGGTCCACCGGCAAGACTCATCGCCAAAGTCGCGTAAATCCAAAACAACGATCGTCCCGACAAGTGTTTTTCAAATCCAGGCGTCAATCGCTTGGGGACGACATGATAATCGACGAAATAGGCCAAAGCAGAGACGGCTACGCCCCCGGCAATCGCTTGGCTCAGTGTCGGATTTTCTCCAACGATCAATTCGGACAGCGCCGCCCACGAAGTGACAGCGACCGTATTCAGGGCTGCTCCGGTCGCTGTGAATTTCACCGACGGTTCGTCATGATTTGCTGCTTCGTCGCCAAACGCAATATGGCTGACGGCATTCAAAGGAGCAATCGGATTTCGCTTCTCTAACTCGCCGCACACGGCCACAGCCGCGGTCGTGGCTAAGGCAGCAAGAGAGCCTGTGCAAATGGTGTTCAAAGCTAAGTCGGCGCAATTCATGACATGATCTCACGTGCCCTGGGCACGTCTATGGGAGCAATAGACGTGCCGCACGTGGATCTACTCTTCGTCTTCACGCAGCCGTGCTAATACAGTGAAGTCTTCCAACGTGGTCGTATCTTGGGTCGTTGCCTTGCCGGCCGCAATATCGCGGAGCAACCGCCGCATGATTTTACCAGACCGCGTCTTGGGCAACGCGTCGGTAAAGCGGACATCGTCGGGCCGGGCCAACGCGCCGATTTCCTTGGTGACGTGCGCCTTTAACTCATTTTTCAAGTCGTCGTTGGCTGGGAAACCTTGCTTGAGTGTCACGAAGCAACAGATCGCTTCACCTTTAAGCTCATCGGGCCGGCCGACAACGGCAGCCTCGGCAACCTTGGGATGGTGTACCAAGGCAGACTCAACCTCCATCGTGCTCAACCGGTGGCCGGAGACATTGAGCACATCATCCACCCGGCCCATGACCCAAAAATAGCCGTCTTCATCACGTCGCGAACCGTCGGCTGTGAAGTAAATGCCGGGGATTTGACTCCAGTATTGCTGCTTGAATCGCTCGTCATCACCGTAAATGGTTCGCAGCATACTTGGCCAGGGCCGGCGAATGACGAGGTAGCCACCAGCATTGGCAGGAACTTCGCGCCCCTGCTTATCGACGATGGCAGCCTCGATCCCTGGAAGCGGACGTGTCGCGCTTCCGGGCTTGGTCGGAATGGCGCCAGGCAACGGCGAAATCATGATGGCGCCTGTTTCCGTTTGCCACCATGTATCGACAATCGGACATCGTTCGCCGCCAATGACCTGGTGATACCACATCCAGGCTTCCGGGTTGATGGGTTCACCCACAGAGCCCAGGAGTCGCAAACTCGACAGATCGTGCTTCTTGGGCCATTGATCGCCCCATTTCACAAAGGCGCGGATCGCGGTTGGGGCGGTGTAAAAAATGGTCACTTTGTATTTAGCAATGATCTGCCAAAAACGATCCTCCTGCGGTTGGTTGGGCGCTCCTTCGTACATGACGACTGTCGAACCATTGGCGAGCGGACCGTAGACGATGTAACTGTGTCCAGTCACCCAGCCAACATCGGCTGTGCACCAGTAAACATCATCTTCGCGAATATCGAAGACCCAGCGATGCGTTAGCGCACAACCGAGCAGATAACCTCCGGTCGTATGCAAAATGCCTTTGGGCTTACCCGTCGATCCTGATGTGTAGAGGATGAACAAAGGATGTTCGCTGTCGAGCTCTTCGGCAGGGCATTCCGCGCTGACATCTTTGACAGCATCATGCCACCAAATGTCACGGCCAGGTTGCATGTTCACGTTTGAGTCGCAGCGATTGAGCACGATACATTTCTGAACGGTGGGCGACTTTGCCAACGCTTCATCAACATTTGCTTTCAGTGGAATGACTTTACCTCGACGCCAACCGCCATCCGCCGTGATGACAGCCTTGGCGCCGGCGTCGTTGTTGCGATCCGCGACAGCGTCTGCGGAAAACCCACCGAAGATCACTGAATGCGTCGCACCAATTCGCGCACAGGCAAGCATGGCGATTGCTGCTTCCGGAACCATTGGCATGTAAATGGTGACGCGATCACCCTTGTTTATGCCAATTTTCTTGAGTGCATTTGCAAACTGACAGACTTCACGATGCAGCTGCTCGTAAGTCAAAGTGCGGCTATCACCCGGTTCACCTTCGAAGATGATGGCTGTTTTTTTGCCACGCTCGGCAAGGTGACGATCGACACAGTTGTAACTCGCGTTGGTTGTCGCGCCGACGAACCACTTGGCAAACGGCGGCTGCCAATCAAGGACTTTGGTCCAGGGTCTGAACCAGTGCAGTATTTTTGCTTGCTCGGCCCAGAATTCGTCTGGCTTGTCCTTTGCCCATTGAGCGAGCCGATCATACTCCGCCATCGAGGGAATCCGCGCGGCAGCCGAAAACTCGTGCGAGGGCGCAAATTTGCGCGTTTCTTTGAGGACACTTGTGATATGTGTGCCGGGATTGGACATCGATTGCGAACTCCGATTTTTCGAGGCAGTGATTCTTAGGGTTCAGTCTGGACAAGTTTGCGAATGACACGTGCAGGAACAGCGAGTTTCGTGACCATCTGCACTTGCGCCGTTAACTTTGGTTGGTCTTCTTTTTTGTCTTCAGGCTTCTTCTCTTCGGGCTTGGGCATCGGCGGCGGCTCCTGGAATCGTCGCCGTCTTGATTTGACTAGTTCGTCGTCTTCATCCGATTCAATCGTCTGCGTCATCGCAGCCATGCCAACGACTGCACCATGTTTATTCAAAATTGGCGCGCCGCTCGCCCCTTGCGCATAATCAGCACTGACTGACACCCATTCGGATGGTTTTCGTTCTTCGATGGCTTCGCGTGAATAGCGGGTGATAAATCCCTGTGTAAACGTAAAGAGTTGGCCGCCGGGATGGCTGAGTACGCCAACCCATGCAGCAACCGGCTCATCACCGCCAAGCGGCAACGGTTGAAAGTCCGTGCCCTTGACCTTGATGACGGCGATATCGGCATCCGGGTCACATGCCAAAATATCAATTATTGGAAATACTTCTCCCTTGGAGTTGGCAACGCCGAACCGTTCCTTACCGATTTTCTCAAACACATGCCAGTTGGTGACGAGCACGCCATCGGCCGTCAGCGCCCACGCCGACGCCTGACGTCCGTCTTCCCATTTCTTCGACTCTTTTTCGGATCGTTTGACACTGCCGATGACAAAGACACTGGGTAACGCCTTTTGATAAATTTGTTCCGGAGTCAGGACCTTGTCCGATGGCGCGGGCAATTGCAGTTTGCAGGTCTTGGGTTGCAGCTTCGCCTTGAGATCCGATGGTCGAATACACTCTTTTTTCTTTGCCAACTCTGTCAGACGTTCGGAAAAGTCCTTATTGAATTGTTCATCGTCCACAATCCAAGGATCTGATGGCCCGGCCGCAATGCACAATGTGGCCAACACTAATGTCAAAAGAAATATTCGAATGTTCTGCATCACGCACTCCGAGTCAGAGCGGCTATTGTATCAGCGATTCGTCCGATAAACCCAGTGAATTCAAGACAGCGTCGCGAAATGTCGCCATCGAAATTGGGCCAGAATTATGAGGTCCACCGATCCACAGTGGCCGATTGCAATCTTCTTTGGCCCTGAGGCCGTGGCTGCCACGAACAATTGTCGGATCAATCGGTACGACATCTAACATCATGCGCAAGCCGACCGAGCTTTGTAACAACTTGCGCGCCACCCGCACTTTAGGCCAACGGATGGCCGGATCGAAAAACAACTCACATGGATCAAACCCTGGCTTTTGATGAATTGCCACACAGCGCGCATAGTCCGGTGCAAGACGATTGTCCAACCAAAATGGGTAGGCAAACCACGCATCAGGCGCGGCCAATGCGATAATTTCGCCACTGCGCGGATGATCTAGATGTATCTCCGCTCGCTGCTCACCGACAAACAATTGACCGATATTGGACAACGCTTGCAATTGATCGCGAACCAACGGAATGTCGCCTGGATTTGCGACATAGATATGAGCCAACTGATGATCGCAAATAGCGAATGCTCGACTCGCATAAAAATCGAGTTGCTCACCGAACGGACCTGATCGCACCGTGAGCCAGCCGTTACGCCGCAATGCGCGATTGACCTCAATCGGTTTCGTCACATCGCAATGTCCGTATTCGCTGACGACCCAGACTCGAGCGCCAATCGTCTGCGCTGCCTCAAGCAAAGGTGCTGCGGCGTCATCCAACGCCCGAACGAGTCTTGCCATATCGCAGCCGCTCGGTCCAAAACGTTGCGGGTCGTAATCGAGGTGAGGCAAATAGACGAGCGTCAAATCCGGTCGCTGGTCTAACAGCGTCAATGCTGCTGCCGCGGCAATCCATTGTGTCGAGCGAATGCCAGCTAAAGGTCCCCAAAATGCTTGGAACGGAAATGGGCCGAGCTGCCGCACCAATGAATCGCGTAAATCAGCGGGCGTTGTTGAGACATCAAAAGCTTTTCGGCCGTTAATCGCATAATGCGGTTTCGGGGTTACCGACCAATCGGCATCCGCGCCTTGATTAAACCACCAAAACAGTTTGGCGACTTTCACAGCGCGTCCACGTGCCGCTGCACGACGTTTAGCCGTCGCATAAAACGGCTCCGCTTCGATCAGTCGATTACTTTGCTGCCAAAATCGGACTTCGTTGGTGTCGCGATAAAGCCAACCATTGGCAACAATGCCATGTTGGTTCGGTGCATTGCCAGTGAGTAATGATGCTTGCGCAGTGCACGTCACCGCGGGCAGCGTTTCATGAAATGTGACATGCCGGCCTAATGAAGCCAATCGTGGTGCGTGCGCAAGCCAGCGCGGTGTCAATCCAACGGCATTGATGATAACGAGCGGCTGAGACATGGTGCCGCTCAGCGGATGTCAGGGTGCGGAAATAATCGAGCCATCGACTGTCAATTCTATGTCGTACTTTTTGCCTTTGGCATCTCGACCCTGAAGCTGATACCCACCGTTAGGCAGCCGCCAAGCCGTATGATATTTGACGCCCGGATATCGGGCCATGGCCTGTTGCCGGACGACCGCCGGAACGCGAGTCAGTGGAATGAGTGGTTTGGTAGCGGGCTTGTCCTGTTCCAAGCATCCACTTGCCAAAATCAATCCGATCCAAACCCAGCGGCGCATTCCAATCCCTCTTCAACCAGTACGGAAACCGCTGGGCACGATCTACGGAACGAGTTCTTTTAGTATGACGTGCGACTGAGCGATCGCTCGATGAAAGTCTACCTTTCGTAGCACTCTTGGCCAGACGACTTAAGCAAAGAGATGAATAGGATCGATTGTCACGTCTGTGCCAATTTGCGTGTCGCATTCTCCGGACCTTCAGCATGTCCGAAGATCGCATTGCCGGCCACCAAGACATTAGCGCCCATATCGACGCAAATCCTGGCTGTGTTCTCATCGACCCCGCCATCAACTTCGAGATCGCACCTTGGATTGAGCCGATCTATCATATTTCGCAGTTTGCGAATTCGCTCAGGGCTCTCCGGCAAATAAGCCTGTCCGCCGAAGCCGGGATGAACCGTCATGCACAGCGCTAAATCGATCTTCGCCAAAAATGGTTCGAGTCCCTCGATTGGATTTTCGGGGTTAACCGCTAGCCCGACTTTCTTCCCTGCTGAGCGAACAGACTCGATCCACGGAATGGGATCCGCCAGAACTTCAACGTGGCCAATGATCGTGTCCGCGCCGAATTTCAAGAAACTTGGAGCGTACTTCGTCGGATCTGTGATCATCAAATGCACTTCCAACGGCAATGAGGTTATTGGCCTGAGTGCTTTAACGACAATTGGCCCCATGCTGAGATTTGGGACGAAGTGGCCATCCATCACATCAATGTGAATGCGATCGGCGCCGCCCCGTACCGTTGCCAAAACTTCTTGGCCCAAGCGTGCGAAATCCGCCGACAGGATTGACGGGGCAATTTGGGCCATTCAGAGAACTCCATGGCATGGTTGAGTTTTGTAATCGACTAGGCTTTTTGGCCTATTCAAGGCCATTGCCTTCGATTATACGCGCGGAACTGTATTGGTGGGCTGCGCACGGCGTGTAGCCCGAGGGTGCATTCCAATGGCGGACCGCGACGAGGATTTGGTAGCTGAGACCGTTCGGCTGACCAAAATCTATCAGAATCGTCAGATCGCGCTGAACGACGTCACACTGCGTCTTGAGCCAGGGACCGTCTTGGGTCTGCTTGGACCCAATGGCGCCGGCAAGACGACGCTCGTCCGTCTGATACTGGGCCTGCATCGGCCAACGGCGGGGACAGTCCGGGTATTTGGCCAGAAGATGACGCCAAACTCGGCCATCTTACGCCGCCGCATCGGTTATATTCCGACCAATCCGCGATTTCCGGCCGGCATGACGCCGCTGACTTATCTGGACTATGTCGGTCGCTTATTTGGCATACCACGGACTAGTCGCCAACCCAAAGTCGCTGCATTGATTCGAGCTGTGGACTTGCTCGGAGTGGCCGGCGAACCGATTGCCGGCTTTTCGAACGGCATGACCGCGCGGCTTGCGGTCGCTGCCAGCATCATTAACGAACCAGAACTTTTGATCTGGGATGAGCCGACGCACGGCCTCGATATCGAAGCCCGCCGCTCGATGTTGGATCTGATCAAACAACTGGCGGCCGAGAAAACGCTGATCATTTCGAGTCACAATCTTTCTGATGTCGATGAAGTGTGCAACCATGCGGCCGTCCTGAGTCGCGGTCACATGATTTTTGCCGGGTCCCTGACTGAGCTCAAGGGTCGTATTCGGAAAAGCGCGTTTGAAATTGACTTGGAAGGCGATCAAAAGACCATTGCCAAGGCCGTCGGCTCGATCAAATCGACGACGGACTTTAAGTCGGTGGTTTTGCGTCAGCGCCGCCTTGAGTTGCGGCTGACGGATGATGCGTTCGCCACCGGCGCACTGGCGAACGTGTGCATGGTCCTCGCTGATAACAAGGTGAACATCGTCTCGATTCGCACCATCGGCCAACAAACCGAACAAGCATTTCTCGACCTGGTCGAGAAAGATGAATCCCGCGGCTTTACACGTTTGTACTCACATGCGGAAGCCGCATGAAAAGTGGTCAGTGGTCAGTGATCAGTTGTCAGTGCAATCCTTGACCGCCGACTGCCGATTTTGATGTTGTTTTGCTGATCACTGACAACTGATCTCTGACGACTATGAAGACAACTAACCTACGCTTTTACCGCTTTCTGCCCTACTGGGCCGTGCTCCAAACCGACTTGCGGCAAACACCGCGCAATTGGGTCTGGCGCACTTGGGTCATCGCGTCAACTGCCGCGGCACTGCTCTATCTCACGCATCGCTTTGCGGTATTCAAGGAAGCCAACTTCATCGTCACGGTTGATTCCGTCGTCGCGAAGTTGCTGCATTCTGTGGCATTGGCGACGGTGACGCTGGTGGTGGCCTTCTGCTCGGGCGCCATAGCGACGGAGCGAGGCAGCCTGGCTGACTCCGTGCTTTGTCGCGGAATCAGTCGGTACCAATATTACCTCGCCAAGTTGCATTCACGACTCATTTCGTCATTGTTGACATTCCTGTTGTTGACAACGCTCGTGATGTCGCTGGCCATGTTTGTTTTTCCAGGACTTATGACATTTAGCGGCTGTGTTGCTGCGCTTTTTGCCCTGGCTTCGGTGCTTGCAGCGGTCATCAGCATTAGCGTGACGACCAGCGCACTTTGCGGCAATACAGTTTTGACCGTGTCGCTGCTCTGGGTCGGACTCTACAGCACCGGATTTGCGCTGACTTTTTTGCCAAACAGCTATCTAACGCCCGACCGATTGATCGATGCCCTGCCCAACATCCTCAAGGGTATTTACAATCGCGATGGCTATTGGTGGCTCGTGAAATGGTCTTGGCTCACGCTGTGCATTTCCGCAGTTATTGGTTTGTTTGGGTTTTCGAGAAGCGATGTATAGGCCTATTGGGCACGTCCTAGGATATATCGGCGCGGATCAACTTCATCACGCAGAATCCTCAACTCGTCTTCGGTCGGAACCGCGGTTCGATCAACTTGGTCTGCCACGTCCATTCTGAAACCCGTGGCTGACTGGACCTGGTCGATTGACACACCGGGATGCAAGCTGTGCAATTGCATCCGGCATGTTTTCTCCGAATAGCTGTAAACACCCAAATCGGTAATGACCCGGTAGGGGCCCGCGCCTGGTGGCAGACCTGCTTCTTCCCGGGCGCCTGGACCAGTCAAATAGCCGGGCGTCGTCAAGAAATCGAGTTTTTTGACGAATCGCCGCGCATTTTGTTGAGTGACCACCATCGTTCGCCAACAAAGCGAGGCCAGGTCGTTGGCGCCACCGCTGCCGGGAAACCGCACGGTTGGTTTCTTGTGATTCCCCGCGACGGTCGAATTGAGATTACCGAACGGATCAATTTGCGCTCCGCCCAAGAATGTGTAATCCACCATACCGCGTTGAGCGAATTGCATAATCTCGCACATGCTGGACGCCATGATGCCGCGATGGAACGTTCGCGAGTCGCCGACGCTGATCGGCATGGTGGGCAGTTGCGGAGCCAAGCCGCCGGCTTCGAACATGATGACAAGATCGGGCGCATGCGTCTTTTGTGCCAACATGGCCGCCGCACACGGAATCCCCGTGCCGACAGCAACCGATCGGCCATTCTCCAAAGTGCGCGCCGCGCAGCAGATCATCAATTCGATTGCAGTGAAATTCACGACAACAACTCCTGGCGGCGCAACTCGCTCATGCCGTCCGCGCCGCCGGATTTAAGAAGGTATTCGGCAAAGTCGGCGACGCCGTAAACGTATTCGTGCAGGAATGCCTTGTACTTCTCCGTATCTTTTTCGGTGGCCATCCATTGGCGGAGATATTCCTCATCGGAAAAATATTCGCCCGGCATGTTGCCCGGGTAACTGCCACCGGGCACTTCACAGACCGCATCGACACACAGGAACGGGATGGCAGTGAGCCAGGGCTCTTTGCGAATCTCGTCGTTGGGGATGATTCGCTCACAAGTGATGATCAAATGTTTGGCGGCACGGGAGAGTTCAATATCCGCGACGCTCGTCCCACGCAGCCGACAATTGCCAAACTCATCGGCCTCATGTACGTGGATCGCAGCGACATCAGGTACGAGCGATGGCACAGCACATAGCTTTTCACCGGTAAACGGACATTCAATCACTTTGGCCGCGCTGTAGTTAAACGTGTCTGTGCCAAGCATCGACCGCATCGGCAAGAATGGCACACCCATTGCGCCGGCCTGCAACCGCACGGCTAATGCATAATTGGACCATTCGACAGACGTCACAGTGCCAGATTCCATAACACGTCGAGCATGGGGTGACAAACCGCGAGCTTCGATGCCGACGATGTAAGCCGAATCCACGGCCGCCAACGTCGGGCCACGGCCTAACATGTTCCCGGCACACAACAATTGGAAATCAAACGTTGCTGTATGCCCGGCAAAGCGCAGGTTCTTTTTCTCCTGCCGCAAAATCTCATGGCATACTGCAGCCGGGATGCGGTTGGTGCCAAATCCACCGATTGCGAGATAATCGCCATCGTGGACGAACTTAGCGACGGCATCTTTGACCGACATCAATTTGGCCGTCAATGGCCGAGGTTTATCACGAAACGCCCGGCGTTGTGCGTTGGCCGACGGATCGGACAGCAGCGGGCCCTGACCTTGTGCAAACACGTTCATGGAATCCTCAAAGCGATTCTGCGAATAAACTACCAGCGGTGCTGGGTGACCGGCCACTTTTCTTCAACGTGGACTCATCATGCGATTTCTCTTGCCGTTTCTTGTTTTAGCTATTCAGCCCGCACCTGATCCGGGCGCGCAACTGTACTCAAAGGTCGTGCGCTCCACGGTCTGGATTCATTCCAAACACGATCAAGGCATGGCCACCGGTTCCGGTTCACTGATCGATCGGCGACGCTTGCTCGTGCTGACCAATTATCACGTCGTGGGCGAAAACGATCATGCAACGGTCGTATTTCCGGGGTACAGGGAAGGAAAGCTTGTTGCTGAGCGAGGTGATTACAACCGACAGTTGCCCAAAATTGAAATCAAAGGTCGGGTCATTGCCCGCGATAAGCAGCATGATCTCGCACTCATTCAGATTGAGTCCGCACCTGATGGTACGCCGGCATTGCCGATGGCAGAAAACAGTCCCAGTCCCGGTCAGACTGTGCATTCAATTGGAAATCCCGGCGGCTCGGGGGCCTTGTGGGTCTATACGCCGGGCAAGGTTCGACAGGTGTACCACAAGCGATGGAAAGCCAAGCTCGATAATCAAGTCGCTGAATTCGATGGTACGGTGGTTGAGACCGATTCTCCGACTAATCCTGGTGATTCCGGTGGTCCGCTGGTCGACGATCATGGTGAGTTGGTCGGCGTGACGCAAGGCGGCGCCCTCAATGCCAACCTCATGAGCACGTTTATTGATGTCAGCGAAGTGAAACGATTCCTTAACAAAGATGTCGTTCGCAAAGTGACCGGCTTTGACGGCAAAATTACGGACCGAACCACCGCACTGACTATGCATGACGCCGGCAAATTCTTTTCCCCGGCGACGGTCACCAAGGCCAATGAAACGGCGCAAACGCTTTATCGAAAGACAGGCCGCGACCTAGTGGTCGAAACGTACGAAACGGTGCCGCAAAAGCAGGTCGAGGAAATGAAGTCAATGAAACCGGAAGAGCGGAGCAAGTATTTTCGGGATTGGGCTGCTGCCCGCGCCAAAGCGCAGGATGTCAATGGAATGCTCCTGCTCGTCTGCCGGAATCCATCGAGCTTTCACCTATATGTCAGCGATCGCAAACATGACGAGATCGTGCCGAAACTCACTGACACGATCCGGACACACTTTAAGAACAAGCAATTCGATGAAGGACTTCAGGAATTTATCAAGTTAGCATCGGAAGATTTGAGTAAGTAGCTGCTTCAAAGCCAGCGCATTTGCTTGTACCACGAAATGGCGTCGGTGAGCGATTCCGTTACTGGTCGCGGGGACAAGCGCAACTCCGCAAGGCTACGAGACGGGTCGAATTGCATTTTTCGCCGGGTCAGTCGAACGCCAGTTACGCTCGCTACCGGGACTTGATGTGTGAACACATCGGCGAGCCATTCGCTGACCAAGGCAGTCCCAACCGCCACAGGGTATGGAACGGAGTATTTGGGTGGAGGCACGCCGTGCTGCTTGGCGATCCATTCGAATAACTGCCGAATAGTCCAGTTTTCGGCACCAAGAAGGTAGCGCCGGCCTGTTTTCCCCAACTCCATCGCGGCAATCATCCCAGCGGCGACGTCGCGAACATCGAGCAAATTGAGTTCCGCGTCGAGATAGAACTGCCGCCGTCCCAAAGCACAATCGAGGATCATTTGTGTTGGTGGAGAACGACCAAAATCTCCAGGGCCAATCGGCAATGTCGGATTCACCACCACAATGGGCGCACCTTGAAGAGCCAACTCTCGGGCATATTTTTCAGCAAGCCATTTTGATCGGCAATAAGGACCGATCACTTCATGAATGGGCACGTCTTGTTCTTCGGAAATTGGATTCGTCTGGTAGCTGCGAGTCAAAATACTCTCGGTACTGCAATGCAGGATTCGCTTTGCCCTTGCATACAAGGCTTCTGACAGGACATTGACCGTGCCACGGTAATTGACTTGCCGAAAATGACCCTTCTGTAGTGTCCACAGCTGCGGGTTTGCAGCCAGGTGGTAAACGTATTCACAGCCGGCGACAGCCTTTCGCACGGCATTCACATCGCGAATGTCGGCGAAAACGAATTCTGTCTGTTGGCTCGGCAAGTGATCGACCCGCGCGCGCGGGCGATCAAGAACTCTGACGCTTTTGCCGCGCTCGCACAGGAGTCGAACCACATGACTGCCGATAAAGCCCGCGCCACCTGTGACGAGGATCATAGTTTTTCAGGCACGGCTTTGCCGGTGAGTTTGTGAAGAGCGTCTCGCACCTGCTCAAAACCTTGTTTGAGTAAGAATTGAGAATCTCGGCCTTTACTCTTTGCGCCCAAGATAAAAAAGTTTGGTTCTGTCATGCTGATCGGCGCTTCGCTGACTGGATCTTCCTTGACCTGCAATTCACGGTAAATCGAAAAGTCAGGGCGATAACCAACGCTGGCAATAATGCGATCCACATCGCTCGTCTTGCGAATGCCGGCAACACGTTGAGTGACTTGAAATCCCTTGTCGGGCCCGAGACTCACGATCGACTCGACAATAGTCGATGGATGAAACTCCACATTGCCCTCGCCCCGCGTTGCCAGGCTATTCGCTCGCACTGCCAGCCGGTCGCGTTCCTTAAACGGATCGTTCGCCAAACGTGGTAATGGCGTTGAGCGATTTCCTCGCGCCAGCCATGTAATCCAAGTCTCGGGCAACTGCTGAGCCAAATCAGCGAGAAGCGACACGTGCGTCGCGGCAGTATATCCCGCGCCGATCAGCAAAATCGTCTTTCCAGCGTACTTGGCTTTTTGCCCACCGAGAATGTCTTCAAGCCCGCCCGCAATTTGCGGACGGGCGGCAAGTTCTCCGACAGCCGGCAGCCCACCATCGCCGAAATGCCGCCAGCTTCCATAGGTGCCCGTGCAATCAAACACGGCATCCGCTTCGGCCACGCTCTCAGCACCTTTACTGTCGCGTACCAAAATGCGAAATGGCGTGATCGCTCGTTTATCGGGCGTGCTGTCGCTTTTCAACAGGCCGAGCTTGCTGACGGCAACCACCTGATGTTCCGTCTTGATTGACTCTGCTAAGAGCGATGACGCGGCCAACGGCTGCAGGTAAGCTGCGACATGTTCTCGGCCGGTAATGCAGTCGGCCTCGCCTGGCAACGATCGGCCTTTGTGATCTGCATGAATGACCGCACGACCGAGTGGAGTGGAATTCTGGCCAAAGGGCGAAAATAATTTGACAAAGCCCCAGCGCTCGAGGTTTTCGGCAATTCGGCCACGTTCGTAAACGGTGACGCTTAGACCAAGCCGGCGAGCGGCCAGGGCCGTTTCCAATCCAATGGGGCCGGCGCCGAGCACTGCCAGGCGCGTCCCAACTCTGGCCATGGTACTATTCCTCGTAACTCAGCGGTCATCCTATGGCCGAAACGCTGGTCCGCACTCAATTCGTCGGTTACATTAAACCTAGCCACCGTATCCCCGCGGCGACGCTTTTTTTACTCGGTCAGCTCGAGGTTTCGATCATGCGATGTCTTGCCGTCGTGCTGATATTGCTGGCCGGTCTGCACAATGTCGGCCAAGCCGCTACTCCTGACCAAATTGCCGTATTGATTCATCAACTGGGACATTCCGATTATCGTGAGCGACAGGCCGCATTCCGTGAGTTGGATTCAATCGGCGAATCCGCGCTGGCGCAACTCCGCTCGAAGTCACTCAGCGCCGATACTGAATTACGCTCTCGTGCAAATGAATTGATTCGACGAATCGAGCAACGGCAAATTTCCGCGCGCATCTTGGCGCCCACGATGGTTGAAATCGACGTCGACAACATGCAAGTCCGCGACGCTGTTCCTCATGTCGCAAAACTCACCCGGCTCCCACTCGTATTGGCAGGCAATCAAACCAAATGGGATCGACGGATGACTTACCACTCCGGCAAAGTGCCGATTTGGGAAGCAACACGCGGTTTTCTCCAGGCAGCGCAACTGACAGAGTGGGATGGCGTATCGACAGTCGCGGGCCTGCCGTCGACCGCAACTCCGGAAATACAACACCAAGTCAACTTTAACGGCCCAAATCGGATGATCATTCGCGGTTCACGGGGCAAACAACCGGCCATCAATCAAATACTCGTCTACGATGGCGAGTCGCCAACGTTGCCAGCCTCGGAATCCAGTGCTGTCCGTTTGCGCGTTCTGCCAACAGGCACACCTATCCCAACGATCAGCTCCTACTCAGATGATTTGATTATTCCAATTCAGGTTTCCGTTGAACCAAAAATGGATTGGATGACATCCGCCCCGACGATCAAGATGGCCGTGGGCCGCGACGATCAGGGCCAAACGCTCACTGCATCCGTTGTATCCGCTGTTTCAACCTCAGCGGACGATTTGGACGTCATCATGCTCAACGCCATGTTTGCCAATCAAATGATGGCATCGGGCTATGGCGTGCTGCGGAGTCAATTCGTCCCATTGCGTTTGCGCCGTGGCTCCGCACCGACCAAGACGCTCAACGAATTGGCTGGCGTCATTTCGTTGCCAATACGACTGTCCGAGCAGCTGGCGTCAATTGATTCGCCTTTCAATGCGGCTTGTTCATCCGTCCACAATGAGTTTGCGGAACTGAAAATTCAATCAGCCCAGCGACTGGACTCAGGCCAGCAGCGAATGGAAATCGCCCTGAATTTGTCGCCAGATGCACAAGTGTCGTTCAATCAGGCGGGGGTAGCGGCGAACGTGAGGTTCAATGGTGTCTTCATGCCCCAAATCGCACCGCCTCGAATCGTGCCCAACCAAGAAATCGATGAATACTTCGGCGTTTCTTTAGTGGACAGTCATGGCAAGCGTTGGAACATTAGTGAAACGGGCAATCCAAACTTCTCCTACAACGCCGACGGAATTCGTATGCGAATGACTCTCACATTCACCGCGAAAAACGGTGCCGGTGAACCCGCAAAACTGGTCGTCAATGGATCACGACCCGCGTGTGCAGAACTGACATTCAACTTGAAAAACGTCCCTGTCCAGTAATCCCCCTGGAGTGAGCGTGATGAATCGTCTTGTGCGCCCGGCGTTCGTCATTTTACTCGTGGCATTGCCCTTAGCAGCGCAAGAGAAAAAGACTGAAGCGAAAGACTCGACGCCGAAAAAAGACGACAAAAAGACGTCCGTCCCAGCCGGCGGAAAGTACCATGTTGTCAATCACATTGTCGGAAGGCTCACCAACTCAGATAACTCCGAACTGCTTGTCGAAGTGGAAGTACGTGTGCCGTCGAGCCGCAGCAGTGGCCGAAATGAAAAAATCACATTCAAGATGGCCAGTGACGTCAAAGTGCGCACCCTCAAAATGCCGGAAAAAACAGACGACAAAGGCAAAGCAATTCCTTACACTCCGCAAGAAAAAGCCAAGCTGCGCGGCGATCCCAAACTTCCTGGATATGCAGCGGATCTGAATTCGTTGAAAAGTGGTCAAGTCGTCGAACTGGAATTGAGTACTACTAAACCGCCGAATTCTTTAAGCAAGAAATCTGAGGATGAGGAAAAGCCATTTGTTACCATGATTGTGATCAACGAAGAAGCGCCGCAGAAAATCGAAAAAAAGAAGAAATAGCGTGTCAAACGAACTCGTCGTCGCATTGACTGGAGCCAGCGGGACGCCCTATGGCTTAAGGTTGTTGGAAGTCTTGCTCAACGCAAAACGAATTGTCCATCTCGTCATCAGCCCTGCTGCCGTGGAAGTAATGGAACGAGAAGTTGGCCGGCAAGTCAACCTTGAAAGATTCAATGCGGCAGAGCTTTTTGGGCAGTTGACGGTACCGACATCAACGCTGAACTATCATCACTTTCGTGACTTCCAAGCCGGCATCGCATCCGGATCATTTTTGACGGCTGGCATGATCATCTGCCCTTGCAGCATGGGGACCGTGGCGGCAATTGCCCACGGGACATCCGAAAACCTCATTCATCGAGCTGCGGATGTTCACTTAAAGGAACGGCGTAAACTCGTGTTGGTACCCAGGGAAACGCCGCTCGGCATGGTGCAATTACGCAACTTGACCATTTGTGCCGAAGCCGGTGCGGTCGTGCTGCCAGCAATGCCGGCGTTTTACACTCGCCCGCAAACGGTCCAGGACATGGTGGATTTCGTTGTTGGCCGAGTCTGCGACCAGGTCGGTGTCGAACATCGATTGTTTGAACGCTGGGGATCAACCTCCGACTGACCGACCCGCTTTCCTTATCCATCAATGACGATGGATGCAATTCCTGTATAATCATGTGACAATCTGTGCAACAACCAGTGCGACACCGTGGGGATTGCTGCCGTGAGTTCGAGCTATCTTTTTACCAGTGAATCCGTATCGATGGGCCATCCTGACAAGGTGGCTGATCAAGTCAGCGATGCAGTGCTTGATTTTTGCCTGGAGCATGACCCGCGCAGTCGAGTGGCCTGCGAAACGCTCGTCACGACTGACCATTGCACGGTTGCCGGTGAAATCACGACGAAGGCTCCTCTCACCAATCAGAACGTCGAAAAGATCGTTCGCGATGTCATCCGCGAGATTGGCTACACGGATCCAAACATTGGTTTTGCAGCGGACACGTGCCAAGTCCAAAATCTGCTCCATTCGCAATCGCCGGATATTTCGATCGGCGTGGATGCAGGCGGGGCCGGTGATCAAGGGATGATGTTTGGGTTTGCCTGCGACGAAACAAAGTCGCTCATGCCGTTGCCAATTTTCTTATCGCATCGTCTGGTCGAAAATCACGCAGCTATGCGCCGCGATCGCCGACTCAAGTTTCTGCGACCGGATGCGAAAAGCCAGGTGACGGTCGAATATAACGCCGACGGTACGCCAAACCGGATTCATACCGTCGTTTTTTCGACTCAACACGATGAATCGGCGATGGACAATAATCGCCGTTTTAAGGACGATGCTCGGCAAATCCTGATCAATGAGTTGCTGATCCCAACGTTGAAGGCGGAGCGCCCCGACCTGTTGAAGGGCGAAGTCATTTATCACATCAATCCGACCGGCTGCTTTCTTGAAGGTGGGCCACACGGCGATTGCGGTTTGACCGGCCGAAAAATCATTGTTGACACATACGGTGGCCGCGGTCGGCACGGTGGCGGCGCTTTTAGTGGCAAAGACCCCACCAAGGTTGATCGCTCGGCAGCATACATGGCACGTTACATCGCGAAGAACATCGTTGCCGCCCGCTTAGCGCGAGAATGTGAAGTGCAGCTCAGCTATGCCATCGGACACCCGGATCCACTCTCGGTATGGGTTTCTACGAATCGCACGACGACATCTGGAGTTACTGACGGACAATTAGCGAGTTTGATTCGCAAACACTTTCAACTGACGCCCAAGGGAATCATCGAGTCGTTAGATTTACGCCGGCCGATTTATCGAGAGACGGCACGCCATGGACACTTTGGTCGGGAACTCACGAACTTCTCGTGGGAAAAAACCGACAAAGCGCAATTGCTTCGGCGCGATGCAGGTTTGGCCGACTAGCTGCGATTAACTGGATTTCGAACGCTTACGCACCAAATTGCTTGAGCAACTGACGAAACCGCGGATCAGACCGGACATGTTCCAGGTCTCGGTCTTGGCAAATATAGCGGAAGTCGCGGTACCCGAGTTCCACGGCCCGGGATAGCGTCTTGATCGCCAGATCGGTCTTTTTCATCAACGCATACGAGCAGGCCAGATTATAATGCGCCAAAGGATCGCTGGGACGCAGTGCGATCAGCTTCTTATCGATATCAAGGCCGTCAGCATAGCGGCCCTTGAGAGTCAAATTGTTGCCATGAGCTCGGAGGGCGTCCGTGAAGTGCGGACAACGCTCAAGTATTTGACCGTAAAAACACAACTCAAAATCAAGTTGGCTGGCTTCCACGAGCGGGATATGCTGGGTCGCGCTGGATTGTACCGACACAGTCGGTTTGGTCCCTTTGCTGAACATCGCGAAACCTCAATGCCGACTCAGGCGATCGACACTGAATTATAAACAAATGGCGCGCCAACTGCCAAGCGTCATCCGGCACGGCGAAGCTGAAACACGGCGACCTCCGGTCGGACGCCAAATCGAAATCGCCAGCCAAAGCCGACACCTTTGTTGACATACAAGTGTGTTTGGCCGTGTCGATAGAGCCCGGCCGCATATTGCTTGGACTTTCGACTCAGTGTGACCCGGCCCAAGCCAGGCCAATTCACCTGGCCGCCATGTGTATGGCCGGACAGCATCACATCACACCGATGCTCCTTCAGATGTTCCACGGTGCGCGGGTTGTGCGCTAGCACAACCCGCGGCGTGTCTGGATCTAATCCGTGTAATGCTTGATCAAGATCACATCGGCGGCTCCACAGATCATCCACACCAGCAACATGCAGGCAATCCGTACCGCGCTGAAAAGTGACCGACTCGTTATTCAGCACGCGGATCCCGCGAGCGACCAATGCCTCCGTGATGACGCGGGAAAGATGTCGATGGCGTCGTATTCCCAAAGCATTACGAATTGAGTGATCGTGATTTCCAAGAACCGCGTAAGTGCCTAATGGCGCCGACAACTTTTCTAAGACATTCGCCGCCAAGTCGACATATCGAAATCCTTTGTGCACGAAGTCGCCGGTGACCACGATGGCATCGGGGCGTTCGCGCTGAACGGCATGGACCACTTGCTGCAAGTATTCAACAGGCAATTGTCGACCGCAATGGAGGTCCGAAATTTGAACAATACGGAAACCTTCAAAGGCAGCCCCAAGATTACCGATGGGCAATTCGTGGTCATTGATTTCGAGCCAGGTCGGCTCAATACGTCGGGCATAATGGACGCGCGCCCAGTTACGGCCCAGCCAACGGGAGACGTGATACGGTCGCGAAATTTCTGGTTTGGTTTGGCGTCCCGATCCCTGCATGCTTGATCACCCATAGACAGGGCCGTAGTTGAGATTCTACGGCCCTTGGGAAGATTAGCATGTACTGCGCCAAGACATCCGTCTTCTAATAATCTCCTTCGTCCTCATCCTCGTCTTCGTCTTCATCGTCGTCGTCGTCGTCGTCTTCATCATCGTCGTCGTCGAGGTCGTCATCGAAGTCTTCATCGTCGAAGTCTTCGTCTTCGAGGTCATCGTCAAATTCTTCGTCTTCGAGGTCATCATCTTCGAGATCGTCATCCAGATCGTCGTCATCATCATCGTCTTCGTCGTCATCTTCTTCGTCTTCATCCTCATCATCGTCTTTGGCAGCCGGCCCAGCGTGAAGCGGATCAAGCTCCCACACGCGAAGTGGCCGACTAGGCCCAACGTTGGCCAACTCCAAAATTTCATCACTCAACCAGGCGGCTCCGCCGATCATCATGTCACCTCAACAATAAGTGAAATACTCAGGCCAGCGCCATCTTCAACAACGGCGCTCGCCACCATATGCATACTTGCGCTGCGTCTCGAGGTCTCGATCACGCAACTCGCCGCGCGCTTGTCGCAACAAGATCGCAGGCCAAAGTTACCCGCTTCCTATTGTTCGTGGCAACGTCGGCAAGCACTTTTTTCGACTATTTTGCGATGTCAGGTCCGGTTGTGCTGACCGACGTTGAGAGTTCAATTCCCCAGACCAAGTGCTTGACGTTTTTCTTGAATAAAGGGCAGGTGATGCGGGATGTGATAGTTGATGATTTCAAGCAATTCTCGCAGCGATTTCAGCCCCCGTTCGGAATGGACGCCAACTCGTTCGAAGGCCTCGGCCGGGAGCGTTCGTAGGATCCGCGCGAACGCGTTTCGGGTCAACTCGATTAACCGAAGTTCTTCGTTGAGATCGCGATCGTGGTAAGCCAACTTAGCCGCGAACAATTTTTCATCGGCGCCCATCAGAAGCGGGCGATCCTGCGCAATGACCCGCTTCATCCGGTCGACATACACTGGCTCAAAGTCGGCGAGATGGCAAACAACTTCCAAAATGCTCCATTTTCCAGGGACTGGCCGCGCCTTGAGTTGTTCATTGGTTACATCTTTGACCGCGTCTTTGAGTTTCTTGGGGTGATCGACATAAGCGTCGATTAATTCTGCGATAGTCGCCATTTCCATGTCTCACAAGGATAGGAACACGGTGAGAATGTAGCGGCTTATGGAATCTTTGGCGAGGCTATCCCGCCCGACGCAAATATTGTTCTGAAATGGCAACAAGTTGCTGGCGTCGTTGAATTTCTGGCGCGTAAGGGTCAAAGATGATTCCCTTACCGCAAATGTGTTGTAATACCAACAGGGCGCGCCGTCGCAGCTCAACATCCCCTCGTTCAAGGGCTGACAAAAGTGCTGGGACAGCTTCGTGCCCGCGACGAACAAGTTCCGTGACGGCCGCTTTGGTCATGGCATTGTCACGGAGTGCTTCGACTAAGGCAACTAACGGCGCAGGCGTGACTGGGGGCGTTGCAGAGCGGGGGACAAAGTCATCGAACGTATCGCCAAGGTAGGTTCGAATGGCTTCGGGATTGCGAATGATTTCTTGAGGCGTGCCATGGACGATAACTCGCCCATCCTTGATCAGATAACTGCGATTGGTGATCTTCAAAACATCGCGGACGTTGTGGTCGGTCACCAAGATGCCAATGCCTGATTGAGCGAGTTGCAAAATAATTTTCTGAATGTCGGAATTGGTGAGCGGATCGACGGCCGCAAAAGGTTCGTCCAAAAGAATGAGGTTGGGCTCACAGACGAGGCAGCGCGCGATTTCCAGCCGCCGGCGTTCACCGCCCGAGATGCGCGACGCTGAGTTCTTCCGAATGTGCTCCAGCCCAAACTGTTTCAAAACCGCGTCAGTCGTATCCCATCGCTCTTGACGGTTTAATTTTCGATTTAACCTTCGACTTAGTGGTAACGCTTCCAAAATCGCCAAAATATTCTGTTCAACCGTCAATTTGCGGAAAACGGATGATTCTTGTGTCAAATAACCCATGCCCAGCCGTGCACGCTGGTACATGGCCCACCCGGTGACGTTCTTTTGGTTGAAAACAACGTTGCCGTCGTCGGGCACGATTTGACCAGTCGTCATTCGAAAGCTGGTCGTTTTACCCGCGCCGTTGGGTCCTAGGAGGCCTACGACTTCTCCAGCATCGACGCGATAGGAAACGCCGTCAACGACCTTACGGCGGCCGTAATACTTCACAAGGCCGTCAACTTCGAGCACTGCCATCCTTGGCTCCAAATCTGAGATTGGCTGGTTTTACACGTTATCGACGGGTTGCACAAGTAGAATGAGTTTCATTGGAATCCCCAACTCGTTGCAGGAAAAGGAGAAGTGACTTGGCCAAAGCGAAAACACGAAATCGTTGGTTATTCAAAGAAGAGCCGACCCATTATTCATTTGCCGATCTGCAACGCGACGGTGAAACGACTTGGGAAGGTGTTCGCAATCCATTGGCATTAAAATACTTACGCCAATGTGTGGTGGGGGAGCAAGTCTTTTATTATCACACCGGGCCTGAAAAGGCCATCGTGGGAATAATGGAAGTCGTCCGGACGGAAATACCGGAAGCTTTGAATTCTAAAGATGTTAAGGTGACAGTGCGGCCGGTGGCCCCATTACCGCATGCCGTCCCCCTTTCGCTGATCCGCGGGCAAAAAGGGCTAGATAGCTGGGAACTAGTGAAAATATCGAGATTATCGATTATGCCAGTTACGGAATCGCAATGGCAAAAGGTCATGAAACTGTCGGAGAAATTGACACAAGCCCGATAATTCGCAATGAGTCACTCGCTTGGCGCGAGGGGTCGCGGCTAGTAGTGTGGTTTGGTCGCCTTTGCTAGGGTCGATGACGCGGTTGCCGTCATGAAAGCAGACTTCTGGCAGCTATTGGAAAAAACATATGGCGCGCAGCGCCGATGAGCCTGGGGGCTCTCGTTCCTCAGCGACACGTACAAGACGCAAGGTTCGGAAACATTCAGACAGGTTTCTCGACGAACTTCAAGACGCCTCGCGCGTCACGTTCGTCAGCCATATCCACCCCGATCCTGATGCTCTCGGAAGCATGATGGGTCTGGCGTATCTTGTCGAATCATGCTTGTGCAAACCCACGCGAATCACACGCGATGGCCCCATCGGCCGCGCCGAAAATCGCACGATGATCGAACTCCTTGGCTTGGAATTGGAACCTGTCGAATCATTGACGTGGGATCCGGATGAAGCCATCGTCATGGTTGATAGCCAACCAAAAACAGGTCGCCATAGCGGCACGGACGATTTACCGATCACAGCTGTCATTGATCACCACGAAACACCCGGGCAACTCAAAGGCGTGAAATTCGTCGACGTTCGACGCAATGCGGGGGCGACTTGTTCGTTAGTTGCGAAATACCTCAAAGAACAAAAAGCTAATCCTCCCAAAGAAGTGGCAACGGCTCTGCTCTACGGTGTCGAAACGGAAACCGCGGGCTATCCTCGGGAAGCGAGTGCCGTCGACGACGAAGCGATGATGTACTTGTATCCGCGAGCCGATAAGAACGCTCTCGCCCAGATCCGCAACGCCCGTCTTCCCATCTGCCATTTCGAAACCCTTTTGTTTGCCCTGCAAAATACGTTCATCTACGACCGGCTCATCATCAGCTGGGTCAACGACTTGAATCAGCCTGATCTGGCGGCAGAAGTTTGTGATTTCTTGATTCGGTTTGAAGATGTGGATTGGGCGGTCTGTGCCGGCGTGCATGGCGACAAATTACTATTGTCCGTGCGCTCATCGCTCAAAAAAGCGGCGGCTGGAGACTTGTTGCGCAACGTCGTGGGGCGCTTGGGCCGTGCTGGCGGTCATGATCGCCGCGCTGGCGGTTGCCTCAAGCTGCCAAGCACTTCCGCCAACGCGATCGAAGAGATTCAATCCGAATTGCGGAAACGACTCCTGAAAGCACTTAAAATTGATGAGTGTCGCGGGCAACGGTTGGTCCCGTTGCGCGAATTGCTACTAAATCTAAATAAATAACGAGTTGATTATGCCCAATGACAGCGATGCCCTGTTGCCGTCGCCTCGTTCGCCACAGCGTTCCTCAGGTGTCGGCTGTGGGACCGTGTTTTTGATCATCTTTCTTCTAGGCTCGTTGGCGCTCAATTTCTTACTGTGCGTCGGCCTCGGTAGCTCTGGCGTCGCAAACTTGGCAGCCGACACGCACCTCAGCGAACGATTCCATTCCGGCAACCGATCAGCGGATGAAAAGATCGCCATCATCAAAATCGAAGGCACGATTCTCGATGCATTATTAAGTTATCCTCGTGAACAAATCGAACAAGCAACCCGCGATGATCATGTGAAAGCTGTCGTCCTTCGCATCGATAGTCCGGGTGGCTCAATCACCGCCAGTGATGATTTGTTGCGTCGCTTGAGCAATTTACGCGATGGTACCTCACCCAGACACCCCGGCAACCCGAAAACCCTAATTGTTTCTATGGGCGGCCTGTGTGCATCCGGTGGCTATTTCGTTTCCATGGCTGCGAAACAGGACGACAAGGAACCAAGACCGTCAAAACTGTTTGCCGAAAGAACGTGCATCACTGGCTCGATTGGTGTTTACGCATCGCTTCCGAATGCGGTGGGCCTTTCGGAAAAGATCGGCCTCAAAATGGAACTCATCAAGGCCGGCGACATTAAGGCGAGCGGTTCGCCGTTCCACCCGTTGACCCCGCAAGAACGCCAACCCTGGCAAGACATGGTGTCACACGCCTACCAGCAGTTCATTGAGGTCGTCGAGACCGGCCGCCCGGTACTTAAGGGCAAACTCACGGAAAACCTGTTCCCTCCCAAAAACGTTCCAAAATACGATGACAAGGGAAACATCATCGACGAAAACGGGGGTCAATACACGCGGAAATTGGCCGACGGTGGCATATTTACGGCTGACGAGGCGGTCAAGTATCACTTGATCGACAAGGTTGGTACCGTCGATGATGCGATTAGTGAGATCGCGAAACAAGCCGGTTTATCTGACTGGCGCGCGATCGTTTACGAAAAGCCGGTCACGCTCAAGACCATTCTCACCGGTGACGATAGTTCTTCTTCAAAAGCAATTCTGCCCAACGCTGATTTCACACCGAGGCTTTGGTATTTGTTGCCGGCTTCGGAAGTCGACGCACGTCTGAAATAGTCTCAATTTGGCGCCGCCAAACTAATCCGTGGTGGCGTGCCCGGGCCATTCGGCGTGGGATCGTTTTTCAGTTTGGCTTGTGGCGTTGCGTTTACGACTGCAAGAACGACAACAATGACAAGCCCGATCACGGTTCCAAGTTTTGTTTCGTTGCACATTATAGAATCCTCTGGCGAGGATTGTCGCGCGCCGACCGTTATCATTTCGAGTCGAAGTCACGGCTTTGATGAGTTGCTCAGAAAAGTGCGTCCCCTATTATGCGCAGCGTAGGTATCCCCGATTCAGGCGGCTTCTTTCTCGGGACCGGTCGCCTCCAACGGCGGAATGGTCAAGCGGAAGGTTGTGCCGGCGCCGAGCTCGCTATTTGCACCGATTGTGCCGCCCAGCAAACCGGCATAACCGTGCACAATGGATAAACCCAGCCCAGCATGGAGAGCAGGTTCCTCACGTGATACGTCGGCACGGTAAAAGCGCTCAAAGATATGAGGGATGTCGCTCAGCGCAATTCCGATTCCCGTATCAGTCACAGTGATTTCCAATTGATCGCCACTTTGGCGGGCTCGCAATTGAATTGATCCTTTAGGTCGGTTGTATTGCACTGCGTTGTGTAAAAGATTGACGAGAATTTCTCGCAGCTTGTCGCGATCGGTGATCCAAACTAAATGTGGCGGCGCATCAACCGTGAATTTTAGTCCCTTCTCTACGGCAAGCGGACGGATGAGCGCGGAAACTTCGCCGAGCACCTCGTCGATTTCAACAGGTTCAATTCGCAATTGCGCGACACCCGCATCCAAACGCGCCAATGACAAAAGTCGTTCGACGAGTTGCCGCATGTTGCCGGCGACGATCCGCGAATCGACAATCACTTGACGATACTCTTCAGCTGTCCTGGGCTTACGCAAAGCCACGTCAAGGGTTGCCAGGATCGCTGTGACAGGAGTGCGAAGTTCGTGCGAGAGATCGGCGACAGCCTGCTTTTCACGATCGAATGCCCGACGAAGCTCGTCGAGCGTATCGCGGAGTCGATGAGCAATCAGCTTGAGTTCTCGAGGCAATTCATTGTCATCAATTGGAAGGTGAAAATCCTTTGAAGTCACACGACGGACGGCCCTGGAAAGCCGACGAACCGGCGAAAGGCCGATATCGACCAACATCGTGCCGCCCAGCACCGTGGCGACGAAGGTAAAGATGCCAATCGCGATGAGTTTCACTCGCAAAAAATAGATCGCATCAGCGCTGTCTTCGAGTCGCGATGCCAGATCGGCTTTCAATTTGGATTGCAAGTTCTCCAGCTCTCGATCGCGGGGATTGCTGCCAATCGCGCAGTGAACGACAATCCAGTTCGAAAGATCAGATCCTCGAACTGAATCAGTTGGTTGTATTGGCAATGGTCGCCAACGCTGTCGCAAATAACGAATCGGCACCTTGAATTGCACGCGACGAAACCGTTGCGTGACGCCGTCATCAGTCGGTATATCGAGGTCGTCAAAACTCCAATCAATAATCTTCGTCAACTGTGCTGCATCGAATGGCAGGTAATTGTTTCCCAGATTATGAGAGCGCCAAACGGTTCCCCATTCGTGATTGATTTGAAAATACTCTGTGCCGGGCAACTCCTCGTCGCGAGGAATTTGTTGTTCGTCAACAGTCACTTCACGTAGTAGCCTGCTAAAAATGGCGCCGGTGATAGGTGAATTTGTACTTGATGCCACCCAGACCGGCGTGAGCAATTGCCCCTGGGGGGCCAATGGCGCTGACAGCAATCCAGCCGGCGTCATGTATTGCGGCAAGATCGCTGGATTCCATTGAAAGTGAAATGGAATTGTTCGCGCTTTCTCGAGCAGCTGGTTGTCGAAGCGGCTTTCAATTTCGCGTTTTTGATCTTTGAATTGCTGGTAAATCAATTGTCGCAATGTGTTTTGCTCGTTTTTCAGACCGTCTGCCGCCGTGTAATAGGCAAGGCAAATCGCCGTGAGCAATGCGACCGCGTCGAGGAAAAGGAAGAAAACGACGAGTGAGAACCGAATTGATCTCATTCTTTTCGCTTCGCATCGGTCGGTAAATCATCTTCACCGCGCAACATGTAGCCTTCGCCCCACCGTGTGAGAATCAACGGCAGGTCAAAGCCCTTATCCACTTTATTGCGCAAGTACCGAATATAAACATCCACGACATTCGACGTTGATTCATCATGTTCGTCGTAGAGGTGTTCCCAAATCATCGACCGGGTGACCACACGGCCGCGGTGAAACGCCAAGAATTCGAGCAGGCCATATTCGCGCGGCGTCAAATACAATGGCCGCCCGCCGCGGCGAACCGTTCGAGCCGCGGTGTCGATTTCCAAATCGAAGCAGCGCACCACCGGATCTTGTACCGAGTGTTTTCGCCGCACCATCGACCGGACACGTGCGAGCAGCTCATCCAACTCAAATGGCTTGGTCATATAGTCGTCGGCGCCCAAATTCAGGCCCGCGACTTTGTCTTGAAGTGCGTCCTTAGCCGTCAGCATCAGCACACACGACTTACGGCCGCTCGAGCGCCAATTACTGAGCAGAGTCATGCCGTCGATTTTCGGCAACATCAGATCGAGAACGATGACATCATAATCGGTGCTTTTGACTTTGCCGTCGGCCTCTTCGCCGTCGTGAGCCGTATCCACCGCAAAGCCTTCTTCTTCCAAGCCTTGCCGTAATGCCCGGGCCAATTGTTTGTTATCTTCAACGACGAGCACGCGCACGATTTAGGTCTCCTTTCCGTACCTAAACCCCGCATGGGCATTAGAGTAACGGAGAATCGCCATCGTTATTATGGCCTGTGCGATGCAAATTGTCGACGATTTCGCAACAGATGCGGTATCGTGATAATATGCGTCAGATGGTTTCAGTTGTGTCTGTTTTTTTGACATTTGCTTCAATCACAACAGCTGGTGTCCATTACAGCGGCGAAACGTGGGCGGATTTGCCCGCCCAATGGCCTGGATACTTGGCGGACTATCGCAGTCTCAGAGCGTTAAGTGTCACCAACGCTGCGTTGCCATCCCCCCCGCTCAAAAATCGATATTTGGAAGAACGGAAGCGCCTTGAATCATTGACTCGAAAACGGGCGCCCGACGAGTCAGCCGATCTCGGTGCGATCTACATTCGACTGGGTGAACCAGAAAAGGCCATCGAGTTGTTGCGCGCGGCTCACGCGGATGTACCCGATCATTTTCGCATCATCGCCAACTTGGGATCGGCTTATCAGCTTGTTGGAGAACTCGATCAGGCGGTTCACGCTTTGGAGTTGGCAGTTCGGCTCGCACCACCTCGTTGGAAAAAGGCTGAACAATTGCACCTGGCGCTAGTGCGTCAAAGGCGCACAGAGCAGCGTCAGACGACTTCACTCGATCAGCTATTTGACGTGAAATATGCCGGGGCAACATCTCCGCCACCCGGGCTGCCAAATGACGCCGTCTCGCAATTACAGACGCTGGCACTCTGGTTGCCCACGGATGGCCGCTTGCTTTGGCAACTAGGCGAGTTAGCGTTTGCTCATGGCGATGTCGCAATCGGTGCGGCGATCCTTGACGGCTGTGTGACGGAATTTGGCATGAATGATCCAGCGCTAAGAAAACACCGCCAGGAATATCGAGTCATCGCGGACAAATGGTCAAAGAACCCACCAGCTAGCAAATCGGAGGCGGCCAGCGCCCATGCGGGACACCGCGCTGATTCGATCATCCGCTTCAAGTCGCCGCGCCCCTTGATTCGAGATCCAAATCAATTGGTCCTGTCGCCCATTCAGCGGGGGAAACTCAACCAACTGCCATGGAACGTGTTGGCGGAGACATCATTTGAACGGCCATTTCGTGTCGCTTTTCATGAACACTTGTTGAAACTCGAAGGCGAACGAGTTGTCATCACCGGATTCATGCAACCAATTAGCGATGGCCTTGAACAACCCGCCGTTCTATTGCTGGAGTTTCCGGTCGGTTGTTGGTATTGCGAATCGCCTGAATTGACGGGCCTAATTTTGGTGGAAGCGCCGAAAGACAGACCGATTGCCATAACCCGCGAACTCGTACGAATCGAAGGCAAACTCAAATTGAATGCCAAGGACGCCGAGGACTATCTCTACACGATCACAGATGCCAAATCCGGACCAGTCGACTAATCTCGCCGCTTCAAACTAATTGCTGCCGTTTTCTTAACAACCATTCGCCGACGAGTAAGCAGACTCCCAGACCAACAACCAACGGCGAATTCCAGAGCGGCAATGGCGGTCGCGGCTGATGCAGCGTCACTCGAGGCAAAGGCGGAATTTCATCTGGCAGCCTGGTGGCTTCCGCAAACGTCAGAAACTTGCCGTGCGTCAATTCTGCGGCGCGCTCCATGTCACTTCGATTCATCCGCAACCGATCCATTTCCCCCGGGGGTGGTAACACCCTCGCTTCGACCATCGGCGATCGTCCTTCGTTGCTACTGAGCGTGAATCGATACTGTCCATCCGGTGTCCGGCTCACGATCGTGTCAAACGTTCCTCGTGCATTCGGAACTGGAGATAATTGCAGCGCTTGTCGTTCCGACGGGCCTTGCGGCGGCGTTCGCTCGAGTTGCACACGAACGACAGTTTCTGCAGGCGGCGGTGGCCGATCTTCCGGAAATCGAACGCTGACCCGAATCGGTTCGCCGCGCCGATATGCCGTCTGACGGTCAAGATAAATCTCTGGGCGACTGGGACGAATGCGAACCAAGTACCGCACCATTTGTATCCAAAATTGGTTGAACCGAATTTCGTCACCACGAAACCGCCAACGCCACGATTCTTCAAATCCTAGATAGATGACTCGCCCAGCACCCACGAATTGTTGCAAGACCAATGGTTCGCCTGTGTTGCTCAGTGGCGGTGTCGGGCCAGTCGCCAACACTTCGGCCGCTGGCTTCGGCGTCAGACCTGTGGCATGCCAAAGCATCGGCCGAAGCTGCGTCCAGATCTCAGTATTTTCTTGTTCACTCGGAGCAAGCCGGAAGGCAGGATGCGAGCGGCCGATCGGCGTCAATGTCAATCGATATCCCGCATCCTGAACGGCGCCACTTGATTTGTTCGAATCGACAGTGACAGGGAGTAGCGCTGCCAAGGGTGTGTTTTTGTATGCATGCGGCATAGCCATTGGGCCTGCCAGTGCCAATAAGCCACCGCCCTTCTCTTTCACGAAGTCGGCAATCCATTGCAAATGCAGCTCGCCAAGTTGGGGATTGTCAGGTCGGACATCCCCAAGAATGATCGCGTCAAACCGTGAAAACAAATCCTCCCGTGAAGAAGGAAATGCATCCAAAGCGGTTCGATCCTGCCGAGCGTAATCAACGTCGGCGTCGGTGAGAAGCACTTTCAGATCAATCGACTTATTGCCTCGAATTGCTTCTGATTCGCGCTCGAACAACGTCTTGACATAACGAAAGTCATAGCGCGGGCGAGCTTCGATATAGAGCACGCGGCTGCGCTTGAACTCTTCAACAGTAATTGTGCGTTCGAGACGATTATTCGTTTGATCGGTTTCGCCACTCGTTGCCGGCACCGAAAGAACATAGACGCGATCGCCTGGTTCTTTTGGCGTATGTGTTAATCGAATTTTGGTGCTCGATGGCGATCCGGTTAAATTGACGACCTGCTGACCAAGCGGGACGAATTGATCGCCATTCTTTTCAGAAAGACTGACGGTATGGTTGCCTGAAATATTGCCGCGCGTGGTGAGCGTCGCTTCAAAGACAATTCGATCACCGACATGAACAATGTCATCGACCGTCAAATTCGAAAGTGAAATGTCGGCTGGTTCTTGCGAATCGCCAATTCCAATGAGGTAAAGCGGCACACCGGCGCGGCTTGCATGTCGGCTCGCCACGACTAAATCATCGCCATCGGTTGTAATCCCGTCTGTCAGGACGACAATGCCACCAAGCGCGGCACCGCGAAACTCTTGCAGCACCGTTCGCACCGCATCGCCCAGGCGGGACGATTGACCGATGGCTTGCAATTCGGCGACCTTGGATCGTGCTTCATCGATTTCGCGATCGGCATCAATCTCAGCAATTTGCGTCACGGTGTCTGACATGACAAAGACATGGAGTCGGTTGTGTTTTTTGCGCGACAGTTGCGCCAACCAGTCTTGACCGCCGGCATTCAAAAGTGATTTGGCAGCTTGAATTCGTGCCATTGGCGCGTGCGTGCCTGGTGCCTCGGTATCCGTAGCCGCGCTCATGCTCTGCGAGTTATCGATCAAGATGGCTAATTGAGGTTGCCCTTCCGATTCGAAAACCATGCGGAGCTGTGGCAACAACACCAAGAGCGTCAGCAGGACTGTTCCGATCCGCAGTATGACCAAGGGCCCACCAGCTAACCTCGAGGACTGACGTAATTCGCGCCAGTAAATCACACACATCACAACCAATGCGAGGACCGCAATTCCGCCGGTAAGCCAGCGATCGAGTTCGGGATCGTTCGATATGACGGCAAAACGATCCAGCCGCCAATGCATGGCCTCTCCCTCGGGCAATTGAGGAATATTGAGTGCGTGCTCAAAGTGGCTGCGCATGACTTGCGGCATGAAACTGAGAAACTCGCCGGTCACGGCCGCGTGCAAAAGTGCAAATGCGCCACTCATGACGACCAGTATGGGCAGAGCCGTCGAAACCGCGATCAAGAGACTCCGAACACGCCGCCCGGCGGTATCGTGCACTCGATCCACCGGCGTTGTGGGGCCTCGTGCCGAGCCAAATCGCCACGCGAGGCATGGTTCAATCAACAGCATTAGCAGCGCGGCTAATAAAATCCATCGAGCGACATGGCTCCCAGTTTCCGATACCTGTGTTACGAAAAGGGTTGTTTCGTCGGTCGCCTGGGCGCGCCGCCGGGCGACTTGACCTGGATCCGACACGATTTGTGGATCATCGCCCGTCCCGGGACTGGGCAAATCCGAAATCGTTGCCCTTCGAAGATCACTTTCGCCGCCTGGGACATTCACCGCATAGATGCGATCGGGTTGCCCAGCGATCTGAATTGAATACACGCCGCTCAATTCAGTGTTTGTAAAACGCAACCGAGGCCATTCTTCGCCGGTAACAATCGGTACCATCGTTGTCGAACCGTCTGGCAACGCGACCTTAGCTTCGCTTGCCGAGGTGTTTTCGGGCAAAAACTCATCGATGGCATCACCGACGATAAGATCGCGACGTGGCATGGCTCGAACCGTGGACCGCAAGAGTTCATGCACAAACGGCACGAAACTCGGGGCTATGGGCCAACTGTTCCACTCTGTGTTCATGGTGCTGGTGACTAAAACCAGTCGTCCACGGCCTCGTGACCACTCGTAGATCAATGCATCACCAAACGTCGCAGGTGATGCGAAAGACAATACGCGGCGGGGCTCCGGCTTGGCCGTTGTTTCGATTTGCCAATATTCCTTGAACCGGGCGGCCAACAAGCTCGCGCGGTCGTCGTCTGCCGCAAAGGCTGCAAGTGGCGGCCGCCGAAACGCATCGTCATCGGCCGACAAAGTGAAATACTGCCCCTCGGCAGCTCGATTGCGCTGACTGAGCCGTGCGGGCAACAACCGTTGATAAGCGCTAGGTTCGCAATTTGGCCCCAAGACGACCACGAGCGTCCCACCGCGACTGACATAGCTTTCGAATCGCTCGACATCAAAGGAACTTGGTCGCGCGACATCACACATGTAGATACAGTCATAAGAATTGAGCGATAGCTCCGGATCAGCGAGGCGGGCCGCGTCGATCACTCTCGGTTGAGCGGCCGACGGCGAATTTTTTCGAGTTGATAGATCATTGCCGAAGGGATTCAACGCGGCCGCCAACCAGCCAGTTGCAGTCGCAAATAAGTCATTGGCCGGTCGGCCGTTGACTAACAACACCGGCACATGATCTCGCACCTGAATGCCGATGCCACGCCGATCATCCCCGGGTAACGAATCCGCTGGCAGTCGGACTTCTAATAGAAATTCACCGGCCTGGAGAAATTCGGCAGGAAACGAAACGGTCGCTTCCGCGCCGGCTGGAATGTCGACCAACTCCTGCCTTAACACCTGGTCACGAGTACCGGAATTCCGACTTTGGATTTGCCTCAACTCCACCGGCACTTGTTTGCGATCACGCGGACCAAAGTTGTGAATGGTTGCGGTCACTGCAACTTGTGAGCCGACTGTAATGAACGAGTCATCCACTGTCGAGTGGGTGATCGCCAAATTCTCACCCGCTGAAGTGCCCACATCAACGACGGCGACGTCGGCATGTTCGTGCAGACTCTGCCATGCGTCTTGCCATCCGGCACCATTCAGGTTTGATGGCAGCCACTGGGAACGCTGTAAGTCAGTGATGAAATAAACCATGTGATGGGCGTAGCGTTCTTTTTGCCGCGACAGCGCTTCCTCGACAAAGTGCAGTGCCTGAGACAAATCGGCGCGGCCATGTGTGCAACTCAACTCGTCGATTTCACGGATCACCCGGCTCGTATCATTCGCCGGACCCGGCACGATGACCTTGGATGGCGCAGAAATCGTCAAGACCGAAAAGGCATCACCTCCCGGCGACTTCTGCACTATTTTTTTCGCCGAAGATTGAGCACGCTCGAATGCCGATCCGTCATCACGTTGAGCGGACATACTGAGAGACGCGTCGATCACGAGGACGTGATGAGTTTGCCCGGCTGGAATCAAGCTGCCTGCGACATTTGGGAATAATCGCCGCCAGGTCGATTCGGCCCACGGCATGGCCGTCGCCATGGCCAGAAGAGGCAATACGATCAACAACGTCCGGACAGCAAGGAGCAATAGCTGTTCGAGTCGTAATCGCCGCGTCGTGCGTTTGATCGCCGCCTGCAGAAATCGCATCGCGGCCCAATTGACGACGTTGTACCGCCGGCGATTGAAAAAGTGAATCGTGACTGGAATGGCCGCGACAGCGGCAGTCGTTAACAACGCCGTCATCGGCGTGGTGAATAAGACTGCCAGAACAGTCGGCCCGTGCATCACCTTTGCCGTTCACTCAAGAAGCGAACCAATGCGGTTCCTGGATTTTCGTCGGTACGCACGGCTAAGACGTCGGCATTGAGTTGCCGTAATCCCGATGTCATTTCACGATAATGTTTGTTGAATTCTTCTTGATACGCTTTTCGTAGGCCACTCGGATCGGCCAGTACTTCGTTTGGCAATTCCAAGCCTCGGAAAAGAGTAGCCGCTGCAAATGGAAAATCTTCCTCGGCCGGATCGACAACCCGTACGGCAATGACTTCATGGCGATCGAATCGCAATCGCCGGGCGGCTTCGATCACTTCTGCTGGTTCATCAAGAAAGTCACTTAACACAATGACGACTTCCCGCTTGCCAATTCGACCAGCTAAGTCCTGCAACACAGTGCCGAGCCGCGATTCGTTAGATCCCGCACCCATCGCCAATGATCGAATCACCTCTGAGATATGGCCTGAATGGCCACTGGGCCTCAAAAGGCGGCGAACAATGTTATCCACGATGGCGAGTCCGACTCGATCGGATTGTTTCAGCACCAAGTGGGCCAGGCTGGCAGCCAAGACACAAGCGTAATCATACTTGGAAACAAGACCCGAACTGTAACGCATTGATCCGGAGGCATCGACGATAATCCATGCTGTGAAGTCTGTCTCCAGATCGTATTGCTTCAGATAATATCGTTCCGTCCGGCCAAATACTTTCCAATCGATGTGTTTGACATCATCGCCAGGAACATATTCGCGGTGCTGAGCAAACTCGACGGCAAAACCATGCCGCGGGCTTTTATGCGCCCCGGCAAGCATTCCTTCGACTACTCTTTGCACTTCGAGTTCGAGGGCCCGGACGCGCGCAAGGACTTCGGGATCGAGATATGTCGTCATGTTTGAGCCGCGACTGAATTAGTTCGCGGCGAGCGTGGCATCCGCGGCGGAAATCGTAAATGCATCATCATTGTCACGCAGTGCGGCGAACTTGGTACCGATGCGACGGTCGGCCAATTTCAGGAAATAACGACCAGCTGCGATTTCAGCTTGCGTCTGCTGCGGGTTGCCGTTGCCGTGCTGGTAAATGTGATCGAGCCGGCTCAGCGTGCATGCGGAGGCGTAGAGATCCAACGCAATGTCAGCCAACCGCTCATGGATCAACTGACTCTGGATGAATTTCTCTTCGCTGCCCGCTCGCAAAAATACCCACGGCAAGGCCAGTCCTAACTGCTTCACTCGCTTGGCTAGTACGCTGGCGGCCGGCTTGAGATCCTTGCTGGACACGGGCACTTCCGGAGCAGCATATCGGCCGCCGGTCTGCTCCCAGGTCACCTGCATTAACTTGGAGCGATGCCGCAGGGGATTGCGACGAGCGGCGTCCAGCTGCATGCCCGGGGCACGACAACCGACCACGGCAATAAATGCTTTCAAAACTTCATTTGCGCCTTCACCAATCGTGTTGATGCGAGCGTCGCGCATCATCCGCTCATAGGGATCTTTGCAGAAATAAGCCTGCCCGCCGAAGATTTGAATGGTGTCGTTGACAATTGTCCACAAATGCTCGGTGGCGAAGACCTTGAGCATCGCCGTCTCGAGCATGTAATCATCAGCGCCGCTATCAATCAGCTTGGCGCAAATGGTCGTCATGGCTTCCATGGCAAAGGCATGGGCCGCCATGTAGCCAATCTTCTCTTTGATCATTTCGAATTCGGAGAGCGTCTGCTGGAATTGCACGCGTGTCTTGGCATGCTTGGTCGCGGCTTTGATGCAGGTCTTGGCAGCTCCGGTGCAAGTCGCCCCGAATGTGGTGCGACCAAAGTCGAGCACATGCAGTGCGACTTTCAGACCCTTTCCAATCGGGCCCAAAATGTTCGCCGCGGGAACTTTCATGTTTTCGAATGCCAACCAGGCGGTCGCCGTACCGCGGATACCGCACTTCTCAGCACGGGGATCGACAACTTTGAAACCGGGCATGTCAGGCGTGACAAGGAATGCCGTGACTTTGCTTTCGCCACCCTTTGGATCCGGCGTGCGGGCCATGACCGTTAGCACGTCCGCAATAGCCCCGTTGGTGATGTAGCGCTTGGTGCCGTTGAGCACGTAGGCTTTGCCGTCATCAACCGGGTCGGCTTTCGTCTGCACGTTGCCCGCGTCAGAGCCGGCCTTTTCTTCCGTCAGCGCAAACGCGCCAAGCTTCTCGCCTTTGCACAAACCGGGAAGCCACGCCTGCTTTTGCTCCGGCGTGCCGAAGAGCATCAATGCCCGAATACCGATGCTGCCGTGCGCGTTGACAAATACGGCCGTGCTGGAGCAATGGCCGCCGAGCACTTCGAGAACTTTGCAATAGCCTTGTTGGGAGAAACCTAGGCCACCAAATTCCTTCGAGCCAGTCATGCCGAGCACACCTAAATCGCTCAGGCCGGCGATGACGCTCTTCGGAATGTCGGCTTCGCGGTCAATCTTGTCCGCGTCGATGGAGGTTTCGCAGTATTGGCGAACCTTGGAAACAGCCTCATCGACAGTCCGCTGCTCGTCAGCCGGCAACACCGGATATGGCATCACATGGTCGGTACGAAATTGTCCAAAGAACAATCGCTTGCCAAATCCTAAATGCTCGGGACCGCTGAACAACAACTCTTCCGCTTGCTTCTTTTGTTGCGCGATCTGTGCTGCAGACAAGGCCATGAGACGACAACTCCCAATCGATAGTGGTTACCGTAGTTATAGCGAGTTCTTACCCCAATTACCAAAGCCGATTTGCCCTCATTTTGCCGAGCAATTGAGATGAGGAGATGCCAAAACGGCATAACCGGAACCGCGGGCGGCTCGGTCCCTTAACATTGAAATTGTTTTTGTCGGTATTGAGAGGCGTGTGACGAGACGGCGTTAAAGATCTATCCAACGCAAAGGCTCTGTTGACCCGTATTTTCCTGGGTGCGCAAAGCTAGGTGCAGCCGTGATGGCTGCACCGCATAAACTAATGTACCGGCAGTCACTAAATTCCTGATCTGGAAACCGTCACGAGCCGGAACGTGGGCCCTGCTCCCACGAAGGCACCGGCAGCAGCGGCAGCCATGGCGAGCCACGTGCCTCCGAAGGCATACCATCCCATCCGTTTGGCGGCATCCTTTTTGGCTTGGTCATCTTGAGCATTCGCAGAGTTACTCGTGGATTTTCGGCGCCAATCTTCGATTTGCTCCGGGCTGACGCCGGCAGCGCGGGCCCCGACTTCCCAGCTCTGCTGAGTGTTAGCCGTGTTGGCGGAGGAATTATCCGTCAAGTGCACCATCGACGCCGAACCGGCGCGAACCCCGACTGCGCCCAAAAAAAGCATTATGCAAAACAAAACCGCCCACATGATGATGCCGGAGCAGACCGCTTCGGTCTTGTTTTCACCGGCTGTGAAAAGGCTCGTTACCAATCCGCCGACAAAGAGTGCCACGACCGTGGTGCCAATGGCCCAAGCGACTGCGCTATACTCGGCCGTCGTGTTGCTGACCCGGTCGGCAGCGGTGAGACCGACGGCCGCACCAATGGTGGCAAATAGAAAGTAAATCCCCAACGCCAAGAATGCGCCGGAAAGAATCGCGCCCCAACTGACCCTGGTGCCGACCGAAGCCAGATCTTCCAGTCGCGGACCGGTGCGAGAATCGTTCATGGTTTTGTTCCTCAAGTTCGAGTTGTTGTACGATGGATGGGGGCAACACCCCTTCATTTGCGCAAGCGTGTTCCCATTTGACTGAGAAGGCCGACAAACCGGTGAAAAATCGGCGGTAATCGACGAGGTACGATCACAAACCGAATCAACGCAACCAGAGCATTTTCTGTGCCGGGGTTCGAGGGCTCATATATATAATTAGCTCGCACGGTGGCTCGAACTCCCCAGTTCAGGAGGCGTACATGCCCATACCGATCAGTTGCCCCCGGTGCGGCGTGACACGCGAAGTCAAGGACAAGTACGTTGGGCTCAAGGTCCAGTGCAAGAACTGTGGCGAATTTGTGCGCGTTTCGCAATTCGAGGTCATTGAAGAGGTTGAAGTTATTGATGAGCCGGTACTTGAAGCGCCACCGATCCGCGAGATCCATCAACGCAAAAGTCGTGTCCGTAAGTCTCGTGAAGGTATGCATCTGGGCGTTGTTGTGAGCTTGTTCGCTGTCGGAATTATCATCATCACAAGTTTGTCAATTGGCTTGGTGTCTCTTGTGAATCCGTTCGCTTTCGCATCGTCGCGATTTGGTCCTTCATTTCCGCCTAGTACGACCGCGACCATGGCGCCACCGACAATGCATGAATTTCCGTCGAATGCCGGATTACCGCATACAACTCATGAGTTCATTGTCACTGCTCATCGTTCATTTCGCAAAGGTCGAGAAAGTAGTTTGGAAGTGAATTACACATTTCTAGGTCCAACCTTCGCGCAGGATGGTTATTACGAGGTTGTCATCAACGTGGGTAACGGCAAGGACATAAAAAGGTACTCAATTCCGAAAGGTCAACCTCGAGGAAACATCATCGTCGACGGAATTCCTGCCAGCAGTTCGCCAAGTGGAGACCGAATTGAGATTTGGGTGGCCAAGAAGCACTCGCCGAACGAGAGTGGCGAAGGTGTCTGTGTGTCGAATCGAACTTCAACACGATGAGGTGACCTGTGCGTGCGGTGGTGCTTCGTGAAATTGGCGGTCCCGAAAACCTCAAGCTCGAACACTTGGTTGATCCCACTCCGGGTCCGGGCGAGGTGATCGTGCGGGTCCATGCCGCTGCTTTGAACCACCGCGACGTCTGGATTCGCAAAGGCCAATATGCCGGCATCAAGTTGCCGCTCATACTGGGCTCCGATGGTGTGGGTGAATTGGTCGCGACCGGCTCAAACGTCGATTCATCATGGCAAAAAAAATCTGTTGTCATCAATCCTGGGCTCGACTGGGGTGATGATCCACGATGTTTTGGACCGAAGTTCCGAATTCTCGGTTTGCCGGATGATGGCACTTATGCGGAGTACGTGAAGGTACCGGCCAGCAACATTCACGAAACGCCGGCCGGATGGTCAGACGCGGAGGCGGCCGCATTGCCCTTGGCCGGCCTGACTGCATATCGAGCGGTGGTCAGCCGGGCGAATGTTCAAGCGGGTGAGACTGTTTTGATCACAGGAATTGGCGGCGGCGTCTCACTTTTTGCATTGCAAATTGCGAGATCCTTGGGCGCTAACGTGTTTGTCACTTCAGGAAGTGACGAAAAGTTATCCCGCGCCAAAGGCCTCGGCGCGGCCGGAGGCGTGAACTATCGATCTGATACTTGGCCGAAGGAGTTGGCCGCGATGACAGGCGGCGTCGATGTCGTGATTGATTCTGCAGGTGGGGCAACCCTGAACTCAGCGATTGAATTGTGCAAGCCCGGTGGGAGAATTGCCACTTATGGAGCCACGACGGGATTGACGCCGCAACTGGATGTCCGGCGACTGTTTTGGAAGCAAATCAATTTGCTTGGTACAACGATGGGTTCGCCACGAGAATTCGCGGCAATGGTCCATCTCTACCAGTCGATGAAGATCAAGCCTGTCGTCGATCAAGTATTCTCTCTAGCCGATGCTGCTTTAGCGCATGAACGCATGGAGCAAGCCGGGCAATTCGGCAAAATTGTTTTGCAAGTGAGCTGAGCTTATTTTGAAGCCAAAGTTTTGATCTTCGAATCGATCTCACGAACAAACGACCAGTCTTTCTTGTAATCGACCGGTGCAAACTTGACGGCCTTGGAGCCCTTATACTCCTCGGCCAACGGGCTGCCGGCAAACGAGAAGCTCAGGAACGCTTCCCGCACTTTGCCGCCGAGTTCTGGTTTGAGCAAGCAACTATAACCCCACGCACCTTTGGGAAACTCTTTTGATTTATAAATCACGCGGTAGTCGCCCGATTTCAGGGATTGCCCGGACGCGATTGCATCGGCCAGGACATCCGCGGCGACTGCCGCGGCATCGACACGTCCTTGCGCCACCATTTGAATGGATCCCTGATGACCCCCCGAAACGACAAATTGGTAATCACGACCGGGATGCAATTGGAATTCGTTGTCCAAGATAATTAACGGGGCCTTGTATCCGGAATGTGAGCTCGCAATAGTTAGTGCGAGTTTTTTGCCTTTGAGGTCGGCCGGGCCTTGAATGGATGATTTTGCCGGCACGATGATCTCCATGACATAGTTGCTCGCTCCATCGGCGCTGGCCAAAGCCGCCGCGGGGACAAAGCCTGCCTTATTGACCGCGGTGGGCACGTTTCCCGAACTAAAAGATGAAACATGAATTCGTCCGTCGGCCATTTGATCGAGGATTTCCGTCGGTGAGTCCAATTTCGAAAACGACACCTTCTTCCCCGTAATTTTGCCGAGATGATCGATGAACGATTGCCATTTCGCAATTTGCTCGTCGGTATTGACCATACCCGGGCAAAACACAAGTTCGTCCGGATCAATTCGTTCGCCGTTCTTGGGGCCGTCGGCCACCATATCGCCATCGGCATCAATGAACTTGTCGCTCATCTGTTCCGTCGGGGTGATGCGCTTCAAATAACTGGTCAGCGTATTTTCGGACACAATCTCTTGTGTGGCGCCGGCTTGCTTGTATTCCCAGCCGAAATAGGCCAAGATCGGCAATGCCAGGACTACGACCGGCCAAAAAACATTGCGAAATTGAAATGCCGGACGCTCGTTAATGGACATGATGGAGGCCCTAAGCAAAAACGACTTGGTTGCGATTCGTCGGTTAGTCTATGGCGCAGTGCTGCAAGTCATGTGAAGAAATGAAATGTGCCGGGAAACAAAGCCTGGACGTGTGATTTGAACTCGTAAGATAGGACGACTTGAGTTTCGACGGTGAACCGCCCTCGTGCCGCCAAAGTCCTTGGTCAAATGGACCAGATGCAGAATACCGAATCACGTGCACATAGTGCCCTACTCCTAAGTGGCTTGCGGGAAGTCCTGCACCTGGCCTGGCCGCTGGTCCTCAACAATAGCGTGTGGACGCTGCAGATATTTACCGATCGCGCATTGGTCGCCCAGCATGACTCCGAAGAATTCGCCGCCACGCTCAACGCGATGGTGATGTTTTGGGCGCTTTTCAATCTATTTTTCCATTCGACAGGCTATGTGGCGACGTTTGTGGCGCAATACAGCGGGGCCGGTCGGCCACGCCGAATTGGCCCGGTGGTCGGTCAAGCCATCTACACCGCAATTATCGGCGGCGTGATATTTTTGCTGCTCGTGCCGTGGGTGGATCGAATTTTTGCGGCATTGAACAAAGAGAGTTATCTGGCGGGTTTCGAAGGTGGGTATTTTCGATGTTTGTGTTTTGGTGCATTGCCAAGCTTGATGACTGCGGCCATCAATGGCTTTTTCATTGGCCGCGGCGATAGTCGTACGGTGTTGGGGATCAGCATCATTTCACTCGTCGTCAATGCGGCATTGGCATATTGCTGGATCTTTGGGCACTTCGGATTTCCCGAGTGGGGCATTGTCGGCGCGGGGTGGGCCACGGTCGTCGCTCAGTGGACTGCCGCGTCGATTGGCATGACTTTGTTTTTGTTACCCAGATTTCGCCAGGAATTTGCAACGGGGACATGGTGGCAATTCGATCGGCCCCTATTCATGCGACTCCTGCGTTTTGGTTTGCCGAATGGCGTCGTACCTGCGGTCGAAACCAGCGCCTTTGCAGTTCTGACGTTGGTGATCAAATTGCTCGGCACGGCTGAGTTGGCCGCTTCCAATATGGCGCTCACATTAAACATCGTAGCCATCCTGCCCGCGATGGGCGTTGGCCAGGCTGTCGAAGTGCTGGTCGGACGATACCAAGGTGAAAACCGCCCTGACCTGTCTGCTTCCCGTGCGTGGTGCGGACTGATAATCGGCGCCAGTATCATGTTGGTTATGGCCACTGCTTACTATGTGATTCCGGGAGTCTTGCTGATTCCATTCCGAGCTAAGGCGACTGAACAAGAAATTGAGTTGGCTGTTCGACTATTGCGCTTTGTGGCCTTCTATAGTTTGTTCGATTCGGTCAATTTGGTGTTCTCCTATGCACTCCGTGGGGCCGGCGATACGCGCTTCGTGATGCGCGTCGTGGCCCTGCTGCCTTGGGTTGGCATGGTCCTGCCCGCATGGATCGGGTACCGCAGCGGGTTCGGCATTTATTGGACGTGGGGCGTTTTGAGTGGATATATTGCATTGCTTGCCTTCGTTTTCATGGCGCGATTTCGCAACGGCGCATGGCGGCAAATGAAAGTCATTGAATCGGTGCCCGCAGATATGCCTCCCCCGACTCTGTGAAGTTTGCCCTTCGTGAAGTGCCATTTCGTCCGGGTTGCCTTAAAACAAAAGTTCGCCGACTAGGCCCCATGGAAGGACACATGAGTCTGCCAATATCGACGTCTCCGAATGGCTCACGGATGCAGACCATCGGCCACGACCTCACAGCGGGATTAGTTGTATTTCTTGTTGCGCTGCCGTTATGCCTTGGCATCGCGTTGGCATCTAATGCGCCACTGTTGTCAGGATTGTTGGCCGGCATCGTCGGTGGCTTGGTCGTCGGCGTCTTAAGTGGATCGCACTCCAGTGTCAGCGGCCCTGCGGCCGGGTTGACGGCTGTTGTTGCCGCTCAAATTGCGACGCTGGGATCATTCGAATCCTTTTTGCTCGCAGTTATGGTCGCGGGATTGGTGCAAATCATTTTAGGAGTGGTGCGTGCCGGTTTTTTGGCGGCGTTTTTTCCTTCGAGCGTCATCAAAGGGCTCTTGGCAGCCATTGGCGTCATTCTGATTCTGAAACAAATTCCGCACGTCGTTGGCCACGACCCCGATCCCGAAGGTGAAATGTCTTTCATCCAGCCGGACCAACGCAATACGTTTAGCGAGTTGGCTGACATCCTCGACATCGAACCTGGTGCCGCCCTCATTGGACTCGTTTCCATTGCCGCGCTGGTGCTGTGGGCCCGGTGGAAGGTCCTTAAGAAATCACCGGTGCCGGGTGAACTGGTCGTGGTTCTCCTTGGCTTGGGGTTGAGCCACGTGTTTCGCCAGCTTGGCCAACCGTGGATTGTGGACACAAGTCATCTCGTTCAAGTTCCCGAAGCCAATAGTCTACGTGACTTTTTCGCCCGCTTACCATCTCCGGATTTTTCACAACTCTCCAATCCTGCGGTTTACCGTGCTGGGCTGACCATTGCCATCGTTGCGTCATTGGAGACGCTTCTGAACTTGGAAGCGGTTGACAAACTTGATCCGCTCAAGCGTGTCTCGCCACCAAGCCGGGAACTAGCGGCTCAAGGGGTCGGCAACATTCTTTGCGGATTCATTGGCGGTTTGCCGATGACCTCCGTCATCGTTCGCAGCTCCGTGAACATGAATGCAGGAGCGCGCACAAAGACCTCAGCCATTTTTCATGGCGTGCTCTTGGCGGTTTGTGTGGTGTTTATTCCCGGATTGTTGAACCAGATTCCACTCTCGTGCCTGGCCGCGATTCTTCTGGTCACTGGGTTTAAACTTGCCAGTCCAAAGTTAGTGATGCAGATGTGGCGCGACGGCAAGTATCAGTTCTTACCATTTGCTTCGACGGTCGTTGCAATCGTTTTGACCGACCTGTTGGTCGGCGTGTTATTAGGGCTGGTTATTAGCGTTGGCTTTATTCTTTGGAGCAATGCCCGCAAGCCGATGCGAATCTTCCACGAGCATCATTTGGGTGGCGAAGTCGTTCATATTGAACTTGCAAATCAGGTGAGCTTTCTCAACCGTGCGGCCTTGAGCCGGGCACTCGATGACATCCCGCGCGGCGGCCAGGTGTTGCTCGATGCACAAAATACACATTACATCGACCCGGATGTGCTGGGCCTGATTCGAGATTACAAAGATCAGGTGTCCATCGCTCGAGGCGTTGAAGTGAGCCTGATGGGCTTCCGCACCAAATACGATCTAAGCGATCAAATACAGTATGTGGATTACGCGACTCGCGAATTGCAAAGTGCAATGACGCCGGCTCAGGTTCTGCAAATTCTTAAAGACGGCCATGATCGATTTCGCACGGGTCGGCAATTGACGCGCGACTTTGGCCGGCAAATAAATGCCACGTCCGACGGGCAGCATCCCCTTGCCGTCGTACTCAGCTGCATTGATTCGCGAACACCAAATGAAATTGTTTTGGATATGGGTGTCGGCGATATCTTAAGCGTGCGAATTGCCGGCAATATTCTCAGCCGCAAGGTGCTCGGCAGCCTGGAATATAGTTGTCTGGTCGCCGGCGCCAAGTTAATTCTGGTGATGGGCCATACGCGGTGCGGTGCTGTAACTCAATCGGTCAACTTGTGCTGCGGTTTGGAGCCATCCAGTTCCATCGCTTCCTGCGAAAACCTGCCGCCCATCGTCGCAGAAATTAAACAGGCGATCGATCCACGACGCATGGGGGATTTTGCCGATATGAAGCCCAACGATCGCATTGAATTTATCAATCTCGTGGCGCGCACGAACGTTATTCGTACCCGGGAAGCAATCATGAGACAAAGTCAATCACTGAAAGCCGTGATTGAAAATGGCAAGGTTGCGGTCGTCGGGAGCATGTATAACGTGGCGACCGGCGAGTTGGAATTCTTGGATTGCCTCAGTTAGCCATCAACGCTTTGATCTCAGCAAGATAACCCGGATATGCTTGGAGAAGCTCGTCGCCGTGTGCCATCTCCAGATCCGCCGGATCGAAGCCTGGGCTCATTGTGGTGCCGAGTAAGGCGAACTGACCGCCGGGATGCAAACACGACCCTTGCCAGGTTCCTGCGGGAACGTGCCACTGCAGCTTTTGATTCCGGGCCAGATCATTGCCCAGCATAATAATCTGGGCGGTTCCATCGGGTCGAAAATTGAGCTGCCGGACAGGATCACCCAAATAAAAATGAAAGACCTCGTCGGTAGGCAATCGATGTAACTTGGAGTAAGTCGTTGGCGTAATCAAATAATAAATTGCCGTCGCCATCGATTTGGCGCCAATGGTCTCTTCGCTGCGATACGTTTCGCGATACCATCCGCCTTCAAACGGCAACGGTTGCAAGTTCAATAGGTGGATGATGTCCTCAGCCGACATCACGTCACAGTGTGCATGGCGTTGCCGTGCACTTTACCGATTTGTGATTTGTAATTAGCGACTTGTTCTTCAAAGAATGAGACGAGTTGACCGAGGCACAGCTGGACGGCATAGCGATCCAAAATGGTCTGCCGGGCCGCATCGCGAAGCGGTTGCATTCCGGCCGGATCGCGCAAGATGGCCAACGCCTTTGCGGCCAATCCGTCGGAATCATAGAAATCAGCTAACAGACCATTCTTGCCGTCCTCGATGACTTCCTGGACAGGGGCAGTGGCCGACCCGACCATGGCACAGCCCGACGACATTGCTTGCAACATCGACCAGCTTAATACGAAGGGTCCTGTCAAGTAAAAGTGCACATCGCTCAAGCGATAGAGAGTCACCAAGTCCGCGGTCGGAATCAAGCCGAGGAAATGAAATCGACTTAGGTCGAAGTCGCATTTCTCCAGTACGAATTGTTTGAAGCTCTTGCCGCCGGTGTGATGCAACTCATGGCCATAGTTCGATCGCTCATCGCCGGCAATTAGGAACATGACGTCCGGATATTCGCGCGCAATTCGCCCTGCCGCCTTCATAAAGATGTCGAACCCCCGTAACGATTCGAGGCCGCGCGACACATAAGTGACAATTTTGGTGCCCGCAGGAATATCAATGTTGCGGAACTGAGTCGGCCGCTCGATCGGCGCGGGCGAAAATACATCAGTGTCGATACCGTCGTGAATGACGCGCAGCTTGTATTGCAATTCCGGCGGCGCTGTCGTGAGCTGGAACTGTGTCGGCGTGTAGCCCGCATCGATCGCGTGCAGATGGAGATAAGTCAGCGCATGGTACGTGGCATTGAACAGTCGCACTGCTTCGGGCGGTGGATATTCTTTGCGCAAGATCAATCCATCGCCCCAAAAAGGGGCCGGCAACATCTCGTAATAGCCGACAAATGGACAATCATAAAGATTGCGCAAATACAACAACGTGCCGTACGAAATGTGGCCCACGACCAAGTCAGGCTTGATCTGTGGCACGGTTTTTAGCCCAGCATAGACAGCCGTGAGATGTTCCAGCATCCCCTCGAGGGAGTTGGGGTTGTAAAAGACCTTGGGCTGCGGGCCTGGCTTCACCTTGTAATTGATGTGTGTAAACGGCAATTGCAAATGTGTGGTATCAACGGACGTCAGACAGGTGCATTGCCATTTTAACTTTGTTGTTAGGTGGCTGGCCAAATGACCAAACTGGGCGGGGAAATTAGGATGAATAAACAAAACATGCATGACGCAAAAGTTCCCCCGGCAAATCCACGAACGGCGAGCGCAAGGCCCACGTTAACATCCCCGACCTCAGTTGCGAACCATTCGGTGCCAACTTAAGGCATTTTTTACAACAAATGCGACGGACTGACCGGCAAGTTTGTCGTTTCGGCAAAATCGAGACGATCCGTCAAAGTTCTCCAGGGAATTCAACCGATACGATCCTTGCGCGTACTGCGCAGGCTTGGGCCAATCCCGGGGGAATCGGGCCATGAAGTTAATGCGACGTCTTGTGGGTTATGGACCGTTTGCGGTTGCTGCCGCCCTGGGGCTGAATCCGTGGAACGTCATCCACGCAGCCCCGCCCAACGCCCGAGCTCTTTTGCCTGTCTCAGCGACAACGACGGTCGGAGCAATCGATGATGCCGAGGCAATGACCAACGTTCAAATTGCCTGGCTCGCTGACCCTGGCCTATACACCTGCAACCTCTCGGCACGCCTCACGGCAAAAGGTTTGGAAGTTCACGGATATATTGGCAGTGAAGCAATCAAGCAAAAGGCTATCGCAATTGCGCGCGCCTTGTATGCCGGTCCGGTGATCGATCAATTGCAGATTCATCAAGGCATTCCAATTCAACTCAGCCGCGGCGCCGCGCCCGACGAATTAGCACAAATGGCGTCCGACGCGTTGGCTGAGGCGATGGGCGACAAAGTCTTAAATCTCCGTGTCGTATGTCCGAGTCCGGGCCGGGTCGAGATCACAGGTTCGATCCCCACATTGGAAGACAAGCTCGCCGTCAGCAAATGCATGAAGTCGTTGAGTGGTTGCACTCATGTCGTGAACCGCACATCGGCGCCAGGTTCGCCGTCAGGGGCAGCAATCGTTGGCAACATTCCATTAATGATGAGCAAGTCGATTGCAGACGCATCCGGCGGGTGGAAACCCGTGCCCGACGTTGCGCCGAAAGTCGCGCAACGGCCCGTGCCGAGTCCGAAGGTTGCGGTCGTCAAGAACGAAGAACCGCCGGCTTTCCGCCCAGTCGTGACGCCGCCGGTTAAAAGCCCATATGACAAGTCCGAACCGAAGTTCACAGCCGTGTCTCCGTCGTCGAAATCTGGTTATGCTGCCGTCACCGATTCAAAACCAGTGAACTCGACGCCGCGCGCGGAAGCTAAGAAGCCGGTGGAACCGAACTGGGACAAGGCGACAGTTGCGATGCCGGAACCGAAGCCGTTCGAGTTCAAGCCAGTTGAGATGGCGAAGGCCACCGAAAATCCACCTGTCGAAATCCGGACAGGCAAATCGGAATCAAGCAAAAACTCGACAAGTCGGCCCCAGGTGCTCAATTTGTTAGCGGACGAGAAGCCGGTTGCGAATAACAAACCTGCAAGCGATGACTTCAAAGCCGTGGATCCAAAATCAGAGGCGACGAAAGTTGAAGTTGCCTCGAAGCAGAATCCAGTTCCAACGCCGGCACCGCAGCCAATTATCGTGCCGCCGATAGTTGGGGCATCGGTTTCGAATGGCGTGACCTCACCGTATGGCAGCAATGCCCCGGCGCCTACTCCGCCCGTAGCGGTTGTCGAATTGCCGAAGCCGGCGGACCTTCCCAATGAAATCGAATTGCCAAAAGCGGTCGCCGAAGTACCCACTGCAGGGAAAGCAGCGGTCACCGATGTGCCCCAACCGACAATGCCAATGGCAGCTGTCGGCGCGCCGGCTGAACCTGCAAAAGTTGAACCCCTGGCTAACAATCCAGAACCCGCGAAGTCGATGGCGACTAAGACGGAACGAGCGGTTGCGAGTCTTCCAACTCCGCCCAACACTCCCGTCAAACCAGTGACGTTCGCCAATGAACTTGTCAGCACCAAGACCGGTGTTGACGCGATTAGCATTACGTTGGATACCGAGACTGCTCGCCGCGCTGTCGAAGATATCTGTCGTGGCGCGGGCGAAAATCTCAAGGTCACCGCGGGACAGAATCGACAACTGACGATCGATGTAAAATTGACGAGTCAGGTCGAATGGGATCGGCTCTACAACAAGGTCAAGTCCCTACCTGAAATCAACGGGTACTCCATCGTTTACAATGCACAAGTCGAAGCGCCCATTGTGAAACAGCCAGCCGCGCCGACCATTAAGACCGCGAACGTCGCGACGACGGCGTCAGCACTGACTGTCCCGCCAATGATGGGAGTATTGCGAAATAACAATCGCAGCAGCGAACCCCCATCACCAGTCGCGGCCAAGGAAGCGATCGAGAAACTTTGCGAAGGCAAAGCAATCGATTTGTCCGTCCGTGTCCCTGCCGGCAAACAAGTCGCAGTGACAATGAAAGTCGCAAGCGCTGCAGATTGGGAGATGCTTTACGCTCAAATCAAGGCTCTGCCTGAGATTGCTGGCTGCTCGATCATTTACAGTGTCAGCGTGAAGTAACCGCTAAAATGAATGCAAAGCACACGACGAGACAATCGTCGTGTGCTTTTTCATTTCGATTAATTGCCTGGAATCGCGTCAATTACTGATGGAATCGCCGGTGCAATTGCGACTGGATCAGGCAGCGTTGACGGTGTGTCGATGGCCATGGAGCCATCAACTTGTCCACCAGCGCCACTGATTCCGGAAATGACGTAGCCTTGGCTCAACGCCAACAACGCGTTGGCAACCTCGGTCAGTTCATTGTTCACCGCCTCACGGACAGCAGCTAATCCAATAATGGTGCCAATGACCAAGATCGTGACCACAAACAAATACTCCGCAGCGATAATCGCTCCTTCATCATCGTTCCACAATTTGAGTGCAATGCGCATCATGGCGTCTACATCCTTGGGGCGGCCGCAAGCTCCATGTCGGCTCGTGACGGCGCGTGCGGTCAGTGAGCAATTCCCAAGAGTGGGATTGGCGGGCCGACGCTCAACTGTTGCCGTCGGCCCGGCATTCATCAACCAATTTGGCCGGAATTCTTGTTTTGATCTGTCGAATCGATCGCTGATTTTGTGAAAGAGCGCGCCTTCCAATTGACGCGGGCAATCAGCGCGGCGTGAATATTATCAGTCGGTCTGATAATGTTTTTGAGAATTTAGCTCAAGCCGGCATACTGACGGCCATCGGCGGCGCAGTGTCGACGACGGGAGAACGATCGACGGTGGCGGTGCCTTGTGCATGGGCCACCAGCGAGGCGAATACGCCATTGCGCTCAAGAAGTTGATGATAAGTTCCCACTTCAGCGACACGCCCTTCTTCGAAGACCACAATCCGGTCGGCCTCCGCAAGCGTGCTCAATCGGTGTGCCACCAAGATGACGGTCCGATCGGTCCGCGCTTCTTCGATGGCTTTTTGCACGTGCCGCTCGTTGATGGTATCCAGGGCACTGGTCGCTTCATCAAGTATCAGGACTGGCGGATTCTTGAGGAATACCCGCGCCAATGCAATCCGCTGCCGCTGGCCGCCGGACAAATTCTGGCCCCTCTCCGCGACTCGGCTGCGATACCCATCCGGCATGTCTTCGATTTCATCATGGATGCCGGCCCGCTTGGCAGCTTCGACCACTTCAGCTACCGAATGCTCGCCACAGCCGTAGCGAATATTTTCCTCGATCGTTCCAGCAAAAATAAATGGCTGCTGGCCAACATAGCCGAACAGCTTTGAGACCTGCACGCGGGATAGTTGTTCCAGCGGCACACCATGGATGCGGACAGATCCGGCAATTGGGTGCACAAGTCGCAATAGGACTTTGATCCAGGTCGACTTGCCTGAGCCTGAGCAGCCGGCCACACCGATCGTCTCGCCGCGTTGGACGTGCAATGACACCTCATTCAGCACGCGCAAGCGTCGGTTTTCATCAAGGTGATAATCCGCATGGAGATCATTCACTTCGATGGCTGGAGCCAAAGAACTGAAGACAGGCTCCGCTTCCGCAGTTTCGAATGATCGATCCACAGGTTGTGCCAAAATCGCCATCAAATCAGCCACGCGCAGGCTGCTTTCGTGGCCTTCATCGAGCACACGGTGAATCTCGCTCAGCGGCGACATCACATTCATAAACAGCATCGAATAAGTCATGATGTCGAGGTAACTAATTTGGCCGTCGATCGCCAATAAGACGGCGGCTCCCAGGACGATGACGTGAAAGATGCCTTCGGTGAGTGCTTTGCCACAACCAAATAACGACATTTCAAAGTGATGTTTGATCTCGGTGGCCCGGCGATGCTCGGCGGCCTTCTCGACTCGATCCACTTCCAGATCGATCGTGTTAGCAGCGCGGACGAAATCGATTCCACCCAATTGTTCGACGACGGTGCCGTCCAACTCGTCACGACTGCGCATAATTCGCAGACGAATTCCTTTTTGCGACATCAACTGCAGGGCAGTGATCGTCAATGAAATCGGAATGACTCCCACCATGGCGAGTGCCATCCACGGCTGCTTGGACAACGTGGCGATCAAGGCCAGGCATCCGGTCAGCATGGCCGGCAAGAAGTCGAGGAAGCCGACGCGGAGAAAACGAATGAAGCCCTCGATCGATCGGGCAATTCGGCCATGAATGGCGCCGACCTTTTCGTGGGTGAGGTGATTTAAATCGGTCTGCAATAGGTGTCGAACAATCTTGATGTTGAGAAACTTATCGATACGTGTACAGGTGTTCTCAACCAGATAGCGGCGGAGGACATTGAGCCCTTCGCGCAGGAAGATCGCCGCCGCAATGCCCGCAAGGAATATCAGGGCTGTCTGCAAGAGAGTCGCTTTGGGCAAGCCCTCCTGAATTCCCCCCTGGATCGACTGACCCAGCCAGCTCAGTAATAGCGGGACTCCGATTGCCGTAAGGCTTCCCAACGACATGACAGCACAGGCGGTGACCAGCGAATATTTGCTGGCCCGTGGAACCATGCGCCAGACTTCAACGGCACGGGTGCCAATGAGTCGAATTTCGGTGTAAAAGTAGCCGACAATGCGGCGAGGTGACATGGGTGTATTTGGCATTGGGCCGGGGATAACCCGGCGATTGTGATTCCAGCTCGGTTGTGTGCCAGGTGGGCACTAAATGAATGACGAAGGCAATCCCCCAATAATTCAATCGGCCGGGTGAACTGTTACCCGGCCGCTGACTTGAAAATGATATTTGGGTCGAATCCCAACCGGGACCCGGAAGAATCTAGCGTTTGCGAAACGCACCGGCGAGCATGCTGACAGGCATTGGTGCTGATCGGAGCATTGAAATGAGTTTTCGCTCCACCATCTCGGCCGGCCGCAATGCTGCCCGAGCATCGGCGACCAACTCCTCGTGTTCGACAGGCGTCGCCATCCGATTGGCGCCAGCCGATAGACCACCAGACGTAGAACCCAATGACTTCCGCTCACTCATCGTCAACCTCCTTGGACAACAGCCGCTGCCCCGTGCCATCCTCCTAGCATCAGACGTACCGAAGCCCGGAATTCATCATTCCGGAGGCTTCCCACATCGATTCTTCGCAAATCATGAATCAAAACGACTGTGAATTCGCGTGAATTCAACAGCGTTGTGGATTTTGACGATCGTGCACCGACACAGACGTTGGCATAAAGCAGTGGGTTCAAAAGAGAATGACTGCCAAGGCATGTGTCAAGTTGACAAAGCGATTGTAGCAGTTGTAACGGTCGTAGGGAAGGGGGCACTCGTCTCAGCCGAGTGAGGTCATATCGGACGACGCGACGTTGGGGACATCGATTTTGACCAGTTGATCGCTATCGACTTCCAACACCATCACGCTTGGCCATTTGACGCGATGGAGCGCGCCCGGATTGCACACCAGCGTTTTACCAGTGCGGTGTTGTTCTGCCACGTGAGTATGACCGTAGAACAGGTAGTCGTAATGGTTGGCATATTCGAGTGACTGGAAGAGTGCAGCATTGTCGCTGTGGATCCAGGCAATGGCTCGGTTCATGATTTCGAGATGCCCGAATTGATCATGCAGCGTTCCACCAATGGCCGCAATCGCGGCCTGAAGCTCGTCAGGTTGCCAGTCACAATTTCCTAAAACGAAATCGATTTGCCAGCCCCGAAAATGCGATACCGTCTCCGGCCGGGTGATGTCGCCACAGTGAATTAGCCGGTCTGCGCCTTGATGACGAAGGAGTTCCAGAGCGGCGTGGACACGGTCGATACGGTCGTGGGTGTCGCTGATGATCCCCAGCTTCATGTTGGCACCCCCGATTCCCATTGAGTACAATGCTGCAAATGTCATAAGCTGAGCAAACCGTTCAGGCAAGGAACCGCCAGCGGCCAAGGATTGATCCATGTGCGGAATCGTCGGTTATGTCGGCCCACGTGAAGCTGAGCCAATTCTCGTCGATGGATTGAGGCGGCTCGAATATCGCGGCTACGATAGCGCAGGTATTGCGACACTTTCAGGCAACAAGCTGCACTTGCGAAAGAAGGCCGGCCGAGTCGGCGCGCTTGCCGAGCTCTTACGGCAAAAGCCGACTGCTGGCTGCATCGGCATTAGCCACACTCGCTGGGCGACGCATGGACCACCCAACGACATCAATGCGCATCCACAAGTGGGCGGCACGGGCGACAATCTCGTGGCCGTCGTTCACAATGGCGTCATAGAAAATTACGTCGCACTCAAAAAACATCTCGTATCGGAAGGCGTCAAGTTCCGCAGCGACACTGATACTGAAGTCATCGCCCAGCTGATCGCGTACCACATGGATGGCGACCTTGCGGAAGCTGTGCGCGCCGTTTTGCCGTTACTCAAGGGGACGTATGGTCTCGCAGTTCTGAGTTCCTCCTGTCCCGACACGATCGTCGGTGCCCGGCTCGGGAGTCCGCTTGTGGTCGGTGTTGGTCAAGGGGAAAACTTCCTGGCGAGCGATCCCTCCGCATTGGCTGGGCAGACCGACAAAGCTGTTTATCTTCGTGATCGTCAGATGGCCATCATTACTGCCGAAAGTTGGCGCGTCGATGACATGGATGCGGGGCAAGTCGATGCTGCCGTGCATTCGATCGATTGGGCGCCATTGGAAGCTGACAAAGGCGATTATGAGCATTACATGCTCAAGGAGATTTACGAGCAACCTGAAGCGCTGCGAAATACCATGCGTGGCCGACTCGATCACGAAAATGCGACAGCACACTTCGGCGGCCTGAATCTCGACTCGCAACAGTTGCGCAAAGCCGACCGCTTGATACTCACCGCCTGCGGTACCAGCTATCATGCAGCCCTCGTCGGTGAGTACTTGCTCGAAGAATTCGCACGAATACCTGTGGAAGTCGAATATGCCAGCGAGTTCCGCTACCGTAATCCGCCGATGGATCGCAACACCATCGTCATAGCGATCACGCAGTCAGGTGAGACGGCCGACACGTTGGCTGCGCTTCGAGAAAGCAAACGCAAAGGTCATCCGACGCTGGCAATTTGCAACGCAGTCGGCAGCACAATTGCCCGAGAAGCAGATGGCGGCGTGTATTTGCATGCAGGGCCCGAAATCGGCGTCGCCAGCACAAAGGCTTTTACGTCTCAAGTGGCTGTCTTATCCATGCTGGCGTTGCTCTTTGGCCGACTCCGGCTGATGTCTAGCGTGCAAGGCGCGAAGATGATCGAGGAGCTCGAAGCGATCCCCGAAGCGATCGAGCGGGCATTGCAATGCCATGACGAAGTGAAGCGTATTGCCGAGAAATATACACGAGCGCACAACTTCCTCTACATGGGCCGACAATATCTCTATCCCGTCGCCCTGGAAGGCTCGCTGAAACTCAAAGAAATCAGTTACATCCATGCCGATGGTTATCCAGCGGCCGAGATGAAGCACGGACCGATCGCGCTTGTTGATCGAGAGACTCCATCCGTCTTCCTTCTGTCGCGCGGGCCTATCTTCGAAAAGGTCATGAGCAATCTGGAAGAAGTGCGTGCTCGCGGTGGTCCGATCATCGGTGTCATCGGCGAGGGCGATGATGATGCCGCCGAACGCGCTGCAGCTAAGTGCAATGATCTCATCTTCGTTCCGGAAGTGCCGGAGTACCTTCAACCGCTGGTGACGGCCGTTCCATTACAACTGTTGGCCTACCACGCCGCCTTGCTGCGTGGCTGCGATGTGGACAAGCCACGCAACCTGGCCAAGAGTGTCACGGTCGAATGACGGCTAATGGCCGATGTAGCGGGCATAAAGCGTCCGCGCTTTGTCCGGATCGTCTGTGCCTTGAATGATCGCACGACCATCGGGGAAAATGGTGAATTGGTAGTCGTCGATTGCAAATCGCAACAAGAATCGATTAAAAGTCACAGCGCCGACAGATCCCAGCTGCGCTGCGAGATCTTCGAACTTTAATGGTGTCGATGTCCGATGATTCACTTGCACGGCATTACGGCCGCAAAGAGTCGTCGTGGTGGCCCCATGCTTGCCGGCGAGCCAGTCCAATTGCCGCTGGCCGCAACACGGACAATCAGCTTTGCCTGTCAGTCCAGCGATTTTGATTTTCTTGTAGTTATTTTCCCAGACATCGATGTAGATGAGCTCGCGGTTGATCGCGTTCTGTTGGCCGGACAGGATCTTCAGGGCTTCGGTCGCCTGGATGCTGGCAATGACGCTCACGGCCGGGCCGATCACGCCCGCCGTCTCGCACGTTGCCGCTTCACCTGGCCCGGGGGCGGATTCAAAGACACACCGTAAGCAGGGTGTCTGACCGGGAACCACAGTCATTGATTGACCAAGGCTGCCAATGCAGCCGCCGTAGATCCAGGGCTTGTTGAATTGAATTGCGGCATCGTTGATCAAATATCGAATTTCAAAATTGTCGGTCCCGTCCAGAATTACATTCACGTCACCACACAATGAGGCAATGTTAGTATGATCGACGTCGGTAATTACGGGTTCGACCGTGATCTGGCTGTTAATCAAACGAAGTTTTCGAGCGGCCGCTTCGGCTTTGGGCATCGCAGACGTCACATCGACTTCGTCAAATAGTATTTGTCGCTGCAGATTATGCAATTCGACAAAGTCGCGATCGACAACTCTGACAAATCCGACACCCGCGCGGACGAGATGATTGGCTATAACCGTGCCAAGTGCTCCGCATCCGATGACGACTGCCCGGGCTTGCAAGAGTTGCTGTTGGCCGGATTCACCGATGGATGCGAACCTCATCTGTCGGCTATATCGTGACAGGTCGGCTAATTCACTCATACCAGTTCGGCTCAATCAATTAGATCGAAATCCTTCGGAAAGTCCTTGAGAAAAGTCGTGTACTGTTTGGGCCAGCCTTTTTCTTTGGCGTATTTGAGCAGCGCCTGAAGATCGTCGCTGATGCGACCGCGATCGGCCGCATCGAGCCGGCCCAGATATTCGGCCATGGTGGCCAGTGCTTCGTCGCCGGCGATCGAATTCACAATGTTATTGTCCGAGCCGGCTACAAAAACGATGGCATGCAGCATGGCCAGCAACATCGGACTGATATTCAGATCGGCCGGGATGTCCGGAAATACAGCCGCACCATCAGGCACTTCGGGCTCTTCTTGGTCGTGCACACCTGACTCCGTTGACACGAGCGGACTCTCAACATGATATGCAATGCGTCGCATTTTTAGATGAGGTGACCCGGATAGACTTCCACGGGCGAACCATCGGCAACAAACGCCGATGCCGGCGGATTGCTCAACATATCCGCAAACTCGCGGCCGTAAAACTGTGCTAAATCACCGGTAATCGTATGCCCTTTGGCATCCCAGATTTGCCATGGACGATGGATGACTTGATACTCTTTGACGCGACTATTTCTCTGCCGCGTGTATGCCCAGTAATGCTCAATGATGAATTCAGACGATGAACCTCCCTCTGGAGCATGCAAATCGCCGGTGAAGTTAATGGCCACACCGTATTGCCGAGTTCCGCACCGCCAGCTGTATGAAAAGCGACCAATCTCGACTGACGCTTCTCGAATCTCTTCATTCATCGGACAACACTGATACTGCTCGTTGTAAACGGTTCTTGCAACCCAGCAGACCGCCCTTCGTGGAGCGACTTCACGAATGAAGACGACGCCGCGACGTCGCTCTGCCCCCATGTCACGAATGACATAAAACCGGAGATTCACTTCCGGAAAGGATCGGTGCCATGGTATGGTCCAGCCGCCCAATCGAGTGTTGTAAAACTTGAAGCCGACGATGCTCGCAAAACACTGGCCATTCCACAGATCGAGTTCAACTCCGCGTGGCAAGTAACGCTTGAGGACTGCTGGAGCCACTTCGTAATTCAAAAAGACAAGATGCCGCCAATCGGCAGTGAAGAATGGTCGCACCATGACGGAGCTCGAACTGTTTGTTAGTGATCGTTAAACTAACCGAGATTGACGTGATTGGATTAACGATCAAAATCACTGTCGTCGTCCTTTCCAGCACAGTGGGATCCGAAGCTTGGAATTCACGTGACTTGAAGTCGCGGC
>JADMIO010996549.1_pt1 | contig 78067 bp, 62 predicted proteins | sample 8958161 | NCBI WGS metagenome assembly JADMIO01 (sample SAMN16585339, study PRJNA669376) | soil metagenome | isolation source: Crop rotation soil | place: USA: Cullars Rotation, Alabama | collected 2011 | reverse complement strand
CGACTTCAAGTCACGTGAATTCCAAGCTTCGGATCCCACTGTGCTGGAAAGTGTCCAAAGCGACGTGGAAATGGTCTATGAGATAGTTTGATTATCTCTTTTCCACTCACTAGCTTGCCACAAAACAATCAATAATTCATTACTGTAATAATCAACCTATCTCTCTCATAGTATCGCGTATTAACCAACGGCCGAAGCAAACGAGACATTTCAGAAGAGGAAGAAGTGGCGGATTTGCGAACAATTACCAAAGAAGAACTGCTGGCGTATTTTGATCGCGTAATTGCACTGAATGCTCCGGAGCGGAAGAAACTCACCGTTATGGTCTATTCGCATTTGTGCGAAAGGGATCCCGAAGCCGTTCTGAACGCTTTCGCTGAGATGGGTATCGAAGACGTCGGAGCTCGCCAGTCAGCGGTAAGGCATGCTTGGTTAATTTTATGTACCTTCGCCTAATTGTACATTGAAAGTAGAGAGCGCGTTTTCAGCTAAAGAAAGTGAAGAGTGTGTCGCAGTTCAAAGACGAACTGCCACTGTACCCGCTGCCGAAGCCAGCAATAGATCTGCTTCCGCCCGGCAGTTTAAACGACAACAATGCCATCATGTCCATGCTGTGATAGTCCTCTTGTCGATTATTTATTTAGATTATATTTTTGCTACCTATTTTCGGCGTCGAGTCTCGTCGGCTTTATCAAGATTATATAAAGAAAAGTGGGCGATTTAGGTGGAACTTTTTAAGGCGGGAACATAGCATTGGATGTGATGTAGATTGGATGAATTGTAACCATTAATTTAATATCTAGTCGTTCGTCAATTTTGCTGTTCGAATATAGCGCGTACGTTGCGACATCGTCGCGATCGTTCATACATGAAATAGGTTCACAACGGACGTCGCTGGACGCTTCCTATATTCTCTATAGCATCAATTTTCTTGCGCCTTATTTTCCGCCCTGTCTCGTGTTCTGTCGATTCGCGGGTTATAACGACTTCATTAGTGTGCGATAGAAAAAGATTCTCTACGAGTAAACGATGCAAAAAACACCTCGCGATCAATAATCGTGTGACATCCCACAGTCGACAAGTAAGACGTTTATGCACCATCATGACAGTAAAATCTGTACAAAATGTACAATAACAAGTTCCATATCGGTCTCAGCTGCCCAGGGGTTCAACTTTGACCGAGGGAGGCGGAGTTTCGATCTCAGCTGCCCAGGGGTTCAACTTTGACCGAGAGAGGCGGCCCGGGGGGCGGAGTTTCGGTCTTTGGCGTTTGAGTGGCGCTCTTCCTCTGCTGGGACAGCAACTTCTTTAGTCGGTTTCGCTCGTGGTGCTGCACTCGCTTGACGAGCATTCTTAAATGGGGAAAGAGAATTGATGTATTGCGGTTGCAAGAAGGGAGTCGGCTTACTTTCGCTCCTCGGTTACTGTGTGTATGCGCTGGTTTAGTCGAGCCACCTCGTCGCAAAGTGCCGCGTTTTTCTGGAATCAAAGTGTTGTTACAGTCGAGCATTGGTAGATTAATATGAATTAAGATAGCGATTAAGATATAGTCAACGATCCAACCTCGTTTATGTCATGTAACGAGATAATCGTTTAATTTATTCAAAAGATTCACAAAAATCATTCATCAATCTCCATTTTATCGTCACTAACTTATATTATTGCATATGAGAAACAATTGAAAAAAAGTAACTGAAATACTCACGAAAACGAGCGCCTTGATAGTGCGTTTGAGGAAGTACATTTTCCTGGTGAAGACCTCGTCTTCCAGGCGCTGTTTCAATACAGCCGGTGAGATCTTGGGCTTAGAGACCTTGGCAGGGGAGGGGGCGGGTAGATGGGCGGCGGCGCCGACGGCGGGCGGCGGTTTTCGCTTCGGCGGCCGTTGGCGTTTCGGTTTCGGCGGTGGAGGAGGGGGAGGGGCGGGTTGGTTCATATTCATCTGCTGGGGGAATTGGTTGAGTGCTTGAGGTATTTGAGATAACTGCTGAGGATTGTGGGGGTGAGAAGGGTGACCCTGATTCATGGTGGGCGGGGCGTGGCCCTGATTCAGGGAGACTGGCGGTTGTCCAGGGGCTACGGTAGAAGAAAGGGTGGAATGGGCTGATGAAGGGTAGTTAACGTAACCGCTGGAGCTCAGGGCGGGGACTGTCAGCTGGACTTGGTGGGTGATAACGGAGGCTTGTGATAACAGCTGCAGCCCGTTCGGGGGGGTCGGCGACGGCTCCGTCGACATCTAATAGAGAAGATATTATTTATGCGGTTTCTTGTGAAGCAAGCTTCCCTCATACTCAGGCTCTGAGGAACGAATTGCGGTAGTACTATGACGATTTGTTACTAAGGTGTCAAGACATTCCTCACGGCTATCCGTAACATGTCCTAACATATTAGTATTGGCAAGTCGTCAAAGTACCATCGCAGTCCGTTCTTACCTCACAAGATTGTTTAATCGTTAATTATAATTGAAATGTTATTTCCATATAATATTCATGCGCGACTGAAAACAAACTACATCGATTCCTCAGAGCTCGGAACAAACCAGATGTCCTTAACCATTTCAAAATATTCAATTGCGAAAATTTCTCAATCATTATTTTCATTTTAAAAAGCTCCACATCCATCAATTGTTATTAAATTGTTCCAGCGATGAAAGAACTAAAATATAGATGAAAGTAACTGCAACGAGTGCGAAAATCGCGTCGCGGAAAAAAGCACAAATTCACCGACGATCACGTTTATTCTTGAATAATTTGACAGAATCACCCGGAAAGTAGTTTGACAATAACATCATCTTTTCCGTATACATATGTAAAAGTTAATATTCACAAAGAAGGAATAAGTACACAGCACGGCTGGAGAAGCGCACTATTTCTTGAAAATACAGGGTGTTACAGAAGTTACTACGCACCGCACCCCCTCTGAGGATTACTAGAGAGAGGTGCGTAGTAACTTCTTTAACACCCTGTATATAATCACACAATATCAATGCCATGGCAATACAGGACTGCACAAAGACGGGCACTAGACGAAAGCGGATTTATTTTAACAACAGCTTTTATTGATAGTAAGTGTCGACATGCGGGAATCAGTCAACGACAGCGAGAAGTGAACCTTTTAAGTTATGCCGGAATAGGTTAGCAAGCCATCGAAAGCGTCGAACGTACTTTTTTTTGAGAATTTTGGACTTTCGTACCAAAAAAGATATCATCCATTATTTACAACGCGCGCTGCGTGAAGGAAAAGAATCAAAAATGGATCTTTGATAATCGTGCTATAAATTCGGCTAATATTTTAAGAAAATTGTAAGCACGCACGACGCTTAACGACTGTTCCCCACACTGAAAAGAGGCGCGTGAGCCAATTCTGAAGCGAACGAGTCAATAACCTGCACATCCAACACGAATACTGTATTTCTCCTCTCAGCCACATCTTCCTAATTCGAATTCGCTCCTGCGCCTCTTTCCCCACGCAGAAGAGTCAAACTGTGCACGAAAAGAGTGAGAATACCATATATGGGAATCACCAGATAGAGAGAAAGCCAAAAGTAGTAGTGACACAATATATAGGGGTGCATTTATAGTTGCTCACTCAGTGACGCCGTTCAATTTGGTGCCATGACGATTTGCCGCGATTAACATGTTAAAACATATTACATACCGTGGGGGTTGTACCGACACGATCGCTACTTGGTGACAAATCGTCAGAGTACCATTTTGACGAAAGTGAGGAAAAGTTCATTTCGTTCACAACTATAAATGGACGACCATAGGATGTAGTTGTAATTGAGTGATAGTGATGGTGATGGGTGAGGAGTTTGTTCAGGCTTTAGTAGGGAGAGGGGGAGCCTGGGTGGCGTCGTGGTAGGAGGGCGGTGCCGAGGCGTTCGCCTGGCGGTAGTCGCCCGCCGGGTAGGGCGCGTGGTCAGGTCCGATGCCGCTGTACGGCGGTGGAGACTCGTACATGTACACCTCACCCGCTGCAAACGGCAATATTATTCACTTATTCAACCTTTTATGCGATTCTTTTGACGTGTGCAAGAGGAGATTACAGAATACTGTCAAAAGGTTTTAAGTGACAGAAAAATGATTTACTAGACGATTTCGTGCAACGATTACGCTAATGTTTGTGTGTTATAACGTTTCTTGATCATGTTTGCTAGTGATCAAAATATTTTGAGAGGAAAGCTAACGTGAAACTCCCGCAACCTCTTACCACTAATTCCTAATCTCCATACGTTTTTGTCTAATACTTAAGTCATGAAAGGACTTCGCGAAATTTCTCACAAACTAACTCGAATCCTACCATAATAACCCCACTCAAAACAAACAAAGAAGCAAGCAAGTAAATAAACTCCATCGAGATTATCCTCACCAGCAGGTTGATCGGGGAATGCTTGTGTGGGTGCCTGGAATCCGTTGTAATTTCCTCCGGGGGCCGTGTAGTAAGCGGGGGGAGGCGCGAAGTAGGCGCCAGGCGGCGGAGCGTACGGCGGTGGCGCGTTGTACGGGCGGAATCGGTGGGCTGAAAGCACAAATAAACTCATATATCAGACGTCCGTGCTCACTTCCACTACCACGGGGTGGAGGAGAGAGCCGCCTATCGATCAGACAGGTCAGCGAGATAGAAAAAGAACAGCGAAAGTGCGGTCTCTCCCTCCGTGGTCGATGATTTCGGCTAGTGCCTAGTACTTTCGACGCCTGTCTCGAATATCGCGGATTACACTTATTACTTGATCTGCTACGCTAGCTTCGACTAACTCCAAATCTTCATATTCCTCACTGGTAAGTCCGCTTTTCTTTCTCGTTCATTACAAATTCGACAGAGAATCGATGTACGAATGAATATATATCACTTAAATATAAACCACCGCGATTACCGCCAAAGTATTAATATAGTAAGTATTGTACGTTCTTATTTCAAATAGTGATCATCTTGCGCCAGCAGCACCAAATATCGTAAAAAGGTAACAAGAAAATATAATTTCCGAAGATCTCCTAACTACACCTTTACTACAGACAGCGTACTACAATTTTCCGTTAGGGCGATAGTTACTGTCTCAGAAAAATTGTCTGTATTTCAATTCTAGCGTTACGATGATAGCATAGTTCATAGCTAGAATGATAAAAAAAGCGTCTTACCCATATCAGCAGCCTTCAGTAGCGCCTGACCGAAGTCAATACAGCCGCCATTATTGAAGGTGAGTTTCCAAGTGACTTCGCCTTGCCAATTGCCGCCAGGTTGAGCGAGCGCGACGCCCTTTAGGTAGTTGGCGCCAAAGATTGGCTGTTCCAGCGTCACTTTACGCATGCAATGCAACGGCATTGAGAATGACCGCAGACGGTCGTTGCTGTCTTTGTTCGTGAAGATGATCTGAAGCAACCGGATTTGTATGTGTTATATCGTGAACTATTGGGTCGTAGGCTAGACTATTGGGGGCGCGGGAGCGATTCGATAATACACCCGCTTTAAATAGGGACGTCGGATACAAGAATGAGTTGTCAGCGGGTGAGGGCGTGATGTAAAACAACTGTGCAACACAAAATCCGTACGGCCGGTCTATTAATTCTCATAATGATCACTCCCAAGACTTGAGGAAACAACAGTATGATTATTGTTAAGATTTTTCGATCACTAAATGATGTCTCAAATCCCTATGGAATATTGTAGTAGAATGGCTTAGGGATTCAATTTAATAAGTTTAGTGCGATACTGCGCGACGAACCGCGTCGATGCAGGGGCGTCATTTATTGGCAAAATTTTTCGATTGATTAGGTAATTGCTTTGTAAAGCATTAGCGCATTATTCTAGAAATAACGTCATAACCCAAGGATCTATAATTAACTCATGCGCTAAGAAATTATGCTTTCCTAGCAAAAATTCCGATAAACTGAGCTTAACTTCTTCGGGAATTACCCTCTTTCTCATTCGATATTTGCCACCATCGAAGAAATTCTAACAATAAGATCCCTTCCTACTGAAGTAACAGTTTTTTTACGATAGCTTGCACATTAAGAAATAGGAGATAGAAATTCGCAGAAACCCACTCGATGAGACGTCAGATAGAGGTGACCCGATTTCTTTCCACCGGAAAATAAGACGTCGTGCGCATTCTCGAATGTTAGCTGGACTGCCTTCGAGTACAGCAAAATCCTGAAATTGAAATTTTTTACGTAATTTACAAGAAAATACCCTTTCATGACTCTTTTTAGTCATAGAGACATTTTGAGGGCAGATGCAGTAATTATCTTTGCATTCATTCATGTGGGTCACACTGTATGAGTCATGGTGTGTTAATGATAAACAGATTGGATGATGAAATATGCAAGAATGGAGATTTCATTCTTTGGGAAGGGTGGATAAAAACTGAATATTCTACTTTCTTGCATATCTCGATGAAGCCATTTTGTGCATAATTTACTCTTAAATAACATATTTTTTGTGATAATTCAGCCTTTTAGTTCCGGCTTGGGTTATACGACTTAGAATCGAATACAAAATGCATTCTGTGTTATTCTAAACTTCAAAAACATAAAAAAATGGAATAACCGACGCTCGCTGATTAAGATAATGTCTTATAGAACATCGCGCGCTAATTGGGGGTCATATTAAGAAATAGCTTTCTATCAAAATTGAATTATCCGATACAAATTTATTGAATGACTCACATTTCGCCGTTGTAAATCAGCACGCCACGGCCGTCGGGTGTATTCGCTGTGTTGACAGACATGGTTGAAGCCGAATAGTCGATCTGTAGAAAAATCGCAAAGAAGCTGGAATATTTATTGAATATCCCTCAGTCTCTGTTATATATGTTCTGGAACAGTCGGACGACTGTTTTCGATGAACGCGGCGCGCATGACATCATCCTCTCTCATGGCATGGCTGGATTGGCTGGATAACAAATTGTGCCTGAACGTGGCGGGACGCGCTAGCATTTGTTTGAGGAGAGTAAAGTTTGAACTACGCTGTTTGGTGGTGGATCGATGTTAGGCGAGTGAGTGTGGGTGCACCCGCGGCGCAGTACCGCTGCGACCGGTGTGGGAGGAGGCTGGCGGGCGGTTTGTTATGGTGATGATGTTGCCAGAGCCGCGAAATATCCGATTTTTCGCCGACAAATGATTAGACCCGCGAGCGTGCGGCGTTAGGAGGAGCCCAGATGGTATTCGTTTTCCTTGCTTCGTTCCCTTTGCTTAGTTCTGAATCATTTTCCTCGCGCCGGCCGGTCCGGGCTGTGCTGTTATCTCCGCTTTTATGAGCGGTGTTTACACGCTAACGTCATAATCAACTCCCTCCTGGCATCATAGTGCGGCTTGGCTTCTTTTGCGCTCAGTCGATCATTTTGTAGGGGAGTTTCGGGCGAACGGTCGCTTGCTAACGAAGAGAAGAAGCGAGTAGAAGGAAGAGAGGATGTCGGGGAGAACGTCTTCGATGCTGCTGTCGTCGTCGATGCGTAGCTGGGGAAAGCTACGTGAAGGTAGGAGGTGTTTATATTTTCATGTAAGACGTCATGTTTTATTGGTTTTTCTATTTTTTCAGCGAGCCTGCGCAGAATTCGGCCTATTTTTTCAACGAGAGGGGAAGAGACGCGTTCGTACGTCACGAAATCGGCGAAGGACGATCACATGGCGAGCGCGTGGTCGCCAAAGATGGTCATTGATCGCTCGCCTCCGCCGCCGGTGGTCGCGAAGGCGGAAGAGTCGCTGAAGAACGCGTCCCTCGTCATATTCGACAAAGACGGCACTCTCATCTGCTTCCATTCGATGTGGGTCCCTTGGGCCCTGAGCACTGCTGAACGGTATTTTTATGCTCTATCTACGCCATTTATTCTATTTTTATACATTTTTTGTATCTCGACTTGTGTAATACACTCACAATTTTCGCCGAGGGAGGAATTGCGGTGCAAATCAAGTCGATTGGCGAAATTAGCCTCGAGGGATGAGTAGAATTGGCATCATTCGCTCGACGTCCGAAATCATCAATTACTAGGAAGTACTACTTAACGTTTGAGATCGGAAGTGCGCTAATTCTTGGTAATTGGGTCGACGGTTTTGGACGCCGGACGAGCGAGTGACGTCATTTCCCTTCACTATTCGCTGTAAAAATAAAATTTCTAACGAAAATGACGATAGATTCTTAAAGTTTACGCACAAATGTATCCGATAATGATAGAATATCTATTTTTGGGCCCGCCTGCCCTGTCAAATCGAACGTTTCTTCTTCTTCTTCGTCGAAAAATATCGAAAAAAAGTTTAACGAGCGCAACGCGCATAGCAACGCAATTTTTTATCGTCGTGTCAATCAATCAATCGACACGCAATCGTTAACTCCTGCTCGTTTCTATAAAATAAAAAGCTCTAGTGCATCCAGTATTTATAAATCATCACGCTAATTAAATTTCGTTTGGATGCATACTTACGGTAATTTTGAAATTATATGACGATCTCATATGAACTTGCAGAATCGAGGAAGCGAGCAATTTGAAAGAAAGCGAAATAGCGAAGGAGGTGTATCGCTTGTTGGGTTTCTGTCCGATTGAGAAAAAGGTGCGACCCGGGTTGCTCGCCGAGGCGACCATGGGAGAAATTAAAGAGCGACTTGTGCATTTGCTCGTTGAGCACGGATTGGAAAGCTCCAAAGCTGCACAGGTACGCCTTCTTCTCTCCCTTTTCTTACTACAATCATCTCTCCACGCAAATCACCTACCCTCTTGCATTACTATTCCTCATCCGCGCTTTCAATTATATCATCTTTGCAAAAGACTGCATCAATATAGCATCTAAATTGATTGCTAAGATGACGCAATCGCTTTGCAAAAGCAACGCATCACCACGCAACGCATTACATTTGCGATTTACGTCGCAAAAGGGTTGAAAGTTGTACCTGCTATTCAAATCTACTCTATTTTTTATGATCCTTCATAAAAACCCACGATTGACGTCTGGTCACACACCGCCTCCATAAAGTAAAGGAGGACTGAACAGACTTGCACAGACTGCATCCATCGTTGAGAAAACATGCGGTTAAGTAAAGAACTAGACATGTTCATAGTGCAAATTGCAAAGTTTACCAACGTTTCGATAAGGTAACTATGCGTCCCCCACCGAGCAGTACAATAACCATATGGAAAAAACCATGCCAAACTAACCCACGCGGAACATCTATGCGCACACCTTTATCTACTGTTGAACTATCAATTTAGTATCTTTATCATGGCAGTTATAATTCTCTATCGAAATTTGCTCAATTTTCATTTCTCTCCATTAAATTTGCATCGTCTACGTCAAAGTTCTCTGGGGACAGACAGATAATAGTATCGCAGAAACAAAGGCGGCTTCGATTTAGTGCCAACCCCAGCAACGCCGATAATCGTTCACTGAGATGAAAACTGCTGTACTAAGAGAAAAAGAAGCGAATAGAAGGGAGGGAGCTGCTTTAGAGGTATCTAGGGTTTGCGACGGGAGGGGGGAGTGTCACGGGGGGGGGGGATTTCCCGTCGCAAACCCTAAGGTATCTCAAAATTTTAACTGTCAAATCTCAATAATCTTCGAACGCCGCCCACTCGCAGACAAACAAATCCGCTGCAAAAGGCAGCGAAATATCGATAGATTTATTATCTAGAGAACCATTCCAAATTGACTTCAGGTAGTAGAAGAGTGCGTAGAAGACTGTGACACGTCGTCGTCGAACACACTGAAGCAGATTGGCAATTTGAAGCATTTGTTCGAAGAATTGAAGGCGCACAACGTGAAGATCGCGGTGTGCACCGCCGACTCGCGCAGAGGTACATTGGGCGCTCTCAGGGGCCTAGACCTTGAGAAATATATCGACATCGTCGTCTGCGGTGACGACGCTGGCACTCAGCCAAAACCCAACCCGCATAATGCCCTAGCTATCTGCAAGGCGATGGGTGTCGAACCTGAGGTATGTATGATGCCTTTTTCTCTATTGAAAAAGCTATGCGATACTTTTTTATTATGATTACATGCAGCCTTTTTCATTTTTTAACATGGACTAAGCGGGATTATAGAGAAGATGAATAGAATACAAAGCGTGCGCTGGGTCGTAACTGTATATCTCTTACGTAATCGAGAAATCCTAATTTTCTCTTATTCCTTCATCCTCTATCTGTCCGCCCCAACCGTCGTATAACGATTTGGCTAAGAACGCAAAAACCGCCAACTCTTGCGGGGAATCGAACCCTCACGTCCGATTTTCGTCGCCAGACGCTTAACCAACCGCACCATTTTGGCTGTGTGGCGAGTGAGGTGGGAAAAGTACTGTATGTTATAATGCCCATAGGAAATATCGTTATGAAGTAATTTGATAATACTTCTGATTGTTTGCAGGACGCATTTATGGTTGGCGATACCCTAGCCGATATGGGAATGGGTCGATCGGCAAAGTTGGGGGGCACAATTGGGGTATTGTCGGGTGTGGCAATAGAGAAGGAGCTCTCACCAATGGCGGATCACGTGGTCGTCGATGTCGGCGAAGTATTGCCAATTTTGCTGAAGCGTCGTAATTCCTTAAGCGCCGCTTTGCGAGGATCTTAAACGCCTCAACATCTCTTTCCGTAATCGCATGCGATTTTTGCGATCCACGAGATAGCCATTTTATGAATTTTTTTATTCCTCTGCGAATTTTGATTATTTTCGCACAGAAAAAGCATCATGAGTATACTTCTTAGCTGATCGCATGCGACAATGGCGAAAGAATGTTCGGATCATATATCCTCGCTGTATTCTCGTCTCTATTCTGGTCCTTGTCGGTCGCTCTCTCTCTCTAAAGTTTCTACTACTTCCCATCTATCTACCTATCTTCATTATTACCTGCTTTTTGAATAGACTCCGCTCTAGCTTGTTTCGTGTCATACATCGTGTTGTTGATGCTTTTGCTCTGTTTTATTACCAAATGTGCACCAACAACTTGTCCTCTATTCCTGTGATACTCCATGCTGCTTGCGGCCACAGCTATTATAGTCAGAATTTATTATTTATTCTTGATTTAATATGTTTTGCTGAATATCACGAACGAAAATACTTCATGGTGCGGCGAACATTTTTTGACTGTTAAATAAAAAATTCTGACTATAATAGAAATTCCAGTCAAATTATCTCAGTCACTACTCTCTTTCTCAAAATGTATTCACATTCGTTTTATTGCCACGCCATCCTCATATTGATGCGAATGTTTCCTCGCAAGCAGCCATTTAAAAGACGTACTCCTCATAATGAAGTGCAATGCACTTTGTGCTGTAGCTCAGGTTCATCACGCGCATCTAATTTGGTCCTATCAGTTTATCTACAATCAACTAGCTGATAATCCAGTACCGATAGAGGGATTGTTAGATGTTTACTACCCACCGCATGTGACCGGTAGAGACTTGTCCGGTGTGTGTTCTCTGTTCCTATGTTATGCAGCATGTTGGTCTCTTATCATTTATCATCGGTTATCATTGATCCACAGCGGATGCGTTCGTTAGTTCTTCGTACTTTGCGACCCACGTGTATATGTTTACGCCGTTTTTCTTCCTTTCGTCATGCTTGTGTTTGCAAGTTTCTGACCTAAAGGCACGGGATTGACTTTTCGTCGAGGGTGGGCAAATATCGACGGGAAATGTAAATGCATGACATGCCTTACGTCGGTGGTTTGTCGCGCGCACACTGTTGCTGGTAAATGTTCGAAGGGAAAAAGGAGAAAATGCCAAAATGCACTCGCTTTCAATGTACTATGGTTTGAATTGCGAAAAGCGGCGAGAAAATATGCATAGCGGCGGATTGTCGACATGCCAAGCATGCTTCAGCGTTTTCTTTTTGATTGTATTAATATGTCCGCTTGTTGTTGTGCGCCTATGAGGTTCTCTTCCCTATTAGATCGTCAAATGTAATAATACGCACATATTAATATATTAGTATACTATAAATATACATATAAAGTTATTCGCACACGACGGAAGAGAGTGTTTGGTAGCAATCTGACGAGTCTCTCGGTAGTAGTACTCACTGCTTCGGTCATCGTAATTGACCTATCTCAAGCGAGGCGAATCGAAACTGAATCGTTCGCAATATGCTATAGTTGTTAGGGTGCATTTATAGTGATGAACGAAGTGACGCCGTTCTTTTCGGTGCCATGACGATTTGCCAAGATTAACATGTTAAAACATGTTAGAAGCCATGGGGGTTGTACTGATACAATCGATACTTGGTGGCAAATCGTCACAGTACGAAAATGAACGGCATCACTTCGTTGATCACTATAAACGCACCCTTACGATACAGCAATTATTCGGTATTTTGAAATGTGAAATAATCGATATTCGACAACAGCATCGGTACAGTATCGGTATTCGGTATGACGTGCCGATAAAAAAATACAATCTGCAAATCTTCTTCAGCCTGCGACACTTAAAAATGCAACAGTGGCCGTGTCGAGTGCGTACACGCCATTTGAACAGATGGCTGGAGCCAAAGTTGAGGAGGTGGATAAGTTGCTCTTCCTCTTGCCTTGTACATGACAAGAGCTTCAAAAAGGGCGATTTTCCCGAACTGGGCGATGTCAAACCGACTCATATTATTATCGGCGCCGGATCCGCCGGCTGTGTGCTCGCCAACCGACTCACCGAAGATCCCGATAATCGAGTTCTTCTTGTCGAAGCTGGCCCCAAGGATCATTGGTGGAACTGGAAAATCCACATGCCCGCCGCTCTCATGTACAACTTGTGCGATAGCAAATACAATTGGTGCGTTTATCGATCCGTTAAGCTATGGGCATGCTTGTGTCTTTTGTGACGTGAAGTTACTTTTCTTCTTTTTTAACACGCGAAAATGACGTCATGCTTCCTTTTACTTCACTTTAGTCAAAAGCATGTCCGCATCTTTACATCGCTTAAGTATGTTGAACCTGGGGAATATGTTCATTTTCTCGGGTAGTTACGACAGTTCTCTCGTTTATTCTTCAGATTTATATCAAGGTGTAAAGCGCATGGAAATAGTAAAAAGCGAAGTTGGGAAACTCTTGGATATAATCTGGAAAAGAGGAGCTTAGAAGTTAAAAATAGTTAATAGTTTATAAAAAGTTTGCTGGCTGATTCGTCGCTTAGCAACATGAAACCGCTCTCAACGTGGTCGTGGAGTGAAGGAGGTACTGCTGGGGAGGGGGAAGATTCTTTCGTAACGCGCCGGTTTCCTCTGCATATCAAGCGAGATTCTTTTATCTGCTTCGCATGCGTAAATCATTTCATGCTTTACTTAGCGCTTATAGTCGAATTATTATCGTTCTTTAAGTGATAGCTTAAATTTTCTGTACTTTCGAGCGACTTCGATTAAAATTATCCTTTTTTGCTACTATTCTATAAAGCAGTGTTGCAGCAACGTAGTATAAGACTGCGGAACGCTTAATGACTATCTAGGCGCGCTCTGAGCGCATCGGAATCGCTTTGCGTCACTGTTCCAACAAAGATTATTTTATCGCGCATGACACTACGCTATAGCTTTGCCAGCATCGATCACAGATAATTGCTTTATCAAAGTATGACTTGACAGAGTACACGTAGGACCTGATTCAGCAAAATGAGGCGGATTAGTATGATATTTGACCTTGTTCTGCAACAACAGTGTGACGTATATTTTCGTACGAGGGAGAAAGTAATCAGTCATTTTCGCAACAACGCGAACCTACAGCCATAATGCTGTTTCATCATGATACGATACTGAGCCGTCTCACTTTGCTGGAACTCTGTGACGATTAATGCCTAAGAAATACACATAAATAGCAGGAATAGCATTAAAATCAAAAACGAATACTCATGTACAAATGTTTCCATTCCCTTCCTTGCAGGTTTTACCACACAACTGCACAAAAGCATATGGATAATCGAGTGATATATTGGCCGAGGGGGCGAGTGTGGGGCGGATCGTCGAGTCTCAACGCGATGGCGTACGTTCGTGGACATCCTCACGATTACGATCGCTGGGAGAAGCAAGGCGCCGCCAATTGGTCTTACAAGTAATATATTTAATATGCAGTCGAAATTTCTTCGTCGGTCGCAGGAAAACGCAGCTTTGGGTCTCGCAGGGAAAGGATTCAAGGCGGGAAATCAATTTTTTGCTAGATTTTTAAGTATAAGCAATATATATCGTAATTTGGCATTTTTTACTCATATATTCGCTTGAAACAGTCGTTCTACCATACTCATATCTCTTATGATCAACCTTGCTATCACGATCATCCTCAGCACAATAGCATTGGTCCCGCAACGAATTTGCGCGCTTCGTCGATTACTTAAATGCATATTGCATTATCACTCACGCTGCATCGTTCCCGACGAAAAAATATCGACAATAAAGTTACTTATTACTCGATTAGACCGCTTTATATCTACATACTTTTCAGATATTGTCTACCGTATTTCAAAAAGGCACAGAATCATGAGCTAGCAAAACCGGGCGATCCATTCCGAGGTGATAAGGGTCCCCTGCACGTGATGCAGGGAAAGTGCGACAATCCGCTGCACAAGGCGTTCATTGAGTCAGGCGCGCAACAGGGGATCGGATACACTGAAGATATGAACGGTTACCGGCAGGAAGGCACTGGGCCTATGGATATGACTATTCGTAATGGAAAGCGGTGGAGTACCTCCCAGGCCTACCTCTGGCCGGTGCGTTGATTCGAAAGTTTATTATCGGAATTTCGTCAGCATTCAAGTGACAGCCTCACGCCACACCGTACCGCTCTTCAACGGGATCTCAATCATTTAATATTTTTTGTGAAAGCCAGAGCACTACGTAGACAGTATCAATACATAAATCGAATCTATAATAAATACGCAGTGAAGGCGTATAAAATTTTTTCACTGTAGGACCCGACTTTTTCTTTCGTGTTGAACGTGCAAGGAATTCCGACAATATTTGCCTATATTGCTGCGATACTCTTTGTTATTCTCATTACATAAAAATTCTAAAATGAACCCCCTCTACACAGCGGACGAGCGTAAATTACTGCGCGTCCACAGAAACCATTCCAAAATCATTCCAAGCTCGCTCTTTTCCAGATCCTGAAACGACCAAATCTGTTCACTTCATCGGGGATCATGGCGACGCGCGTGTTATTCCACAAGAAGAAGGCGATTGGGGTGGAGTTTATCAGGCAGATCGACTTCAGAGGGACGGAGCTGATCGACTCGTACAGCCGCGAAAGGATCTACTGCGAGCAGGACGTTATCCTCGCCGGTGGCTCCATCAACTCCCCGCAGCTCCTCATGTGCTCTGGAGTCGGGCCCGGTGAACATTTGAGGGTTCGTTCTTTTTTAATTCTCTCGTTTATTTACTTTATTATATGTAAATGGTGAAAAATGTACAGGAAAACGTCGCTTGCTATCTACACCACAGTGGCGGTTGATTGATGGAGATTTCAGAGTTATTTTGCTCTATTAAAACGCTCATTGCACTCGCCAGGACATGCCCGACTATGAACAGTCTAGCATCGATTAAATTATGATGGACATAGTTGTATTGATTGTTGGAAATACTGTTCAAATTTCCGCGTGCACAATACCGCAGCGGGCTGTCATTATCGATTTTCTACTCAACACATAGGCTGCTCGCGGGCCTACCACCACTCTCAGCCACTTGTAACATTGCAGAGCCACGGCATTCCACTAGTCCACGACCTTCCCGGGGTCGGCGCAAATCTACAGGACCACCTGGAGATTTACGTGCAGCAGAAGTGCACACAGCCGATCACCCTCTACAATCGCAGCTCCTGGAAGTTCCCCCACAACATGATCCGTATCGGCATGCAGTGGTTCATCAATCAGACCGGTGAAGGCGCCAGCAGTCACCTTGAATCAGGCGGATTCGCGCGCAGCAACGATTCGGTTGGTGATTTTGTTATAGACTTATGTATGTTTATTGTTTGCGCTGCTGTTTACGCGGGAAGTACGGTAGATTTGGTTTGTAACGGATTCTGGGGACCGACGGTTCTGTCCGCTATAAGTGAAAATTCGGTTTAAACGAAATCTACTGTATTCAATGTTTCTTCACCAAAAAATTATTATTTTAAGGCAGCTTCGAATAATTATCGCTTGGTATTACAAGCATAAAATTTAGCAAATCAAAGAATCCTGATAAAAATGCTGATAAAAAATATTTTTAGATAGCGCACCCTGATATTCAGTTTCACTTCTTACCGTCTACAGTACACGAGGACGGCAGAGTATCGGGAACCTGTCATGCTTACCAGGTACGGATATGAACGGGCAGAAAACAGCGATATAGCAAGTGTGGGTCTCGACACGACCCATACTTAAGCGTGATAGAACAGGGTATGCGGAAGGGGGGTCTGGAGCGAGAATTGTACTGACTACCGTAATGCTATAATGCTATATCACTGGCTTGTGCCCGATATGGTACGGATATGAAGCAGGAATGAAGCCGACCATTGATATTATTGATTTTATCGATTTTATTGATTTTGATATTTCTTCTTCAGGTGCACGTCGGACCAATGCGATCAACCAGTCACGGCTACATCCGTCTGCAGCACAAAGACCCACGCCGACATCCGATCATCAACCCCAACTACCTTTCTTGCGAACAGGACCTCATTGAATTCCGCGCCTGCATTCGACTTTCTCGGTACTGTACCTGCTCTTTTCGCTTTTTATTAGGTGCTACGCAGGCGTTCTTGTTTTTCTCATATATTTTTAAAAGAATAGCCTGTATTTGAGCAGGGTGGATTGTCTCGGTGAAAGATAGTATCGTCAGTAAAAGCGAGCAGAATTCTGTAACTTTATCGACAAAGTAATTGTATTAACTCTGTTCCTTTCGCGTTCCAAAAAATGTTAATATATCATCAAAAATCCGCTCCGTGCAACGACGCACTGACACATTGTAAATTTCAGCGAATTATTTGCTCAGAAGGCGTTCGATCCATTCCGAGGGGAAGAGTTGGCGCCAGGGAAGGAGTGCGAGTCGGACGCAGATATCGACGCGTTTGTGCGCGCCAAGGCCGCCTCCGCCTACCACCCTTCCTGCACTTGCAAGATGGGCAGCAGCAGCGATCCCATGGCTGTCGTCGATGGCGCTACTATGAATGTACACGGGCTCGAGAATCTTAAGGTTTGGCATGTTTTATCTTTGTTGAAACTCGTTTTAATGTTGTTATATCAAAAGAGACTACACTATTTAAATCGAACTCGAATGATTAATTTTGTTATGCCGTGCGCTCTTGTGATTAGACCGGAGTCAATAGGGTGGGTTTACTTCCTAGCAAGCGATTCACAGCCAGCAGCACAATAAGAACAAGTTGACAGGCACCACCACACAAATGCCACACACTGTAAGCCAACAGACACCACATGCTATTAAATGCGATTGCATCATCGCGTGCAAATGACTACCGTATCACACATGTCCCGAGGCACTAGACGCACAGCGGGAATTACAAAATGATACATTTTACCGCCAAATACCGTACTTATTTCAGATCGTCGACGCCAGCGTAATACCGTCGGTGGTGAGCGGGAATTTGAACGCGCCGACAATCATGCTGGCAGAGAAAGCGGCCGACATTATTCGTGGAAGAACGCCGTTGCCGCCCGAATCCCCTGAAATTTACTGCCCGCCGGTCGCTAAGAAGAAGCAAGCGGCAGCGCAGTAGGAGCTCCTACTGTATGCAATCCCACAATTGTTCGACGTTTGTTATTGTAGTGCAGATCCGATAAGACGCTGTACGCGATCAAGGTTACGGTAGCAGAAAATTGTGCGAAATATCGTCAGATATTTAGGCTCAGGCTTAGCCTTGCGCTGTATATTTATTGCTATTACGATCTTGTTCACCCATACCTGTCCTATCGGATCCGTCCAAAAATAACGACTCCCCGAATGGTTAATCGTCTTTAATATTTGCATCTCGTCGCTTTGAACAGTCTGATGTGCACCGCGTCGCTAGTTGCTCATTCCCACTGCTCTGATCACAATCTACTCAGTGACAAGGACTGGCCATTGCGTTCGGACGCTGTGCGTCTACAAGGTTCATTTATACCTATGAATAAAGTGACGCCGTTCATTCGACCGTAAATTTTGATTCATTTCGTCAAAGTTCTCGGTCATGAAACGGTTATGTTCTTATTCTTATACGCACGCGTCGCTTCGTTCAAGACGACCGGCGTCATTGGTATAAACGTAGTAGAGACGCGTGCGTCAAAAGAATTGAATTACTTTTATTTAACTTAAGGAAAGAAAACGATTCATTCAAACGTATAAGCTAAATTTCGTTCATTTTGACTAAAGCGAGCGAAAGTTGACTTCGTTCGTCGGTATAAATGTACCTCCAGCCATGGGGATTGCCATCAACACTGGGCTTATCAGTCGAGTCGAAGCGCGCCCGACTGCGGCGTTTTCATTGTCAGGGTACTTGTAGCGGCGAAGTGCAATGTTGTTTGCTCGCCATGCGTGGCAGATTGTTAGACTAGAAATCTAATTATTGCAATACTTTGCGTGCCATGTCGACCGATGCGTCTTGGAGACACGTTGATCTGAGTTATAAAGATTTATCGTAAGTGTTAGCGGAGTTTTGATAAAGACATTTGGTGAAAGACGTTCGTTTGCGTCGCAGATTCGTTCCTCTTTTTGTATCGGACAACAGAAGAGTAATTGAACACTTAATTTTGGACGGCAACAATCTGACTGAGGCGGCACTCAACTTTTCCCACTTCGTCAACCTTCAGACGCTCAGTCTCAACAGAAATCAGGTAGGATGATGTCATTTTGCTTCCATGGCAATGTTTATTTAATGAAGTTTTATGTTTTCATGACGAAATATATTGATCAGAGTTCAATCCTCTTCGTCCAGTTCCTATATGTTTCGAAATATCATCATCGTTACCAGACAATACTTAAATTTCGTCAGTAAATATTGATTAAACGTGAGAGTTGAAAATAACCATGACGTATCGCAATTTCGATACAAACGCGATGGAATTAAATATTGATGTAGAATTGGCAGCCAGCCACCGCACACGATGCTTCGTTCTATTGTACGAGCGTATCTAGCGTAGAAAATTCATGAGTAAGACTCATAAATAGCATGCCTAGACGGATGCATACGTCAGTTATTCCCATCTGCTATTGTGGACCACCCGCTAAGAATAAAAGTAGTTCTTGAGATAGATCCTGCACATATACAAGAACTTAATACTTGATATCCTGAATAATACATCGGTGATATGAATTGTGATAAGTAATCACTTTCAGATCAGCGACGTCGAATGCCTTCTGAGCAGGATTGCGTTGCGATGCCCGAATCTCAGGCATCTGAGCCTGATTGGAAATCCAGGTTGGCCTCATCCGGTGACATCGGATAATCCAGAATTGTACGACAAGTACCGGTAAGATCTGTTGTTGATTGATAAAATTCTTTTCTCTATGAACGTACAGTATTTGCTATAGGTATTACGATGCAGCAATTATTCGGTACCAATACGGTTTTTGGTATTTTGAATTTTGAAATTATCGATGTAGATATTTTAATCAGTTTCAAAAACAGCATCGGTACGGTATCGGTGACGTTATACTGACTACAAATATAATCGGTATTCGGTATGGCGTACCGTTAATAACTATAATATTTTCAGAGCTCGCGCTGCTCAACTGCTGCCTAAGCTGAAGTTTCTTGATTCGGCGCCAGTCAGACAGAACGCGAAAGATCAGAATGATTTTGGAACGTCATCGAATTCCTGTAAGAACTACGCGTGTTATTGTATTAATTATATTTTAGTAGTTGAAAGTGCGCTGAAGAACATTGGTCTTTCCTAGATCTTAGAAATGTACCGAGGATTGTTATTGGTGGCGTTTGAAGTGGCTGCTTTGTAATTTATATTGTAATTAGTATCCCGCTATGATTCGCAGCCGGTTTTGTCATAAGCAGCTTAAGACAAATATACGGTACATTGCTAAAAATGCTAAGAGTACCTAGAGTTATCTTGCATAGTGAAATCTAGACTAATTAAACTCCTATTTTAGGCTTGTTCGCGAAAGCAAAGTATATCTACATTGGTGCATCGTCAGAAGGCAATCGTTTCATCAACGACAACCACCTATAGCAAAGCAAACTAAATGAAAAATTAACTATATATGTCGATGTTGAGTACCATGTGATCTGAAGGAATAAACGAGGAGATATTGACATGGTGTCTGATTGCTACTTGGCCGCTATCACCAGCTCTAGCTCTAGCTCTAGCGCGTGCTTTGACTGATTTTGGGCCGCTAATACAATGGTTTCGTCGCGTTACGATATCGTAAGCGTAAGTAGAAACTTACGTATGGTCGGTCAACTTTCGGGGCATATTTAGTGGTTACGCAGCCGCTTGACAGAAATTAATTGACGTAATTGACCGAGCAAGGTTTCATGTTTGATGGCGCATTTTTAACGCGACGCACGATGTCGTCTCTTTTGCACTTACGATATCGTAACGCGTTACGAAACCATTGTGTTAGCGGCCCTTTGTCGCTATTTCATCGATTAATTCACTCTTGGCAGTCTTTAATGCGCGTCGCGCTTACGTTGTGGCAAAAAGTACGAACGATGGCAGCACCCTACCAACTCGTCGACATCGGAGCGAATTTGGCCCATCCGTCGTATGCCAAAGATTTCGATCAAGTCATCGAACGCACAAAGGCGGCTGGTACGTTTATCGGGCAATTTATTCAAGGACTCAATATTCTCGCACTGATAAAATTGAATCTGGCGCAATTTCGCGAGTAGTTAATAATTTGGAATGGCTTACTTCTTGTGTATTATATATTCTTGTCGTGGTGCCTACAAATTTGATCTGCTTTACTTCACCAGTGCGATAATTACCAGCGTTTTTGTGAAAAAATGCCAGACGTATAATAGACATCGAAAGATAATAGCGATATATTCTAGGCGTGATAAAAGTGATGGTGACCGGCACATCGTTGAAATCGAGTAAGAGCGCGTTAGCGTTGGCGAAGAAGCACCCAGGTTTCCTGTACGCGACAGTCGGTAAAGATGTGCAGTGGAATTACTGAAATGGATGCAATAATTTTGAATTTTTAGGCGTGCATCCGCACGACGCGAAGGAATTCACCGACTCGACTTTATCCGAATTGGAAGAATTAGCGGCCGCGCCTGAATGCGTCGCAATCGGCGAATGTGGCCTCGATTTCAACCGTAACTTTTCGCCTCAGGACCAGCAGAGGGCGGCCTTTGATGCTCAGGTATATACCGTAGCGTCAAAAGTATGGCAACGCACGCACAACAACACCTAACAGCACACACAGACACTTTAAAAATCTCCCCCCACACGCACGCAGACAATGCTTCACAATATAGGCGGGATTACGGTAGCAATGTAATACGTTATCGTGATGGGACCCGCCTGGGGGATTGAAATCCCAATAAAAATATAGGTTAAAATATAAATCAGATGACGCGTTTGCATTATTCAGGTAGGATTAGCGTGCAAGCTGGGGAAGCCATTGTTCATCCACGAGCGGGAGGCCCACGAAGATTTGGTGGCGATTTTGTCGAAGCACAAGGCCAATCTCCCTCCGACTGTCATTCACTGCTTCACTGGATTCAACCGAGAGGCGCAGAAATATTTCGAAATGGGATTGAATATCGGACTCACTGGTAAGTTCTTCGTTCTCAAGGTGGAGTTTTGATTTGCGTTTGAATAGCGGGAAGGCATGCGGTATTTATTCGTCGTATTGAAGGAAAATTTTTGAACAGATTGGGTTGGACGGGAATTGTACTCCGTTGTATGCTTTTATTAGATCGCTACGTATATGACGTACATTCACGCAGTATCGATTTTTATACAAGCATATGGAATAGTACAGGTTATGTAACCAATACGCGACGGGTTAATATCGCATAGGCCGAGACGCAAATATTTTCTGTGAGTTAAAATTTTCCGCCTACTTTCCGCTGACAAATTAGGCCGGGTTATGGCTGCAATCGAACCCGCTATCGCGATGAGACCCACTTGGAGTGGAAATAAATAATAATAACATTACATTGATGATTCAGGTTTCCTATGGAAAGATAGACTAGAAGACGGGGTGCAGTACGCGTTGAAGAATAATTTGATTCCTCTGGATCGGCTGGTAATAGAGACGGACGCGCCGTATATGTACCCGAAGGTGAACGACAAGAAGCTGCCAAAGGAGGTGAAGGAGGGGATATCGGAGCACGCGAAGACCTTCCTCAAGCACTGCTCCTTCGACCGCAACGAGCCCTGCTCGCTCGCCGCCACTTGCGAGCTTATCGCCGCCTTCATGAACGTCCCCCCCGCTGATGTCGCCGCTAAAACCACTGAAAATGCCATGCGCATTTACGGACTCTCTTCTTGACCAATCGCATATTAGGAGCGAATTGTTGTTATAGAACCCACTTGGCTATTGTTCTTTGCATTGATGTCATGATGGTGTGTACCGTATGCTTCCGTCTGAGACAAGTCAATCATTCATTAACAGGTTGAGAGGTTATGCGAAAGTCATTTTTGGGGTAGTGTGTGTTATACTAATTTATAGCTACATTCTGCACTCACGCGGGTACTGTAATGCTCTCATCAAAAAATATAGAATATCTTGACGATTTTTGCCGCGCTGCAGCATACGGTATTCACTGGTTTGGTAAGATGTGAAGGACTATGCGTTGTGATTCTTGTTGGTGTTCATGCCTCAACAAGTGCATAATAAATAATTGAAATGAAACTTGGTTGCACAGGACACACGCCTGCAAAAATGACTTATAAGTATTCCAATGGCGTTGGTTGTATAAATTAGTATACTGTAGTACGAAGAACTGTATCCTGCATCCGGGAATATCGGTACATTGGTGCTATTGAGAGGGATAAGCCCGAGGATAGAAGAAATTTTATCCATAAGAGTCATATTCGCTTTCTAATGAAACGCAGCAGATATTTTTGAGCAGAACTGAGAATGACCTTTTCCTTGTTGCAACGTCTATTTTATTTAATAGTCGGCGACACTATATGACGCAGTAATGATTCATAATTGTGATGATTTGCGATTCTGTCTGGGCTCAATTAATACTTTAACACTTTAATTAAGCCGAATGCATGCATGTATGCTGTCGAGATGCATCGTTAGCCCGAAAAGGCCGCCTTCGAGCGGATCTACGACCAAGTGCAAGGAAGTTGAAATGAATCATCAACTTTAAGCTTTCAGTAAGCTTTAGGACCACTATGAAATGAAAAGATACCGTATAGCGGACACTGGACAATTATTTTATTCCTTTTCTTGCATCAGTTGATAATTACTCGCTTCCCATTCACCCCTATAAGCGGATTTTACTGTGTTGTAACTACAAAAAAAGTTATACATTTTATTCATAGTAAAATTATTTACATCAGTTATATAAAAAATAGCGAATCAGATGAACGATTTATTGATTGCGTTGTAAAGATTGAACAGTACTCTTATTTTGTAAGTGGTTCCGCCACCAACCAACAATAATTTTTCGAAATGGTCGAATACAATATAGAGTCAGCAGACCATCGAGAGCAGTAAGTGAAAAATAGAGAATCCCTGTAATATCGACAATCAATTCCAAAACTGTGATCCCGAAGATATTCCATGACTGATTCTGGCAGTTTTTGAGCAAAGCGCATAGAATCATAACTAGCGCAGTCGGCACATGGCACACAAGCGGGAGAATCCCTTGAACAGTCATTGCAATCAAAAGACTGCGCTCATCTTTCAATCTGGAGGCATCTCTCCGAAGAGTAGTGGTCTTCATTTCCTTTCTAAGAAAACGGAAAAGTTTTATGATGTAGAAAACAGAGACAATGTTCAAAATTCCAGCAGGTACAAGTAGAAATTCTCGAATAAAAGGAAACCAGTACATATAGCCGCAATAGTCTATCACAAGATGAGTTGGACTACCAAAGGCCAAAATAGGATATAAAATAGGCCAATATACTGAGAGACACATGCAAAGAATTATCTTATTTGTAAAAACACGATCCATTTCATTAACAACAATCATATAGCGATGTATTGAGACAAGTGATATTGAATTATAGTAGCAGACAGTAAAGGTCTGAGCCCAAATTTCGTATAAGGTGCATAAAAATGGTGTGAATAATAAATCGTTATCAATCACATAGTTGTGAACAAGATTTGAAACAAAATTGCTGACAAGTATAAAAAAATTGCAGATTGCAATGTTTCCCAACAAATATATGTACTTTTTCTTTATTGTTTTATCAGTGAATGACAAATACATAATGAGGAGGTTTATAGGTATTCCGATAACGTTGGATACGTAAATCTGAATACACATATTTGAGAAAGTGCAAGTGGGAGAGGGGATTTTCGTTGTGTTGGTGCTATTGAGAGGGATGAGCCCGAGGACGAAGGAAATTTCGTCCATGAGAGTCATATGCACTTTTCTAATGAAACTCTGTCGACAGTTTTTAGTAGAAATAGCTACAACCTTTCCCTGACAGCACCGATTAGCAGTATATAATTGATGACAATTTTATATGTCACGATTGACTATTAGAGGTAATTCGCACTTCTGTTCGGGGGTAAACTGCTCTTTTAAGTCTTTCATTAGGCTGAAAAATGTTTACTGTCGAGATGGATCGTTAAGTCGTAAATACCGCCTTCAAGTACGTGTAGGAGTAGACACAAAGAAAAGAACGTTTATCTGGGATAGGCCCTTGGAGAATTTCGTAGAAATTTCATAAGATATAGATGTTTTCCCTTAGCTCCTTAGCAATTAGAGATAAATCTTTCGTGTTTGCAGCCGCAAATGGTGATAATTGCATCATTTGTAATAGTAAGAGTCGATCAACACTGATAATTAACAAATTCTTGATATTTAAAAATACTGCTACTACATAAATATTTTCGTCATCCCAGCTTCTTTCCAAAGACCTCCAATTTGATTATTATAAAAATATTTACTGTATTCAGTAATGCAGTATAATTCTCACTCTTTCGTAGTGTGTGTACATTAGAAAAATCGTGCATTGCAATCGAGAGATGGAATGTCGTTGATGTACAGTAAAAACCGCATTATTGCACACTCTCGGGAGCCAGGCCAAACTGTGCAATAAAGCGGTTTGTGCATATATGCGGTGTGCAATAATCCGGGTTTCACTGTAACATGAAGAAATCTGAGGGTAGTATGCATATTTGACTCTAAGTTGAAGACTATAATTCAGTTTGTGGTGCCGCCTTGACGACCATCCCCCGTGACGCACATCTCGTTCTTTTCAGATCTATTAGCATATATATTAGCATATTAGGACTTGTCTCCCTACAAAATTATTATTTCGCTTCACTGATAACTGTTGACTGAATTCGAGCGAAAGTAGCTAGCGTCTAACAGCTCATCACTAACAGAGTGACATAGCGAAAAATAATTGTGTTAAATTGCGCAAAAATAAAATATTGCGTTAAAATTGCGTTAAAAATACTTTCTTGATGCAAGAAGCGAACTAATACATGCAAAAGTAAAGATATGCCCAACCCACTGTAGTCAAAATCCGTCGGTTTTCTCCGAGGTGCCACTATTGCGTAGTAAAAATCCGAGCTCGGATTTTGATTCAAAATTCGCGCGCGAGAAATCCGACGGTAATTTTTGAACTATGTTCAACGGAAATGAAAATCCGTCGGATATTTGAGCTATGTTCAGCCCCTGAGACGCGGGACTTCTTCGCCAAGCATGCTCCGAACGTCGATGCCGAGCCGCTTCTGGAACGTTTCACTGCCGTTCGAACGCCACTAAAGTTTCTCTCGACGGATAAGCGTCAAAGAAATTATTTTTGTTCGCAACCAGAGTTCGTCGCACCAGAGTGCGTCAACTTCGGGCAACCGCGATATGTGGTTAGGCAAGGCGACGCTAAAATATATTGTTACCGGAGATGGGCAGATATATTCGTCGGAGGGGGGAGTGCGAAATCCATGAAAACCTAACACAATTTATATTATTTAGATCGTTAGATCGGGATCAGGTCTGCCGCAGCAGATAGCCATCCACGATACGTGGCAGTTCGTATCGATAATTAGCACGTTAAAAGCTGTGCTGTCGAAGAAGGAGAATTTTGCTGCATTGAACGCCGATGAGTCCTCCGCTGGGTTCATCGAAAGTTTCAAGGAGGCCTCCCGCTTCGTCAACTCGGCAGTATTAACGGACCCCCTGAAAACGACGACGGCGCTGCAACTCTTCTATGATGACTTTGAGGTGAATAACGTTTCTTCTTGCACAAGCAAGTCATCGTTTTATGCTGCCGCGAATGCTTTGACTTGCTCAAAATATATTCCCTAGACCTTGACAAATTGCTTGCTATATTGCTAATCATACCAACCAACGATATTTTCAGATTGCGAATCCCCTTGGCTCGAAAGCCGGAATCCATAAGGAGGCAGTGGTGTACTTCTATAAAGAATTGGACAACCAGAGCCACGAGGAATATGACCTGATAAGTGTTTCACGCTGGCCGCCCTAAACAGCGCTATTGCGTTTTTTTGGGTATGGCAGGACCGACGCGAAAAATCGGCCGTCCGAAATACCCGATGTCGGAAATATCATGAACAAAAACTACTCGCTGAAACAACGCGCTATGCAATTTTACTGTTTGCTCCGTTTGTTGCCCTTGATTGTCGGCCGTTTCATCCCCCCCAAACAATCCCTACTGGCTATTCTTCCTGGAGTTCCGCGTCATCGCTGATATACTGTTCGCTCAAAAATGGACCGCTGATCTTGTTGAATTGTATCGCGCGCTGTACGCAGAGCATCTAGTCAATTTTAAGTTATTATTTCCAACATTCAATTTGTTACCGAAACATCGCTATTTAACACATTACGGCACTTTCGCCTTGAATACTGGCCCGCCGTACCATATTATGACGTCGAGCGAAGAGATTAAGGGCAATTTCTTCAAGAGGTACGCGAGCGTCATGTGCAATTTCAAGAATGCCCCACGTTCTCCTGCGCAGAAACACCAATGTTTTTCTTATCTTAGTTTATCGAGTCATAGATTGCTGAATACTGCAGTGGAAACTGTCAAAGCGACTGACGCGTTGCTATCGAGCTTCTCTTGTTGCGATGCGTTAAAGTTTGATTTTGGTGTTGTGGATGAAGAAGTGACAATTGCGTGCACTTGCACTAGTAATAAGAATCGACCAACACTGACAATTAACGAATTCTTGGTACTTAAAAATACTGCTGCTACGTAAATATTTTCGTCACCCCAGCTTTTTTTCCAAAGATCTCTAATTTGATAGCGCAAAGATATTTACTATGGTTATAGCGCAATAAAATTTTCACTTTTTTGTAGTCTGTATATTAAAAAAATCGGGCATTGCAATCGAGAGATGGAATGTCGTTGACGTAACATGAAAACATCTGAGCGTGGAATGTACATTTGACTTTAGGGTAAAGACTAACTCAGCATGAGGTGCCACCTTGACGACCATCCTCCGTGACGCACATCTCACCCTTTTCTCATTGATCTGTTAACGTTCATCTTATTAATTATATGTTTGTACGCTCCAGTGACAAATGACGACTGAATTCGAGCGAAACTGACTAGCGTCTAGCTGCTCGCTAAAAATGGAGTAACATAGCTTTCTTGCACTGCGTGACTGATCTACACGGTATCTTCGAACATGTAAGGGAAATTTTAAAAAATATTTTTGCCATTCCTATTTATTTGTCATAGGGTAGAGCCCGCTGTGTCCAGTGATAATGTGAGAAAGTAACGTAAAGAAAATTACTACGTGAAGTTTTATTATTTTTTCATTCAATGCCTTCAAGAATTTTCAATTGATCATCACGAAGAACACACGAAGAGCTGTTAAACAAAAAATTCAACCTGAAAATTTTTTCGCAAGTACATATATACAGAAAATTATGAAAGAAACTTTTTTCCTTCTTAGTCGTATCAAAAATTGCGCATGAACCATCCTTATGTAAACAGAGGTGAAATATTTTGAAGAATTAAGAAACGTTTCCATTTTGATAACATGCTAAAGAAAAGGAGAATTGCTAAACTATTTCATATGTGTTTGTTTACGTTTTTTAACTTCTTTTTTAAGGAATACGATCGATCTCGTGCGCAGGAAATTTTCGTCCAAGGTAACAACAATAAAGAAGTTCGATCTTGACGTTGGTTTCTTCTTGAAACTTGATCGAAAGATAATCGCACTGATTGCTGTACTTTGTATCTTATTGGCGGCGAATATAATCTTAACAGTAATGGTCATTCGTCTTTCTTCATCTTCAGGTCAGTTTCCAGCCTGAGAGCAATTTATTCAGCCTTGTAAATTTTCGAATACAGTCGCAAAAGGTCCTCGTATTCAAAATGAATGAATGAATCAAATAATCAATAGTGCACCAGCCTAATAATCTTCTGCAATACTGTTCTTAAATTTCTGCCGTAAAAGTATTACTCAAAATGATGATTACAACTTATCCTATCAGTCAATTTTTGCTTTAGAGAAAGCAACCACCACATGTCCACCGACGACAACAACAACAACAACAACAACGATGACAACTACACGAAAACCGACAATGACGACGACGACAACAGCAACAAGGACGACACTATGTTTTACAATCAGCAATTCGACAATACCAAGCTGTCCTGATCTGTGGTCATATTTTGACAAAACGCAGGCTTGCTATCGAGTGAGAACATTTCAGAACCATTTAACATGGAATTCTTTAATTTTAGTCAAAAAATTAAACTAAACTATACGCATCTGAACACTAAAAGGATCTGCCTCTTAATACAAAGTGCTTCATTAAATTTAATCTCTTTACACAATGAAAATTGATTGTTAATGCATCAGAAATGTTTTCTAAAACATCTCGTAGACTTGAGCGCAACTTTAAATGTTATTTGTCACCGATCTACCGTGTATTTAGAATTTTCAGTTTTTACTCTAATCTTTAGGTATTCTTCGATGCTGATTCGTGGAATGCCGCTGAGGCTACATGCCTTGAAAATGGAGCACACTTGACTTCTATTCACTCCATTGAGGAGAATACTTTTGTTGCAGGTCAGATAAACTTCGAAATATTTTTTTCTATAACTTTTACTTAAATATAGATATACTCGTAAAAGTATATTCGTTTAAGGTTGGCATTAATCGAACTAATTAAAGAGTGGATGTGCTCCAGTAATGTTCCCAATGATGCCCTACTAACAGAAGTATTTTAAACAAAAAATTTTATTCGTGTCTACAAATTACGATCTGTTTTGTTAAGAACATTGAATGGCACCCTTAAGCTTAATTGTTGTTATTATCGCGCGCAGCTCACTTGAGCTTCCCTTTGAGCTTCATTTACTAAGTTATTGTCTTAATTTCATCACTGACCTAATATTTAACGGCTGATCTGCAGTATTTACATTTACGTAATTTATCAAAATGGTCTAAAAATGCGTCGTAGTAGATTAGTATCCAATTTCACGCCGAACATAACGCTTTCCTTGACTATATCCTGATTTTTAATGCACTAAATGCAAAAGGCACGCTAGCTCAATGTTGCCTTTATACCATATTAACTTTCAAATTTGATCATCTTATAGCTCTTATTTAAAACATCCTTGGGTCGAGGATGACAAGAGTTTTAAAATAGGTCTCTTTGCTCTGAAACTCTCGCCTCGATCCATGAAGCTCTCTCGCGTTCTATCAACCATTTTCCATACTGAATTTCGTACTATTCGATTTAAAACATTTCAGACTTGGCTTCACAACACGTTGAAGATAACGACTATCTACGCCAGACGTTTATTGGATTGCAAGATTCGAAGCACAATGGTCAGTGGAGTTGGACGGATGGCAGCGCTATGGATTACTATAATTGGGCGGCAGGAGAGCCAAAAAGTAGTGACGACAAGGAGTATTGCACGGATATGTTCACCGATATGCATCCAAATGATCCAGATTGGAAATATCGCTGGAATGATGTTCCTTGTCGTGTACCTATGCGAGCGTTTGTATGCAAACTCCCGCCTACCTGGAGCTGAGTGATTATTTTCATTTTTATTTCTGTGTTGAATAATAAGTATTAGTTTTTGCGCAAATGCAGTGGTGATATAGTTATTTCTTCCTTGAAATAACGCGCTACGTAAGATGAATAAACTCGACAAAAACCATGACGGAATGCAATGATTATTAAAGCGGAGCTCATTATTTTCCTACGCTGCATCAGTTATCTGAAGCGTAACCAAAATATTTTGCGGCGCTGCAATTAAACGCCGGTAAACTGGTTTTTCTCACTCGAACCCTCTCAAATTATACTCTTTTCGCTTCTAATTGCAACCTGTGCGGGTCGCGTTTAATAGGACCGGGTTTTTGCGATTAGATACCCATCCACATCATTCAATTTGAAGGACACTGCGTAAATTCAGAGATCATCATGCGAGTCCAAATAACTTCAGCTATTGAAGTTAGATGTTAGACCTATTTCGACCTGCATGGTCATCTTTGCATTTACGCAGTGTCAATCAAACTGAACAGTGGGAAGGATTGCTAACCAGAAATATCCGGTATCCTATCTGAACTTTATTTTAAAAGCTTAAATTTTATTATTATTATTATTAATAGCTTAAATTTAGTGAGCTTAGATGTTTGCTTCCAATGCTTCAACTCTGGCTCTCTCTAATCCCCATTGGTCAATTTATTTGCATAGATCTCATCATCGCGATTGCAAAAAATCTTTTATACCATTTTCAAGTTGAAACGGACACTTTTCAAATTGTAAAGGACACTACATAACCCGTGGACAACTATGTAGTGTCCGTTTCAACTTGAAAATGGTATAGAAATGGCTTATTTCTCACGTTATATGTATTATTTATTCTAAATAACATTTGTATTAATGATTCGAAGTAACTTTACAATTAGCATCAAAACAGATTTTTGTCTAACATGCCAAATTCTGCTCCTTTTGAAATACTGATTAGTGTTTAGGAATGGAACCTTATAGACGGGATGAGAGAGCGCATATTCTAGTGTGTCTACTGATGACCTGTGGCATTGTGGCAGTTGACAGCACTACAACGAGGATTTGTCAGCGGAAGAATGCAAAGAGTATCGACCATGTCATGCACATGCCCAGCTCGCATCCGTTTGTATATGTAATGTACAGCGACGCCGAACGGAAAGCTATCTCAGATATACGAAAAGCAGTGAGTTTTCTGGGTAATGCACTGCTTAATTCGTTGCATTGTTTCATACATCACTTTTCAGTATCTGGATACTGTAACATACCTTTACGGCAAACGTCCTACAGTTCCCAAAAAATCTCCGCTTCATGTTCACGCGAGCAAAATGTACTATTTTAAATTAAGTTTCAACTACTTTGATTACATTGCTGGAAGTCTTTAAGCATACACAGGACTATATCAGATTTATTATAGTGATTTGCCAGTTAATGAATTATTAATATTTGAAGATACGACATAAACACAATAGTTCTAAGCAAACTTTAACAGCTTTCAAAGTAAAATTTTAAAACAGTGACATTGATTGTTAGCGATACTCGATTCAAATGATTCCAGCCTTCCGAAATCAGGCAATAGAACAACATATGTGCTACATGTTAAGCAAGCGCCGGGTACGACAGTTGCTCAATCAAATGTGCTCTACTCGGCCTTTAGCGAGTTCATTGATCTCAAGGCGCCTTCACAACTTCAAATTCAGAGCTGCGATGACTGGAGCTATTCACAGGATTATGGTGAGTCAACATGAAACGCCAATGTATTTAAATCATACTTCATTTTTCGTTCTATTTTAGTGTTCTCCTGCATTATTACAGGTTAATTCCAAATGCTAAAAGGTGAAAAATTACACATTTTAATATTTGTAGCAGAAAATTGCGTCAACCAGTCGCAGCCATCATCTGTCTAGGCACAGATTATTTTTATCCAACCAAAAACCTCTTTAAAAATGCTTGCCAAAGTACGAGCTTACATTCATGCTATTAATTTACTTAAAAAATGAAATCTTTCCAGTACTGCTTTCAATATTCTTACTATACAGATAATCAGATGAATGCTCTAATTTAGTTCTGAGTTAGCACAGAGAGATTATAAGATATAAAACATTCGAATTTCTTTCAGAGTGTCCAATAGTGAACCAGTCAGTAATTAACGGAGTGGTCAAGTACGATAGCCGGGTTTACAACGGCAACACCCCAAAAATTACGCCTGTGACGCCAGTTGGAGGAAAAGTGCCGATAGGAACTTATGCGACCATTACTAGCTGCTCACCGGGATTCGTGTCGCGCTCAACAAAACCTGTCATCTTTCTCTGTGGACATATTCAAGGAACCGAGACAACCACTGGCTGGAATATTGATTCCTCGATGAAGACAAATTGCCAACCAGGTAACAGCAGCAATGTATTTTGTTTATCAGTTGTCTGCAGTTTAATTTATTACACAATCATTAATATTATTGGCTTAAGCTACTATATTCTCTGAAATTGAGTTTATTCAGTCACCACGACCAGTACCCAATCGCCGTCTACAACTACTACACAAACCACTACTACGACTACCACTCGACCCCCAACTACGAAAATCGCCACTCAACCAACTACTACGACCAGCAAAACACCGGTGTGTGGTACTTGTCCGACACCATCTCCTACAGGAGGAAGCTGCGCGAGTGGATGGACATATTTTCCTATCACAAAAGCTTGCTATCGAGTAAAAATTTTTATAGAGTCATTACTAACGGGAACGCAAGTGCATATATATCTTGGGGTGAAATTTGTGGATTCCGTCAGATCAATAAGACAAATCAAAACACGCTTGAGCGTGAAATGCATTGCTGTCTGAAGAATTTCTTCTTTTAATGTAGTAAAATGACTATGCCAATATTATTGCTTTAAAATATCAATGGCATTTAATATAGAATTCCCTGAATTGCAAAAGAAAGTGCATAGTTTAAAGTCAGAAAGGTCAAATCAGTCAGAAAATACTAAGCAATGCGCATTGTTGCAATTTCACTTTAATACAAGCAATGAAATAAAAGAATTGTAAAATAAGCGCAGTTTTACACTCCTATATTTCAGAAGTTCTTGAATGCAGCCTCATGGGATGATGCAGAGGCAAAATGTATCACCAACGGCGCACATTTAACTTCCATCCATTGTGCTGAAGAAAATAACTTTGTTGCAGGTATGTTATTAAACGAACGCTCTTGGTATAAAATTTGGTTGAGCTTATAAAGGCGAAGGTCGCTTAGTTTCACGCAGGAACTGATACATCTGACAGTTATATGATTTATTACGTTTTACCCGCACGCGAAGCGCAGGCGTATCTAATCTGGACTGTCTGTCCTATCCTATCGGTTCTCATAGAAGCAGGTGTCTGTTCGTCATGAAATTCGTGGGTCAGAGTATTCCAGGATGGGGACTAGAGTGGTCATGTTCGTTTTTTCATCCGGTCCTGAATTTGAGGGTAATTCGCTTCAAAGGTCATATGTCGCATAGTTTACGATGAAATTTAGTAAACTATGTCATTTTTTGTCATAAAATTTATAGGCAAGGGGTAATCAGGAATGGGGATAGCAATAGACATATCAAAATTTTCACCCGATCCTGAGTTTCAGGGTAATTAACTTAGGAATTCCCATATATTCTTTAACGATAAAAAAGGGAAATTATCTGTCTGTTCCTAATGAAATTCGTAGATAATGAATATTCGGAGGCGCTGATTCGATTGTACACGTTAATTCTATTATTTGACCCTGAATTTCAGAAAAATTGGCTCTGAAAATCTTATTTCGCACCGTATAGGACAAAATGTGATAAAATAATTCTTGAATAACTAGGCACATTACGAATAACAATAAATTTTGATTTGATATCAACTAGAGTGGTTATATTCACGATATGACCTATTATTCAGGACGGTATTACTATAATACATCAAGTAAGCGCGCGGGCGCTACTTTTAAAAAAAATAAAAGTCTTATTTGATTTAAAAGCATCCTAGAAGCGATGAGGTCGATTCTGTGAAAAAATGTACTTATTAGCGAAAGTATAAGGTCGCTTTGCGGATCGAATATTGTTCCCATTTTCGATACGAATACTAAAGATGGTGAAAGATTTACGGGACTCAAGACTTGCACCATTGTTCTCTTACAGATTTGGCCTCTACGCATACGGAATACTTCTCCGATAGTGACCAAACCTACATTGGACTCAACGATCCGAGTCATACAAGACAGTGGAGCTGGACAGATGGAACTGCTTTCGATTGCGACTATTGGAGTCTTGGAGAACCGAATAACTGGGAGGGGCGAGGTGAATATTGTGTCCTTATCCATAGCGATATGTATTTTGATAACGTAGATCAGAAGTATCATTGGAATGATGCTCCCTGTGGTGATCCTATGAGAGCATTTGTTTGCAAGCGTCCGGCCACCTGAAGCTGAATGATTACTTATATTTTTTATGTTAAGTTCTATGTTGAAGTAATAAATGCAAGTATATGCCTCCTGTTACGCAAATGCAGTGATGTAATTATCTGTTCCGCGAAATAAAGCGCTACATATGATGGATCACATCGATAAAACCATGACGAAATGCAACGATTATTAATGCGGAACTCATTATTTTCCTGCGCCACATCAATGATGTGCAGGATAATTGAAAAAATTTGCGGCTGTGCAATTAAACGCTGCGAGACTGGTTTTTCCTAATCCAACCATTTAGTATTCTACTCTTCTCATTGATCATTTTAATTTGCGTGGGTCGCATTTGGTATACCGGATTTTTCCAATTAGACATCCATCCCCATCATTCAGTTTGAAGGACGCTGCGTGGATACAGAGATCAACATGCGGGTCCAAATGGCTTCTGCTTCCGCTAGTGAAGTTATATGTTAGGACTGTTTAGACCCGCGTGGCTTCTTTATATTTACGCAGTGTCAATCATACTGAACAGAGGGAAGGATTGCTAATCGGAAAAATCGGATAGCCTATCTAATATTTATTTTGAAAGCATAAATTTAGTATATTTTGACGTTTCCTTTATTTTCTTCAACACTCGCTCTCTTAAATACCCATGCCAGCTTAGTTGCCTAGACATCGCTGTCACAGTTGCAAGAAATCTTTCAAAATTGCTCATATATTACGTTTTCTGTATTATTCCAAACAAATTTTGCATTCAAGTGTCGAAGTAAAGTTTAAGACCGGCATTAAAAACAATTCTATCTAGTATGCAAAATTCTGCTCTGCCTGAAATACTGATTGATATTTAGGAATGGAGCTGTGCAAATTAGATGAGAGAGTGCATATTCTGGTGTGCCTGCTGATGATCATCATTGTGGCAGTTGACAGCACCACTACAACAAGGATTTGCCAGCGGAAGAACGCAAAGGGTACCGACCATGTCATGTACATGCCCAGCTCTCATCCCTTTGTGTATGTAATGTACAACGAAGCCGAACGGAAGGATATCTCAAATCTTCGAAAAGCAGTGCGTTTAATAACGTGTGTATTGTTTAATACATCATATATCAATTTTCAGTATTTGGACACTGTCACATACCTTTACAGCAAACGTCCTACAATACCCAAAAAGTCTCCGCTTCAAGTTCACGCAAGCAAAATGTATTATTTTAAATTTGATTATAGCTACATCGATTAAATTGCTGGAAATCTTCAACCATACATTGGATTATAGCAGATCTGTTATATTAATTATATCAATTAATGAATTATCTTGAGCTCCATATGCACAGATGCCCATATCGAGGGCGGTATGTCTGGCTCCACTAAAAATGTTCCAATAGCTTGATAAGAAAGAAAGAACAGACGCAATATTTGATCGTTTGAAACATTTGACAACTACTGGCCGCCTCATATCGCTATTATGATAAAGCAATAGCTTCTTATTAAACCCGCTCAAGATTATCGTTTACGAAACTGTTTGAAACGACATAAACACAATAACTCTGAGTAAATTTTGAAAAATTATACAGTAAAAATATTTCTACCAAGACATTGATTGCAAGTGATAGTTCACCGGGAGTGACTAAAATGATTCCAGCCTTCCGAAATCAGGCAATACAACAACGTATGTGCTTCACGTTAAGCAGGCGCCGGGTACAACAGTTGCTCAATCAAATGTACTCTACTCGGCCTTTAGCGAGTTTATTGACCTTAAGGCACCTTCACAGCTTCAAATTCAGAGCTGCGATGACTGGAGCTATTCGCAAGATTACGGTAAGTCAACCGTCATCATCTAATTCATTCTGAATTTCCTTTGTTTTTGTTTCATTTTATTTTTCTTCTACAGTGTTATAGGTTAAGCTCCTATCTGGAACTATGAAAAAAAATGCTCATCATTAGAGAATTAAGCCGCAAATACTAAATTTACTTCTTTCAGAGTGTCCAGTAGTAAGTGAATCAGTAATTAACGGAATCGTCAAGTACGATAGTCGAATCTACAACGGCAACACCCCAACAATTACGCCTGTGACGCCGGTTGGAGGAAAAGTGCCGATAGGAACTTATGCGACCATTACTAGCTGCTTACCGGGATTCGTGTCGCGTTCAACAAAACCTGTCATCTTTCTTTGTGGGCAAATTCAAGGAACCGTAACTAGGACCGGCTGGAATATTGATTCCTCGATGATGACAAATTGCCAACCAGGTAACAGCAATGTATTAATTTATCAATTGTCTTCAGTTTAATTTATTCCACAAATCATTCATACTATTGGCTTACGCTACTATGTTCTCTGAAACTGAGTTTATCTAGTTACCACCACCACACCACCACCACCAACTACGACTACAACTCAACCAACTACTACGACCAGCAAAAAACCGGTGTGTGGTACGAGCAGTACGACGCCACCTCCAACAGGAGGAACACCAAGCTGCGCGAGCGGATGGACATATTTTCCTGTCACACAAGCATGCTATCAAGTAAAAAATTTTATTGAATCATTACTAACAAGAACGCAAATGCAAAATATATCTTGGGGTAAAATTTGTGGATTCCGTCAGACCAATAAGACAAATCAAAGCAAGCTTGAGTATGAAATGCATTGCTTGTATGAAAACTGTTTTCTTTTAGTGCAGTAAAATGACTATAGCAATATTATTGCTTTAAAAAGCTATGGCATATAACATGTAACTTCCTGGATTGTAGAATAAAATGCATAATTTAAGTCAGAAAAGTTAAATCAAGCAGAAAATACTAAGGAATGCAAATTGTTACAATATTATTTTAATATAGCAATGAAGTAAACGAGTTTTATGATTAGCGTAGTGTTAAATTTTCATATTTCAGACCTTCTTCAATGCAAAATCATGGGATGATGGCGAGGCAAAATGTGTCATGAATGGGGCACATTTAACTTCCATCCATTGTATTGAAGAAGATAACTTTGTTGCAAGTAAGTTAGCGAATAATACTCTTTGATATAAAAATATAATTAGATCTGTAGAGGCGGAGATTGCTTATCGCATGCAACGTTCATTCATCTTACAATATCTTACGTGACCATTTTAAACATATTATGTTTGTCAACTTAACCTGTGCTAGGTATACCGAGCAATTTTGAGGTCAGTGCAGTGAACCAGCATCGAATCAATCTCGTTTTATTTGTAGCGGCTGAATTAGCTAACCGATTATTTTTTATGTGAATCGACTTTCGGACCGAAACACTGATCTGTAGTCGGTCTGGTTTACTGCTGGACTGGAATCTCCCTCCCTTTCTTTCTTATAATTTTGGCCACGACCAGTCTGGACCGACATTTTAAACTTTCATTCGATAATGTTGCAAACCGGGGGTCACAATTTTGAGACTATCGAAAGCCTACAGTATCATGAACGCTTTAGATTTGGCTACACGGAATCAGCTAAGCGAGGCTTCAAAAGGAGAACAGACTTGGATTGGACTACGTGATTTGAAGCACAATGGTCAGTGGAGTTGGACGGATGGCAGCGCCTTTGATTACTTTATTTGGGAGCCAGGACAGCCGAATAATTCCGGCGGCGGACAGTATTGCGTCTATATATATAGCGATGATGAACCAGGCTATCCACCGCTGAAGGGTGATTGGAACGATTGGGCATGTGACGTTCCTATGAGAGCATTTGTTTGCAAGCGTCCGGCTACCTGGAGCTGAATGATAGCTTTTATTTTTATTTTTATCGATGCGTTGAAGCAATTAGTATAAGTGTGTGCCTCTTGTTATGCATATGCAATAATATAGTTATTTGTTCCGCGAAATAAAAGAACTAAGTAAGATCGATCACATCGACAAAACCATGACGGAATGCAACGATTATTAAAGCGGAACTCATTATTTTCCTGCGTTACATCAATTATGAGCAGTAAAACTGTAAAAAATGGTAATGAATGAACGGATTACTGGAAAACTGGTTATCTTACTGGATCCATTTCAAATTATGCTCTTTTCGTATCTAGTTGCAAACTGTGCGATTTGCGTTTAATACAACCGGCTTTTTTAAAATTAAAAATCTATCGATCGTTCAAACAGATCAACAATGCCGAGATACAGCAGTCGCCATGCTAATTCTAATAGCTTTGGTACATAACTATTAAAATGTTGTAGTGAAGCTATTTGAACCTGCATCGTAACTGCTTCATATAGGCAGCGCCGTTCAAACTAAACAATCGGGTTCGCTTTCTCATCGAAAAAATGCTATAGCATGCCTCATGCCTATTCTAAATGCTTTACGCTTTGGCATTTATCTCTTTGTTTCAGCTCTGTCGCTTAGAAATTTATAGAGGTTACTGTCGCAATGTCGATGGATCATTTTTAAAAAATATTCTACTACTTGTAGTGCATGTGTTCCTCTGAACAAATTAGGATTAGAGCATCAAAGTAGGTTAGCAACTGGCGCTAAGAACGATTTTTCTACTGAGCAATATTCTACTCTGTTGAGCATAAGGACTGATATTTAGGAATGGGACTGTACAGATTGAATGAGAGAGCGCATATTCTGGTGTATCTACTGATGATCATCATTGTGGCAGTCAACAGCACTACACCGAGGATTTGCCAGCGCAAGAATGCAAAGGGCATCGATCATGTCATGTTCATGCCCAGCTCGCATCCGTTTGTATATGTAATGTACAGCGAAGCCGAACGGAAGGATATCTCAAATCTTCGACAAGCAGTGCGTTTAATAACGTGTGTATTGTTTAATACATCATATATCAATTTTCAGTATTTGGATACTGTGACATACCTTTACGGCAAACATCTTACAACACCCAAAAAATCTCCGCTTCATGTTCACGCAAGCAAAATGTAATGTTCAACTCGAATCTTAACTGCTTGTATGATCTTCCTGAATATCTGCAAGTGCGCTTGTAATTAATTATATGATGTCTGTTATAACAGTTTACCTCCTTTCTTAAATTCGGTGGGACTCATAAATGACTAATTTAACGATGTACGCTCGGCAGCTATGAAAATATCTATACAGCTGCGTTGCAAAATTAACCATAAACGCAGTGATTCGGTCCATTGAAAAATTCTAAAACTATTGGCCGCTTCACTGTTCCATTTTATTAAAGCAATAAATTTTAATAAAATATCTATCCAACACTTTCTTTACAGAAAATTAAAAATGATATAAATATAATAATTTGGAATAAATATTAAACGCTGATGACGTAAAAAATTTTTCAAAAAGTATGATTTGTTTTTTATGAGAGTTGATTGGGGATGACTCAAATGATTCCAGCCTTCCGAAATCAGGCAATACAACAACGTATGTGCTTCACGTTAAGCAGGCGCCGGGTACAACAGTTGCTCAATCAAATGTACTCTACTCGGCCTTTAGCGAGTTTATTGACCTTAAGGCACCTTCACAGCTTCAAATTCAGAGCTGCGATGACTGGAGCTATTCGCAAGATTACGGTAAGTCAACCGTCATCATCTAATTCATTCTGAATTTCCTTTGTTTCTGTTTCATTTTATTCTTCTTCTACAGTGTTATAGGTTAAGCTCCTATCTGGAACTATGAAAAAAATGCTCATCATTAGAGAATTAAGCCGTAAACACTAAATTAACTTCTTTCAGAGTGTCCAGTAGTAAGTGAATCAGTAATTAACGGAGTGATCAAGTACGATAGTCGAGTCTACAACGGCAATACCCCAACAATTACGCCTGTTACGCCGATTGGAGGAAAAGTGCCGATAGGAACTTATGCGACCATTACTAGCTGCTTACCGGGATTCGTGTCGCGCTCGACAGAACCTGTCATCTTTCTCTGTGGACATATTCAAGGAACCGAAACAACCACTGGCTGGAATATTGATTCGCTGATGATGACAAATTGCCAACTAGGTAGCAGCAATGCATTCGTTTATTAATTGTTCGCAGTTTCATTTATTCCACAATCATTCATATTATTGGTTTGGGCTACTGCGTTCTCTGAAACTGAGGTTATTCAGTTACCACGACCAGCCCACAACCACCGTCTACAACCACCACTGAACCACCTACTACGACCACCACACAAACTACTACAATCACCACACAACCAACTACTACGACTACCCCTCAACCAACTACTACTACCACCACACAACCAACTACTACGACAACCACAACAACAATTACTACGACTACCATACCAACAACAACAACAACTACTACTACCGCGCCAACAACAACTATTACCACCACTCAGTCAACTACTAAGACTACCAAAAAACCGCTCATCACTTTTGCCACGGTGACTTTACTTTGTACTTTATCGAGTTTTTTTCGTTTTACTATACTTTACTTTTACCGAATTTTTGCAAAATCAAAATACTTTACTTTACGTTTACCGAGTTTTTTTAAGTTTTCCACCGGAACATCGAAGAACAGCACAAACCCGTCTTTTACGACTGGCACAGAGCCGCCTATTACGATCGGCACAGAACCGCCTATTACGACTGGCACAGACCCGCCTATTACGACCGGCACAGAACCGCCTATTACGACCGGCACAGAACCGTCTTTTAGTGGTGGGGGACCATTCATTCCGATCACCATAGAACCGCCGTGTACGAGCAGTACGATACCATCTCCTACATCAGGAACACCAAGCTGCGCGAGTGGATGGACATATTTTCCTGTCACAAAAGCTTGCTATCAAGTAAGAATTTTTATAATATCGTTGCTAACGGGAATGCAAGTGATTAATATATTTTGGAGTAAAATTTGTGGATTCCATCGGATCAATAAGACAAATCAAAGCAGGCTTGAGTGTGAAATGCAATGCTTGTATGATAAATTTTTTCTTTTAGTGCAGTAAAATGATTATATCAATATTACTGCTTAAAAAGCTACGGCATATAACATATAATTGCCTGGATTGTAGAAGAACGTGCATAATTTAAAGTCAGAAAATTTAAATCAGTCAGAAAATATAAAGCAATGCACACTGCTGCGATACTTTTTTAAAATAAGTAATAAAGTAAAAGAATTTTATAATTAGCGTAGTGTTAAATTTTCATATTTCAGACCTTCTTCAATGCAATATCATGGGATGATGCTGAGAAAAAATGTGTTATCAACGGTGGACATTTAACTTCCATCCATTCTCTTGAAGAAAACAACTTTGTTACAGGTAAGTTAGCGAATAATACTCTTGATATAAAAGAATAATTGCGTATGTAAAGGTTGAGATTGCTTATCTCATGCAACATTCATTCATCTTACAATGTCTTAATTTAGCATTTTTAACAGAGTATGATTGTCAACTTCACTTATGCTAGGTATACCGAGCAATTTTGAGGTCAGTGCAGTGGACCAGCATCGAATCGATCTCGTTTCATCTGTAGCGGCTGAAGTAACTGATCGACTATTATTTGTGTGAATCGATTTTTGGACCGCAACATTGATCTGTAGTCGGGCTGGTTTACTGCTGGACTGGAATCTCCCTCCCTTTCTTTCTTATAATTTTGGCCACGACTGGTCTGGACCGACATTCTAAACTTTCATTCGATAATGTTGCAAACTGGGGGTCACAATTTTGAGACTATCGAAAGTCTACAGTATTATGAACGCTTCAGATATGGCTACACAGAATCAGATAAGCGATATTGAAGAACAGACTTGGATTGGACTACACGATTTGAAGCATAATGGTCAGTGGAGTTGGACGGATTGCACCGCCGTGGATTATTTAAACTGGGCACCTGGACAGCCGAATATTTTAAATAACGGACAGTATTGCGTCAACCTGTATAGCGATAATGAACTAGATTTTCCAACGGTAAAGTATCAGTGGAATGATTGGTACTGTGATTCATCTATGAGAGCATTCGTTTGCAAGCGTCCTGCTACCTGGAGCTGAATGATAACTTTTATTTCATGTTTAAGTAATAAATATTAGTAAATGCCTCCCACTACGCAAATGCAGTGACGTATTTATTTCTTCCTTGAAATAACGCGCTACATATGATGGATCATATCGACAAAAGCATGTTGGATTGCAATGATTATTAAAGCGGAACTCGTTATCTTCCTGCGTTGCAACAATTATCTGCAGCACAACTGAAAATGGAAATGAATGAACAGATCACTGGAAAACTGGTTATCTTACTCAAATCATTTCAAATTTTGCTCCTTTCGTATCTAGTTGCAAACTGCGTCATTCACATTTAATTCAACCGGCTTTTTACTGATTAAAAATCCATCCCGATCGTTTAATTTGACCGACAATGCCGAGGAACATCAATCGCCATGTGGTTTCTAATAGCTTTGGCGCATAACTGAACTATTTCAGCTATGGAGTGTAGCCGTTTGAACCCACATGCTACTTTATATTCTAAATCCGCTTCATTAAAAATTCAATGAACTAGTTCATGCAAATGCCTCTAATTCAGTTTCATTGAATTTTCATTGTTTCAATTAACCATTCATTAATATTTCGTGATTCAGTTCATTAAATCAATGAAATACTCAATGAAATACTTCATTGAAGCAATGAAAACTAGATGAAAAAGTAAATTGGAGGCATTAGCATGAACTAATTCATTGAATTTTCAATGAAGCAGATCTAAAGTTTTTAAAGGCAGCGCCGTTAAAATTAAACCATCAGTTTCTAATCGAAAAAATCCCACAGCATGCTTGATGTCCCAAATACTATAAACTTGAGCGCTTTGACGGTTGCCTCTTTTGTTACAACTCCATCGCTTAGAAATTTATAGTGATTACTGTCATAATGCCAATCAGTCATTTCTGAAATATTCTAGTGTTTACAGTGCGTGTGTTCCTTTAAAAAATTTTAGGATTCGAGTATCAAAGCAAGTCAACAATTGCGGCTAGGATGTTTCTTACGTGCATAATTGCACTCTGTTTGACATAATGGTTAATATTTAGGAATGGATCCTTACAGATTGGGTGCGAGAGTATATATTCAGGTGTTTCTACTGTTGACCATCATTGTGGCAGTCGACAGCACTACAACGAGAATTTGTCAGCGGAAGAATGCAAAGGGTACCGATCATGTTATGTTCATGCCCAGCTCGCATCCTTTTGTGTATGTAATGTACAGCGAAGCCGAACGGAAGGATATCTCAAATCTTCGAAAAGCAGTGCGTTTAATAATGAATGTATTGTTTAATGCATCATATATCAATTTTCAGTATCTGGACACTGTGACCTACCTTTACGGCAAGCGTCCTACAGTTCCCGAAAATTCTCCTTTTCATGTCCACGCGAGCAAAATGTATCATTTTAATATTAAGTTTCATCTACGTTGATTAAATTGTTGGAAATCTTTAAGCAGACAAAGGACTATATCACATTTCTTATAGGGAGTTTACCAATTAATGCATTACCTCGAGTCACGACATAAACACAATAATTCTAAGCAAAATTGAACAACTTTTAAAGTAAAAATTTACTAAAACAGTGACATTGATAGTTGTTATTGATAGTCGTCTCAAATGATTCTAGCCTTCCGATGTCGGGCAATACAACAACATATGTACTACATGTTAAGCAGGCGCCGGGTACGACAGTCGCTCAGTCAAATGTGCTCTACTCAGCCTTTAGCGAGTTTATTGATCTCAAGGCGCCTTCACAACTTCCAATTCAGAGCTGCGATGACTGGAGCTATTCGCAAGATTACGGTAAGTCAACAAGCATCATCTAATTCATTCTGAATTTCCTTTGTTTCTGTTTCATTTTATTTTTCTTCTACAGTGTTATAGGTTAAGCTCCTTTCTTGAACTATGAAAAAAAATGCTCATCATTAGAGAATTACGCCGTAAACACTAAATTAACTTCTTTCAGAGTGTCCAGTAGTAAGTGAATCAGTAATTAACGGAGTGGTCAAGTACGATAGTCGAGTGTACAACGGCAATACCCCAACAATTACGCCTGTGACGCCGATTGGGGGAAAAGTGCCGATCGGAACATATGCGACCATTACTAGCTGTTCACTAGGATTCGTGTCGCGCTCAACAAAACCTGTCATCTTTCTCTGTGGACATGTTCAAGGAACCGGAACTACAACCGGCTGGAATATTGATTCACTGATGATGACAAACTGCCAACCAGGTAACAGCAATGTATTAATTTATCAATTGTTCGCAGTTTCATTTATTCCACAATCGTTCATATTATTGGTTTGAGCTACTGCGTTCTCTGAAACTGAATTTATTCAGTTACCACGACCAGCACACAACCGTCTTCTATAACTACCGCACCAACAACTACCACGACCACCACACAACCACCTACAACGACTACCACTAAACCAACTACTACGACCACCATAAAACCGCCATGTGGTGCTAGTACGATACCATCTCCTACAGGAGGAACACCAAGCTGCGCGAGCGGATGGACATATTTTCCTCTCACAAATTTTTGCTATAAAGTAAAAAATATTATAGGATTACTACTAACAGGAACGCAAGTGCATATATCTTAGAGTAAAATTTGCGATTTCGACCAGACCAATAAGACAAATAAAAGCAAGCTTGAGTGTGGAATACAGTGCTTGCTTGATGAATTTGAGTTTTATAATTAGCGTAGTATTACATTTTCATATTTCAGACGTTTCTGAACGCAGCCACATGGGATGATGCAGAGACAAAATGTGTCATGAACGGTGCACATTTAACTTCCATCCATTGTATAGAAGAAAGTAACTTTGTTGCAGGTACGTTATTAAATGAACGATTTTAGTATAAAATATTGTTGAGCTTGCAGTGCCGAAAGTTGCATACTTACACGCAGGAACTGATACATTTGACAGTTATATGATTTATTACTTTTTGCCCGTGCGCTAACCGCTGACATATCTAATCTTTATTGTCTATCTATCCCACCCTATCGATTCTTATAGAAGCAGGCTCTGTTCGTCATGAATTTTGAGACTTTTTAAAAATTAAAGTCTTATTTGCTTTAAATGCGCCCTAGAAGCGAAGAGGTCGATTCTGTCAAAAAATTTACTTATTAGTGAAAGTATTTAGCCGCTTGCGGATCGAAAACTGTTTGCCCTTTTCTATATACATATAAACGATGACTAATAATATGTGTCTTAAGATTTGCATCACTGTTCTCTTACAGATTTGGCCTCTACTCACACGCAAATCAACATCTGGGCTTCTCAAACCTACATTGGCCTTACTGCGGACCCTGCAAGAAAGTGGAGCTGGTCAGACGGAACCCCTGTCGATTTCACCTATTGGCGTGCGGCACAACCGGATAACTATGGGGGAGTAGAATATTGTGGCGCGATTGACAGCCATTATAATTATAATGATATCGCAAATTGGAGATATCGATGGGAGGATTATGAATGTGCATTACCTCAAAGAGCATTTGTTTGCAAACGTGCAGCTTGAGAGCTTTGAATGATCGTTTTCAGTTTTGTACGAGAGGAAATAGTGCATATATCTTTGGACAAAAAATTTTTTCTCAACAATAATGAATGCTCTAGCTATGTGCAGGAATTTTCCGAGTTAAAGCCCATTATTAAATGCCCCAGGGATCTCTTCCGCAAAGCGCAACTGCAAAATTGCAATTCATATTGCAAAGAATCGTGTACTGCAATTTGTGTTCGTATTTTGGCAGTTGCGCTCTATGCAAAATGCTTTGTCTCCCTATATGCAGAATTTAGCATAATATCGGTGTCTCCCGTAGAGCGTGCGACATAGCAGCTTTGATGACGAAAAGCTGGTCACAAGAACAGAATTTTATGCTCTTTCGAATGATATATGGCACGCTTTTGCATGACGATCTAGGGGGCGCTGTATTAGTCGACTTCGCTTGCAATAAAATTGTGAGAGGACTCTCTCTAGGCGTCCCCTGCACTGTTTTGAGTAGAATAGATTTCGTTGTTGTATATTTCGTGAATCAATAAACGTCGTTGATAAAGGGTCTCTTTAGCACATTCTCAATCATCCACAGCCGCATCAAAATCTTTGTAGGCTGCCTGGCATTGCTTGCAATATGCAACGCGCCATTCTATAAACGAGATTATCAAACAGTGCACGTAAAATGTATCACTGAGCTTGGATCAACCATGTTATGGCGCGTGTTTTTTTATGCTGAATGCATTTTTTTCTTCAGCACTCTGCCGATTCTATTTCGAGGCCCCTTCTTCTTCGGTGAAGAATCTTTCACGATCTACTAGAACTAATAGAGATTCTTGATTGCATATAGAAATGACAATTTTTCTAAAACTGCATCGGCAAACTCGCTCGCAGTAGCAGTATTTCGCAATACTCATGTAGTGCTGCAGAAAAAAATATTGCATGCTGCAAAAGACGACATGCGCCAAGACGTCATTAATCGATTGTTTCATACGGCGCACGCCTCTACCATAGAGCGTAGGCGTCAGCCGAAGCAGTACTACAAATGACTATTTCCTCAAACTATATTGGTACAGGATCAGAGAAATAATTCGTTAACTCAATGGAACAAATCGCTAAATAAATGGAACGGGCTGTACTTTAAAATCACTTGTGCGGCAATCATCGCCGCAACGCATCTTCACATGAAAACTGAGGCATAAACGCCTTTCAGCGCACTGAATTGTATCAGAAATATATCAGAATTTCGGTGATGGAGATATCACGTCCCCATTGCAGGGCAGAGGAAAATAGAAATATTCCTCCAAATTGCAGTCCTTGTTCCGCGCGCAGCCAACAGCTGTTGCTAAGGCAAAGGAACGGCCTGTGATAATATGCATAATCTTTTTTAGTATCAGTATTTATTTTGCTCGATTTGACTAATTATCCAACGTTTTTTAAAAATATCACCCTGCAAAACGTGTTTCAAACCGGAAAGCAATTAATTTTAATTGGAAGGAAATTCATTCAAGAGGACCCACTGGTAAATCGAACCTTGCAAAGCTGGCAATTTAATATCATGTTAGAGCCAATTTCTTAAATATACCGTAGACAACATTTATAGATGAATCATTTATTTCCACCGATACTTTGCATCAACATTGTTAAATAACAACTTATATTTACGAGCAAAATTGATATATACTTATCCAACTTTATCAAAAAATATATTCAAATAAGCTCCATCACTGCAAATCGAGCAAACGATACTGCATATATCAGTCACTCATAACTGCAAATCAAAATTTCTACTATGGTCTTGCCTGAAGTTGTTCAAAATTTATTGCTTTCCAGCTAAACGGTATAAACGATTCTTATGATATTCTAATATTACATAAATACCATAATATTCGGAATTAAGTTTAAAAAGTGATTATAATTTAGCCTTAAAATTAAGGAGCTGGTCAGCGACTACTCGATTACGGTGATAAAAGTCTGCACAGTACTCTTACACTGTAAATATTTCTGCCACCAACAAATAATAATCATTCGATATGGTGGAACGCAAATTAGAGTAAGCAGACCATCGAAAGCAACATATGAATAAAAGAGAAACGCCACAATATGGGCAAGCAACTCGAAAAATGTGATCCCAAAGACATTCCCTAAGTCAATCTGATTATTGAACAAAGTGACCAGAATTAAAAGTATCGCATTCGGCACACAGCATACAAGAGGAATAATCCCTTGAATGATCATTGCTTTCAAAAGACTCCGTTCATCTTGCAGTTTTAACAAATTTCGTTGAACAATCTCTGTCTTTATATGCTTTCTAAGGAAAAGATAAAATTTTATGATGCAGAAAACAGAGGCCAGGCTTAAAATTATAACTGGAACGAGCAAAAATTCTCGAATGAAAGGAAACCAGTACATATAGCCGCAGTTGTCTCTCAAGAGATGTGATGGACTAGCAAAGGCCAGAATAGGATATAAAATAGGCCAATATACTGAGAGACACATGCATAGAATTATCTTATTTGTAAAAAAATTATCCATTTTGTGAACAACAATCATATAACGGTGTATTGATACAAGTGGTACCGAATTATAATAGCAAGCACCAAAGGTCTGCGCCCAAATTTCGCGCAAAGTGCAACGAAATGGTGTATATAATAACTCGTTGTCAACTACATACTTGTGAACAAGAACCGAAACCAGATCACCGACAAGGACAAAGAAGTTGCAAACAGCCATGTTACCTAAAAGGTATTTATAATTTTTCTTTATCGTTCTGTCGATGAAAGACAAGTACATTACAAGGAGACTTATAGGTATTCCGATGGCGTGGGTTATATAAATTAGTATACTGTAGAACGAAGAACTGTCTTCTGCATCTGGGAATTTCGTTACATTGGTGCTATTGAGAGGGATAAGCCCGAGAATGGAGGAAATTTCATCCATAAGAGTCATATTCACTTTTCTAATGGAACACACGAGATATTTTGAGCAGGAATGAGAATGATCTTTTCCTCATTGCAACGACTGTTTTGTTTAATAGATAACGACTTTATATGACGCAGTAACGATTCATAATTGTGATGATTTGCGATTCTGTCGGGGCTCAGTTAATACTTTAACGCTTTGATTAAGCCGAATGCATGCATGCTATCGAGATGCATCGTTAGCTCGAAAAGGCCGCCTTCGAGCGGATCTACGACCAAGTGCAAGGAAGTTGAAATGAATCATCAACTTTGAGCTTTCAGTTAGCTTTAGGATCACCTTGAAATGAAAAGATACCGTATAGCGGATACTGAACAATTTATTTTATTCATTTTCTTGCATCAGTTGATAACTGCTTAATAACCTCGATAAACGGTTTTTACTGTGCTGTAAGTGCAAAAAGAGTAATACATTTAATTCATATTGAAATAATTTATACCAATTATATGGAAAACAACGAATCAGATGAATGAACGATTTATTAATTACGTTGGAAAGATTGAACAGTACTCGTACTTTGTGAGCGTTTCCGCCACCAACCAACAATAATCTTTCGATATTGTCGAACGCAAAACAATATAAGCAGGCCATTGAGGGCAAGACATGAATAATAGAAAAACATTTTAATATGGGCAATCAAATCCGAAATTGTGATCCCGAAGATATTCCATGACTGTTGTACGTCAATCAAGTTGTTCAACAAAGCAGCCAGAATTAAAAGTATCGCATTCGGCACATAGCATACAAGAGGAAGAATGCCTTGAATAGTTATTGCTGTCAAAAGACTCCGTTCATCTTTCAGTCTTAACAAATTTCGTTGAACAATCTCTGTCTTCATGTGCTTTCTAAGGAAAAGGTGAAATTTTACGATGCAGAAAATGGAGGCAATGCTCAAAATTATAGCAGGAACAAGCATAAATTCTCGAATAAAAGGAAACCAGTACATATAGCCGCAATAAACTCTCAAGAGATGTGTTGGACTACCAAAGGCCAAAATAGGATATAAAATTGGCCAATATACTGAGAGACACATGCAGAGAATTATCTTATTTGTAAAAACATGATCCATTTCGCGAACAATAATCATATAACGGTGTATTGAGACAAGTGGTATTGAATTATAGTAGCAAGTAGCAAACGTTTGAAACCAAATTTCATATAAAGTGCACAAAAATGGTGTGAATAATAAATCGCTGTCAGTCAGATATTTTTCGAGAAAATTCATAAACAAAATACTGAGAAGGGTAAACAAATTGCAGATTGCAATGTTTCCCAAGAAGTATTTATAATTTTTCTTTATTGTTTTATCAATGAATGACAAATACAATACGAGAAGGTTTACAGGTATTCCGATGGCGTTGGATACGTAAATCTGAATACACATATTTGAGAAAGTGCAAGTGGAAGATGGGATTTTCGTTGTGTTGGGGCTATTGAGAGGGACGAGCCAGAGGTAGGAGGAAATTTCGTCCATGAGAGTCATATTCATTTTTCTAATGAAACTCTGTCGACAGTTTTTAGTTGAAATAGCTACAACCTTTCGCTGACAGCACCGATTCGCAGTATCTAATTGATGACAATTTTATATGGCGCCGTCACGATTGACTATTAGAGGTAATTCGCACTTCTGTTCGGTGGTAAACTGCTCTTTTAAGTCTTTCATTAGGCTGAAAATATACTGACGAGATGCATCGTTAAGTCGTAAATACCGCCTTCAAGTACATGAATGAGCAGACACGAAGTTAAGACGGACTTTTATCTGGGACAGGCTCCTACAAAGTTTCGCAAGACATGGATAATAATATTTCCACTTGGCCCAGTATCAGAGAGTAATTATAGAATACTTGTCCTCCTTCTCTGAACGTTACTTTGCCACGAACTAGCAGTAATGCGGCGAAATTGACGACCGCAAAGCAGAGTAAGTAAAGGATCAATAGTTAAGAAAACTGACAGAGAAACATTGAAGTATTCCAAATAGGGTCGTTAATCTTGAGTCCGAAAATTTGCCACGATCCATTATACATCTTCCAAGCGGGATTATATTCCCATTAAAATGTCCATCGACGTATATGGAACGCAGCTTGCGATTAAAGAAAAGCCTTGAATGAATCGAATAGCACCGCATAGCACCGGCGGGCCGACAAAAATTATTTTAAAATCACTTGTGCGGCAATTGTTGCCACAACGCATCTCTATACGAAAACCGAAGCATAAACGCCTCTCAGCGCAGTGGATCGCAGGTGGTTATTTATCAATGTAAACCAATCAAAGCCAACAAATCATCAACCACTCGAGATCACTCGAGATCAAATTGATCACAGAGAAACGATCAACAATGAAACTCAAAAGGTAAGAATCAACAGAAATTAATGAGCAAGTAGATTAGTAGGAATAAGAACATTTCAACAGTATAAATCGACATAATTCACAGGAAACAGTTCACAATAGCAGAGGGAAAACACGCCGAATCGCTAAGGCCTTAGGTTAAAGGGCTAGTGAGGTTACCCAATGTGAGGAGGCATAGCGATTCTCCATCGGTTCCGATTTCGATTCCAAAAGCGCAACTGCTTAAAGTACAATTTAAATTTAAAAATTTAATCGAACGGTTTATCATAATACGATCGCGATCTCAAAATAATAATTCTTAACAATATGATTCCTATTAAGATTGCGATTTTGAACAAAATTTAAATGTTTACAGCTGCATGCTGCATTGTGGAATCGGAATTGCTATACCTCTTCACTACCTCTGGAAAATATACCGTAGGATAGTTATTAGCTGCTTATGACAAGGCTGCTCAGCGGCAAGTCGTTAACAAAAAAATTGATTTGCTGCCCAGCCTTCCTGTCAAACATGTAAGGGTGCATTTATAGTTGCTCACTCAGTGACGCCGTTCATTTTGGTGTCATGACGATTTGCCAAGATGAACATGTTACAACATGTTAGAAACCCTGTGGGTTGCACTTACACGATCGATAGTGAGTGTCCAATCGTTATAGTATCAAAATAAACGGCGCCACTTTGTTCATCGCTATAAATGCATCCTTAGCAGCCATTTACGATATATTTCCGAGAGCAATAGGCGCCCATCGCTTTCCTTTAAGACTAAGACTTGCTTGGCTTCATAAACCAACAAAGTTACTGTATAGTAAGTAGCGTTAGGCGTGGAGACAACAGATCAAAGTATCCGAATGATCAAAGCGTCGCGAGTGGGAGAGAAAAGAAAAACAAAACAACGCGTGCTGAAAACTATAGATGCATCAGTCCAAGCGAGGTCCGGTAGGGGTGATATAAGTGGTTCGACCGTTGTCATAGCAACCGTAGGCAGGCACTGGCTGATGCATAGCAACGGTTGCTATGACAACGGTCATTGCCTAGCAACCGTTTCTCGAAAACCACTGTTGCCTAGGAACCAACGAACCGCTTATAGCATCCGTACCGAACCGACGCATCTATACAGAAAACGTTTCGGAAGAAAGAGGGAAAAATCAAAGCAGTTGGCTAATAAGCTGCGCCAGGGTGGGACGATGGAGTTCGTTAGTGGCGAAGCACTGGAAGACCTGTGACCAGACACGATCGGGGCAGAGGTGAGGTTTGCGGAGGCGTTCACCGCTGAGGATGGCGTGGGACGCCTCGGAGGCGCTGAGGCCGTAGAACGGCATCTGGCCCATGGTGAAGATCTCCCAGACGAGGACACCCGCCGCCCACACGTCGCTCGAGAAGGAGTAGCGACGGTCGAGAAGGACTTCGGGAGATGCCCACCGCACGGCCACTTCTCCTGAGGATTCGGCGAGGAAACAACCCGACGCGTTCGCCCGTCGGCACAACCCGAAATCGCCGATCTTCACCACCAACCCCCGCCCCACCAAACAGTTCCGTGCCGCCAAGTCCCGGTGGATCCACCCCTGCGCTGTCACGAACGCCGCGCCGTCCAGCGCCTAGATCAAAGTAGAGAGGTTAGAAGTTAAATTTACTTTACATTCAGCGTATTTAAAGTGATAATAGACACAGTAAGGTACAAAAACCGTGCGAAGGAGAGCGTATAAGCAAGAATTTTAGCACAACAGTTTAGCCGAGTAGCAAAACACAAATCCCCACAGCCTTGCAGAATCAGGATGCTTCTACGCTCTCCCTCACCAAATTTAAGACACAGTGAAGCAAGGCGGGATAGTATCGCATGATAAGCGAACTGAATTACGGTATGCGTGCTTGTGCAGGCGCACGGGAAAAAGAAAAATTTAGCCAAAAATCCGCAAAAGATAGCACAAAGAGGACAGAGAAAAAGCTGCAAAGGATACCTGCATCATGATGTTGTTCAAGTCGAGAATGCTGAGAGAGGACCTATCGTATCGAACCGTATCCAATCCCTCGATGTGCTCCATATTGCAATAACTAAACATGACCATCAATTACTGCATTTGAAAATCTTGGCGGGAACCACTGAATCATACTTTTTGTCAAATTTGAGAGATTAAAAGGAAGTATGTCAATAAGTTGACTAAAATCGTAACGAATGCAAATTATAGAAAGAATTTGCAACTAGAGGTAAAATGTATCAGAATTAAAGGGATGACGATTCCACGCCCCCTTCGCAACTTAACTAAAGGACGACAACTGAGTGTATTGCTCTACTTTGTAGAGCTTCCCAAAATTGCAGAGGTATCTGCCACAATGCACTGGGCAGACCTTGAGCGTACCTCAATACGTTGGGTAATAACCGCCACTTCGAATGAATTTACGTGGTAATGGAATGTGTGAAACGCAAAGGCGACGGGTTAACGTCCTGGCACATAAAGAAGAAAAATAAAGCGGAATTCCGAACAAAATAGAAATAGGAACAGCCCGTGTGCGGAAAGTGCGATAAATTAAAAGAATTGAATGTTGAATAAATGTGTACAATACAGTGAAATTCGTTTATACCGGTCGTCGCGGGACCGGCGGATTTTATCCGGTATAAGCGAAATCATTTGCATGGGGAAGATACCCAGTGGGACCGGCAAACTTGACCTGCATAAACGAAATACCGGTATAACCGAAACCGCTATAAACGAATTCTACCGTAGAAAAAAATAATGAAAAAGAGGGGAGAGGAGTACCGTAGCATGTTCCTGAGATCGCAGCAGGGCATGAATTCGAGAACGAGGCAGTCGACGGGTTGGGAGCGAACGGCGAGGAGCTTGACGATGTGGTCGTGGTCGCCGATCTGTCTCAGCGCCCAACCCTCATGCGCGAACATCGCGTACGCCCCGTCGTCCCCGTCTGCTCGCTTCAACACCTTCACCGCTACTTGGTCCTCCTAAAATGTTACTGCATTTTATTTGCTCGTTAGCGAAAGAGATATTGGTTGGGTTTCACATCGCGTATTTAAGCTATAGTATACTATATGCGTACTTAGCGCAAAGCGGAAGCATATCCCTAAAGTATACTATAGCTTAAGTAGACCTGTCGCGAAGGCGAATTGGTTGGGGAGAAAAAAGGGTAATTTACGACTAGGGCTTAATGAGAAAAAGGAGGTACCAGTAGCAAAGAGACATAATTGATTCATAAGAAATGGAAGGATTGGAGAATGATTCAGCCTGCGTGATAGATGCACGTTCGGGGGGAGAAATCCAATAAGTCATGGAAGTGTTACGTTTGCCCGGGAGAGGCAAGTCACTTCACTCGCTTGCTAAGATCTAGTCCGAGGAGGTCGAACGGCTAGATCGTCTCTCTTTCTCACTGACAACTCTGTATACGAATGCACCGCTTGTGACGTTGATAAACTGTTAATAAGAGAAAGTCGTCACAACAAGACCTAAAGTACGCGATATGAAAATTGCCTCATTTTTCTGCACCAACAACGCTTAACTATACTCAAAATCTTTCGATCAGTAACTTTTGTAGCGGTGGGACTGACTCAATCAATTGCTTTGAAAGCTAATAGCTCATCATTTTCGAAATTTCGCTCACTATCGTAACGTCATAAACCAAGAATCTGTTATAATTAGGGTAAGAATTTGTTATCTGATAGCGAAAAGTGAGAATTCGCGAGGGCCAAAAATTGAGGGATTACGATGCTTCGGGTCAAATCTGCTTACTGATCGAAAGATTTTCACTATAGAGAATGAAAGAGAGAAGATTACCTCGAGCTTAGCGAGATAGACAGTTCCGTGAGCGCCAGCGGAGAGGGGGCGAATGAGATCGAGGGGGGCTTCAGCAGCGGGGCCGTAATAGTCGCCGATGCGAGTTTCGTAGTACAAGTCGTTGCGCTGGAGACGCGGAAGCAGAAGGCGTTCGTCCAGCGGGCGCGGGTCCCCCGTCGCCGACGTCGCCAACTCGATCGCCGCCTTCGTCTTCTTCGCGCACGTCTTCACCACGAATATCGTCCCCAATCCGATCGCTGCGCACGCCAACAACCCTATCGTCCACGAGGAGAATGTTCGCGAATTCTGCGAATCTGCAAGTAGAGAACGTTTCCATGGGTGGGATATCCGGTGAATTTCATATCGCGCACTTCAGGTCAACTTAAGGTAGTTTATTTTAAGGGTTTGCTTCAGCATTGCGTTAAGTACGCATATAGTATACTATAGCTTAAGTACGCGAGGTTAAATTCGTCCATTGTTCAATTTTTTCTTCGTCAGCAAAATATTCACTCGTGATAACGTGGTTGACAACGGGTAGACATAAAACCGTGAAGTTTAGCTAATGAAATACTTAAAGCGACATGCTTCCACCGTGATGTAAATGCGACGTTAGCTAACGAACGCGAAATGGAACCGGTCAAAGGTTAAGCATAAGCGAACTTATTTTGCTGAACATGCCTTCCTTTACCGAAATCCTAATCAGTTCTTAATTTTTACGTACAAAACGTAATAAACAACACCCCCTCTATTAACTTTACAGCAATTCGCCGTATTCATTCTCACATCCTTTGCTACTGCGACGATTTGCCACGGATTATCGTGTCACGACAATCCCCCAGGGCTATCCGTAACATGTTAAAACATGTAAATCTTGGCAAATCGTCAAAGTACCCATTCTTCTCCATGATTGCAAAACTTTCGAGTACAGTGTATTTCACTTATAGTGGTTTCGCTTATAGTGATATTTCGCTTATAGTGGTCAAAATCGGCCGGTCCCCATTTACCACTATAAGTGAAATCCACTATGTGGATAAAACCGCAAACGCACTGTTGGGATCATCTTGGATGCTACTCTCGACTACTAGGGGGCTGTCCCTGGGGCAGCGGTCGGCCTTGTTGCTCCACTGCGAAGAACGCCAGTTGACGTTCGCCATCGAATCGAGACAGATCGGCGGCGCCCTGTTGATGCTCACGCAACGATCTTCCACACCCATCATGTTTGGGTAGATCTGCGGCAGAAAGTTGTGCACGATCGGACACTGAAACGAAACATTCCAGTCAAAACCGCTACCGAATAAAATATACCCCTCATGGGGTGTGCTTTGTAATTACCGCTTATTGTCCGGTACTTCAGGGCATCTATGATACGGTACTCATTAGCATGCGATCATGCAATCGCAGGTGATAGCATGTTGTATTGGCTCGCGGTGTGTGATATATGTGGCTGTGACATGTGTGGTGGCGCCCTGTTAACTTGTTATTGTTGCTTGTATTGCTGTCTAGGAAGTAAACCCCCCTGTCGACTCCGGCCTTATCACAAGAGCGCACCCCACAAAAATACCTAATTACTCCTACCTGCATATGCCACTGCTGACAGGGTCGGTTGTTGACGGTCTTTCGCTGATTTGTGAAGGTGGCTGGAATAGTGGATATTAGGGTGGTGATAAAGGTGATAAGTTGATATGTTTGATGATAAGAGAGTACCGTTGAGTGAGCCACTGCTGGGCAGATCTTCGCATCGCGGCCAGAACCAAATTTTATGGTACTTCTCGTCGAGAATCTTCCACGACACTTCGCATGACGTCAGCTTGTCCAGGTAGCACGTCTCCCTGGAAAAAGTAATGCCTGTAGTAAGAAAGATCCCTAGAAAGATTGCTTAAATGACTATCAAATTCCCGCGTGCATAATTATCGGAGCGATTTTCAACCGCGCCGATAGCGTAAAATACTAAAATACTAAAAACGCTAAATTACGAAAAATCCTAAATTCTAAAAAATCCTAATCCTAAAATCTTAAGAATACTAAAATCCTAAGAATCCTAAAATTCTAAAAATTCTTCTCATACAGTCGAACCCGGATATAAGAGATTTTTTCAATGTCCCGTGATTCCCGGGCTATGCTACAACACAGGATTGAACCCGGATATAAGAGACACTTTTCAATTTCTCGACGAGTCTCTTATATCCGGGTTCGACTGTACCTATAAAAGTCGCGACTGAACAGGAAGCGACAGATGAGGTCGGCGATTTGTTTGCGACAGCCATAGGCGGCGGGGTCGTTCATGACGGGCTCGACGCTGCTGAGGGTGGGGCAGAAGTCGTCGGTCTGGCTCAGCCGTAAACGATTCGCGCAAACTGTTCGATTGCGCGGCTCGCAAGTTTCCGCGCTTATCGACGGCCGGCGCAGCGGACGATCTGCAACGTTTTAGTTACTATGACAATTTTCCACTGAGTATCGTGTTACAATACCCCCTCATGGCTATCTTTAGCATTTTGTAACAGGTTAATTTTTGGCAAATCGTCAAAGTACCATTTTTTATGTTACAGAAGCGCTAGGATAGATCCACGCCGCCGATTGTATTCATTTCAATTCAGCCAGATGCTAATAGAAGAAGGTCCCTAGTGTTTGCTCCACTAAATCACAGTGTCAGCTTTTTTGTACGCTCTTTTTAAACGTTTAAACTTGCAAAGTATAAGATACGGCAGGAATAAATCATAAACCGCGCAGAATCACTCAGCTAACATCTCTCAGTAATTGCTGAAAGGTAAGAAAAAAGCAATCCTCACTGGCTTCGACAGCGAGCGGAGTTTGAGCGCACATGAGTTTGCGCTCGACGATGCAGTGGTAGTATTTGGAGGCGTTGATGGCGGGGGCGAGGAGACGCGAGTTGGCGAGCCAGAAGCGGCCTTGAACGGGTTGGTGATCTTGTTCGATTTCGGCGCTGGGGACAATCCTCCAGTGGGCCTTGTCCACCATCTCCAAGTATACTTGTTATCGGTACGCCATACCGAATACTGAATTAATCGGTATACCGATGAATTCAGAATCGGTATGCGCGTACCGATAACACAACTTAACAACTATACCTCCAAAGCGTCCAGGCAGTCGTATGGAAAGCTGCACCCTCCTCTCAACGTGCTCAGCGTCGGTAGCACCTTCGGATCCGTCTCGATCCAGATGAATGAGGGTAGACTACGGTACGACAGCGCTGCGCACGAAAACTTTCCTCGCTGCCCTTTCAATCGGTCTATAAACTCTTCAAGTTATCTTCGATATTCGTAATAGAAGCAATTTGAGTATGTCGGCAGTAATCCCAAACTCCATTCTGTTGCTATTAATCGCTAAATCGTATTCATGTGCGCCACGCCACGCACGCAAATAAACGCCTAAAATAATTCCCTCCCAGGTCGCCCAAACCGGCACAAAAATCGCGCACAATGAACTATCGTTGTTATCGGTAAGCCATACTGAATATCGATAATTTTTGTGGTGGGTATATCGATACCATACAGATTATTTCATATTTCAAAATACCGATACCGTACCAGTACAGAATAATAGCTGTACCGTAACAACTATACAACTAACGCAAGCAACCAACCGACCAGTAATAGTAGTCCTGAGAGGTGAAGCCGTTCGTTCAGCCATGGGATGGTCAAGGACTTGAGTTTCGCTGCACCAATGCGGCTCGCCAGCCGTCTGCCCGACCGGCTGGAAGCTGGCGTAGCCGCTTCGCGGGTCGTTGGCGACGCTGCAGGAAGCATCTCGCCCTACGGCGCTCAGCGAGATGATATCCGCTACCCCTGAACCAACCGCTCATGTCAATCGCATCTTTTCAATACTTTGTTAGGGGAAGCGCAATTTCGAAGCCGAATTTTGAGAATAGGATTTCCTATTCGTTATCAAACGATATCGTTTAAATTTGATCAACTAGGCCGTGGGATATCTCTCTCACGTTCGAGATTTGCTTTTTTTCAAATGTTATGTTATGCGTCGATGTTGTGTCGTAGAGGTTGTTTAGTTCAAAATTTTGACGGATGCGCAGTTGTCATTTGCCTGTGTTAAGTGTCGTTATCGTTTGCTGTGACGCTCAGCAGAGATATTCTAAGAGTCACTTTCTCATCGACTTCGCTAGCAACTCTCTGCATATTTATGCGCATCGGTGTGGATCGTGTAATTTTGCAGAGCGAAAGAACTAAAGATTGCACAATCATTCTGCTGCAGAGAACTTTCCCTCATCCCTAAGTTGCATAGTTCTCACTCCCATAACGACAGACGTAAAACGCAAGTGCATGACGCAGATAGCCCAATACTTGCCTCTCTCGAAGAAAGCCACCGTCAAAAGAAGCACAAGATTCATCGTAACGCTTGCCTTCCTGCGCTCCTACTCATCACCACCTCAAAAAAATGTATTTTTGCTATCAAAATCGCTCCTCTGTCCCGTCTCCACCTCCAAGCAAGTAATGCTGTTCTCCACCCCGAGTGCAAGCGAAACTTCACGTCATGCTCGCTCGAAACACGCGCAAATATCAAAAATATCAGGTCGCGGCAGTTTTATTCACGTTCGCAGATGAAAGTCGACAAACAACTGAGAATACGCGTAGAGAGAGAAGAGGATGTAGTCGAATAAAAACGAGGCCCGATCGAGAATGGAAGACAGAAAACGGACGCTCCACAAAATAAACGCGTGGAACGCTTTAGGGAAGCCCAGAGGAGAATAATACATTGCAGGAGGACAAAAACGGCCTAGCACAAGTGCATAGTGTGTGGTGTGTATATGGACGAAGACCGGCGAACGAAGGCGATATCATCAGTTTTTCTAATATTCCTCTCCTTCGGCGGCACCGTCGCCCTCGATCGAGTCGACGCCGACTTCTTCGTAGTCCTTCTCCAACGCTGCCAAATCTTCGCGCGCCTCGGAGAATTCACCCTCTTCCATGCCCTCACCGACGTACCTGCAAAGAAATGGGAGAAATTAATAGATTGTGAGAAAATTGAATGAGATGAAGCAGAGGTGTACGGTATTCGTGTGTTTGCGAACTGAGATCGAAAATTGTATCGATCGAGCACTTCTTTATGAATTAAATTGAAATTGCACAAAGAAAACTCGTTCTTAAAGCTTAAAGTATTCTAAAAGCAAAAAAGAGACCGTCTAATCGCAAAATCTTGAAGATTTACGATTTTTATCCCCATCTAATAAATTTCGCTAATAAAATCAGCGATCTGACAATCCGCATCAAGAGAACACGATCAAGTTGCTACATTCATATCCCTTAAACCACCATTAACAAAATAGTAAGACATACCAGTGAACGAAGGCACGCTTGGCGTACATAAGGTCGAACTTGTGGTCGAGACGGGCCCAAGCCTCGGCGATGGCTGTCGTGTTCGACAGCATGCAGACGGCGCGGGGAACCTTGGCCAAATCGCCACCGGGGACGACGGTCGGTGGCTGGTAGTTGATGCCAACCTGCAATAAGAAAGAAATGGATCAGCTGTGTTCGGAGGTAGGACTGAGCGACTATGACAGGCAAAAGGGATTAAAGAAAAAAGGAAATAAACATTAGATTTTGCTCGAAACTAGCTTAATAACAGTGAAGGAAAATATATCGTATCATTTTAGGGCTGTGATATGGTACGATATCATCTTCGCGCAAACTTCGAAAATGATACTATACCAAGTTTCGCGTTAAGACGATATCATTTGCCTTCACTGCTTAATATATCCAATAAATATGTATAAAAAAAGAAACGAATATCGTTCTTTAACTGACTCAATGATAGCAATTCGTATCGCAACTGTAGGCGCACAATTAAAGTCTAATCCTTGCGTAGAAAGGAATAGACCCTCCAAGAGCGCCGCGCACGTGAATGCGTCTTTCTACCCAACAATGACGGCGACTGACGACGGATAAGATGTCGCCAGCGTATTACTGATTGGGATAATGTTAAATTGTTCTCGAAATCGAATTTTTGTGAAAATTGGATTGAAACGATTGAAGCAGAAAAAGAAATAGCAGAAGATGATTATCATGAATCGTAAAAAAACAACGTTACCCTTTTTACAAACTACCGAAAAATTCATAAACGTTCATTTAAAAACTGAATTTTCAGTAACTGGTCAAGGTTAAAAGTTTCTTTTGCACGACTGACGACGGTATTATATGCCATCTTTAAAATAACACAATAGTAACGAAAAAGAGAAACTAACCTTGAAGCCGGTCGGGCACCAGTCGACGAACTGGATGGATCGCTTCGTCTTGATGCTGGCGATGGCTGCGTTGACGTCTTTGGGGACGACGTCACCGCGGTACAGCAGGCAGACGGCCATGTACTTGCCGTGGCGAGGGTCGCACTGAAACAGGCAAATTCCGCTTGAGAACAAGAACAAGTAGATATTTTTAAATTTCCCCTGAAATCATCAAGCCTCCCTCCTAGCCTGAGGGGGGGGGGGGTTCTTCGTTCCTAGGATTGTTTCGAATTTGCATTCTATACGCCCAGTTTTGCACTAATTTTAAATGCAAGGGTAACAGAAACACTGCGCAAGACAAACTACGTCGATTACGTCAATTCTCGCAAAAGATAACACCTCTTCAATTGCAATATCCCAAGACTCTCTTTCTAAACAGTCCCCATTGAACAACCCCATAAATTACCGCGAAAGAAAAGCATCGAAGTGAAAGCGCAAACGCCTACCTTGACCATCTGGTTGGCGGGCTCGAAGCACATGTTGGTGATGTCGCCAACGCTGAGGGTCTCGTGGTACGCCTTCTCGGCCGAGATGACGGGCGAGTAGGTGGCGAGGGGGAAGTGAATGCGCGGGTAAGGCACCAAGTTGGTCTGCAATATAATTTAATGATATTAATTCTCGATTTTCTGTCGTCTTAGTCTGCTAATAGTATTAATCTGCATTCCAATCATTTTATATTCACCGCACTGCTTGGCAGGTGTCGTTAAGCAGTGTAGAAATGGATCCGCAATCTTTTCTTACAATTTCCAACAAACCAGACCCTGCCGTTGGGCGTAATAAACGGACATGCAAAAAATGTACCTGGAACTCGGTGAGGTCGACGTTGAGGGCGCCGTCGAATCGGAGCGAAGCAGTGATGGAGGAAACGACCTGAAAATAGCGATTTTTATGAAGATACCTAATAAGAATCGCACAGAGCTACTGAATGATTTCATTTCTATTCATAAAACCAGCTAGCCGGCATAAAACGTGTCGATTGGCCGCGCTGTGAATCACGCGGCGTGCTTAAGCGCTTAAGGTTTCGCAATTCTACTCGTGACACCCCAAAGAAAATCAAAAATCCTCTTCACCTGCGAAATGAGTCGGTTGAGATTGGTGTAGCTGGGACGTTCGACGTCCAAGTTGCGGCGGCAGATATCATAGATGGCTTCGTTGTCGACCATGAAGGCGCAGTCGGAGTGTTCGAGGGTGGTGTGGGTGGTGAGGATGGAGTTGTAGGGCTCGACGACGGCCGTCGAGACCTGCGGGGCGGGGTAGATGCTGAACTCGAGCTTCGACTTCTTGCCGTAGTCGACCGAGAGGCGCTCCATGAGCAGGGAGGTGAAACCGGACCCGGTGCCACCGCCGAAGGAGTGGAAAATCAGGAAGCCCTGAAGAGGGTGAATGCATTAGATCAAGAGTGGTTCGAATGGTCACAAAGGAACGCGACAAAACAGATTTCTTACAACACATATCAATTTCGTCTCTAATTGTTCGTTCTCATATCGTTCCGCTGTTTAATCTTGCAGCCTCCACTACAACTACCAACTAACGAGACCCGACGATTTTAAAAGTACTATCAGAAAATGTTGTAATTTAGCATAGATTGTGCCGCGTCTTTCTTACGACTAGGCCCATTGTGGCGAAAGTCATCTGCTAGACGAGGTCCTTTCCTTTCTCCCGTTCTGTTACGGCCCGCTCTAAGATTGGAGCAAAACCGCCTTTAATACGGGATGATTTTGAGGTTAACACTCTTTACTGCTTGTACTTCTACGGACTGCATGGGAAATTTATCTTTGGCTGAGAGGAATGCACGTGTCTCCGTAGCGGACAGCGAATTATGCTATGAATTAATCGATTTCGAAGAAATTTCAAGGATTCGTGTCCCAAACGAAACTATCAAACGGGACCTCTTACCCCGGAAATTCGCTAAAATCCTGCATTGAACCCATACACACAACCCAAGCGATCCCCATCCATCACACTAGCCAACAAATCAATTCCACAACTCCTACTACAAGCACCTCACATGGCTCAAAAAACCATTTCAAATAAACATACCTGAAGACCGGAGCATCCGTCGGAGAGGCGTCGGATTCGGTCGAGGACGGTATCGATGATCTCCTTGCCGATGGTGTAGTGGCCTCGGGCGTAGTTGTTGGCCGCATCCTCCTTACCAGTGATCAACTGCTCCGGGTGGAACAGCTGCTTGTATGTGCCCGTTCGCACCTCGTCTGAAATCACATTTTTGTCAAATTTTGTCAGTTTTTTAGATTAATTTTTAAGATATTGATTTTTTAACGCTTGTCTCACGCCTTTCTTACCATCTAGCTCCAGGAATGAGCTAAATCGTCTGCTAGACGCGAAATTATTTCTCCCGCTTTCTTACGGAACGTTTATATTGCACAAACAGAACCGCCTTATTTACGGGAAATTTGATGGAAGATTACATGTTTAGGTGTGTTGCGCCAGGGGGAATGACCAATGCATCTCACAGTTCGGTAAAATAATTTATGTTCAATTAAATTTTTGTTGTGGTATCTGAGCACACTCATCTCCTCACAATTCTTACTCGTTATTTTTACTCGAGCACAGCTGAAATGGCTGATATTGTCACACCCAGTATGAATCGTTATAAATACGGTTATGATAATTTCTTTTTGCAAAATTTCCATCGGACCTCAGGGTAGTGCACAGGATAGTACAAGATTCCCTAACATTCCCCTCATAGCACCGCCCACAACGATCCCTTCATTCATCCATCTACGCCACTTGCTCCCCCACACGTCGCCCCTGACCTAGAAAGATCCGATCAGATCTGTGCGCGGTCGGCGCGCGATTTCTATCACACCACCTCTCTCCCCTTACCATTCCCCCTCCCTCTACCAGCACCTTCCAAATATAAAATCGATAGGCGGTAAATCGAAATCGCTGGGAATTACTGTCCCCAAGTCAGAGGGAACACTTTGGCGTGATAGACCGATCGTACCCAGATATTGTGGTCCCTGCTGTACTAATACCGCGTTCGCATACTCACTTGTATCTTGTGTCTCTATGTAAAGCAGTCGTATTCCCTACTCCTCTCCTATGCTCCGCCTCCTTCCTCTAAGATAGAGATCAGGATAGAACAATTACCAATGACAGTCGGTTCGAGGTCGACGAAAACGGCGCGGGGGACGTGTCGGCCGGCGCCGGTTTCACTGAAGAAGGTAGTGAAAGAGTCGTCGCTCTGGCCCTGCTTGTCCGACGGCATGCGGCCATCGGGCTGAATGCCGTGCTCCAAGCAATACAGCTCCCAACAGGCATTGCCGATCTGCACTCCGGCCTGACCAACGTGAATCGAGATCACCTCACGCTGAAATGGAGAAGAGGTGAAATGGATCGCCTTTTTATTTTATCTTGGTCGAGATTTTAGGTAGCACAGTTGACGAATTGTGGCGATAGTGCATTTTTGCAACTGGTACCTACTTCTTTGCAGAATTATTACAATCGTATAGTAGGAGGTAATTTTTAAACGAAACGTGCAGAATTACAAGAGTTTATTTGATAATATAACCACGGTCCAATAATAAGAACTAGCCTATAACATTTTAGGTATTTGTAAAGAACCACTCATATAGAAGGGCATAACTTCGGTTGACTGTTCTTTATCACCTGCACAGTCGTTCTATGTTTTCTTTATGCCCGCGCCTACGCAACTTCTTTATCAGAAAGAATTTGATGACACGAGAAAACATCCTGCCATATCACACCCGGCAAACCCTGTCTTCCAATACAAGATGAAGCTAGAAGGAAGGGACCGAGGGAGAAAGTTTTCAAGGGCTGTTGTTGAATAGCCTCCGCCTCCCGGAACTGTCTTTCCCTTATTATGATGGACAAGCGCGGGTGGGGCGGTGGGAAGGGGCGCGACCGAGCGCAATTTTTTAACCCTCCACCCTGCGACCCCAGAAATTTATCGACAAAATACGCTACGCATTCATCAAACAGCTTCCACCTATTTTCCGTTCATGTAATCCTAAAATTGGCCCCACATTTTTGAATCCAGACGATGCTGCAAAACAACACGACACCGCCCCTGGCACTATTTAGGCTATTCAAATTCAAAAATTGCGCCACTAAATTTACGAAAAAAATTAAAATTTTGCGTTCAAATTTTGACAGGGGGTAGGGAGAGCGATGCAAATGTGTAGCGAACTTACCATTTTCTGTAATAATCCGTAATCGTTCACACGAAGGCACACAGACGTACGACCTTTGCTGACTGGCGCACCCAGACACTGAACAACCGAATCGAGACGACTGGCCGGCCGGGCGGGAACGCGCGCGCCGATGATTCAAGTTGCGGTCACGTGACGCGTCGACGGCCGTCGGTTGGGCGACCTACCCCTTTTGCACACGGTCGCTTAGCAGAATGGGTGGCGCGAATTCAACGCCCTCCACCCCATTAAATACCACCGTTTAAACAACGAACGTTCAGTCTTAAGTGATGGTCGACGAGCAAATATTGCCGTGTTTATCGCCCGTCCAGCATCTGTGACTTGCGCAAACGCGCGCCATCGTCAGGCGCGTCCACTCTTCTTTCGCGTCGATTCTATCGTGCCGGTAGAACTTTGCACTCCCACCACCACCCCCTCCCCTTCACCTTCGGACGTGCGGTGTCACCCGGCGTTTTTCCGTGGCTGTGAAACGACGCAAAGTGAACGGAAAGTAGAAGTTTTTATTTCTTCTCGCAACGTCAACGGGATTAACAATGGCGAGTAGGGTCGGATGGGGGGGTTTGAGGGGTTTTGGTTGTCGCTTAAAGGGTGGGATTCGATAGGGATCGATCGACCAACAGCGGAAGTCGTTTATAAGGGATCTGGGAGGGGTCAACGGATTTGTTCCGTATAAGTGAAAATCCCTTGCAAACGAATTTTACTGTATTGCGTTAAAGCAAACGAAGTTTAGGGAATGTAGAATTCGTGGGGAAGTGAAAAACTCTAAAATTTCCGCGAGTATCTTACGACGCCGCCCCCCGGAATTCGGAACTCAAAAGTCAAAATTCGTGCAAATCTCCACTTTTCACTACCAAAACCCCTTGCAACCCTCATCCAACCCTCAACGACAACAACAGTACTACCGCATTTAAGCAGTATTCAACAACAAAATGTCTTCGAGCGCTTTCAAGGGTTCGACTAAGCGCGGTTCGCTCAGCGAGCCATCAATAGTCTCGTATCGCTTTTTGACGAGCGTTATCACCGGTCGCAGCGTCATTCGCACCGAGCCTTTCAGTCGATTAGCGGCGTCGTCAGAGCCTTTCAACCGGGCAATAGTCATCTGGGCGTTGGCGAGAAGTGCCGCGCCTTCCAAAGTCGCCACACAACCTTCCACATCTTCTTCCCAATCCTGAAATTTACTGGTTTCAGCATATTCATGGATAGACGAGTATTTCAATTCAAAAGCGATATGACATACAGGTGATTTCACTTATAGTGATATTTTGCTTCTAGTGGTCAAATTCATAAGTCCCAGAATGCATCCTTCCAGATGATTATGTTCGCATATAGTGGTTTTCGATCATAGTGGTCAAAATCGGCCGGTCCCCCATTTACCACTATAAGAGCAATTACCTGTATGTCATATCTCATTGAAAATATACGAAAATATCAAAATCGATTAAGTATCGATTATCTATGCATTCATATTGAACAGCTTCGATAAACTGCACCGATTGTAAAAGTGGCGATACCCACCTACCGGTTTTCAACTTTTTAAACTCCCAACCTACGCTCCTTTTATTGAACAGCAAATCAAATAAATAAAATTAACCGTCCCACCTACCCACTAACTATCAGAAAATATGAGAAAATTCTCATAAAAACAAAGAAGCCTCCATACACAATCCATAATCGCAAATAAACATAGGCAGTATATATTTACTGATCCATTGTAACGCCACTTTCAGCTTACCTTTTGCTGGATGGCGGTTTGATGGGCGCGCTGTAGCAGGTGGACGTATTTGTCCAGCTGATCGACGTCGTTCTCGTCTTTGGGGACGTTCAATTGAGCGTAGCTACGCCACACTTTCGCGTTCGTCGTCTGTTTCGCCGTTAACCGACCGAACAGTTTCGTCAGCTCTGTTTTTAACGTCGCCCGCATTTCGTTGTCGTCCGTGTCCTAAACATATAAAACAAATACAATAAAATGCATGAGAGAATGAAGGAGTACGCTTAATTGTTTATGTTGGAAGACAGCAGGATTCGTTCAATTTGGGGATACCGAAGCTACGAAATTGAGATAATCTTGCTATTTAAATTATCCTAAATTCCGATGTAGATCCCTCAAACTCAGATGCTGTTAATTAATGCTGCAAAGTAATCGCTGGAAAAGGATCGGTCTGAGCATGACTATCGATATTCGCGGGCAATAGTAAAGAATTTAACATGTGAACATGATAAATTTGAAAGAATTCTCTGTAAATACATACGAAATATTGAAGCAAAATATTGAGACATTGCACAATAAGATAGCTAAGAAGTTCACATAGCTGATATGAATGAATCGCGATGAAGAGAAAGAGGTATTGGCCCACTTTGATACGATTGGCGTATTAAAACTGTTAAAGCGCCGTATACCGTATATAGTACCGTATACACGTATCCATTTCAAAAATGTCATCCTATCATGAGCATAAGTATCAAAGTGAGTGCAATCCGAGAAAGAAATGAACCGACCGTTTTTATCGCCTCCTTGGCGAGGATTTGGAGGACCTCAGCGTCCTCGTGCTTATTCCTGAGATCAAGAAGCCGATGGAACGCCTTGACAGCGTCCAGAAACGCCCCCGTATCGACAGCAATCAGCATATAATTCTCCCAAATCTTCCAGTGATCGTAGTTGTACTTGATCGCCTCCTGAAAGTTAAGCAGTTAGAGTACCGGTTCAGGAACAGTTTAAAAAAGAATCGTTTTTTATTGAGAATTCGAATCGAAGTGCAAAGAAGCGCTGTTTTCGGAAAAGGAATCATGCTATATCCAGCTAATTGAAGCCTATACTCTTCCGATTCGAAAGAGAGCGCTCACAAAATACGAATCGCTTATCGCCAAAATATTTTTGTCAATGACAAAAATTCTCATTTCATGAACATTTCCTCGCTAAAGCCAGGCTAGATTAGCACCTACGACCTCTCTCTTAGGGCATAGTTATCGATGCAGTCATTTCTACTGTACTGGAGAATGAGAATATGAATGAATAAAATGGAATATTAATAAAATTATAATTATCTGTGAACAGTTAGCCCTCCTACCTGAAGAATCTTAAGCGCGCGTTCTTTTTGTTGAAGACGAACATAGGCGGCCGAGAGGTTGTTCCAGGCTTCAAAGTTATCAGGTTCAATGCCGACACAGCGGTGGTAGGCGCGGGCGGCGTCGGCGTAGCGCTCCAAGCGCCAGGCGCAATGGCCGAGGGTGAACCAGGCGCCCTGCTGCAGCGGCTGCAGCTGCAAACTCCGCTCGATGCAGTCGTACGCCTCTGCCACTTTGTTCCGCTGGTGCAGCAGCAGCTGCCCCAGAGAAAGCTGCGCGCGCGAAGATCGATGCTGCGAGACCTAAAAGAGACGTATAAGTGTGTTAATTTGTTAAGAGATGGGTGGTATTGTGAATGAAGAACATTTCGCAGAATGTTTTAATTGCACCGCTCGCGTTGAAATTTTAAGGTGCGATTTGCAGCGCTTCTGTTTTGAATCTCGAAGATACTCGACAACAAGGCTACCGTATACTTGATACTTACAATACGTAAAACGGAATGCTACACTCACTAACCTGCCATTCAAGACCAAAAAAGCGTCATTAATATCAATTTTATCCCATTAACAGTCGTATAAAGCCCGTTAAAGACGAGATGAACAATTGAAAATGTACCGACTAGGAAGTAAAAAAGAGAGACAAGAGACGCACCTCCCAAGCCTTCTCGTAGTGTTCCTGATTGAAGGTGATATCTCCGAGCAGACAGTAATAGATGGGGTCTTCCTTCTGTTCGATCAGCTTGCGCACGATGTGCTCCGCCTGCTCCAGCCTGCCCAGCTGCTTGTAGCAGTCGACTACTTGGTCCCAGTTGTTAATCTTCTCGTAGATTTCAAGCGCTTCCTAGAAGCAGTATTGCAATGATTACAGATCACGAGTTTTAAAGGAAAATTGACGCCGCCCCGTTTTTTCGCGAATATATGTTTTATATTTCTCTAATCTTTCCTTACTTTCCGTCTGTTCACCCAACCGTCAAAAACGACTCGGCTAAAAACGCAAAAACCGCTGAAATATACGGAGAGTTGAATCCATGACCTTTTATTTTATGCGCGACACGCCATCGTGGCTCCATCAATCGCGCCATCGTGGCTCTCAATACCGTGGTGACAAATTCATGAGCCAGTATTAACTGACACTCTTCACAGCTTGCTAGTGCCTGCTTGTCATATATAAGTAAAACTAATTTACAATACGTTGCTCAAAGGGAGAGGGATAAGCATAAATAACGTCAATCCGCAAACATTCCCTTTTCCCAATGCATGAATCGCTTACTGTTGTATCCTGATCTATTGGGTCTGAGGCGGATCGTTGGGGCGCAGGAGAGACTCGATAATACGACCGCTTTACATAGGGACGTAGGAAACAATACCATGAGTTGTCAGCGGGTGAGGGCGTGATATAAAACAATTGTACACACGAGATCCGTACGACCGGTCTACCAATTCTCATAATGATCACTCGCGACTTGAGGATACAACACTTACCCTGGTGCATCCAAGAGATCTGAGAATCTCTGCATGAGCGGAATGGGTCTTCCACCAGGGAGGGACGTTGGAGGCGAGCGCCAAACGGATACGATGTCCCGGATCGGCCGTCGGCTGGTCCGTCTTACGGTCGCACAGTGCTGCCAACGTCTCCGCTTGTGTACATGCTCGAGTAACTTTACGCGTTTTCCCTCTTTCAAGTATACTACGTGTCAGCAACGCGCTGAATTGAGTCGACCAACAGATCGGGTCCGATATCACCTGAAACGGATCGAGTATTAGCGATCTGGTACAATATCATGTACAACAGAATTGGTCTATTCCACATTTTGGGGGACTGACGAATCTATCTGGTGTAAGAGAAAATCCGGTATATACGAATTCAACTGTACAATATATTCTAATTCATTTATATGATATATTGACATTTGCATTGTAGCGAGCGTCATTTAGCATATTAAATTCATATCTGTATATCACTGAGACATGACTACTAAGCTAGTTGACCTTCACTTATCCTACTTCTCCCACGTAAAGCGGTCGGTTCTCTACTTCACTCCCGCGCAACCGCAAGATATCACAGAAAGAAGAAGAGAAATGAAACAAACTTTATCGACGTAGGCACTAAGTTTCTCGACGAGCAAGTCGTCCTGATGATGGGTGCGTCGATCGAGCTCGAAGACGGCGAGGACGCAGGCCTGCTGAATCGCCGTCAGACGGCGCACCTCCCCCCGATCGTCGCTGATCGCTACCGACTCCAACAAAGTATCGTCGTCCATGGGACAATTGTATGGTGGATACTCTTCTATCTCTTCGCTCTTGTGGGAATCGCTTTCATCTATGAAATGCACCTGAAATGGGTGATTATCAATTTAATTTCTACTTTTTCGGTCACTTTTAAGGAAATATTGCATTTAAAGAAAACTTTTTACTTATATTTGAGAATTTTCGCAATTATAAATAAAAAATTTTCAATTACAATGGCAAAGTCTATTATACAGTATGAATATTATGCTTGGCATGCGTTATTTTAAACGTACAACTCCATGCGTTACTAGTTCAGCTGAATTTATTGAAATTACAGTGCTTAAATCGGAGGATAAAATCCATTTTATTTCTTTTATGAGATTCGCAATCTCATATCCAGTTTTACTTCATAAAAACATAATTAATATATCACATAACTGAATAAAGAAAGTTAAAAAAGTATAATAGAAGCTATCTCCGTCACAATCCTCAAAACATTCAAGGATGCAAAATAAAAGAATAGAAATAAATCACCTTTAGCACAAGCTGAGCGATGTCTCTTTGCTGGAACCTAGTGCGTTTCCCAAGCGCGCCACCGAATTCCACCTCAATGCCAGCGGCCTTGATCGCTTTTTGCATCATCTCTTCCGCTTTGTCGAACTCGTAGTAGAACAAGACGCCGTAGGCGTATTCGAGGAGGAACTGAGCTTGGCGATCGGACGGGAGAGAGTTGAAAAAGGCAGACTGAAGGAAACGTTCGGCGCGGCGCTCGAGGGAGGTTTTCAGGGCGATTGACGGCTCGTCCAACACTCGCTGCCATAGCAGCGCCGTCCGCACCCCCCACCAGTCCGCCGACTCGACACCCCCCACTACCTCCCCCCTCTCTTCCTCCAGCAGCACTAACTTCGCCCCCCACAGCAACTCCACTTCACGACACTTCACGAACGGTCGATTCAACCCGAACGCTAAACCTTCTTCCCGCAGTTTCCCCTCCGCCTCTTCGCCTCGCAACGAAGCGAAGCAAGTCAAGACATTCGTGTCCGGCGGGCCCGTGAAGTTCTGCCGCAGGAAACGATGCAGGCACGCCACGGCGAAGACTAGCTCTTCGTTCTCACTGCTTCCCGATTCTCCCCCCTCAAGCGACTCTTTTCTAGATAACCCATCCACGCTGATCACGATTGACGACGAACTCTTCTCCAATATAGCCGAAGAATCGAAATCTTTCTCGAAACTTGCGAGAAGATTCGCTTCAAAGTCGGCCGACGACGGCATCGTGCTATAAAATATTCGATAAGAAACTATTTTTTCAAATTGATTCCGTTCATTCGATATTATTTAAGGCTACTCAAAGTCATCATTCTGTTGAAATCGACCTTATCCCGACGGAACCGATAGTTTAAGTTTAAAATTTATATCCCTATTCAGCCGAGTTGTAGGTTCGCCTAAGCGCGTGCCATCTACGTCTTTGACCTCAAGGAAATCTAAAAACAACCGCCAAAATCAGCTCCAAAATTATACTAATTTAAATTAAAACGAACGAAATGTTCAATTCATTTTTCGTTTTCAGCGAAAATCATACTGTACTGTTTTGTTTCGTGTTAAGACTCGATGAGAACGATACTTGGTAGCACTGGCTTCATGTTTTATGCGGGCTGCTGGATAAAATAGTACAGGTGATTTCACTTATAGTGGTAAATGGGGGACCGGCCGATTTTGACCACTATAAGCGAAATTTGCTTATTGTGGTCAGTGGTAACGGTGAATAGGAGACAGAATTTCTTGATCGTTATGCACGCAAGAATAATATAGATCACTCATGCAGTTAACAGAGACTGTTCTCTGCCTCCATGCATCAATCGCTGTCACTCGCATTGATCATAATTGGCTCATTTGCTGATGACAGGCGGCGGCCGACCCTTTGACCACTATAGGCGACCCTAATTGTATGGGAGAACGCATGCCGGGACCTGTCAATCTTGACCACTATAAGCGAAATACCACTATAAGTGAAACCACTATAAGCGAAATTTACCCTGTACAAAACATAGGCAGAATAGTCGGGACCGGCGATTTTGACCACTATAAGCGAAATACCACTATAAGCGAAACCACTATAAGTGAAATCACCTGTAGAGTAAAAGCGGCCAAGTTAGGACAGTGACTTTTAGAGCACCGCTCAAACACATTTGTTCTAAGATGGTCGAGATTGTTACAAATAAAGATAACTGTAATCTACAGCGTCAAAGCTGAGAACTACTAAAGAAGATAGATAGACGCAGGAGACAGATGAACTCTTATCCAAAATCGAAAAAAATGGTTTTCACGGCTAAGCAATACACGATATGGCAGAGATGGTCATTCACACCGTTTATACTCCATTAAAACTCCCAATCAATTTAAACCCCCTTCGAATACTCTCCTTTCTCTGAGCATTTAGAAATGAGCGAGTCCTCGGAGCCCTAATGGAGTATGTACGATAATTGCGTAACGCTGCTTTCAAGTCTCTTGACCATTTGTGGCATCACATGGGTCTGTGTCAGTGGAGCAGCTTTTTTATTTCGATATTCCTCCCCTACGCTATGCCGTAATAGTGCACTATCACGAGCGTGTCGAAAGCTTCTTTCCTAAACCAAAGTTTCGTCGTCCATCTCAAATTTCATTTAGCGATGACGAACAAAACATGATATTTATCGCGTCGATGAAACGACTCATTTGCATTCGAGACGGCCGACGCCTCTTCTTATCGACGAACATCGATCACGCCTGATATTCTTTTGCTGAACGAATATAATCTATCTCTCTCTCAAATCTCGTTAAGCGAAGAAGTTCAAAACATGCGAATTAACTCGTCGATCGAACGAGTCATTTGCATTCGAGACGGCAGACGCCTCTTTATATTAGAGTAGATCGAACACGAGGGTCGATGCTGGCGGTTGATTTGCATATTTGCGATCGAGCCGTTCTCTTCGGTAAAATCTGCGTCGCTTAAAGAAGATTTCGAGCCACAGTACGCGCTAATTGCAGTCCAGTTTAGTCGACTTTTCGCGAGCAGCTACAAAGAATATTCCTAAACGGTCAGCGGACCTTCGACTCTTTGCCTACGTACACAAAAACTGAAGTTCTGTCAAGGTGAGCTTCATTTTGATTTCCATGCTATTTTATGGTAAGCAGAAAGTGCAACATTCCGCAAAGGGTTTAATCTAATTAGGACAACTTGAAATAGTAGTCTCACTTATCTCAGTTTGTTCTCACTAGGACAACCATGTTTACGATATTGCCTTCCGTGGCGTTTTCATATACTGTGAACCTCTATCAATGCTATATACGCTCAATATTCAGATTTTTAATTTAATTTAATTTTGAAGTAATCTGTTTCATGGAGTGAGGATTTGAATGCTGAGCGTTAAATTTCTTGACTTTTTCGAAGCGAAATTTGAGAGATTGAGAATTGAGTATTGAGTGCTCAGCAATTGTGGGTGAAGACGATTTTGTTTACAACTTCCAGGTACCTGAACTTGATCGTGGTTCGCAATCTGATATAGAACAATAAGTGGAAAGTAGGAGAAAATTGGACCACCGTCCTTCCGAAAAAGCGACAAACATGTTAACGAAGAAAGAACTCGTCTCCAAAATTCAATGGCTTCTCGCCAAGTTGTTTTGGGTTGCGATTGTGATAGCTTTCGCTTTCTTTACCCTTAAAACTGGCGGCAGTATTTTGCTACAATATATCGGTGGGCAGACGTCATCAAATGTGAAGACAACGTTCAATGAGACAATCACGCTGCCTCCAACGACGCTCTGTCTACCCTTGTTCCACGATCAGATGTTTGAGGATCAAATGAAAAAAAATCGACCCGAAAAGTTTTTCCAAGACAACATCAACGCCTCTCTCCGACACGAAAATATCACCAAACGCGATCTGCTTGACAAACAGAAACCTTGGTCGAGAGACCTGCTCTTCATCGCTCATCTCTACTTGGCCTGCATGAATCACTGGGAATTTTTCGAAGAGATCAACAATCCCTGCTCCAATGATCAGATAGATGGTGATATGATTCAAGCGAGAAACATTTTGGCCGAAGAATTTCAATCAAAAAGCATTTACACGAACGAATTACGACGGAAATTCGGAATAGAATTTGCTCGAGAGATTTCAGTATCAGTCTATCAGAGCAGTGCACTAGTATCGGGGGAACAAGAAGTCAACTTCGATGACGTCACTTATATAAGCATGGATAAGGTAAGATGACAATAAATTTTTGATTCTTTATATACGCGTCTCCATATTTGGTGTAACAGTAGTAGTTGTTGCTGAAAGAAGAGAAAGTGAAAATAGGAACTGAAGCTTTTTTGGCAGTGGTGTTCACCGACCGATCCGGTTCCTGAACATCAACGCCTTTTAGGGCAAATGAGCGAGATTAGAATATGTCAAGGAATGTGGATGAATTACAGTATTTTTATTTTAATCTTTGACTGAACCGCTTGGAATGACATCAAGGCATCACGCGCCGTCTCGGGCTGTTGAACGGGAAAAATAGAGTTAGCGACTTGCGTCACTCGCATACAATATGCAAATTGTTATTCAGTAGGTTGGTAAACACGCAAAACGGAGAAGATTGACATCATTCCTGTTACGGTAGATTATTTTGCGAGGCAACGAACAGTTGAGCGCTTAGCTTTAACGGAACGAAATCGATTCAACAAACACATCCCCTATCGCTTTTGTAACATGAAATAAGTAACAGAAGAATTTGTGCGGAAGGTGCGAGCTACGCGGGAAAAGTATGCTACCTTATACATATTCACCTGTCACGTGACTTATCAGAACATGTTTCAGATCTGCTATTCGATGCGCTTCGATCAACACCCGTTCCAAAAGGGCGTCAGAAATACGTTAACCATTAAAGCAGAGCCACTGTATAATTTTATTAGCGGCACTGAGCTATTCGTCGATTTCCTCGGTCGTCCAGTAGTGAGCGCAGATGATGTGAATGATAACATGGTCTTTGCACCTTATTTTAATCAGCATTTGAACGTTCTGATGAGAGTGACGGGATTCTACAGCTCTTTGCCTGAAGTACATGGAAAAGTTCAATGCAGCAAAAGCCAGTCACTGCACGCCTGCAAGGCTGAATGCAGATATAAGTACATCTGGAATACGTGCAGATGCAAGTCGTCATTCGACGGTGGAAATCTGGCAGCATCGAAAGATACAACTGAAACACGCGTATGTATTTACCGTATAAAATGCGAATCTCGATGGGACGCATGCCCTGATGGGCGATAAACCACTATTTTTATTGAAATATTTTGAAATGAGATATTAATTTTTTCTTTGTATCTGAGGGGGTTGGGTGATTTGAGAACTGAGTCGATCTAAGTGAATGTTTAATGCTACCGTAATTCTAGCAAGACATCCACCATAATGCTCTACCTCAATGCCGACTGGAGCAGTACGAGACCTGTCTGAAGAGCACCAGCATCGCTTTCTCCGTCATCGCATCCTGTGAAGAAAAATGTCTCGATTCCTGTGACAGAACTAGTTTCACTCTCGATTATGTCGATCACGGCTATTCAGCTGGTACATATGGAACCCTAGCGTGGATCGAGCTGAATATGGTCGCATTTGACTACGCCGTCTACAAGGAAACCTTCACTTGGACGCTAGAGAGCTTTTTAGGCGCCTTCGGTGGAACCCTAGGCCTGTGGATGGGTTTAAACTTTATTAATATTCTTGGATTCCTATCGGCCAAGCTGTTCGCCAGTGATGAAGCATCATCTTCTCCAATAAAGAACAAGATGCAACAGCGGATAAAAATTTTGGCAACAAAAGGGTACTGCTATATTTCTGAGCTGTATAATATTTAAGATAGCCATATGTTTACGATAGTGACTAGGATTGAAGTCGAGATTTTTTCCCCGAGTAGGCTCAAAATAGTTTATCGTACAGCACATGGCAACTCTAAATCGATGAAACGTTACTATGTAATACCGTGGTAATGTTCATTTTGAATAGGTATTTCAGGAAAACGATCCTAGTTCAACCGAAAGAATTAAACTCTAGCCTCGAACTTCCGTCGGCCAAACAAAAAATTGTTCCTGCTCGAAGTAAACAGCCGACCTCATCATCATTGGATCCAAAACGAACAGAAAATACTTTCGCAACCGTAGTACTGAGCATAATATCTCATCAATCAGACATACGGCGAAGCACACGAAGAAACATTGTGCGCCTACTGTTTTGGGCGGCGATCTCTCTTACATTTGGTTATGTCGCCGGAAAATTTTCAGTTCAGTTTTATTTGGCATATAGAAAGGAACCGACGATATCGTCGCTGGAAATAATGTTCGAACAGCGGATAAACCTACCGGTAATTGATTTTTATGCAATTCAAACATACGTCATGTGAGCTTCCTGTATCAAAACTTTTTCAACGCTTTGCGCAGTAGGCGATTCAAATATTAGTCCGCTCTGCTATCGATATAATAAATCGAGAGGATTCTTGCAGAACGCTATCGTTTGCCTTCCGCTTTTTCCTGGAGAGCTCGATGGCACGTCAAGAGATAATGACTTTGACAAGGAAACAAGCGCTCTTCATGAGAATGCGATGTATGATTACTTTAGCAGACAGAACTTGACTCGCCAACAATTTCTTGACAGGAACAGCAAGTGGCCGAGTTCTGTTTTGAATATCATTCATACCTATTTGGGAATCATGTCTTATTGTGAAGCATTCGATGGCAACGAAAATATGACATGCTATCAGAAAAATCAAAATCCACCTTGGGGTTCCGATTATCTCGAAGCGACGAGAATGATTCTGGAGAAGCAACTGCATAAACTTAGTGTATCCATCGACGAAATAAGACAAAAGTTTGGCCTTGAAGTCGCATCACAATATTCATTTCGTGTCAGATATCGTCAGTTGTCTGATAACGGCACGTTTATCCCCACAAATGTCGACATTATTAGAACTATGTTTGTTGGCGATCGTCAAATATGCTACCAATTGGGTCTTGAAAAGTTTCACTTGACACCGAAGAGCGATTTCGTATTTCTGGCTGTCGAAAAAAATCTGCCGAGGGTCAGTATGAAGTACTTGCAATTGGGAATGTGTTAACTACTGTGTTCACTCTCTTTAAATTAAAGGCAATCCCTAGACCCAATTCTTAGCCAAAGAATAGTTTGGGAAATGGAGTACCAAATAATTATCAGTACAGTTTGAGGTAGAGGTAAAATCTGATAAAAGCAGATGTGGGAGTTTGGTGGCAGCTTGGGCGGAGGGTGTAATATTGGTGTAGTCGTTTCTGGCTAAGCAGATATCTTTCCAGCACATTGGGATCCTAAGCTTAGAATTCCACGTGGACAAGTTGTCGCG
>JADMIO010603910.1_pt1 | contig 78072 bp, 77 predicted proteins | sample 8958161 | NCBI WGS metagenome assembly JADMIO01 (sample SAMN16585339, study PRJNA669376) | soil metagenome | isolation source: Crop rotation soil | place: USA: Cullars Rotation, Alabama | collected 2011 | reverse complement strand
CGCGACTTCAAGTCACGTGAATTCCAAGCTTCGGATCCCACTGTGCTGGAAACGAGCGAGGTACAGTCGCCCGACCTCCCAGCGCCGGTCGCGAGAGGCGACCGGAAGCTCAGACCTCGATCAGCAGCGCGTCGCCCTGACCGCCGCCCGAGCAGATCGCGGCAAGCCCGAGTCCGCCGCCGTTGCGCCGCAGCTCGTGCACCATCGTCCCGAGGATGCGCCCGCCGCTCGCGCCGATCGGGTGGCCGAGTGCGACGGCGCCGCCGTTCACGTTCACGCGCTCGTCGTCCGCACCGAGCAGGTCGGTCGAGTGCCTCGCGACCGACGAGAACGCCTCGTTGATCTCCACGCGCGCGACGTCGTCGATCGTCTTGCCCGCGCGCGAGAGCGCGATCTTCGCCGCGCCCGCGGGAGTCCGCGCGAGGAAGGGAACCTCGTCCGCGACGTATCCCTGCGACACGATCGTCGCGAGCGGCTCGATGCCGCGGCGCCGCGCCCACTCCTCGCTCGCGACGAGGACGCACGATGCGCCGTCGTTGACGCCGGGCGCGTTGCCGGCGGTCGTCGTCCCCTCGGGGTCGAACACCGGCTTGAGCGACGCGAGCTTCTCGAGCGACGTGTCGCGGCGTGGGCTCTCGTCGGCCTCGAGCTCGCCGACGGGGACGATCTCGTCCCGCAGCCGGCCGGCGTCGATCGCAGCGACCGCACGCTGGTGCGAGCGGAGCGCCCACGCGTCCTGCTCCTCGCGCGAGATGCCGAGCTCGCGCGAGACGAACGAGGCCTGCTCGACCATGTGCCGCCCGTCGAAGCTCGAGACGAGACCGTCGTGGGTGACGAGGTCGATCAGCGAACCGTCGCCGAGCCGGTAGCCGAACCGCGCCTTGGCAAGCGCGTACGGCGCGTTCGTCATCGACTCCATCCCGCCGGTGACGACGAGCTCGACGTCGCCGGCGCGGATCATGGAGTCCGCGATCTCCACCGCCCGGATGGATGACGCACAGACCTTGTTGATCGTGTCGGCCGGGACCTCGAGCGGCAGCCCGGCCCCCATCGCCGCCTGGCGCGCGGGCGCCTGTCCCACCCCGCCCTGGAGCACCTCGCCCATGATCACGTACTGCGGCTCGCCGGCCTCGATCCCCGCCCGCTCGAGCGCCGCGCGGATCGCAATCGCGCCGAGCTCGGGCGCGCTGTGCGCTGCGAGACCGCCGCCGAGCTTCCCGAACGGCGTGCGAACGGCGGACACGATGACGCTGCGTGCCATCGAGTCGAGGCTAGCGGCTCGACGTGACCCGAGCGTCTAGATGATCTCCGCCAGAGCTAGCGGACGAAGTTCGACTCGCGCGTGAGGCGCCGCGCGAACGCGACCACGAGCGCGATCACCGCCTCGACGTCGTCGAGCGAGCCGAGCTCGACCGGCGAGTGCATGTAGCGGAGCGGGATCGAGACGAGGCCCGTCGGCACTCCCTCCCGCGAGACGTGCACCGCGTCGGCGTCGGTGTGCGTGCGGTTCGTCAGCACCTCGAACGTGTGAGCGATCCCCTCGTCCTCGGCGGTCTGCGTGAGCAGGTCGCTGACACCGACGTTCAAGATCGGGCCGCGCCCGATGGCGGCGCCCGAGCCGAGGTCGATCTTCCCGCCCGACTTCGGATCACCGCCGGGCACGTCGGTCGTGTAGGTCACGTCGATCGCGAGGGCGACGTCGGGGTCGAGCGAGAACGCCGCGGCTCGCGCGCCGTAGTACCCGAGCTCCTCCTGCACCGCCGCGACCGCGACCACGTCGACCTGCGCGTCGCCCGCCTCCGCGACCCGCCGCGCCGCCTCGAGCGCGACGTACGCCCCGAGCCGGTCGTCCATCGCCTTCGAGATGAACCGCCCGTTCGGCAGCTCGACGGGCTCCCCGTGCCACACGCCCGCGTCCCCGGGCCGGACGAGCCGCGCGGCGTCCTCGCGATCCTTCGCACCGATGTCGATGTGCAGCTCCGAGAGCTCGACCTTCCCGCGCTCGCCCCGCTTCTCGCTCGGGATGATCCGCCGCCCGATCACGCCGACGACCTCGCCCTCGCGCCCGGCGATCGACACGCGCTGCCCGATCAGCGTCTCGAGCATGAACCCGCCGATGGTGCTGAACGAGAGGAGCCCGCTCTCCTCGATGTTGGTGATCGCGACCCCGATCTCGTCGATGTGCCCGACCAGGGCGAGCGTCGGAGCGCCCTCGCCGGCACGCACGCGCGCGAACGAGGTACCGAGCGTGTCCGAGTGAACCTCGGCGAAGGACGCGGCCGCCTCCCGCCAGACCTTCGCCGCCGGGCCTTCGTGACCCGACGGCCCCGGGGCCAGGAGGAGGTCGCGAAGAAGATCGGGGATCGGCACGGCCAGCGGGATTCAAGCAGCAGCCCGCGCCGAGCTTCGCGTTAGGCGCGATTCGACGCCCGGGTTTCTACGCGCGGTGTGCCGTCGCTCGGAGTGGACAGGCCGCTCGCGAGCGCCTATCGTGAGCGGCCGATGACCTCCTCCCCGCAGATTGCCTGGCACTGGCGCGCGAGCGGGGCGGGAGCCTGCGGCTGAGTTCAGACCGCAACAGACAGCCCGCCGCCGCTCGAACCCGAGACCCGCACTAGGGTCTTTTTTTTGGGTCTTCTTGCCCGAAACGACATGACCGAGACCGCCACCGAACCCGCGACACTCGACACCGACCTGCTGACGCCGCTCGGCGCGTACCTGCGCCTCCGCGATGCCGGCACCGCGAGCTTCCTGCTCGAGTCGGTCGAGCAGGGCCGCCTCGGCCGCTACTCGCTGATCGGCTCCGGGTCGCGCCTGCTGACCTACGAGGAGGCCGAGCTCTGCGGCGAGCCGGTCGTCGGCTACCTCGCCTACGACTTCGTCTCGAAGCTCGAGCCGACCGTGCCGATGCCGGACGCCGGCCGTGGGCTTCCCGAGAGCCGGTTCGTCGTTCCCGACGTGCTCGTCCGCTTCGACCACGCTCGCGGCGTCGCCGAGATCCTTCGGGGCGACCCCGCCGAGACGACGCGGTTGCTCGAGCACGAGCTCGCGCGGCCGGCGCGCGAGACCGGACAGCGCACCGAGACGCTGCGCCTTCCGTCGCAGGCCGACTACGAGGCGGGCGTGGTCGCGTGCAAGGAGCACATCCGCAAGGGCGACGCATTCCAGATCGTGCTCTCGCAACGGGCCGAGCGCCCGACGTCGATCTCGGCGCTCGCGCTCTACCGCTCGCTGCGCCGGGTCAACCCGTCGCCGTACCTCTTCCTGCTCGAGCTCGACGGCCTCGCCCTCGTCGGCTCGTCGCCCGAGACGCTCGTCAAGTGCGAGGGCTCACGCGCGACGCTGAACCCGATCGCCGGCTCGACACAGCCCGGGGAGGGCGACGCCGAGCGGCTGCTCTCGTCCGAGAAGGACCGGGCCGAGCACGTGATGCTCGTCGACCTCGGCCGCAACGACCTCTCGCGCGTCTGCAAGCCGGGCACCGTGCACGTCGTGCGCTTCCTCGAGCCCGAGCGCTTCTCGCACATCACGCACCTCGTCTCGGAGGTCGCCGGCGAGCTCGCCGACGGCGTCACCCCGTTCGACCTGCTGCGCGCGACGTTCCCGGCCGGCACCGTCTCCGGAGCACCGAAGGTGCGGGCGATGCAGATCATCTCCGAGCTCGAGCGCCACCGGCGTGGCCCGTACGCGGGCGCGGTGCTCTACGCGCTGCCCGGCGGAGCGCTCGACGCCTGCATCGCGATCCGCACCGTCGTCCTCCACGACGGCGTCGCGCTGCTCCAGGCCGGAGCCGGCATCGTCGCCGACAGCGATCCCACCGCCGAGCACGAGGAATGCCTCCGCAAGCTCGCCGCGCTCGAGGCCGCAATCGACCTCGCCGAGGCCGGGCGATGAACCGCTCAGGAGCAGGGCGTCTGCGAGTCGAGCTCGTCGTACCAGTGCCCGTTGATCCAGACATAGAGATCGTTGGCGAACCGGGCGGAGTCACCGCTCTCCGCGGTCGACGTGAGATCGACGTACGCCTTGGCCCCGACGAGCCTCACACGCAAGAGCTCACCGGAGATCCGCCCGAGGAGCTCACGCTCGGCCTTGATGTTCCTCAGCCAGTCGCCGTAGGTGCAGGTCGACCTGAAGCGCGGCCCGTACAAGGCCCACAGCGCCTTCCAGTTGCGAGTGTTCCAGGCCCGATCCGCCGCTTTCAGGGCCGCAACCAGGCTCGGCCTGTCGGGGAGCTTCGACGCGTCCGCTGCGGCCGCCACGATCGCCACTGCGCAGAACACGAGAGCGAATCGCGTCACGCCGCGATCGTATGCGACACCTTCGAGAGGGGCAACGCGCCGTCGTGATCCTGCTGATCGACAACTACGACTCGTTCACGTACAACCTGGCGCACCTGTTCGGCGAGCTGGGAGCGGAGGTCGTGGTGCGGCGGAACGACGAGGTCACGGTCGACGAGGCTGAGCGCCTCGCGCCGACGCACCTCGTCGTCTCGCCCGGCCCCGGCCGGCCGGAGGACGCGGGCGTCTCGGAGGAGATGGTGCGTGCGTTCGCCGGGCGCGTGCCGCTGCTCGGCGTGTGCCTCGGCCACCAGGCGATCGTGAACGTCTTCGGCGGCGAGGTCGGTGCGGCGCATCAGCTTGTCCACGGCAAGGCAACCGACGTCCACCACGACGGGCGCGGCATCTTCGCAGGGCTGCCCCAGGACTTCCCCGCCGGCCGGTACCACTCGCTCGCGGCCACGTCGATTCCCGGCTCGCTCGAGGTCTCGGCGACGGCCGCCGACGGCGAGGTGATGGGCGTCCGCCACCGGGAGCTCGCGGTCGACGGTGTGCAGTTCCATCCCGAGTCGGTGCTCACGCCGTCGGGCCTGGAGCTGGCGAGGAACTTCCTGGAGGCCCGATGAGCGCCACCTCGATCCAGCACGCGCTCGCGCAGCTCCTCGACGGCCGCGACCTCTCGCGCGAGGACGCGCGCGCGGTCATGAACACGATCATGGAAGGCGAGGCGACCCCGGCGCAGATCGGCGGCTTCCTCGTGGCGCTGCGGTTGAAGGGCGAGACGTCCGACGAGATCGCGGGCTGCGCCGAGGCGATGCGCGAGCACGTGCTGCGGATCCGCCCCGCGCGCGACGACCTGGTCGACACCGCCGGCACGGGCGGCGACGGCGCGAACACATGGAACATCTCGACGGCGGCGGCGCTGGTCGCCGCTGCCGCGGGCGCCGGCGTCGCGAAGCACGGGAACCGTGCCGCGTCGTCGGCGACCGGCGCGGCCGACGTGCTCGAGGCGCTCGGCTTCGACCTCGCGATGGCGCCCGAGCGGATCGAGCAGTCGATCGACGAGCTCGGCTTCGGCTTCCTCTTCGCGCAGGCTCACCATCCCGCGATGAAGCACGCGGGGCCGGTGCGGCGCGAGCTCGCGGCGCGCACGGTCTTCAACGTGCTCGGCCCGTTGACGAACCCGGCCGGGGCGCGCGCCCAGGTGGTGGGCGTCTACGACCCCGGCATCGCGCGCACGATCGCCGAGGCGCTCGTCCGGCTCGACGCGCGGCGCGCGTACGTCGTGCACGGCGCAGGCGGGATCGACGAGCTCTCGCCCGCGGGCCCGAACCTCGTGTGCGAGGTCGACTCGGGCTCGGTGCGCGAGTACCAGCTCGACCCCGCCGAGCTCGGGATCCCGCGCTGCGACCCGGCCGAGCTCCGCGGCGGCGCGCCGGAGCACAACGCGCGGGCGCTGCGCGAGGTGCTTTCGGGTGCCCCGGGCGGCCACCGCTCGGCGGTGCTGCTGAACGCCGCCGGCGCGATCGCCGCGGGCGGGCACGCAGCCGACCTTCGCGAGGGCCTGGAACGCGCGCGCGAGGCGGTCGACTCCGGTGCGGCGGCGGAACGGTTGGAGCAGCTGGTCGCTTTCTCGCGCCAGGCGGTGGCCCGGTGAGCGCCGTCGTCGCCGGGAGCCGCGGCCCGATTCCACGCACCGGCCGCGGCGCGACCAACGACGGCGGCAGAAACGGTGTCCAAAACGGCCATGTCCCGATCGGCCGCTCGGGTTACCCACCTCCCGCCCCTATGCGATCGAGCCTAGCGGAGAAATCGTTACGTGTCTGCAACAGAAGTGCGCCAAAAGTGCATCGATTCATCCACAACCCCGCGCGCACGTCTTCGACCCGTCTCGGCACGCGCGGCGTCCCGCCGGTGTGTGTCCTCGACGCTTCCCGGCCCGACCGGAGTGGCCGATGAGATTCGCCGACGCCCTCGCACAGCCGGGATTCGGTGCGATCGCCGAGTTCAAGCGCCGCTCGCCCTCGGCGGGCGACATCCGACCCGGCGCGAACGTCGTCGCGGTCGCGCAGGCGTACGAGGAGAACGGCGCCCGCGCGATGTCGGTGCTCGTCGACGAGCGCTTCGGGGGCTCGTGGGACGATCTCCACGCAGCGCGCTCGGCGACGCGGCTGCCGCTGCTCGCGAAGGGCTTCTTCCGCACGGCCGACGACCTGCGCACGGCGGCCGAGGCGGGCGCCGACGCCGCGCTCTTGCTGCTCCGCGACCTCGACGACGTGACCTGCATGCGCCTGATGCGCGAGGCGCGGGCGCTCGGTATCGACACGCTCGTCGAGGCGCACGACGGGGAAGAGCTCGACCGGGCGACCTCGTTGCGGGCGCCGATCGTCGGCGTCAACGCCCGCGACCTGACGACGTTCGAGCTCGACCGCCGCGGGCAGCTCGAGCTGCTCGCGAAGGTACCGCGCGACCGTCTCGTCGTCGCCGAGTCCGCGATCAAGACGCGTGCGCAGGGCGCCGCCGCCGAGCTCGCGGGTGCGAACGCGATGCTGGTCGGCTCCACCCTGATGCTCGCGCCCGATCCCGGCGCGAAGCTCGCGGAGCTGATCGCACGGCCGCTGGTCAAGGTCTGCGGGCTCACGCGCCCGGACGACGTCGACGCGGCCGTCGACGCGGGCGCCGACCTCGTCGGGTTCATCCTCGCGAACGAGAGTCCGCGCCGCACCGACGAGCTCCTCGCCGCGCCGGACACGGTCCTGCGCGTCGCGGTCTTCGTCGGCGAGCTTCACGAGACGGGCGCCGACGTCGTGCAGTTCTACGCGCGCCACCACGGCCACCGCGCCCGCGACGGCGTGCTGCTCCGCGAGAACGAGCCGGTCGCGAAGGTCGTCGATCTCCCGTGGGGCGCCGAAGATCCAACGCACATCGAGCGTGCCCAGGCAACCGACGGCCGGGTGATGCTCGCGGGCGGCCTCGGGCCGGACAACGTGCGCGAGGCGATCGACGCCGTCCAGCCGTGGGCGGTCGACTCGGCACGCTCGACCGAGAGCGAGCCCGGCGTGAAGGATCACGACGCCCTGCGCGCCTGGGTGGCGGCGGCGCGATGACCGCGACCTACGCGTTTCGCGACTCGGACGTCGCCGTCGAGCGGCTGGCCCTCGTTGCCGAGGTGTTCGAGCCGACGACGCGCGCGTTCCTCGCCGCACGCGGGCGGAGGGAGATCGGGCTCGCGCTCGATCTCGGCTGCGGACCGGGGCATACGACGGGTCTCCTCGACGAGGTGCTCGAGCCGCAGCGGGTGATCGGCCTCGACAGCTCGGCCGCGTTCGTCGAGCGGACTCGCCGGCTCGGCCTCGAGGCGATGCAGCACGACGTCACCGCCACGCCGTTCCCGCCCGGCCCGGCCGATCTCGTCTTCTGCCGTTTTCTGCTGACCCATCTCGTCGACCCGCGCGCCGTCGTCGGACGCTGGACGCGCGAGCTGCGCGCCGGCGGGCGGCTGCTCGTCGAGGAGATCGACCACATCGACACGCACGATCGGGCGTTCGCCCGCTACCTCGCCACGGTCGCCGCGCTGCTCGCCCGGCGCGGCACGCGACTCGACGCGGGCCGCGAGCTCGAAGGGCAGGACGGGAGCAAGGTCGTCACGGTCGAACCGGATTCCGCCACCGTCGCGCGGATGTTCGCGCTCAACCTCGAGGCCTGGCGCGACGAGATCGACGGGGCGCTGTACTCCGAGCTCGCCGCGGGCCTGGCCGGGAGCGGGCACGAGCCGATCGTGTGGCACCTCCGCCAGTCCGTTTACGAGGCCGCGCGATGAGCCGCACGTTCGGCTCCTACGGCGGGCGCTACGTGCCGGAGACGCTGATCCCCGCGCTCGACGAGCTCGAGGCCGGCTGGGCGGCGGCGCGCGAGGACGAGAGCTTCCACCGCGAGCTGCACGACCTGCTGACCACGTACGCCGGGCGCCCCACGCCGCTCACCCGCGCCGCGCGATTCGCGCCGGACAAGCGGCTCTACCTCAAGCGTGAGGATCTGCTGCACACCGGCGCGCACAAGCTGAACAACGCGCTCGGCCAGGTGGTGCTCGCGCGCCGCCTCGGCAAGCAGCGGATCGTGGCCGAGACGGGCGCGGGCCAGCACGGCGTCGCCACGGCCACGGTCTGCGCCCGCTTCGGGCTCGACTGCGTCGTCTACATGGGCTCCGAGGACATGCGCCGGCAGGCGCCCAACGTCGAGCGGATGAAGCTGCTCGGCGCGGAGGTGCGGCCGGTCGAGTTCGGCACGCGGACCCTGAAAGAGGCGACGAGCGAGGCGATCCGCGACTGGATCACCAACGTCGAGACGACCTATTACCTGATCGGCTCGTGCGTCGGGCCGTCGCCGTATCCCGAGCTCGTGCGCGACCTGCAGCGCGTGATCGGCGACGAGGCGCGCGAGCAGCTGCTCGCGGTCGAGGGCCGGCTGCCCGAGGTCGTCGTCGCGTGCGTCGGCGGCGGCTCGAACGCGATCGGCGCCTTCTACGGCTTCATCGACGACGCGGACGTCCGCCTCGTCGGCGTCGAGGCGGCCGGCGCGGCGAGTCTCGGCACGGGGCGCAGCGGCGTGCTCCACGGCGCCCGCTCGTCCATCCTCGCCGACGCCGACGGCCAGATCGCCGACGCGCACTCGATCTCGGCCGGGCTCGACTACCCCGGCGTCGGCCCCGAGCATGCGGCGCTGCGCGACTCCGGCCGCGCCGAGTACGTGCCGTGCACCGACGAGGAGGCGCTCGCGGCGTTCCACCGTCTGGCCGAGACCGAGGGCATCCTCCCCGCGCTCGAGAGCTCGCACGCCCTCGCCCGCGCGCTCGATCTCGACGAGGAGCTCGTGCTCGTGTGCCTTTCCGGCCGTGGCGACAAGGACCTTGCCGAGGTGCTCGCACGATGACCCGGCCGCTCCCTCCCGTCTCAGAGACGTCTCAGAGACGTCGGGCCGCTGAGCAGGGATTTCCGGCCGGATCCGCCGGCCGCGGGCGACCGCACGTCTCAGAGACGTCTCGAAGATGTCTCAGAGACGGAGGCACGCCGTGTCGCGGCGGCAACGACCCGGCCGGAGTGCTCCGCTGATGGCCAGGCACACGTTCGCCCCGACCCGCTTCCACCTGACGATCGGCGAGCACGAGCCGGTGCTGCAGGTCCGGCCGGGCGACACGATCGCGACGTGGTGCGTCGACGCGATGGGCTTCGACGCGCGGGACGAGAAGCTCAGCGACGGCGGGAACCCGCAGACGGGCCCGTTCTACGTCGAGGGAACAGAGCCCGGCGACGTGCTAGTCGTGTCGCTCGACAAGCTGCGGCCGAACAGACGGCGCGGGGTGACCGCCGCGATCGTCGCCGCGCCGATCGTCGACCCGTGGTTCGTGCCCGAGCTGCCGCCGGCGAGCGACGCCGGCGTCGACGTCTGGACGCTCGACCTCGAGCGCGGCACCGCGAGACTCGAGTCACCGCCGGCCGGGCTCGAGCACCTCGGCGAGGTCGCCCTCGAGCCGATGCTCGGATGCTTCGGGGTCGCGCCGGGACGCGGCCAGGCGATCTCGTGCGCCACCTCGGACCGGCACGGCGGCAACATGGACTACCGGGGATTCCGCGAGGGTGTGACGGTCTTCTTCCCGGTCTTCGTCGAAGGCGCGCTGCTCCACCTCGGCGACGGGCACGCCCTGCAGGGCGACGGCGAGATCGTCGGCTCGGGCATCGAGGTCTCGTTCGACGTCGAGGTCACGGTCGACGTCCTGAAGGGGAAGGAGGCCGCCTGGCCGCGCGCGGACGACGGCGAGTTCCTCATGGCGGTCGGCAACGCCCGGCCGCTCGACCAGGCCGTGCAGCACGCGACGACCGAGCTGATGCGCTGGCTCGCGGACGACTACGGCCTCGACTACCGGGCAAGCTCGGCCCTGCTCGGACAGCTGATCCGCTACGACGTCGGCAACGTCTACGACCCGGCGTACACGATGGTCGCCAAGGTGGCGAAGCGGTACCTCCCGGAGGCCGCCGCGTGATCTCGCCCGAGCGCGCCGAGCGCGAATGGCGCCGGTTCGAGGACGGCCCGACGCCGTTCACCTCGGCGACGACGCACACGCACTACCTTCGCCGCTTCGTGCGGCCGGGCGACCGGGTGCTCGACGCCGGGTGCGGCCCCGGGCGCTTCGCGATCGAGCTGGCGCGGATCGGCGCGCGCGTCGTGCTCGCCGACGTGTCGCCGGTCTTCCTCGAGTTGAGCCGCGAGAAGCTGGCCGAGGCGGGGGTCGAGGACGCCGTCGAGGATCGCGTGCTCGCGGACGTCGCCGACCTCGCGCAGTTCGCCGACGGCTCCTTCGACGCGGCCGTCTGCTACGGCGGACCGATCTCGTACGTGCTCGACCGCGGTCCGAAGGCGGTCGCAGAGCTCGTCCGCGTCACGCGGCCCGGCGGCCATCTGCTCCTGAGCGTGATGTGCCTCGTCGGCCCGACGGTCGTCTACGAGGACGCCGTGCTCGACATCGCCCGTGAACACGGCATCGGCGAGGTCGAGCGCATCGTCTCCAGCGGCCTGCTCCGCGAGGGCGCGGGCGGGCACGCCGACCTGCGCATGTACCGCTGGCGCGAGCTCCGCGAGCTGCTCGAGCCGCACGGCGAGATCGTCGCCGCGTCGGCGACGGGCATGTTCCACGCGCGCCCCGACGAGCCCGAGCTTCGTGCACTGCTCGAGCGGCTCGAGCTCGACCTCGGCGCCGAGGAAGGCGCGCTCGAGTCCGGCCAGCACATCCTCGCGGTGGTGCGGGTGTGAGCGCCCTACTCGTCCCCGGGCGCCGGGCCGCGCCCGTGCCAGTCGACGAAGCTCGAGAGGTAGACGGTGAGCAGCGCGAACGAGGAGATCATCTCGATCATCGTCGCGCTCCGGGCGCCGCGCGTGCTGGCGAAGATGTCGCCGGGCGGCGAGATCACCGCGGTCGAGACCGCGTAGTAGAAGAAGTCGGCGAAGCGCGGCTCGTCGGGCAGGCCGGTGAACGCCTGCTCGGGATGGATCGCCCACAGCGCTACGTACACGAGCGTCCACGCGAGGAAGAAGACGAGACCGAGCAGCCGCAGGCCGATGCGGCGAAGCAGGAGCACGAATGCCTCGGCGGCCCACGGGATCGCCAGGCGGCGCTCGAGGCGCTGCGTCGCGCCGAGCAGCACCGCGAGCCCGACCGTGGCCAGCCCGGCGCCGATGCCGACGACGACCCAGGCGCTCGTCGTCGTGAGGTGGCCGCGGATCATGCCGATCGCGACCACGAACAGCGACAGCGTCGCGAGTCGGATCATCCCCGTCGTGAGCCAGCCAGGCCGGGCCGGCGCCAGCGCGAGCGAAGGTCGGCGCGGGAGAGGCATCGCGCGCCGTGACTTCGACAGCCGAGCGGAAAAGCCTGGTGATCTACCTGGTCTGCGAGCCCGAGACGCCGGCGCTCGTCGAGGCCGCGGTCGAGGGCGGCGCCGACCTGATCGAGCTCGGGATCCCCTTCTCCGACCCGCTCGCGGAAGGGCCGACGATCCGTATCGCCTCCGAGCGCGCGCTCGCGCGCGGCATGCGGACCGCCGAGTGCATCGAGTGCCTCCTGGAGGTACGGCGCCGTGTCGAGACGCCGCTCGTTCCCATGACGTACGCCGCGATCCTCGAGGCCTACGGCTACGACCGCTTCGTCGAGGACACGCGCGCGGCCGGCGCGACCAGCGCGATCGTGGTCGACCTGCCTGTCGAGGAGCACCCCGAGGTGAAGCGCGTCCAGCTCGTCGCGCCGACCTCGACGGACGAGCGCATCGCCGCCTGCATCGCCGGCACGGACGGCTGGCTCTACCTCGTCAGCCTGACCGGCACGACCGGCGCGCGCGACCAGGTCTCCCCCGCGCTCGCGGGCCTCGTCGAGCGGACGCGCGCGCTGACCGACCTGCCGCTCTTCGCGGGCTTCGGCATCTCGACGCCCGAACACGCGGCGACGGTGGCCGCGATCGCCGACGGCGTCGTCGTCGGGTCGCGCGCGGTGCAGGTCGCCGAGGACGGCCCGGCGGCGCTGCGCGACTACGTGCGCAGCCTCCGGCAGGCGCTGGACGCATAGGGTCGGAGCGTGGGCGAATACGGTTCAGCGACGTACGGCGACACCTGGGCCGAGCTCTACGACGAGTGGGTTGCCGAGCACTGGACCTCCCCGGGCGACGTCGACTTCCTCGCGGAGCTGGCGCGCGGCGGCCGGGCGCTCGAGCTCGGCATCGGCACCGGCCGCGTCGCGATCCCGCTCGTCGAGCGCGGCGTCGAGGTCGTCGGCATCGACGCATCCGGGCGCATGATCGAGAAGCTCCGCGCGAAGACCGATCGCATCACGGTGCTCAAGGGCGAGATGGCGGACGTCGCCGCCGACGGCGAGTTCGACCTCGTCTTCGTCGTGTTCAACACGTTCTTCGCGCTGCTGAGCCAGGAGGACCAGGTGCGGTGCTTCGCCAACGTCGCGCCGCGGCTGAAGGCCGACGGCGTCTTCGTCATCCAGGCGTTCGTGCCCGACCTCGGCCGCTTCGACCGCGGCCAGAGGCTCCAGGTCACGGACGTCGACATGGACGGCGTCGCGATCGACGTGAGCAAGCACGACCCGCTCGCGCAGACGATCGCGACCCAGAAGGTGCTCATCGCCGAGGGCGCAGTGCACATGCTCCCGGTCCGCGTGCGCTACGCCTGGCCTCCGGAGCTCGACCTGATGGCACAGCTCGCCGGCCTTCGCCTCCGCGAGCGCTACGAGAGCTTCGAGCGCCGGCCCTTCACGGCCGCGAGCGTGTCGCACGTCTCCGTGTACGGCCGCTGACGTCCTCGGCGGTCACCACGGACGCTTGAAGATCGCCCGCCGGTCGACGATCTGCACCAGTTGATAGGCGCGCTCGGCGGTCTCGTTCAGCTGTGTCTGCCAGGCCGCCTGATCGCCTTCGAGCTCGACCACGCGGAACTCGTCGACCCCGTAGCGCATGCTCGCCGACGGACTCGCCGCGATCGAGAGCACGTTCATGCGGACGCGCTCGAGTGCCGGCTCGTGCGCGAGCACGATCTTCGCGCCGAGCCCCTCCCCCACCCCGAGCACGCCGAGCAGCAGGTGCTCCGGGCCGAGCTGCGGCTGCCCCAGACGGAGCGACTCGCGCAGCGCCAGCTCGAAGGCCTTCTTCGACTGCGCCGTGAACGGCAGCTGGGGGGCTCCCATCAGCGTTCCCTCGCCGACCGCCGCGACGACCGCGCGGCGCGCGCCCTCGAGCCCGAGCCCGAAGTGCTCCAGTGCGATCGCCGTCTTGGTCTCGCGAAGCAGGCCCAGCAGGAGATGCTCCGTGCCGATCGCCTCGTGCCCCAGCAGCTCCGCCTCGGCCTGTGCATCGACGACGACCTCGCGGGCCCGAGGGCTGAAGTGCTCGAACGGCGAGACCGGCTTGCTCCGGCGTCGTGCGGGCGGGATCCTCGGCTGCGGCGCACCACCCGCGAGCATGGTCTGGAGGATCACGATCGTCTCGCCGCCGATCGACCGCCCGTTGCTCTCCGAGGTGAGCCGCAACTGCTCGTAGAGCTCGTCCGGGATGTTGCGCACGTGGAGGGTCGCCATGCATGCACTACGCTAGCGCTGTGCAACCAGCCGGGCAAGGGTTACCCTCGTCGCGATGAGCACCGCGACCGTCGTCGGCGCGGGCGTCTTCGGCGCCTCCATCGCACGCGAGCTTCGCCGGCGCAGCTGGGACGTGACGCTCGCCGAGCAGTACATGCCCGGCCACGTCCGCTCGGCGTCGGGCGGCGACACGCGGCTGATCCGCTTCGCGCACGGCGACGCGGAGTGGTACTCGCGGTCCGCACTGCGGGCGCTCGACCTCTGGCGCGAGCTCGAGGACGAGAGCGGCGTGCGGCTGTTCGAGCCGGTCGGCGTCGCGTGGCTCGACTCGGGCGCAGGCGATTTCACGCTCCGAAGCGAGGAGACGCTCGGCGGGCTCGGCGTCCGGTGCGAGCGGCTGACGCCGGAGGAGGCCGGCCGCCTCTACCCCTCGTTCGCCGGCGACGGCCTGGAGTCGGTGCTGTTCGAGCCCGACGCGGGCGTGCTCTACGCACGGCAGGCGACCCAGGAGCTCGCCCGCGGGCTGCGCATCGAGACGCGGCGCGTCGACCCCGTCGAGCCGCCGCGCTCGGATCTCGTCGTCTGGGCGTGCGGCGCGTGGCTCGGACAGCTCTTCCCCGGCCTCGTCGAGCTGCGGATCTCCCGCCGCGACGTCTTCTTCCTCGGCGTCGACGGCTCTTGGGCGGGGACGCCCGGTTTCTGCGACTACGACGACGCCATGTACGGCCACGGCGACCTCGGCGGACTCGGCATGAAGGTCGCGCCCGACCGCGCCGGCGACCGCGTCGACCCGGACACGCTCGAGCGCGTCCCGTTGCCCGAGAACGAACGCGTCGCGCGCGACTACGCGGCGCGGCGCTTCCCGGCGCTCGCGGCCGCGCCCGTGATCGCCTCGCGCGTCTGCCAGTACACGCTGACCGGCGACACCCATTTCCTGGTGGCGCGGCATCCCGAGCAGCCCGGCTGGTGGCTCGTGGGCGGCGGTTCGGGCCACGGCTACAAGCACGGCCCCGCGCTCGCGGAGTACGTCGCCGACTGCATCGAGGGCCTGCGGGAGCCGGAGCCGTTCCACGCGCTCGGGCCGCGCGAGGGCCAGGCCGCGATGCGCACGACGGTTGCCGAGCGTTAGTGGCGCTGGTCGTCGTCGACGCCGAGAACGTCCGCCGGTCGCTCTGGCCGAACCTGTCCCCCGCAGACCTCGTCGCCCGGGCGCGCGCGTGGGCCGGGCGCGGAGGCCACGAGCTCCTGGTGGTGTTCGACGGGCAGCCGCCCGATGAGGCGTCCGACGTCGTCGGCGCCCGCCACGCCGACGACGAGGTCGCCGCCCGCGTGGAGGCGGCGGACGGAGAGGTCTGGGTCGTGACCTCGGACCGCGAGCTGCGCCGACGGGTCGAGGAGCGAGCCGCGCGGATCCTCGGCGGCGGCTCGTTCGTCCGCGAGCTCTGACCGCTCGTCGAAAGTCACACTTTTGTTGCAGAGCTGTGACAGACATGTCACACCTTCGCCGGTATCGTCGGTTGTAGAGGGCGGTGGGTGCGGGCCCCGCCCTTATCGGGTGGGGGCCGCGCGGGCCGGCCGCGAACGCGCGCGGCCACGAGGCGCGCGCCGCGCTCCTCGGTCGCGCTACTCGGGCCAGAAGTTCTCGACGATCACGGCGTCCTCGCCCGCGCCGTCCGGCAAGCGCGTCGACACGATCAGCAGGTGTCCGTCCTCCGGCTCGTCGTTCCAGATCGAGCGCGCAGTCGACGGCGCGACGCGGACGGCAGTCCCTCCCTCGAGCTCGACGACCTCGTCGTCAAGCTTGAACTGGAGCTTGCCGCTGATCACGTAGTAAAGCTCTTCCTGCGTCCGGTGGTAGTGGCCGTACGAGCCCTTGCCGCCGGTGTGCTGCGGCATCCGCCGGAACGTGATCGCGACCTGCTCGTTCTGGAGCGGGCCGGTCATCATCCGCATCTCCCCCGGGTAGTCGCCGAGGACGTCGTCCACCTCTTCGAGCCGCTTGATCGTGTAACCGCTCATGTCCGCCTTCCGGTCGCTCGTGGGGAGGGCACTAGTATCGACGACCTGAGCGGCGGGATGGGGAACCGGCTGTCGAGCGCCACCGCACACCTCGCGGACGGGGCGCCATGAGCGAGGGACGCGGCGCCGAGATCGTCTTCGACCGCGTCACGAAGCGGTACGCGGGCCGCGAGGGGGCGGCTCTGGCCGACCTCTCGCTCGAGATTCCCGCCGGAACGTTCTGCGTTCTCGTCGGGCCCTCCGGCGGCGGGAAGACGACGGCGCTGAAGCTGATCAACCGGCTGATCGACTTCGACGAGGGCGTCGTTCGCATCGACGGCCGCAGCGTGCGCGAGATCCCGGTGGTCGAGTTGCGTCGCGGGATCGGCTACGTGATCCAGCAGATCGGCCTCTTCCCGCACATGACGATCGCCGACAACATCGCCACGGTGCCGCGCCTCCTCGGCTGGCCGAAGGCGCGGATTCGCGAGCGCTCGGCCGAGCTGCTCGACCTCGTCGGCCTCGGGCGCGACTACGCCCCGCGCTACCCGGCGCAGCTGTCCGGAGGCGAGCGCCAGCGCGTCGGCCTTGCCCGCGCGCTCGCAGCCGACCCGGCCGTGCTGCTGATGGACGAGCCGTTCGGGGCGCTCGACCCGATCACGCGCGCGCGGCTGCAGCAGGAGCTGCGGCGCCTCCACGCGGAGGTCGCGAAGACGATCGTCTTCGTCACCCACGACATCGACGAGGCGATCACGATGGGCGACCGGATCGCGATCCTCCGACCGGGCGGCGTGCTCGCGCAATACGACACGCCCGACGCGATCCTCGCGAACCCGGCCGACGAGTTCGTCGAGCAGTTCGTCGGTGAGGATCGCGCGTTGCGGCGGCTGGCGCTCCGTCGCGTCGGCGACGTCGAGCTCGACCCCGTTCCCGACGGGACCGTCCCTTCCGGCCATGTCCGGGGACAGTCCCCGGACATGGCCGTGGTGGCCGCGTCCACTACGGTCAGGAACGCGGTCTCGCTCATGCTCCAGTCGGCGGCCGACCGCGTGCTCGTCACCGGCGACGACGGCCAGCCGCTCGGCGTGCTGCGCCTCGCGCGCGTCGAGGAGATCCTGCGGTGATCGCGGGCGGAACGGCGGGAGCCGCCGGCGGCCCGGTGATCCCGAACTTCGGCGAGGGCAGCTCGTGTGTGACCGGCGACCACGTCTTCTGCTGGGACTGGGTCAGGGACCACTGGGGCGACACGCTCGAGCCGAAGCTCGTCGACCACATCGAGCTCACGCTGATCGCCGTCGGCGTCGGCTTCGTGCTCGCGTTCGGGCTCGCGCTGCTCGCGCACCGCCTCCGCCCGCTCGAGAGCCCGATCGGCATCGTCGCGGCCGTGATCTACACGATCCCGAGCCTCGCGCTCTTCCAGGTGCTGATCCCGTATTTCGGCCTCTCGACGGCCACGATCGAGATCGCGCTCGTCGGCTACTCGCTGGCGATCCTCTACCCGAACATCATCGCGGGGCTCCGAGCGGCGCCGCCCGACGTCCTCGAGGCCGCACGCGGAATGGGGCTGCGCCGGCGGCAGGTGCTGACGCGCGTCGAGCTGCCGCTCGCGCTGCCGGCGATCATCGGCGGACTCCGGCTCGCGGTCGTCTCGACGGTCTCGATCGCGACGATCGCCGCGCTGCTCGGCGGCCGCGGCCTCGGCGACCCGATCTTCAACGCGCTCAAGCAGCCGACGCCCTTCAAGACCGAGATCTACGCCGCCGGCGTGCTCGTCGTCGGCCTCGCGCTCGCCGGCGACCTGCTGCTCGTCCTCCTGCGCCGGGCGCTCGTGCCCTGGACGAGGGTGCGGCGCTGACGGTGAACGCCCTGCTCTTCGACGAGGCGAATGCGCAGACGTTCCTCGACGCGTTCGGCTTCATCGGCGACCACCCGCACCTCCTGCTGACGAAGGCCGTCGAGCAGCTCGAGCTGGCGGGCGCCGCGCTCGCGATCGCGCTGGCGATCACGCTGCCGCTCGGCGTGATCCTCGGCCACTACCACCGCGGCTCGGGGATCGCGATCGGCTCGTCGATCGTCGGACGCGCGCTGCCGAGCCTCGTCCTGATCGGCGTGATGCTCACGGTGCTCGGGATCGGCTTCGTCAACAACATGACGGCGCTCGCGGTGCTCGCGACCGGGCCGATCCTCACGAACGCCTACGACGGGATCGACGGCGTCGACCGCGACGTGGTCGAGGCCGCGCGCGGGATGGGCATGTCGGGGGCGCAGATTCTCGCGCGGGTCGAGCTGCCCCTGGCGGTGCCGCTGATCTTCACTGGCGTCCGCGTCTCCGCCGTCACGGTCGTCGCGACCGCGCCGATCGCCGCGATCGCCGGCGGCGGCGGGCTCGGCGACGTGATCGTCAACCAGGCGACCTACCGGCTGGAGGGCGTGATCGGCGCCTCGTTCTGCGTGATGGCGCTCTCGGCGGGCGTGTGGCTCGTGCTGCTCGCGCTCCAGAACGCGTGCACTCCCAGGGCCCTTCGGGGGGTTACTGTCCTCGAAACCCGCGGTCGATGAAAGGAGTTCGTTGTGATCCGGAAGCACACACGCAGGGCCGCGAAGGCGGCATTCGCGATCTCGTTCGGGGTCGCGATCATCCTCGGCCTATTCACCGGCGCTGCCCAACCGGCAACCAAAGCGGCGCCCACGATCGTCATGGGCAACAAGAACTTCGACGAGCAGCGGATCCTCGGCCAGCTCTACAAGCAGGCGCTCGAGGCCAAGGGGTTCAAGGTCGACTTCAAGGGCGACCTCGGCTCCACGGAGCTCATCCACACCGCGCTCACGAGCGGCCAGATCAACTTCTATCCCGAGTACACCGGCACGATCGTCTCGGTCGTCTTCCACAAGGCGACGGCCCCGAAGACGGCGGCGGCGACCTACAAGCTTGCGAAGCAGCTCGAGGCGGGTAAGGGCCTCACGCTGCTGACGATGACGCCGTTCTACGACACCGACGTGATCGCGGTGACGAACGCCACGGCGAAGAAGTACGGCCTGAAGACCGTCTCCGACCTGAAGAAGGTGGGCAGCTTCAAGTTCGGCGGCTTCCCGGAGTGCGTGTCGCGCACCGCCTGCTATCTCGGCCTCAAGAACACCTACGGCGTGAAGAACGCGTCATTCACGCCGCTGGCCGGGATCTCGGCGTACGCCGCGCTCGACGCGGGCAAGGTGCTCGCGGCCGACGTCTTCTCCACCGACCCGCCGCTCGGCAAGAACTCGAAGTACACGGTTCTGACCGACACGAAGCACATCGGCGGCTTCCAGAACGTCGCGCCCCTCGTGAAGTCCTCGGTCGCGAAGGCCGCGGGGAGCACGTTCACGAAGACGGTGAACGCGGTCTCGGCGCTCCTGACCCAGGACGCGATCGTCGCGATGAACAAGGCGGTGAGCGTCGACAAGAAGTCCGCGGCTTCGGTCGCGAAGGCGTTCCTGAAGGCGAACGGCGTCGTCTGACGCTCGCCTCGTCGCTGCCGGCGGAGGGTCGCTCGTTCCTCCGCCGGCAGTGGCCACGCCTCCACGTCGCCGCCGCGGGAACAGTGGTGTCAGGTCTTGCATTCGGTCATTGACCGAATGCAAGACCTGACACCCGTTTTTCGGCGACGCTCGACTCGCCGCCGGCGCTGGAGCGCTCGCGCGGCTCTGCCGGCAGTCCCGACGCCGGCGCGGTCCCGCCCGTCTCGGCTTTGCTACGCGCCGGCCGGCGTCGGCGCGTGGGCCGACGGGTCGTACACGGCGTTCAGGAGGCGCTCGAGCAGCTCACGATCGCCCTCGACCTCGAGGCCGTCCCAGCTGCGCTCCATCAACAGGTCGTAGAGGCTGCCGACGTCGCCCTCGACCAGCACGTCGGGGTCGTCGATCGAGCCGGGGACGCCCTTGCCGTCGACGATCGAGGCGACCTCGCCCGAGATGCGGAACTCGAACGAGCCGGGCGGCGCCACCGGCGAGAAGACGACGTCGAGCGCGCTCTCGAGCCAGCCCTCCGCGAGCTCGTCCTCGGGCTTCGGCGGGCCGAGCGAGATCAGGCCCCACACCGCGAGCTCGCGCATCAGCGGCTTCAAGGCCATGCCGTACTGCGTGAGCTCGTAGACCTGCGACGCCGCGGGCGGCGGCAGCCGGCGCTTGCTGACGACACCGCACGCCTCGAGATCCTTCAGCCGCGAGGCGAGGATGTTCGTGCCGATCTTCGGCAGGTTCGCGGACAGGTCGGTGTAGCGGCGCGGGCCGTGGAGCAGCTCGCGCACGACGAGCAGCGACCACCGCTCCCCGATCAGCTCGAGGGCGTGCGCGACAGGGCAGTACTGGTCGTAGCGCTTCGCCATGACCCCAGTGTAGCGCGCTTACTTGTCGGACGAAAGGGTTAACTTGCTTTTTGCAAGTGCGTCCTGTAGTCTCGCAAGCCGATACTGCTACGAGACAAGCAACGGATAGGGGAGAAGCGGAAATGAGAGCCATGCTGGCTTCAGATCAACGCAAGTGGTTCGCACTGGCGCTCCTCAGCGCCGTCCAGTTCATGGTCGTCCTCGACATCGCGATCGTGAACGTCGCGCTGCCGTCGATCCAGACCGACCTCGGATTCTCGGACTCGAGCCTGCAGTGGGTCGTCAGCGCCTACGCGCTCGTCTTCGGCGGGTTCCTGCTCCTCGGCGGGCGGGCGGCCGACGTGATCGGGCGCCGCCGGCTCTTTCTCGTCGGCCTGATCGCGTTCACGCTCGCCTCGCTGTTCGCGGGGCTCGCGTGGTCGGAGCCGTCGCTGATCACGGCGCGTGCGCTGCAGGGCCTCGGCGCCGCGATCATCTCGCCGGCCGCCCTATCGATCCTCTCCACCACGTTCGCCGAAGGCCGCGAGCGCAACATCGCGCTCGGCGTCTGGGGCGCGGTCGGCGGCTTCGGCGCCGCGGCGGGCGTCCTGCTCGGCGGCGTCCTCACCGACGCGCTGTCGTGGGAGTGGATCTTCTTCGTCAACGTGCCCGTCGGCGCCCTCGCCTTCGCGCTGACGCCGTTCCTGCTCGACGAGAGCCGCGACGCGACGGTCAAGCGCTTCGACGTCCCCGGCGGCGTGCTCGTGACCGCGGGCCTGTCCGGGATCGTGTACGCGATCACGCAGGCCGGCCAGGAGGGCTGGCTCGCGGGTCAGACGATCGGCTTCTTCGCCGGCTCGCTGGCGCTGCTCGCCGCGTTCACCGTCTGGGAGCTCCGGCATCCCGAGCCGCTGATGCGCTTCGGCATCCTCCGCACGAAGACGATCGCCGGCGCGAACGTGTCCGGGTTCATCCTCGGCACGGCGATCTTCGCGATGTTCCTGATGCTGACGCTCTACATGCAGCAGGTGCTCGGCTACTCCGCGATGAAGACCGGCGTCGCGTACCTCGCCGTCGCCGGCACCGCGATCCTCTGGTCGGCGGTCGCCGCCCAACTCGTGACGCGGCTGGGCGTGAAGCCGGTGCTCGTGATCGGGATGGCCGCGCTGACGGCGGGGCTGCTGTGGTTCACGCAGGTCTCCGTGGGCGGCTCGTACGTCGCCGACCTGCTCCCCGGCTTCCTGCTGATCGGCGTCGGGCTCGGCTTCTCGTTCGTGCCGATCTCGATCGCCGCGCTCGCCGGCGTTCGCGATGCCGAGGCGGGGCTCGCGTCCGGGCTCATCAACACGACGCAGCAGATCGGCGGCGCGCTCGGCATCGCCGCGCTCTCGACGATCGCCACCTCGCGCACGTCCGACGCGATCGCGGGCGGCACCGACCGCGCGCAGGCCGCAGTCGACGGCTTCTCGGCCGCGTTCTACGCCGGCCTCGGAATCGCCGCCGCCGGGATCGTCGCCGCGTTCGTCCTGATCCGCCGCGACGAGCTCGAGACCGCGCCGGCAGTCGAGCCGCAGCCGGCGCTCGAGCTCGCCGCCTAGGCCTCGCTGCTCGACGGGGGAGTCCTCCGGGGCTCCCCCCTCCCTCTACGGCACGCGCCCTTCCCAGATGCGGGCGAGGCCCAGGGCGCCGACGAGGAACGCGGCCGAGGCGATCGCGAACCACGAGGTGATCTCGCGCAGGTCGGTACGCCGGCCGATGCTCGTGCCGAGCGACTTGTAGACGCTCGAGAGCTTCGACGAGCTGTCGGCCGTGTACGTCTTGCCGCCGGTGGCGCGCGCGATCGCGCGCATCGTCGTCGGGTCGGGCGGCACCGGGATCTCGTTCACGAAGAGGCCGAAGCCGAACGAGACGACGCCGTCGGCCGTCCCGAGCGCGACCGTGTAGACCTTGATCCCGGCGTTCTTCGCGTGCGTGGCGGCCTGGAGCGGCTGGAGCCGGCCGCGGTTCTGGGCTCCGTCCGACAGCAGGACGATCGCGGCCGGCAGCGGCTCCTTGCCCCGCCGCTGGACGCCGTCGTTCGCGAGCGAGGTCGTGGCCTGGCGGACGGCGACGTCGAGGCCGTCGCCGATCGCGGTGCCGGCCTCCGGCTGGAGGTAGCTGAGCGCGTCGCGGATCGCCTGCCGGTCGCTCACCGGCGGCGAGAGCACCTCCGCGTCGGTGCTGAACGCGACCAGGCCGACCTTGAACCGCTTGGGCAGCTGGTCGAGGAACGTGCGCATCGCGGTGACCGCCGCGTCGAGTCGCGTCGGCTCCACGTCGTCGGCGCGCATCGAGCCCGAGACGTCGACGGCGAGCATCACCGTCGCGTTGTCCTCGGGCACGGTCAGGTGGGTCCGCGGGCGCGCGAGCGCGCTCGCGACGGAGGTGAGCGCGAGCAGGAGCAGCACGAGCGGGACCCAGCGGCGCCACGAGTGCTTCTCCTCGACGACACCCGCGAGCACGTCGAGGTTGGTGAACGCGACCGGGAAGCGGGCCGACCGCCGGTCCATCACGAGGGCGAAGAGCAGCACGAGCGGCACCGCCAGCAGCACGAGCAGCAGGAACGGCATCTGGAAGCTCACAAAACCGAGCACTTCACCCCCAGCTGCACCTCGGCCTTTGAGCCGGGCGGCAGCGCCTCACTCGTCGCGATCGTGATCGACACGTTCTTGTCCCCGGTCTTCGTCTTCACCGTGACCGCGTCGGCCAGTCCCGGCGACGGCATCTTGACCGTGCGGAACGCCACGGCCGTCCAGCTGTCGACGAGCTTCTGTCCCGGGACGCAGGCGATGGTCGCGGTGCGAAGGGTCCCCGGCCTGAGCTCGAAGTTCGTCGCGGCGAGCTGGAACGGCGGCCCGGGCAGCGCGTGCACGGCCGTGGTCGTGCGCGGCGCGACGGCGTGACGGGCGGCGGACGAGAGGTGGTACGAGACGGTCGACGGGCCCCCGGTCCTCGGCAGCACGCAGCCGAGCCGCGGCTGGAACAGCCCGCGGCGATGGCGAACCGACTGCGCCGTGAAGAACGCGTACGTCGTCGTCGTCCGTCCGGGGCTGATCGGCGCGCTCAGCTGCCCCTCGAAGGAGGCGTGCACGTCGTCTGTCGTGACGGCCGCGTCGAGGCCCGCGACCACGCCCTTGCGGCGGAAGCACTCGAGCATGTAGCGGGCGACGCCGTGCGCCGGCACGACGACCCACGGGCCCCACACGCGCTGGCACTCGCGGATGCCGTTGCACTCGTTTGTCGGCGTGGCGGCCTGCGCGCCGACCGTCGCGGCGACGAACGCCGCGGCCAGCACGACCGGGACGAGCAGGCGGCGGGTCACACGAGCCTCCGGAACCAGACCCCCGAGAGCAGCGCGCCGCCCACGAGGAGGACGATGGCCCCGCCGGCGAGCCACACGGTGATCTCCTTCTTCTTCTTCTCCTTCACGATCTGCGACTGGATGTTCTTCCACACCTCGTCGAATCCCTGTTCGGAGTCCGACTCGAAGAACTGGCCGCCCGTCGTGCGGGTCACGTCCTGCAAGAGCCCGGGCACGACCGGAACCTGGATGACGTTGGCGCTCCCCGGCGGGCCGCCGGCGAGCTTCTGCGTCACGTGCGAGAGCGGGCCGGCGGTGCCCAGCAGGACCGCCGAGATCGGGATCCCCAGCTTGCGCGCCTTGTCGGCGGCGGCGTGCGGGTCGTTGCGGCTCGTGTTCGACCCGTCGGAGATGACGAGGATCGCGGCCGGCGAGCGGGGCCCGCCCGGGGTGATGTCGTGGAACGCGCTCTGGGCGACCTTGGTCGCGCGCTCGAGCCCGCTCGCGAGCTGCGTGCCCTCGTCGTTCGCCTTCGTCGGGAGCGCGAGGGCGACCTTCTCCTGGTCGTTCGTCGGCGGGATGCGAACGGTGCCGCGGTTGCCGAACGTGACGAGCGAGACGCGGTACTTGTCCGGCAGGTCGTCGAGGAACTTGGTCGCGGCGGCGCGCGCGGCCAGCAGGCGGGTCGTGAGGCCGGGCACGTCCGCACGCTCGACGTCCTTCGCCTCCATCGAGCCCGAGATGTCGATCGCCAGCACGATCGTCGCGCCCTCGTGCGGGACCTTGCGCGTCGCCTGCGGGCGCGCGAACCCGGCGAGCAGGAGGATCAGCGCGAGCATGAAGAGCACGAGCGGCGCGTAGCGCCGGAGCCCCGGCCGTGCGGGGATCATGTTCGGCATCAGCGCCGACTTCGACCAGGTCGCAGCACGGTGCGCGCGCTGCCGCTCGAGGACCACGTAGCCCACGATCGCGACCGGCACGACCAGCAGCACGAGCAGCAGCCACGGCGAGGCGAAGCTCATCTCTGCTCCCCGCTCCGGCGGAGGAAGGCGGCGAGCGGCCGCAGCCAGTCACCCTCGGTCGAGAGCGCGACGTGGCGCACGCCCGCGGAGGAGAGCAGCCGCACGAGACCCGCACGCTCCTCGGCCGCCGCTTCCTTGAAGCGCTCGCGCAGCCGGCTGCTGCTCGTGTCGACGCGAAGCTGGCGGCCCGTCTCGGGATCGACGAGGCGAAGCTCGCCGACGTCCGCCAGCTCCTGCTCGCGCGGGTCGCGGATCTCGACGGCGACGGTCGGGTGCCTCCCCGCCACGCGGAGCAGCGGCTTGTGCCAGTCCATCGGCCCGCGGAAGTCGGAGACGACGACGACGAGCGAGCGCTGGACGGCGAGGCCGTCGACGATCCGCAGGGCTTCGCCGAGCGAACCCTTCCCGGCCGGCACCTCGCGGAGCGCGCCGAGCGCGATCAGCAGGCCGCGCCGGCCCTGGCGGGGGCGGCGCCACTCCATGTCGTCCGGGCCGAACGCGACCACGCCGAGCCGGTTGCCGCGCCGGGTGGCGACGTGGCCGACCGCGAGCGCGACGCCCTCGGCGACGTCGGCCTTGCGCCGGTCGGCCGTGCCGAACGCCATCGACGCGGACGAGTCGAACACGACCCAGGTGACGAGCACGCGCTCGGCCAGCTCCACGCGCACGTGCGGCGTGCCCGTCCGCGCGGTGACGTTCCAGTCGATGCGGCGGACGTCGTCGCCGGCCTCGTACGGGCGCACCTGCAGGAGCTCGCTGCCGAGCCCGGCGAACGCCGAGCGGTAGTCGCCCGCGAGCAGGCCGTCGACGCGGCGGCCGATGGCGAGGTCGAGCGCGCGCAGGGACTCGGACGAGACCTGTCCCGGCCCCGGCCGGGCGGGCGTCCGCTGGCGCCCGACGGCGGCGACGAGTCCCTTCACGCCACCGCAGGCGCCCGCTGCAGGTCGATCTGAGGCGTCGGCACGTGCTTCAGCACCTCGTCGAGCACCTGGTCGGCGTCCACCTCTTCGGCGAGCGCCTGGTAGGAGAGGACCATCCTGTGCCGGAAGGCGTCCCGTACCAGCGCCTCCATGTCAGCGGCGAGCACGTAGTCGCGACCGCGGATGAGGGCGAGGGCGCGCGCGCCGGCGACGAGCGAGATCGGGCCGCGCGGGCTCGCGCCGTAGGAGACGTACGGCGCCATCGCCGGCGCTCCGTAGTCGGACGGGCGACGGGTTGCCGACGCGAGGTCGACGGCCCACGAGATGAGGGCCGGATCGACGTAGATGCCGGCCGCCCGCGCCTGGAGCGCCTGGAGCTCGGGCAGGTCGAGCACCTGGTTCAGCTCGACCATCGGCTCGAGCGAGCGCGTGACGACGGTGAGCTCCTCGTCGTGCGCCGGGTAGTCGACCAGCACCTTGAGCATGAAGCGGTCGACCTGCGCCTCCGGCAGCGGATAGGTGCCCTCGGACTCGATCGGGTTCTGGGTGGCGAGCACGAGGAAGGGCTCCGGCACGCGGTGGGTCGTGTGGCCGATCGTCACCTGCCGCTCCTGCATGACCTCGAGCAGCGCCGACTGCACCTTGGCGGGCGCACGGTTGATCTCGTCGGCGAGCAGGAAGTTGCAGAAGACCGGGCCGAGGTCGGTCTCGAAGTCCGACTTGTCCGGGCGGAACACGCGCGTGCCGACGAGGTCGCTCGGGACGAGGTCGGGCGTGAACTGCACGCGCTTGAACGAGCCGCCGAGCACCGCGGCGGTGGACTTGATGGTCAGCGTCTTCGCGAGGCCGGGCACCCCTTCGATCAGCAGGTGCCCGCCGGAGAGCAGGCAGACGAGGACGCGCTCGAGCATCGCCTCCTGGCCGGCGATGACACGGCGGATCTCGAACAGCGCCTCTTCGAGCCTCTTCAGGAGCTCTGCGTCGGACGGGACGGCTTGCTCATCTGCCATGAAGGGCCTCCTGGGCTCGATTTTGCTCAGCTCACCATTTCGCGCTGTGAAGCGCCTAAGAATTCCTTAAGACGCTTCTCGGCCAAAAATAGCTGCCGATGGCTCAGACCGCTGGCTGGGAGCGGGTTTCCGCGCCGCTGACCCGAGCCGCTCCCGCACCCAGTCCGCAACCGCGGCGACCGTGTCGCCCGGGTCGGCACGGGTGGTGTCGAGCAGCGCCATCGGGGACGACGCGGCGGCGGCGTTCGTCTTCAGCCAGCCGTTGAAGCGCAGCATCTCGGCGACGCTCTCGTCGCTCCCGGACCGCCGCCACTCCGGCCGGGCGCGCAGGCGCCGCTCCAGCTCGGCGTCCTCGCAGACGAGCGCGAGGAAATGGATCGTCGCGAAGCACGCGCGCTCCGGCAGCGTGTCGTAGTGCTCGGGGATCTGCGTGCCGAGGAGCACCGTCGAGCGGTCGCCCTGACCGAGCTGGCCGGCGATCCGCAGCCAGCGGCGGCGCTGCGCGACCCACGGCGCCGCATCCAGCAGCAGGTCCTGGTCGAAGACGGCGCACTCCGGCAGCGCGGCGGGCAGGTCGCGCGCGACGCGTGTCTTGCCGGCTCCGCTCGCGCCCGTGACCTGGAAGAGCGGCTGCCGCACGAACGGCCGGTGGTGGCCGCAGTGCGGGCAGACGAACGCCGGCTCGTCCGTGACGCCGATCTCCGCTGCCTCGGCCCAGAGGCCGCAGCCCTCGCAGACCCAGAGCATCGCGCGACTGTAGTCGGCCCGCGCCGACGGGACCGACACGCACTATTCGTCCCGTGATGCGAGCGCTGACGAGGGCGCGCGAGCTGTTCGCCGCGCTCAAGCGCCGGCCGCGCCTGTTGAGGACACTCGAGGTCGTCCTCGCCGTCGTCGTCGTCGGACTCTGTGTCTGGGGCGTGCGCGGCGAGTGGTCGAAGGCCTGGCCGAAGCTGAAGCACGCGAAGCTCGGCTACGTCGCCCTGGCGCTGGCGACGGTCGCGCTCTACTACCTGGTCTTCATCCTGGGGTGGATCCGCATCCTCGGCGCCTGGGGCGTGCGCGTGTCGTACATCCCGGCGCTCCAGGCCGAGATGGTGTCGATGCTCGCCAAGTACGTGCCCGGCGGCGTGTGGACGCCGGCCGCCCGCGTGGCGGCGCTCTCGCGGCTGACCGGCGAGACCGCGCTCGGGACGGTGCTCGCGTCGATCCTCGTCGAGGCGATGCTGTCGGCGATCTCGGGCGTCGTCGTCTTCGTCATCAGCCTCGCGTGGGTGCACGACGTCGAGGCGCCGCTCGTGCCGCTCGTGCTCTTCGCGGTCTTCTGCCTCGTCGCCCTCCACCCGCGCATCTTCGGGCCCGTGATGAAGCGCCTGCTGCGGCCGTTCGGCCTCGCCTCGGTCGAGCCGCTGCCGTTCTCGCTGATGGGCCGCCTGCTCGTCTTCTACTGCGGCACCTGGCTGATCGGCGGCTTCGGGCTCTACTTCCTGATTCGTAGCGTCGGCGACGCGCCCGACCTCGCGACGATCCCGTTCCTCGGCGGCACGGCGGCGATCGGCGCGATCGTGGCGGTGCTCGTGGTCTTCGCGCCGTCGGGGCTCGGTGTGCGCGAGGCGTCGATGTACGGCCTGCTGATCGCGGTCACGACGAACTCGGCCGCCCTCGGCGCGACGATCCTGAACCGGCTCGTGATCACGCTCGTCGAGCTCGTGCTCTTCCTCGTCGGCATCGTCGGCTGGCGCAGGCGCGCCGAGCGCGCTCCCCGGCCCGAGCAGTCGAACTAGCCGAGCGCGACCATGCGGTCGATCGCGCCGCGGGCGCGGGCGGCGATCTCGGGATCGACCTTGACCTCGTACTTCCAGTCGCGGAGCGCGTCCCGGACCTTCCTCAGCGTGATCATCTTCATGAAGACGCACACGGCGTTCTCGTTGACCGCCTCGAAGCGCTTGCCCGGGGCCTCCTTGGCGAGGCGGTGGAGGATCCCGGTCTCGGTCGCGACCAGGAAGCGCTCCTTGTCCGAGCGCTGCGCGAAGTCGACCATGCCCTCCGTCGAGAGGATGTGCGTGCGGCCGTTCGCGAACGCCATCGCCTGGCTGGCGCAGCCGCACTCGGGGTGCACGAGCAGCTCCGCGTCGGGGATGCTCGCCCAGCGCTCGACGTCGTCGGGACGGATGCCGGCGTGGACGTGGCACTCGCCCATCCAGATGTGCAGCTTGCGTCCCGTGACCTTCTCGAGCCACAGGCCGAGGAACAGGTCCGGCAGGAAGAGGATCTCCCTGCCCGCCGGGATCGCCTCGATCACAGCCCTGGCGTTGCCCGACGTGCAGCAGTAGTCGCTCTCGGCCTTCACCTCGGCGGTCGTGTTCACGTACGAGACGACGACGGCGCCGGGGTACTTGGCCTTCCACTCGCGGAGCTGCTCCGCCGTGATCGACGCGGCCAGCGAGCAGCCGGCGCGCAGGTCGGGGATCAGCACGGTCTTGTCGGGCGAGAGAATCGACGCGGTCTCGGCCATGAAGTGGACGCCGCAGAAGACGATCGCGCTCGCGTCGGCGGCGGCCGCCTCGCGGGAGAGGCCGAGCGAGTCGCCGACGTAATCGGCCACGTCCTGGACGGAGGGCACCTGGTAGTTGTGGGCGAGGATGACCGCGTCGCGCTCGCGCGCGAGCTCGCGGATCTCCTCCTGCAGCGCGGCGGTGTCGGTGGCGCGGGTGAGTGTGGCGGTGGTCATTCGACCTCCAGGGAGACGTGGAGCGAGCGCGCGGAGTGCGTCAGCGCGCCGACGGAGATGAAGTCGACGCCGGTTTCGGCGTAGGCGCGGACGTTCGCGAGCGTGATCCCGCCCGAGGACTCGAGCGGCACGCGGCCGGCGACGAGCTCGACGGCCCGCGCCGTGTCGACGGTGTCCATGTTGTCGAGCAGGATCCGGTCGGCCCCGGCCCGGAGCGCCTCGGCGACGTCGGCGAGCGTCTCGGCCTCGACCTCGATCGGGAGGCCGTTGCGCAGCGCGGCGACCGCGGGCGCGATGCCGCCGGCGATCCGGATGTGGTTCTCCTTGACGAGGATCCCGTCGTCGAGCCCGAGGCGGTGGTTCGCGCCGCCGCCACAGCGGACGGCGTACTTCTCGAGCGCGCGCAGGCCCGGGGTCGTCTTGCGGGTGTCGAGGATCGTCGTGCCGGTGCCCTCGACCGCGGCGACGTAGCGGCCGGTCAGCGTCGCGATCCCGCTCAGCCGGCCGAGCAGGTTCAGCGCCGTGCGCTCGCCGGTCAGCACGGCGCGGGCCCGGCCTTCGAGGCGTGCCAGCGTGGCGGGCGGACTGAGCACGGGCGTGCCGTCGTCGGCCACGGCTTCGAAGCGCACGTCCGGATCGAGCGCCGCGAAGACGGCGCGCGCGGCCGCGAGGCCGCAGGCGATGCCGGCCTCCTCCAGCAGCAGCACGGCGCTGCAGCGCGCGTCGGCCGGGACGACGCCGTCGGTCGTGAGGTCGCCGGCGCCGACGTCCTCCTCGAGCGCGGTCCGCACGACGCGGTCGAGCGCCGCGCGGTCGAGCGCGGGCACGGTCAGCGCCATCGCTCGACCACCGGTGCGCGCCCGCGGCGGAGGACGACGTGGCCGGCGAACGCCGCGTCCTCGGTCGGGAAGTCGGAACGGAAGTGCCCGCCGCGGCTCTCCTCGCGGAGGAGCGCGCTCTCGGCGACGAGGCGCGGCAGCAGCGCGGGTGACTCGAGCAGGTGCCGCAGACCGGCGGCGTCGCGGATCACGCCTGCCTCCTCCCAGAGCGCGTGACGGAGCTCGGCCGTGACCGGCGCGTCCGTGACAGGCTCGGCCGGCGCCGAGGGCGCAGGCCGTGCGGGCTCGCCGAGCGCGGCCAGTGCGGCGCGGCGTCCGAAGACGAGGCATTCGAGCAGCGAGTTCGAAGCGAGCCGGTTCGCGCCGTGGACGCCGGTGCAGGCAGCCTCGCCCGCGGCGTACAGCCCCGGCAGCGTGCTGCGCCCGTCGAGGTCCGTCGCGATGCCGCCGACCGTGTAGTGCGCGGCCGGCGAGACGGGGATCGGCTCCTGCGCCGGGTCGTACCCCGCGCGCTCGAGCGTCGCGATCAGGCCCGGGAAGCGGCCGCGCTCGACGGGACGGAGGTCGAGACCCGCCTGCCCGCGCGTCGCGATCGCGCGGGCGACGACGTCGCGCGGCGCGAGCTCGTCGGTGAAGCGGCCGCCGTCGCCGTCGACGAGCAGCGCGCCCTCGCCGCGCAGCGCCTCGGAGAGCAGGAAGCCGTCGTCGACGAGCGCGGTCGGGTGGAACTGGACGAACTCGAGGTCGGCGAGCGCGGCTCCGGCGCGATAGGCGAGTGCGAGCCCTTCGCCGAGCGCGCCGGGCGGGTTCGTCGTGCGCTCCCAGAGCGCGGCGTAGCCGCCGGTCGCGAGCAGGGTCGCGCGCGCGGCGATCGTGCGGCGGTCGGTGACGACGCCGGCGCAGCGGCCGTCGGCCTCCCAGAGCGACACGACGCGCTCGCCCTCGGCGATCGTGACGCGCGGGTGCTCGCGGACGCGCGCGGCGAGCGCCGCGGCGATCGCCTTGCCGGTCTCCGCGCCGCCCGCGTGCACGACGCGGCGGACCGTGTGACCGCCCTCGCGGCCGAGGCCCTCGTCGAACTCGACGCCGGCCTCGACGAGGTCGGCGATGCGGGCGGGCGCCTCCTCGGTCAGCACGCGAACGGCGCTCTCGCGGCAGAGACCCCGGCCGGCGAGGAGCGTGTCCTCCGCGTGCAGCGCCGGGCTGTCGTCACCGGCGAGCGCCGCGGCGACGCCGCCCTGCGCGTGCCAGCTGTTCGTCGCCGCGACCGGGCCCTTGGCGACCATGAGCACGTCCGCGTCGTCCGCCGCGGAAAGCGCCGCGTACAGTCCGGCTACTCCCCCACCGACGACGATCAGATCAGCCGCATCTTGTTCGCTCACGAGGTTTTCTCCTCAAAGACGATAACCTGTGCCTGAGTCTACATGGTTTCCGACCCCAGAGCGAAAACAATTGCGCCCGCCGCCCACGCCGTGCTCGCGGTCGTCCTCCAGGTACGCGACGGCAACCTCCAGGTGCTGCTGTGGGAGCGCGCGCTCGACCCGTTCGCGGGCAGCTGGTCGCTTCCCGGCGGGACGCTCGCCGAGGACGAGACGCTCGAGCAGTCGATCCGCCGCCACCTCGCGACGAAGGTCGACGTCCGCGAGCTCTCCCACATCGAGCAGCTGGAGACGCGCAGCGACCCCGACCGCAATCCGCTGCGCCGCGAGCTCGCGACGGCGTACCTCGGCCTCGTGCCGAGCGACGTCGACCCCGAGCTGCCGCCGGACACGCGCTGGCACCCCGTCGACGAGCTACCCCCGCTCGCCTTCGACCACGGGCCGATCGTGCTCGCGGGGCGCGAGCGGCTGCGCGCGAAGCTCTCCTACACGAACGTCGGCTACGCGCTCGCGCCGGAGACGTTCACGATCTCCGAGCTGCGCGACCTCTACCGCGCGGCGCTCGGCCACGACGTCTCGGCGACGAACCTCCAGCGCGTGCTGCTGCGCCGCCACCTGCTCGTCCCGACCGGAAGCCGCCGCGAGCCCGGCCCCGCCGGCGGCCGCCCCGCGGCGCTGTTCGGCTTCCGCGCGCGCTCGCTCGAGATCACGGATCAGTTCGCGGTCCTGCGGCCGCCGGGCGGCTAGCTTCGCTTGACGCGCTCGACGAGCTTCCACGCGCCCGGAAGCGCGAGCGCCGCGAGGTAGAGCTTCACGACGTCTGTGGCCACGAACGGATAGAGCCCGTACTCGAGCGCCTTCGGCCAGTTCACCTCGAGGTTGTGGTGCAGCCAGGGCAGGCCGAAGGCGTAGATGACGACGTTCCCGCCGAGCATCACCGACACCGCGGTCGAGAACTTGCGGTCCCACCCGCGCTCGGCCAGGTGGCCCATCAGGGCGGCAGCGACGACGAAGCCGACGATGTAGCCGCCGGTGGCGCCGCTGAAGACCTCCCAGCCGCTCTTGTGCTCGGCGTACACCGGGGCGCCCGCGATCCCGACGAGCATGTAGAGGAGGAGGCTCGCGGTTCCGCGCACCGCGCCGTAGGCGGTGCCCACGAGCAGGACGGCGAAGGTCTGCAGCGTGATCGGCACCGGCGTGAAGCCGAGATGGAACGAGGCCTGCGCGCAGAGGGCGACGAAGCCGGCGCCGGCGCAGACGAGCAGCGCGTCGACGAGCAGGTTCGTCCGCGGCAAGACGGCCAGGCGCAGGGTTGCGGCTTGCGTTTCCATCGTTTCAGTCCCTCCGGGGCGAGTGAGTTTCGAGCCCGACCTTCGGCCGGAAAATCCGGCGGCGCTAGAGCGCCGTACTAAACGACGCTATCGTGTTGCAGAAGCACGTCGGGCGATCAATGAGGGACATTATCTCCATTCTCGAGCGTTGGACGTCCGATGGGACGGCCATCGCCGTCGGCTCCGTGATCGAGCGGATCGGCTCTGCTCCACGGGATCCCGGGGCGACGCTCGCGGTCTCCGCTGCGGGCGAGGTGGCCGGCTCGGTGACCGGCGGCTGCGTCGAGCCCGCCGTGATCCGCGAGGCGACCGAGGTGCTGAACGGCACCGGCGGCCGCATCTGCCGCTACGGCCTCTCGGACGACGAGGGCTTCGACGTGGGCCTCACCTGCGGCGGCTCGATCGCGGTCGCGGTGTACGCCCTCGATCCGGCGCTCGTGCCGCAGATCGCCGACGCAGTCGCGAACGACACGTCGATCGCGATGACGGTCCGGCTCGGCGAGGAGAGCTTCGGCCAGCAGACGCTCGTCCGCGGCGATCTCCCGCCCCAAACCGAGCTCGACCACGCAGCGCTGTCGCTGCTCGAGCTCGGCGAGAGCGGCATCGTCGAGATGCCCGACGGCGAGCTCGTGTTCGTCGAGTCCTACGCGCCGCGGCCCGACATGTACATCTTCGGCGCGAGCGACCACGTCACCGCGCTCGTCACGATGGGCAAGTTCCTCGGCTATCGGGTCACGGTCTGCGACGCGCGGGCGACCTTCGTCACCGAGGAGCGCTTCCCCGACGCCGACGAGCTCGTCGTCGAGTGGCCCGACCGCTTCCTCGAGACGGCGCCCGTCGACGCGCGCACCGCGATCTGCATGCTCACGCACGACATGAAGTTCGACGTGCCCGCGCTGCAGAAGGCGCTGGCGTCGAACGCGGGCTACATCGGCGCGATCGGCAGCGAGAAGACGCGCACCGAGCGCGAGCAGAAGCTCCGCGACGCGGGTGTCGGCGAGGCCGACCTCGCCCGCCTCCACGCCCCGATCGGCGTCCAGATCGGCGCGCGCACGCCGGAGGAGGTCGCGGTCACGATCGCCACGCAGGTCATCGAGTCGAACGTCGTCGCCCGCGCGAAGCGCGTCGCGTCGATCGCGCGCCCGACGGTTCTTTCTTAAACGGGCGGGAGGATCTCGAGCGGCGCGTTGAACGCGCCGAACGTGTGCGTCATGAAGTGCGCGGCGGCGATCATCTGCAGCCGCAGCGGCAGGGCCGTCTGCCGGTCGATCTCCGCCTCGAACCACGCCGGGACGGTCGGGTCGTAGAACGAGACCATGTCGACCGCGCGCCCGTCGCGCGTCGCGGCGCCGAGCATCGACGCGTCGCGAACGCGGCGCCAGTCCGTCGCCGGGACCTGCGGCGGCTCCTGCTTCGAGGTCTGCCAGCGGCCGGCCGAGCGCGGGCGCTCCCAGCGGCGGCCCGCGATCACGATCGCCTCGCCGCCGTCCGTGATCCGGTAGCTCAGCCGGTCGGGAGCGATGTAGGTGAACTGCGTGACGAGCGCCCTGTACGGCGGGCCGGCCGAGAGGCGCTCGTTGACGATCAACGAGTGGAGCCGGCGCAGCGCCGTGCCCGTCGCGCGGACGAGCGCGGCCGCGCGCTCGGGCTGCGGCTGCGCGGGCAGTCGCACCGCCACGGTCGAGGCACGTCCCGACGGCCGGGTCAGGCGGACGCGAATCGGCGGGCGGCCGCCGGCGACCGCAACGCTTCCGCAGTACCGGCCCGCGCCGCAGGGCCGCGCGCCCGTCCAGGACCCCCGCGACCCCGAGATCTCGACCCGGAGGCCGCGGCGTCGCGTTCCGTCCTGCGCGAGGACCGTCGTCGTGACCTCGACGCTCGGCCCGTGACGGCGCGCGGCGATGCCGACGGCGAGCTCGTGCGCCTGGCGCCCGAACACCGTCGTCGGGACGCTCGGCGGGGCCGGCGCCTCACCGCCGCCGCCTCCGCCCCCGCACCCGGAGGCCGCGAGCATCACGGCGGCCGCGGCGCCGCTCAGCAGCAACGGACGGGCGCTTTTCATCTACCTTGCCATTCTTCCCGTTCCAAACCAGTACGAAGGACTCTCTCCAGTTGACTCGATTCGGAGTCGCAGCGCTCGGTCTCGTTGCGGTCTCAGTGCTCTCGTGGACGTTTCCCGCCTCGGCGCACCGGACGGGAAAGCCGGTGACGACCGTGAAGGTCGAGGCGAGCGAGTTCACGTTCGTCGTCTCGCCGAAGACGGTGAAGCGCGGCACCGTCACGTTCGTCGTCGCGAACCGCGGCGACCGTCCTCACGACTTCAAGATCGCGGGGAAGCGCACGGCGCTGATCGCACCGGGACTGACGGCGAAGCTGACGGTGACGTTCCTGAAGCCCGGCAGCTACACGTACTTCTGCACGGTGGCCGGGCACGCGGTCGCGGGCATGAAGGGCGCGCTCCGGGTGACGTAGCGCCCGCTCAGGCGGCGGCAACGCCGACGGCGTCCCCGACGGAGATCGTTCCGTCGTTGAGGATGTCGGCGTTGAGCCCGGCGCGGTGGACGAGCTCGTCGATGATCCCGGGCCGCGTGAGCTTCTGGAGGTGGAGGCAGGGCTCGCAGAGCTCGACGCCGACGCACTCCACGTCGCCGACCGTGAAGCGCTTGCCCACGAGGTCGTTCAGGCGCACGCCGCGGACGACGACCTGGCGCCGCGACTGCGCGCCCGTCAGGCCCGCGTCCTCGAGCACCTCCGCCTCGATCAGCGTCAGCGCGCCGCCCGGCCGGGCGCCGTCCGGGAAGAACTTCCGGTCGCCCTCGAGGCCCTTCCCCGCCACGGCGCGCACGGAATCGACCTGCCCGAGGGCCTTCGAGGGGCCGATCGCGATCGACTCGACACGCATCTCGCCACCTTAGCGAGTCGGGCCGGACGGTCCTTCGGAAACCGCTCACGCCGCCCCGGCGACCGTCGGCGTGGCCTTTTTGGACAGTGGTAGGGTCAGCCAATCCGGCCAGGGAACCGGAGCGACCGAGCAAGGGGGAGAGCGATGAGACGGCTTGCGGCAGGCGTTCGTGTGGCTTTCGTACTGGGGCTCGCAGCGGGGGTTCTCTCGCTGGTGAGCGCGCTTCCCGCGGGCGCGAACCCGGCGGGGACCGGGCTCGTGATCAGCCAGATCTACGGCGCCGGGAACAACGGCGGCGCCTCATACCAGAACGACTACATCGAGATCTTCAACCCGACCGCGGCTTCGATCCCGCTCACCGGCTACTCGGTGCAGTACGCGAGCGCGACCGGGAGCGGCAACTTCGCCGCGAACCCCGTCACGTCCCTGACCGGGAGCATCGGCGCCGGCAAGTACTACCTCGTGGCCGAGTCCGGCGGCACGACCAACGGGGCTCCGATCCCGGCGGCGGACGCCACCGGCACGATCGCCATGGCGGCCGGCGCCGGCAAGGTGATCATCGCCAACACGACCACCGGGCTCGCCTGCAACGGCTCGCCGAACGCGTGCAGCGCCGCCCAGCTCGCGCAGATCGTCGACCTCGTCGGCTACGGGCAGGGCGCCGGCGGCGCCACCTTCTTCGAGGGCGCGAGCGCCGCGCCGACGCTCACCGCCACGACGGCCGCCTTCCGCGGCAACGGCGGCTGCACCGACACGGACAACAACGGCGCCGACTTCACGGCGGCCGCGCCTGCGCCGAGGAACAGCGGCACCGACCCGCACCCGTGCGTCGCCGCGGCGCCGACGCTCTCGATCAACGACGTCACGATGAACGAGGGCAACTCGGGCACGACGGCGTTCACCTTCACGGTCAGCCTCTCGTCGGCGGCAGGCCCGTCCGGCGTCACCTTCGACATCGCGACGGCGAACGACAGCGCCACCGAGCCGAGCGACTACACCGCGAAGTCGCTGACCGGGCAGACGATCTCCTCCGGCAACGCCACCTACAGCTTCACCGTGCTCGTGAACGGCGACACGACGACGGAGCCCGACGAGCGCTTCTTCGTCAACGTCACGAACGTCACCGGCGCGACGCTGGGCGACGGCCAGGGCTCGGGCAACATCGTGAGCGAGGACGTCTGCGGCCTGCCGTTCACGCCGATCCCGAGCATCCAGGGGAGCGCCGCGACCGCGGCGATCACCGGCAACGTGACCACGCAGGGCGTCGTCGTCGGCGACTTCGAGGGCCCGACGAGCTCCGGCCTGCAGGGCTTCTACATCCAGGATCCCGCGGGCGACGGGAACGCCGCCACGTCGGACGGCATCTTCGTGTTCACCGGGAACGCCAACAACGGCGTCAGCGCGGGGCAGCTCGTCCGCGTGACCGGCGTCGCCCGCGAGCGCTTCCCGAACGCGATCACCGGCGCCGGCCAGACCACGATCAGCGGCGCCAACAACGACTCGACCGGTGTGCCCGGCACGAGCATCGTCCCGTGCGGCACCGGCACGATCACGCCGACCGACGTGACCATGCCGTTCGCGGCGGTCGACTCGCCGGAACGCTACGAGGGGATGCTCGTGCGGCTGCCGCAGTCGCTCGTGATCTCCGAGTACTTCAACTACGACCAGTTCGGCGAGATCGTGCTCGGCCTGCCGCTCCCGGGCGAGTCGCGGCCGTTCACGCCGACCTCGGTCGTCGAGCCGGGCGCTCCCGCCCAGGCACGCGCGCAGCAGAACCTGCTCCGGCGGATCACGCTCGACGACGGGCTCGGCGTCTCGAACCCCGAGTTCCTCAGGCATCCGAACGGCGCCGCCTTCGGGCCCGGCAACCGCTTCCGCGGCGGCGACCTCGTGCAGAACACGGTGGGCGTGCTCGGGTTCGACTTCAGCCTCTACCGGATCCAGCCCACCGCGCCGGCGCAGTTCACCTCGGTGAACCCGCGGCCGGCCGCGCCCCCGCCGGTCGGCGGCACGCTGCGGGTGGCGTCGCAGAACACGCTCAACTTCTTCCTCACGCTCGACCAGCCGACCGGCAACCCGCTCGACAACAAGTGCGGCCCGGCCCAGAACGTCGAGTGCCGCGGGGCGGACGCAGACCAGCCGCTGGAGTTCACGCGCCAGCGCGACAAGCTCCTCCAGACGCTGGCCGGCATCAACGCCGACGTGCTCGGGCTCAACGAGATCGAGAACACGCCCGGCGTCGACCCGCTCGGCGATCCGACCAGGGGCATCGTCCCCGGCCTCAACGCGCTGATGGGGGCGGGGACGTACGCGGCGATCGACACGGGCGTGATCGGCACCGACGCGATCCGCGTCGGCCTGATCTACAAGCCGTCGAAGGTCGTGCCGGTCGGCCCCTTCAAGGTGCTGACCTCGGCGGTCGACCCGCGCTTCATCGACACGAGGAGCCGGCCCGTCCTGGCCCAGACGTTCCGCGAGCTGGCGACCGGCCAGAAGTTCACGGTCGCGGTCAACCACCTCAAGTCCAAGGGATCGGGCTGCGCCGACATCGGCGATCCCGACACGGGCGACGGGCAGGGCAACTGCAACCTGACGCGCACGATGGCGGCGCAGGCGCTCGTCGACTGGCTCGCCAAGGATCCGACCGGCAGCCTCGATCCGGACTTCCTGATCATCGGCGACCTCAACTCCTACGCGATGGAGGATCCGATCGACGCGATCAAGGCCGGACCCGACGACGTGGCGGGAACGAGCGACGACTACACGAACCTCGTCGCCCAGTATCTCGGGCCGTACGCGTACTCGTACGTGTTCGACGGCCAGGCGGGCTACCTCGACCACGCGCTGGGAAGCCCGACCCTCACGCCGCAGGTGACGGGTGTCGCGGAGTGGCACGTGAACGCCGACGAGCCCGACGTCGTCGACTACGACACGACGTTCAAGGGCCCGGCGCAGGAGGCGCAGTACGAGCCGAACCAGTTCCGCTCGTCCGACCACGACTCGATCATCGTCGGCCTCGCCCTGAGGGCGCAGTGCAACGGCGTCGACGCCACGATCTCCGGGTCGGGCACGATCGTCGGCACCGGGCACCGCGACGTGATCGTCGGCAGCGACGGCGACGACACGATCTCCGGCGGCGGCGGCGACGACCTGATCTGCGGCGGCGGCGGGAACGACCACGTCGACGGCGACGGCGGCGACGACGAGATCTACGGCGAGACCGCCTCGTCGCTCGGCAACCCGGCACAGCCCGGCGGCAACGACACGCTCCTCGGCTCGAGCGGCAACGACTCGATCTTCGGCGAGGGCGGCAACGACACGATCGAGGGCAACTCCGACGACGACTTCCTCACCGGCAACGCCGGCAACGACACCGTCTCGGGCTCGAGCGGCGACGACACGGTGTTCGGCGGGATGGGCAACGACACCGTCAACGGCGACAGCGGCGACGACGCGCTGTTCGGGACGTTCGGCAACGACATCCTGAACGGCGGCAGCGGCAACGACCTGCTCGACGGCGACCTCCCGCCCGACAACGACGTCGGCGCCGGCCCGGGCGTCGACCCGACGCCGGGCAACACGGACACCTGCAACGGCAACAGCGGTCGCGACCAGTCGTTCGGCTGCGAGAGCAGCAGCTCGATCGAGGTCGTGATCCCGCACTTCTAGGCAGTTCGGTGGAGCCGGCGTCCGTGCCCCGGGCGCCGGCTCCGCCCTCCCACGGCCTCTGAGAAGTCTCAGAGACGTCTCTGAGACTTCTCTGAGACGACTTCGAGAGATCTCCGAGAACGCGGGGGCCGCCGGGCGGAGGCGTCAGGCCCAAAAGGCCTGCTCAGGACGTTTTCGTCTCAGAGACGTCTCAGAGAGAGGGTCCGCCGGAGCGTGGGCGTCAGCTCGGCCAGCGAGCCGAGCACCACGTCGGCGTCGGCGACCGCGTCGCCGGGCGGGAAGAGCGGGTTCGGGACCGCGATGCACGTCATGCCCGCCGCCTTGGCGGAGCGGATGCCGTTGTGCGAGTCCTCGATCGCGACGCAGGCGGCGGGGTCGGCGCCGAGGCGGCGTGCGGCCTCGAGGTAGACGTCCGGCGCCGGCTTGCCCCGCGGCACCTCCTCCGACGAGACCGTCGCGCGGAAGAGCTCCGCGATCCCGCCCGCCTCGAGCGCGAGGTCGATCAGCTCGCGGTTCGAGGACGACGCGAGCCCGAGCGTGGAGAGCTCGGCCGTCGCGCGCACGGCGTCGAGTGCCCCCTCGATCCACGGCGGCCCGGACGCGTAGCGCTCGACCATGCGCTCGACGACGATCTTGTTGATCTCCTCCGGGCTCTCGCGCAGGCCGATCGTCTCGTGCATGTACCGCGACCACTCGGGCGAGCTCATGCCCATCATGTCCCGCTGCGCGCCCGGATGCCACCGGCCGCCGCGCTCGTGCGCCAGTCCCTCCCGCACGTCGTCCCACACCTGCTCCGAATCGATGAGCAGCCCGTCCATGTCGAAGATCACGTGGGAGACCATGGTTCCCCCGTGTATCCCCTTGTTCTTCACAGGCCCGTGTACCGGCGGTCGACGTACACCAGCGAGGTCGCCGCGGATGCGCGCTCGAGCTCCAGCACCTCGCCGACGAACAGCGTGTGGTCGCCGGCGGCCACTTCCTCGACCGTGCGCGCCCGGATCCAGCCGACGGCGCCCGCGAGCAGCCGCGGGTCGTCGTCCCGCACCGGGATGCCGTCCCAGAGCACGAGCGGCGGGACGCTGCGCGCGAAGTGCTGCGCGAGGTGCTCCTGATCGCCCGCGAGGATCGACGCCGTCCACTCGCCCGCCTCGCGGAGCACCTCGTAGAGCGACGCGACGTGTGCGAGCGAGATCGCGACGAGCGGCGGCTCCAGCGACAGCGACACGAGCGAGGACACGGTGAGCCCGGCGCGCCGCCCGTCGGCCTCGGCGACGACCACCGAGACGCCCGCAGGCCAGCGGCGGAACAGCTCGCGCTGCTCGGCCCCGAGGTTCCGCGCCTCGACGTCCTCCACGGAACGAGGCTATCCGCCGCGGCCGGACGAGCAGCGGGCCACCATCATGGTGGCCCGCTGCGCGCCTAACCGGCAGGGAGTCAGACTGCCGATGGAGCCGGCGCGAACTAGTTCGGCTTGCAGAGGACGTCGTGCAGCGCGTCGATCGCCTGATTCGAGACCGCGTCGGCGTCCTTGTCGTACACGCCTCGCGAGACGCCTTCCCACATCACGTCGGGCGTGACGCCGGGCCCCTGGATCGTGGCGCGGTACTTGACGCCGTTCCCGGCCGGGCGCGCGCCGTGCGGGTTGACGCTGTAGCAGAACGCGCCCGTGCCCTTGTGGGTCAGGAAGCTGTTCTCGCGCTTCCAGCCCTTCCCGTAGGCGGAGTCGAGCGTGTCGACGTACAGGTTGCGGCCGAAGCTGTCGAGCGGCTGGCCGCTCGGAGTCGACGCGAAGCCGTAGACCGGCACGCCACGGTAGGTGTAGGTGCCGTAGAGGTGATCCCACTTGTGCCAGGCCCAGTCCATGTCGATCGTCAGCACCGGCAGGTCGGTCGTCCAGTGCGAGAGCCGGAGCTCCCAGACCGACTGCGTGGCGTTCGCGGACAGGCCGTAGTTCGGCAGCTGCCGCTGCCAGCTCTGCACGGCCCAGTGGGTGCCGTCGGCCGCCGTGCACGCGGTGACGAACCACGCGAGCCCAGGCCCGGCGTACCTCGGGCAGGCCCCGCCGAACGACTTCGTCGCGTAGTTGCGCGCGAACTCCGACTTGGCCGAGAGCTGCTTGACGGTGGGCGTGTTGAGGTAGGGCTGCCCGCTCGCCTTGAGCTTCTTGTACTTGGCCTGCAGCGCCTTCACGGCCGGGTCGTTGCCGTAGTACTTGCCCCAGCCGCCGGCGTAGTCGAGCTTGAGCTCGGTCTGCGGAGCATCGGCCGTGGGCGCGACGGCGTCGACCGCGCCCCAGGCGAGCACGTGCATGACCTTGCCGCCCTTCTTGTAGGTGAGGAGCGCCTCGCCCTTGGCATTGACCAGGAGCTGGACGTTCGTCGCGTTGCGGTCGATCAGCTGCGATGCGCTCGCGAAGGGCGCCGCGATCGCGGCAACCACGACGGCGAGGACGAGAAACCCGATGCGTGCCACAGAACCCCCTTGATGCTTCGACTCGAAGTGCCTGACTTCAGGCTCGAATCGGCGCGGGCACGCGGTCTCACGATCCCTCGTACGAAGCATTCTCGTCGCCGAGCTCCTCGGCCACGAGCGCGAGCGCGAACAGGCGCCACGCGAGGTCGACGTCCGCCGCGAGGAACAGCGCCGCCTCGCGCGTGCCCGGCAGCTCGCGGGCCGCGAGCGCGAGCTCGTCGATCGCGAGGCCGAGCCGGGCACGACGCGGCTCGCTGAAGAGATCCGTCGCGAGAGCCTTCACCGCGGGCTCGTCGACGCCGAGCTCGCGGTGGGGGTCGCCACCCGCAGCGAGCACGAGCAGCGCGCGACGCCTGGCAGCGGCCAGCTCCGGCTCGGGCAGCTCGACCCGCTGTCCGGCGACATAGGCCAGCACCGGGAGCGGATCGCCGAGCTCACCGGCCTCGAGCCGCGCGAGGAGCGCCGCGAGGTCTGCCGGGTCCACGTGCTCCTCAGGCGCGGCGCGCCGAGAGCGCGCCGTTCGCGGCGTGGGTCACGAGCACCGCGAGCAGGCCGAAGCACAGGCCGCCCGCAACGTCGGAGGGCACGTGCCAGGACGAGGCGACCAGGCAGACCGAGATCACCGCCACCCACCCGAGCGCGACGCCGCGGAGCCGCGGCCAGACGCACGCGACCAGGCCGGCCACGAGCACCGCCCGCATCGCGTGACCGCTCGGAAACGAATGGTCGAAGGCCGCGACGTGATAGGCCACCCCGTCCGCGGTGCGCTCGAGCGCGGGCTTCTCGATCGCCACCTTCGCCAGCACCTCCAGGGCATTAGCGACGAACCAGCTCGAGCCCCAGACGACCGCGGCGACCCTCGACCCGCGCCGCCACAGGACGAGCGAGCCGAGGCCGAAGAGCGCGATCGAGATCAGCACGGAGGCCGGGTACATCGCCAGCTCGAGCAGCTGCTTCCACCAGCTCGAATCCAGATCGATCGGCATGAAGATGCCGGTGGCGGGAGGGATCGTCCGATCCGCGTCCACCGGGTCGAAGTTCGGCATCCAGTGCGCGACGGCGTGCTGGTCGAGCGAGTCCAGCCTCCCGGCCGCGACCAGCACCGAGAGCAGCACGAAGAGGCACGCGAGCCCCGCGATGCCGGCCTGCAGACGGGTGACGCGCGCGCGGACCGGCGCCGGCGTTGCCTCCTCCATCCGCGGGAGCCTAGACGGCGACGGTACGCGAGCGATCCGGGCGGACCTCGCCTACTCTGGAGACGTGGGTCTGCACGCGCGCACGATCGGACGCCTCCCCCGTCCCTGGCGCACGCTCGCCGATTGGCTGGTCACGATCGCCGTCGCGATCGCGGTCGTGCTGCTGGTCGAGACCGAGGTCGCGAAGCCGTTCCGCGTCCCGTCGTCGTCGATGGAGCCGACGCTGCACTGCGCGCGGCCGGGCCAGGGCTGCACAGCCTCCTATTCCGATCGCGTGATCGCGTGCCGCATCTGCTACCGCTTCGGCTCCCCGAAGCGGGGCCAGATCGTGGTGTTCAAGACGCCGCCCGCGGCCGCGGATGCGTGCTCGGCCGGCGGCACGTACGTCAAGCGGCTGATCGGCATGCCGGGGGACACGGTCCGCGAGGACGACGAGGGATACATCTGGGTGAACGGCACGCGCCTGGACGAGTCGTACGTCACCGACCTCGCCCGCGCGCAGGACAACGAGTTCCTCGACCGCACGTGGCTCGTGCCGAAGGGCGAGTACTTCTTCATGGGCGACAACCGCGGCGACTCGTGCGACTCCCGCCGCTGGGGCTCGGTCCCGCGCGGCAATCTGATCGGCCCGCTGATCGTCCGCTACTGGCCGCTGAACCGCATCGGGCTGGGCTGACAACGACGCAGACGCGACCTACACTCGCATCGTGTCCTTCGCCGATCCGGTCGCTCTGGCCGCGCTGCTCGTCGTTCCGGCGGCGCTGGCCTTCGCGATCTGGATCCGCCGCACGCCGTCGGCCGGCGCCGTCGCGTTCACGAACCTCGACGTGCTCGGGTCGGTGGTCGAGCGGCGCCGGAGCTGGAGGCCGTGGCTGCCGGTCGTGCTGCTCCTGCTCGCGCTGACGCTGGCGTCGACCGCAATCGCGCGACCGCACGTGAACCTGCTCTCCCACGTCGACAACGCGTCGGTCGTCCTGCTCGTCGACGTGTCGAGCTCGATGCGCGCGGACGACGTCGAGCCCACGCGCCTGGACGCGGCCACCGCCGCGATGCGGTCCTTCCTCGACCTGCTTCCCGAGCGCTACCGGGTCGGCCTCGTGCAGTTCAGCGCGACGGCGGAGGTGCTCGAGCGGCCGACCCACGACCGCGAGCTCGTCCGCCAGACGCTCGCGTACCTCCAGCCCGACACGGGCACCGCGATCGGCGACGGACTCGCGACCGCGACCGCGGTGCTCGACCGCGCGCTCCACGAGACCGGCGCGAACCTCCGGCCCGGCGCGCCCCCGGCCGGCGCGATCGTGCTGCTCTCGGACGGGACGCAGACGAACGGCAGGCGCTCGGCCATGCAGGGCGCGGCGATCGCGAGGCGCTCGGGATACCCGGTCTACACGGTTGCGCTCGGCACGGCCGGCGGCTACGTCCAGGGCCCGGGGAACGTGCTACTTCCCGTCACGCCCGACCCCGAGCTGATGGAGGCGATCGCGGCGGCGACCGGCGGGACGACGTTCACGGCCGAGAATGCACCGGCGACGCGCGACGTCTTCACCCGGCTCACCTCGCTCGTCGGGCGTGAGACGAAGAGCCGCGAGATCACCTCGTGGCTCGCCCTGGCCGCGGCAGGTCTGCTGCTCGGGGCGGTCGGGCTCGGCCGCGCGGTCGCGGGCGCTCTCTCCGGCTGAGCGTCTATGCCCGCGGGTGGACGTGGAACGCGAGCCAGTCGGTTCCGGGCTCGGTCTCGACCAGGCGGTGCGGCAGGCCCGCGGGCAGGAAGAGCCACTCGCGGGCGGCGAGCTCCACGGTCTCGCCGTCGAGCTCGAGCCTCGCGCGGCCCGAGAGCACGACGACCCACTCGTCCTGGGCCTGGAGGAAGTCGGCGGGCCCCTCGAGCCGGCCGCTGAGGATCTGCTCGACGACCGCGTTCCCGAACGCGGCGAGCTCCATCGTCGTCTCGCCGGCGGCCGGCGCCTCGGCCGCGTCCCGCAGGCGTCCGCGAACGTAGCGGGCCGTCATGCGAAGAACGTAGTCGAGGTCCGCCGCCCACCCGAACGTCCAGGCCGAGCCCACCCGCCGGGAGGCTTGACTTGCACGAAGGTGGGGTCAAGCTGCAAGCGGGGCGTCTCATTCCCTGCGGCCCGCCGCCTCCGCGCGGCGACACACGAAAGGACACACCTTGACCGACCTCGGTCGCCCAGATCCTCTGGAGCCGGAGCCCGTCGTGACTCCGGGAGCTCGTGTGCCTGTGCCGCCTTCGAAAGATCCGCTGCCGACACGCACCTGCGGCTGCGGTGTCCACGCACCGACGATGCGCGAGCGGGCGCTCGGGCGGGCCGGAGGGGCTCGAGCCTCTCTCCCGTACCGCACCGTGCCCGGCACGGATGAACCTCGAGGGTCGTGTCGCTCCCACCCCTCACGGGTTCCGGGCCGGGCGGGGGTCTCGGTACGGGCTCGAGCTCCTCGCAGCTCGACCCGAGCTCAGGCAGGCGCTCCGCGCGCGTCCCTCGTGGACGTGGTCGGGCCCGTGGCTCCCTCCATCGGGCCCGACCACACCGGCTAGTCAGCGGACGAGCCGGAGGCGGGCGCGCGGGAGCGGGCCCGGCAGGATCGCCTCGGCGTCGCCGCCGAGCCAGTCCTCGAGCAGCGACGCGTAGAGCGTGCGGAAGTCGGCCGTGGCGCGGAGGTTGCCGTCGTGGTCGAGCCGGTCGAGGCCGGGGAACTCGCCGATCAGCTTCCCGGCCGAGCGCGTGCCGATCACAAAGCCCGCGCCCGCAGCGCCGTGGTCGGTGCCGCTCGAGGCGTTCTCCTCGGCGCGGCGGCCGAACTCCGACCAGACGAGGACGAGCACGCGGTCGTCGAGCTTGCGCGCCTCGAGGTCGCGCTGGAACGCGAGCAGCGAGTCGGCGGTCAGCTTCAGCCCGTCCGCGAGCGCGCCCGGCTGGTTGTCGTGCGTGTCGTACGAACCAGGAGCCGAGAGCGCGACGCAGCGCAGCGGCAGGCCGGCCGCGAGCATCGCCGCGAGCCCGGCGAGCCGGCGCGGGAACGAGTCGTCGCCGCCCGGGTACGCGACCGGGGTGCCGAACGTGTTCTTGCCGTCGCCGTCGTGGGCGCGGAACGGCTCCAGCTGGCGGTAGAGCTGCGCGGTCTGCCGCGCGGCGCCTGTCGCCTGCACGAGCCCGAGGTCGCCGTGGGTCGCGATCCCGCCGAGCAGGCCGATCGTCTCCAGCATGTGCTGCTCGACCTCGCCCCAGACGCCGCGCGCCCAGAAGTCGAAGCGGTCGGGGCCGTCGATCGAGGCGACGGGCACCTGCTTCGTCGCGAGCGCGGGCTGCAGGCCCCAGCCGAGCGCGAGCCCCTGCAGCGGGTTGTCGGGCGAGCCGTGGCGGTCGAGGTAACGGCCGAGCCAGCCGGTTGCGAGCCGCTCGTCGAGCGTGCCGACCTCCCAGAAGTGGCGCGAGGTGAAGTGCGACTGGTTCGGGTGCTCGTAGCCGATCCCGGGCATGACGCCGACCTTGCCCTCGGCGTGCAGCGCGGCGAGCGGCGCGAGCGACGGGTGCCAGCGCAGGCGGTCGTCCTCGGCGAACGCGATCCCCTGGTCGGGCCCGAGCGCGAGCTTCGGTCGGAGCCGGCGATAGAGCGGGTCGCCGCCCGGGAAGAGCATCGAGAGCGAGTCGGCGCCGCCCTCGAGGAAGACGCTTACGAGCACGCGCCCCCTCCCCGCGCCCGCCGCCTGCGCGGCCGCGATCCCGTCGGCGAGCGCGCCGGGCAGGAGAGCCTGCGCTCCGTAGACCGACGCGACGAGCCCGAGCGAGCGCAGCAGGAACTCGCGCCGGTCGAGGCCGGTGCCGGCGGGCGCGGGCATGCCCGCCTCGATCGCCGGCAGGCCGCGGCCAGCGCTCAGACGCGTGTGCTCGCGGCAGCCGCTCAACGCCGGTGTCAGGTCTTGCATTCGGTCATCGCCCCCGAGGTTCGCCCGCGCGTGAACGAATGCAAGACCTGACACCCGTCGTGGCGCTCACGCCACCTGCAGGTCGGGCGAGACCGCGAGCAGCTGCCGCACTGCGTTGAGCACGAGCGGCGGGTACGCATCCCGCTTCCAGTCCTCGTCGGCGGCGAGCGCGCGGCGCGCGAATCCCTCCAGCGCCGCCCTCGTCTCGGGACGGATGCTCGGCGAGCCGAGCAGGAAGACCGCGTTCGCGACGATGCCCTGGGCCGAGCGCGGCGCGTCCGGCGGCTTGTGGCCGCGCTTCTGCTCGAGCGTGAACTTCGAGAGCGCCTCGTTCGCGATCGCCCAGCGGCCGCGGAACGTGGCGGTGTCGAGCCAGCGCGAATCGTCCCAGCCGCTCACGTTCGGCGGCTCGAACAGCCGCTGCCCCGCGCCGTCGAGCAGCCACACCCACGCGCTGCCCTCGACCCGCCGGCCGAGTGCCCGCAGCAACCCGGCCGTGTAGACGATCGGCGGCTTCACCATCGTCGGGCCGAGGTACAGCGCCGGGTGGCGGAGGATCGCGTCGAGCACCGGCCGCACCTCGAAGCCCTCGCGGTACACACGCTCGAGCTCGCGGCGGTGGTCGTCCTGCAGCGGCACGGGGACGAAGTAGCCCCAGAGCTTCTCGACGAAGAAGCGCGGGTGCGCCGGGTGCTCCAGGCAGAGGTTGCACGCGTCGCGGAAGCCGAACGCGCCGCGCTTCCCGAAGACGACCTTCGCGCCCGTGTCGTGCCGAGCCGGGTCGAAGTGGAAGTTCGACGGGCCCGAGCTGCGGCGCCACGTGTAACGGAAGCCGGTCAGCGCGCGCGCCTGCTCGCGGACGTCCGTCTCCCCGTAACCGTTGCCCTCCCCGAGCGTGAACAGCTCCATCAGCTCGCGCGCGTAGTTCTCGTTCGGCGCGTCCTTCGCGTTGTCGGCCCCCGAGAGCCAGAGCAGCATCGCCGGATCCGCCGTGACCGAGTGGAGCAGGAAGCGGAACGAGCCAAGCGAGAAGCGGCGGAAGAGCGCGTTCTGGCGCAGCATCAGCTCCTGCGAGTTGACACCCGTGTTCGAGGTCGCGAACCAGTCGTGCCAGACGAGCGTCATCCGCTCGACCAGCGGCCGGCTCGTCCGCACCATCCGGTCCAGCCACCAGAGGTGGTCGTGCCCGTACGCGTGCGCCGGCGCGAGCGGCCGCCCCTTGTCCCCCACCGGCGGCTTGCCGACGAGCTGCTCCGGCCCCGGGTGCGTGAGCGAGTGGACGGCGTCCTCCAGGCCGAGCGACGCGAGCGCGCGGGCCTCCCCCTTGCGCGGCCCGAACCCTGCGCGCCAGAGCAGCCGCTCGGCCTGGACGACGCCGAACTCGCCGCGGTAGATCGGCAAGCCCATGCCTCACTGGTCGGCGCCCGCGTGCCGCGGGCCGAGCCCCGGAAGGAGGGATCGGAGCACGGCGCTCGCGTGCGTTCGCGTCGAGGTTCGCCGTGATCGGCTCGGGCGTCGCGTTGGCGGGCGCAGCCCGCGCGCCGGGAGCGGCGCGCGCGGCTACGTGTCGGTCCCGCTCCTCTCCGCCACCTCGCCCTTGGGGGCCGCCTTCGCCGCCGCCGAGCCGCCGTTCCCCTGCTGGAGCATCTCGCGCAGCATCGGGATCGCCGCGGCGCCCATCCCGAGCACCTGGGTGAACATCTGACCCATGCCCTCAGCGCCGTTCAAGACGGTGAGGTTGCCGATGTTGCCGAACGCCTTCGAGGCCTCGCCCACGATCGCGGGCAGGTTCTCGGCGATCTGCTGGCCGATGACCGCCTCCTGGTTCTGGGCGAGCGCCTTCGCGCGCGCGTTGATCGCGTCGGCCTCGGCGAGGCCCTTCGCCTTGATCGCGAGGCCCTCCGCCTTGCCGATCGCCTCCGCGGCGTCGGCCTGCGCCTGCCCGGTCTGGCGCGTCGCGATCGCGCTCGCCTCGGCATTGAGCTTCACGCGCTTCGCGTCGGCCTCGGCGGCGAGCTCGACCTCGCGCGCCTGCGCCTCCGCCTGGGCGATCCGGGCGTCGCGCTGGCCCTCGGAGATCGTGCGCGTCTTGTAGGCCTCGGCGTCGGCCGGCTTGCGCACCTCGGTCTGGAGCGCCTGCTCCGTCTTTTCCGCCTCGAGCTGCGCGACCTTCGTCTCCTGGACGACGACCTCCTGGCGCGCGGACGCCTCGGCGAGCGGCCCCGCCTGGTCGGCGAGCGCCTTCGCCTTGTTCGCGGCGGCGATCGCCTCGGCCTGGCGGATCTCCGACTGGCTGCGCGCAGCCGCCTTCAACGCCTCCGCCTCCTGCTCGCGCTCGGTCGCCTCGCGGTCGGCCTCGGCCTGTGCGATCCGCGCCTCCTTGGCGACGCGCGCCGCCTCCGGTGCGCCGATGTTCGCGATGTAGCCGGTCTTGTCGTCGATCTCCTGGATCTGGAGCGAGTCGATCGTGAGCCCGAGCTTCTGCATCTCGAGCGACGACGACTCCCTCGTGCTCGTCGTCAGCTTGTCGCGGGCGCGGATCAGGTCCTCGACCGTCATCGAGCCGACGATCGAGCGCAGGTGGCCGGCGAACACGTTGTGGACGAAGAGGTCCATCTGGGCCTCCTGCTCGAGGAAGCGCCGCGCGGCGTTCGAGATGGACGGGAAGTCGTCGGCGATCTTGTAGATCACGACCGCCTTGATCCCCACCGGGATGCCCTGCGTCGTGACGCAATTGATCTCCAGCGAGGACTCGTGAACGTCGAGCGACAGCCGCCGCGCACGCTGCAGGACCGGGATCACGAACACGCCCCTGCCGACGACGATCCGGAAGCCGAGGCCCCTGCCGGCGCCGTCCGGAAGCTCGTGCGTCCTGAGGCCCGACACGATCAGCGCCTCGTTCGGTTCTGCCACCTTGTAGAACCACATGACCCTCCGCCCCCTTTCCCTGCTCCGGTACCGGCAAGGCCGGCACCTCCGCCCGATCGCTTCCCCTGCGTCTATCCCAGCCGCGTGACGACGACCGTCCGCGGCGGCTCGTACTCGAGCACGACGACCTGCGCGCCCACGGGGATCTCCTCGACTCCGTCCGCCGGGTAGGCGTAGAAAGCCTCGACCCCGCCGCGCACCGAGAGCATCACCTCGCCGACGGTTCCCGGCGCGATTCGGCCGGTGACCCTGCCGGTCTTCCCGGCTACCTCGTGATCGACCGACATCGCCTGGATCATACGAGCGGCCCGCCGAACCGCAAAGCAGGCTGAGCGGCGCTTTTGTCCGAGCGCCGGCCCCCGGTTCGGCTGCCGGGGGCCGCACGCTCGGTCGGCTTCTCGCTAGTCGTCCTCGTCGTCGTGGCCGTGCTCGACGACGCCGCAGGCGACCCGGGCGCCGGCATCGCCGGTCGAGAGGGTCGTCGCGTCGGGCGCCGGGGTGTAGCGCGCCGTCGGGATGTTCGCGTAGTTGTCAGGGCTGCCGTGGACGATCACCGCGCTGCCGTCGGCGTCGAAGAGATCGTTCACGTGGAACCGGTCGGTCTCGAACGACGCGGTCGCGGTTCCGTCGGACTTCACGAGCAGCACGGGCATGTCGCCCGCGTGGTTCGCGTGGTTTGCGCCGCCCGGGTTGAAGTGCCCGCCGGCCGAGGTGAACGCCGGCCCGACGCAGCTGCCGATCGTGTGCACGTGGAAGCCGTGGAAGCCCGGGGTGATCCCCTCGACCTCGCCTTCGACCTCCACCACGCCGTGCTTCTCCTTCAGCTTCACCTGTCCGATCTCCGCTCCGGCCGCGTTGACGAGCGTCGCGCGGGCCGACTTGATCTGCTTGTCCTTGCCCGAGCCGACCGCGTAGAGCGGCGCCGCCACCGCTCCGGCGACGAGCACGACGGCGAGGATCGTGAGATGCCGCCGTGTCAGCCGCCCGAAGCGGTCCCTTCCACTGCCAGTCATGTGTTCCCCTTTCCGTTGGCCGCAGGCTGGATCCACGCCGCGGGGGAGACGACCCTACGCGGCTGAGACGCCGCCGTCGAGCACGAGCACGCCTCGGGGCCGGGCCGTTAGAGCGACCCGGCCCCGATCGGCGTGGCTAGTTGCTCGGAGAAGCGCTCGGGCACGACGCCGCGCCGCTCGCGCGGGTGCCGTGCTGGATCTCCGTCGTGCCGGGCGCGAGGTTCTTCGCCAGGTCGAGGTAGCCGGCCGCGGCGATCCAGGCCTTCTGCGCCGCGAACGTGGCGTTCACGAAGTCGAAGCCGGCGAAGAGCTGCTGCGCCTTCGCGAGCCCGTCGATCGCCTTCTGCCGCCGGCGCTGCGCGGCGGTCGAGAGCTTGTCGACCGTCGTCAGCCCCTGAGCCGCGAACGCGTCGCCGCCCGCCTTCAGCGCCTCCTGCGTCCACTTCAGGTAATAGGCGAGGTGGCCGCGGGCGATGGTCTCCTGGTCGAGGATCGAGTAGCTCAGCTGATCGAACGCGTACGTCGTCGGCGCCGCGCTCGAGTCGAACGTCCACGAGAAGCCGTCCCAGTACTCGGTCTTCTTCGAGCCGTCCGACGCGGTCACCACCGCGGCCCCGATCGTGTCGTGCGGATGCGCGAGGCCGAGGAAGTGGCTGAGCTCGTGGATCGACGTGTACGTCAGCCCGCCGCCCAGGGCGTCCGGGTGGAGGAACGCCAGCGGGCCGTTCGGCTCGTCCGCCTGTGACGTCTTGAAGACGTCGTTGACCGAGGCGAGGAAGCCCCACGGCACGCCGTGGTTGTTCGTGGCGACGCCGCCGACGATCAGCGGCAGATCCCAGGCGTAGTGCTTCTCGACGACGGCCTCGAGGTCGGGGATCGTCGTGTAGCAGTCGCCGCCGCGCTCGAACTTCGCCTTGTTGGCGTCGAGGTAGTTCATCGCGGTCTGCGTGTGCATCGCCGAGAACGGAACGCCGGCGACGTCGTCGCCGTCCTGCTTCGCCTGCTGGAGCATCGCCTGATCGGGGCTCAGCAGGTCGAGGTTCTGGAACTTCGTGTCGCCCGTGAACGTGAAGTACGGGACGAGCGTCGAGAGCCCGGCGAGGACGGCCTCCTGGTTGAAGAGCTTTGTCAGGTCGGTCGCCCACGGCGCGGTCGAGTACGCGTCGCGCCAGATGTTCGACGAGAGGTAGTAGCGGCCGACGCTCGGCCGCGGCTCGTAGAGGTACGAGTGCAGGAACCGGTAGGACGTCGCCTCGTTGACGAAGCGCGCGAGGTTGTAGTTCAGCCAGTCCTGGTTCCAGGTCGCGGTCGGGTTCGGCGAGTACGGGTCGTTGAAGTCGCCCGTCCCGTTGATCCGCGGCGCGCCGTTCTCGTACTCCCACAGCGGCGGGTCGAACGCGTCGGAGCCGAGCGGGTCGCGACGGCGGTTGCCCCACGTCTGCGACTCGTACGGGTTCGGCGCGGCGCCGAGGTCGAGGAACACCTCGCGGTAGTTGCCGCCCCACACCCGGCCCCAGTCGATCCCGGCGAACGTGTGCGTGTCGGGGTCGGTGCGGTCGATCTTGAGGGTGTGGTACTCGTGCTGCGGCGCGAGGATCGCCTTCGCCTGCGGCGAGTCCCACGTGTTGAGGATGAAGATCGTGTAGCCGGGCTTCTTCCCCGGCCCGAGGTTCGTCCCGCCCTTCGGCCCGAGGTCGAAGCCGAGGTAGCTCATCGAGTTCTGCGCCAGCCACGTCTCGGCCTTCTCCGCGTCGAAGAAGCGCACGGAGTTGCCGGCGGCGACCTGGTTGCCGACGCCGCGGAAGCTGCCGCGCGTCGTGTTGTAGGCCTCGAGGTACGGGCGGTAGGTCGTGCCCGTGAAGTCGCCGGTCGTCGAGTTCGACATCAGCTGCTGGAAGAGCGCCGAGGTGAACGTGTCGGGCGCGTAGACGAGCTGAGGCTTCCAGCTGTACTCGATCGGCACGAGGTATGGCTTGCCGCTCTCGTAGTAGCAGCGGCCGTGGTTCAGGAGCGTGTTCGCGCCGAAGAAGACGCCGCACTGGTCGCTCGCGTCGGCGACGTCCTCGTCGTACGGGATCAGCACGCCCGGGCGCTGGCTCTGCGGGATCATCGAGAGCAGCTCGCTCTCGTCGAGCTGCCCCTTCTTGAAGCCGACGAGCACGACCCGCAGCGGTGGGCTCGCCGACGCGACGGGCGCCGCAGGGTCGTAGGTGTAGTTCACGCTCTGACCGGTCGCGGTGCTCGCGGGCTGCGCCGAGGCGAGCAGTGTTGCGCCGATGACTCCGAGTAATGCGACGACGGCCGCCGACGGGCCTAACCAACCGTTTCTCACGGTCTCCCTCCTTGGTCTCTGAGTCCCCGGTCTGGCCGCCGCCCACCGAACGGTCTGCCTGGGGAATGTCCGCAGCTTGGGGTTCATGTAACACAAGTTGCAAGCTCGGAGATACCCGCATCGCCTGTTACGAAACGAGGGAACCGTCCGGAACGCGACGGCGCCCGCCGGAAGCGGGCGCCGTGTCCTTGAGGGACGGTGCAGGCGGGCCGTCCGGCCCGCCGCGCCGCCGGGGCCTTACTTCTTCAGCGTGAGGCTGATCGTCTTGTTCGCCGGCTTGCCGTTCGTCGGCGAGAACTCGATGTTCAGGCTGAACTTGATCTTCCCGCTCGACGCGAGCGCCTTCATGCCGGCGGAGGTCGGCTTCAGCATCAGGTAGACCTGGCCGGCCTTCGTCGTGGACACCTTGCCGCTCTTGATCAGCGGGCTCGGCGTCCCGGAGGTGGCGAGCGTCTTGTGCACGAAGATCAACTTGCCCGGGCCGGGGACGGTGACGAGCTCGCGCCACATGCCCATCGCCTTGTTGTAGGTCGCGTGGGTGTTGACCTGGAACTTGTTGCTCGGCACCGCGGTGCCCTTCGGGTGCTGGCAGATGACCGGGTCGAACCACGTGGTGTGATCCCGGTTCGCCGGCACGACGATGAACTCGTTGGCGATCGGGCCGCTCGTTGTGACCGCGGCGGTGAACGACGCTCCGGGCACAACCGCATTGCCCGACAGCAGCCATGCGGTCGTGGTCTTCTCGGGGACGCCGGTCGTCGCAAGGGTTCCCTCCATGCCGGTTCCCGAGCCGGTCAGCTTGGTAATCGTGCCGCCCGGCGCGCCGAACGCGAAGCCACCCTGTTCGACTCCGTTGGCGGGGAGGGTGACGACGAGCGTGTACGACGTGCCGCTTCCGCTGGCGACGCACCTATCGCCGGACGGCGATTGGATCACCGCTCCGGACGTCGCGACCAGGAACGCGGCCGGCACGAACAGTGCGGTGACGAAGATCCACAAGCGGTTCATGCTGGCTCCTTTCACTCCGGCCGCCTCGGCTGAGGCGATCCTGCTCTCGGCCTACCCCTCGTTACAGAAGCCACACATTTTCGACTGCTGCTCGTCCAGGGACGCCGACGGTCCTTTCTGCCGCTGCGGAGGAGAACGGCTACCCTGCCGTGGCGGTCTTGCGGGTTTGTCGCGGCGACACGCCGTGGCATAGGGGGAGCTCGCCACTTCGGCGTGCGTCCGGAGCGACGGAGAGCCCTCGCCTCACTGCGGCCGGAATCAGGGGAGCGGACGAGCGCTCCTCACATCTGAAGCGAAGGAGAAACGACTTGATGAAGAAGCACCTGATGAGCCTTGGCGTGATCGGGGCCGTCGCCCTTCTCGCCGTCGCAGGCGCGATCGCGGCAACCGCCGTCGTCGTGACGCCGGGGAACACGCAGGGCTGGTCGACCGCGGACACGCGGCCGGGCGGCGCCGTCAACTACGTGTTCGACACCACGGCTCCGGGCGGCAGCGCCCTGCAGCTGACGACCGATGCAACGACCGCGGCGAAGGCGCAGTACCTGCACGCCGCCAACACCCCGCTCGCCGACGTCACCGAGCTCGGCTACTCCACGAAGCAGAACTCGGCGTCGTTCGCCGGCGGTGACGCCTCGTACCAGCTGCTCGTCAACCTCGGCGGCACCACCGGGTTCACGACGTTCGTCTTCGAGCCGTACGAGAACGGCGTCGTCGTCCCGGGCGCGTGGCAGAGCTGGGACGTCGACCAGGGTCAGTTCTGGTCGAGCAAGACGGTGAACGCGGGCGGCATGTGCGCCGTGACCGCCGGCGCCGGCGGTCCGCCCTTCTACACGCTGGCCGGGCTGAAGGCCGCCTGCCCGAACGCCGTGGTCATCGGCTTCGGCGTCAACATCGGCACGTTCAACCCGAGCTACGACGTCGAGACCGACCTCGTCGACTTCAACGGGACGGTCTACGACTTCCAGCTCGCGCCGACGAGCAAGGACCAGTGCAAGAACGGCGGCTGGCAGAACTACACCAACCCGACGTTCAAGAACCAGGGCGACTGCGTCAGCTACGTCGCCACCGGCGGCAAGAACGGCGCCAACGGCTAGACCGTTCGCGCTTCGGCGAGAGGGCCCGCTCCGGCGGGTCCTCTCGCTGTCGCTCCTCTACGCGGGCGCGGGGGCGCGCACCGCGGACACGACCTCGGCGACGACGCAGAAGGCGTCGCGGCCGTAGAAGCTCAGCGGGTGCGCGATCGTGCGCACGTCGATCATCCGGTCACCCTTGGCGCGGTGGCGGACGACCTCCGACCGCTCGAGCAGGACGGCGTCCGGCCTGGCACTCCTCGCTGAGCCGGTGAGGTTCGTCATCGTGAGCACGAGGAACTCCTCGCGTGAGTAGCCGTAGCAGCTCACCGCCGCCTCGTTCGCCTCGAGGATCGCGAGCGACTTCGCGTCGTAGATCAGCGTCGGCAGCGGACTGCTCTCGAACATCTGCCGGTAGCTCCGCTCGGACCTGAGCGCCTTCTCCTCCGCGCGCTGCCGCCGCCCGAGCTCGTCGTTGACGGCGGAGATGAGTCCGTTGACGTCGTCGCCCAGGTCGGCCACCTCGGCCGGGCCCGACGCGGGCACGGGCTCGAGCGGCGTGGTCTCGCTCGTCGAGCGGACGGCGGCGCCGAGGCGCTTGATCGGCACGGCGACGCGGCGGTACACGGCGAACGTCGCGAGCAGGACGAGCGCGAGCCCGGCGAGGATGATCCAGAGCTGCCGCTCCCGCAATCGGTGCCCGGCGGCCAGCGTCGCGTGCTTGTCCTCGCCCACGAGGAGCCTCCAACCGGTCTTGCCGATGGCCGCCTCCTGGTAGAAACGCGGCGTCCCGTCGAGGTCGCGGCGTTCCCCGGCGACGCCCGCGGTCGCGAGCTCGGTGTCCGCGAGCGACTTGCCGATCCAGCTGTTCGGCGCGGACGAGCGCGAGAGGATCGTCCCGTCGTCACTCGCGATCAGGAATTCGGTGGGCCGCCCTCCCCCGTGCTCCGCGCGCAGGGCCGGGCCGACCGGTTCGAGGGCCAGGAAGCTCACGACTGCGCCGTGACCGGGAGTCGGCATGGCGACGAGGACCGACTGGTCGTGTGTCACGTCGTCCAGGACGGGGGCGCTGAACAGCTCGCCGGCCGTCAGCTGCGAGAGCCACTCCGCGCCCTTGTAGCCCGCGACCGGCGGCGACCCCGGCGGCCTCCGGGACGAGCACGCGACCGACCCGTCCGGGCGAAGCACGTCGAGGTGGCCGCGATAGCCGTCGTTGTCGATGCTGAACGCGAGCGAGCAGGTGGGATCGAGCGCCGCCTGGTCGATGTTCGGCGTCGCCGCGAGCGTCGCCACCGTCGACCGGATGATCGCAATGCCGTCGCCGAGCTGCTTCGCGGCCAGGTCGGCGGCATAGCGTGCGTCCTTCTTCGCGGTGCTCCGCGAGTCGCGGTCGGTCTGGACGAAGACGTAGACGGTGGCCGCCGCCGCTGCGACGGAGACGAGCGCGACGAGCAGCGCGAAATAGACGGTCAGCCGCCACCCTCGGCTCGAGCTCGGCGGCGCGTCGTTCACTGTGCTCATCCCTCCACGCTCCTCCTGCCGCAGGCACGAAGAACGCGGCGCACAGTACGTCGCGCGCCGCGTTGTGTCAAAAGTCAGCTCAGTGCCGTTTCCTCTGCAAACGGCGGCATAAAGGGGTGCGCCGTCTGCTCGCCTGCGAGCGTTTAGGCTCCCCGCCGTGAGCGGCCGGGTCAGCCTCGCCCAGATCGCCGAGCTCGGCGCGCGGACGCTGTCGTCCGGCGCCGACGAGATCGCCGCCGTCGCCGCGCTCGTGCAGCGCACGACCGGCATCGACATCACGGTCGTCTCCGAGATGACGGCCGACGGCCGCTACGTGTTCCGCGGCCTCGAGAAGCGGCCGGTGCTCCCGCTCGAGCCCGGCACCGCGATCCCGTACACGTCGAGCATGTGCTCGCAGATCCACGCCGGCCTCTCGCCGGACACCGTCCCGGACACGCGCGAGGTGCCGGCGCTCTGGCAGCACTGGCTCGGCCTCAAGGAAGGCCTCGGCGTCGACTGGGACATCAGGGCGTTCTGCACGCGCGACGTCCGCCTGCCCGACGGGACGCGCTTCGGCACGCTCTGCCTCCACCACCTCGAGCCACGCGAGTTCAGCGCCGACGAGCAGGCGCTCCTCGAGGTGCTGGCGCGCATGCTCGGGCTCGAGCTATGGCGCGAGCGGGCGGCGCAGGAGCTGCTCGAAGCCCTCGCGGATCTCGACCAGGCGGACCGGAAGCGCGTCGAGCTCGCCGACGAGCTCCAGCACGAGCTGCGCGCGCCGCTCCAGGTGATCGACGGCTACGTGGAGGGCATGCTGGACGGCGTGGTCGCGCGCGACGACGAGCACGTGACGCTGGTGCGGCGCGAGGCCGGTCGCGCCATTCAGCTGCTGGCCGATCTGGCCGAGCTCGTTCACATCGAGGTCGGGTCGGACGGGGACGACGCGACGCCGGTGCGCGTCGACCGGACCGCGGTGGAGATGCGCGACCGCCTCGCGCCGCTGGCCGAGTCGGCGGGCATCGAGCTCGTCGCCGACGTGCAGCCCGCGTCGGTCGTGATCCCGGCCAAGCGGCTCGAGCAGCTGCTCGTGAACCTCGTCCGCAACGCGCTCCGCGCCGTGCAGGCCGCGGGCGGGAGCCGCATCAGGATCTTCGTCGAGCCCGAGGGCGAACGGGTCGCGGTCGGCGTCGAGGACGACGGGCCGGGGATGGCGACGGCCGAGCTCACGCGCGCGTTCGAGCGCTTTTACCGCGGCGGCCGCTCAGGCTCGGCGCTGGAGAACGGCAGCGGACTGGGGCTCACGATCGCGCGCCGGATCGTGCAATCCGCCGGCGGTCAGATCGAGGCCGAGAACGTCGTCCCGCGCGGGCTGTGCGTCACCGCCCGCCTGCCGCTGGCCGGCGAGAGCGCCGCCGGCGGCGACCATCCCGCGGTTCAGCAGCCGTAGCACCTCGCGGCGCTCGATCCCGAGCGCCTCCGCCGCCTCGGTCACCGTCATCCCCCTGAGCGCCACGCGCTCGAGCACTGCCCACTCCGGATAGGAGACGTCGGACAGCGCCGGCGGCCGCGGCGCGGTGACTGCGTCGTACGCATTGACGCGGCGGAGGCGCGCCGTCCTGCGCACCCCACGCAGGAAGCCGGCCGGCGACGGGTCGGAGGCGAGAGTCGCCGCGGCCTCCAGGCTGACCGCCGCGCGCTCCTCGTCCCGCGTGATCCGGAAAGCCAGCCCGTAGGCGGCCTTGGCAAGTCCGGGGGTCCCCACCGCAGGTACCGACATGACCCGGCGAGCCTAGGAAATGCCCGTCTCGTCTCGGTCGGACGAATGTCTAGGTTCTGTCAAGAAACGGCGGGCACCGCTCAGGCTGCCGGAGCCGTGAGCTTGTAGCCGAGCCCGCGGACCGTGTGGACGAGCCCGTCGGCGCCCGCCGCGGCGAGCTTCTTGCGGAGATTCGTGACGTGCTGGTCGACGAGGCGCGTCTCGATCGTGCCCGCGTCGATCCCCCAGACCTCGAGCAGCAGGTGGTCGCGCGAGTAGACCCAGCCGGGGTGCTGGGCGAGCGCTGCGAGCAACCCGAACTCGAGCCGCGTCAGCGGCACCTCGGCCTCGCCGACGAGCACGCGGTGGGCGTCGTGCTCCACGACGAGCGGCCCGCAGACCGTCCGCTTCTCGGCCGTCTCGCCCTCGACGATGCGGCTCGTGAACGACTTGACCTTCGCCGCGAGCACCTTCGGCGACACGGGCTTCACGACGTAGTCGACCGCCCCCATCCGGTAGCCGACGAGCTGGTCGACCTCGTCCTCGAGCGAGGTGACGAGGATGACGGGCACGCGCGCCCCGCTCGTCTCGAGCCGCCGCAGCACCTCGAACCCGTCGATCCCGGGGAGCCGGACGTCGAGCAGCACGAGGCCGGGGGCGGCGCGCGCGATCGCGTCGAGCGCCTCCTCCCCGCTCCCGGCCTCGAGGACCGAGATCGACTCCTGCTCGAGGTAGGCCCGCAGCAGCTTCCGCAGCGGCCGGTCGTCGTCGACGAGGAGGACCGTCGCCACCGCTCACGGCTCGAGGTTCGAGTGCCCACGCACGGCGCCGATCGTAAATGCGTCGCGGGCAGCCCGGCGAGCCGCCGAAGGATCACCCGTTCGGGTGGAGCGTTCCGGCAACGCGTGATTACCGTCAGACGTCCCCCGTCGTGCAGCAACGACGACGAGCCCACCTGCTGACGCACCCTGCATGCGGCTGCAGCCCCCGGTCCGCCCTCCCCGCATCCAGCTCGGATGTGGTGTGACGCGCAGGCCATCAGACACAGGAAGAGAGGAACTACGGTGCGTTACATCTGGCTTTGCGTCCTGGCGATCGCCGGCGTGGTACTGCTCGTCGGCCACTTCAAGACCGCGGCCGCGGAGGGCCGCCTCGGCGACGCGACCGTCACGACGATCGATTCCGTCGCGACCGCCGCCACCGACGAGTACTACGCCACGGGCGGGGACGACGGCGGCGGCTGGGGCCCGATGACCTGCCGCGTCTTCAAGGCGGAGAAGGGCGCGTCCATCAAGCCGAGCGGCGACGTGGAACGCGTCTTCGACGACCGCCTCTCCGACGCCTTCGACGCGAACCAGAACCACGAGTCCCGCACGGAGCTCGGCGAGCACCCGAAGTGGGCGGATCTCGTCGCGGAGTGCTGAACCGACGCGCTCGTCGACGGAGGTGCGGACCTCGCCCGCGCCTCCGTCGCGTCGAGCCTCGGCCCACGGCACCCGGTACCGCCTCACCTGACGCAGATGCCGAGCGACCACAGCAGAGAGTCGCCCGCTCCGATTACGCGGCCCTCATCCGCGCCGTGCGCTCCAGGTTCCCGGAGGTCGGGCCTCGGGCGCAGTCGACGCGAACGACCCCGACCTGCGGGCCGCAATCGGACTGCTCGGCATCACGCTCGTCTGAGCGTCGGAGCGCGAGACGGATTCCTCACACGGCGTCGAGCGGCGACGGACGGTTCTCGCCGGCCGCAGGCGGGCTTCGGCGGAGCGTGAACGTCGCGGCGAGCGCCGCCGCGCGTTCGCGTCCGATGCCCGGGACTGTGAGCCACTCGGCCGGGTCCGCAGCGACGACGCCCGCCACGCCTCCGAACCGCTCGAGCAGCGCCCGCGCCGACGTCGTCGAGATCCCGGGAACAGCTGCGAGCAACGCCTCGGCCGTCTCGTCGCCCGGCTTCGGCCGAGGCCGCTGCGCATACGCCGGCCGCTCCGCGGCCGGCTCGATCTCCTGACAGCGAACCGCGAGCCGGTGAATCCAGAGCGCCGAGTCGCGCTGGTAGCCGCTTCGCAGCAGCGCGATTCCCTGGTCGATCACCGCAAGGCAGGCGCCCCGGACAGCATTGTGGTGCAGCGGCCCGCGGTCGATGTCGGTCCCCTCGACGAGGAGATACGGAAACGCGCAGGTAGCGCGGAGCTTGCCGAGTTGCGGCCAGAGCCGACCCTTGAGCACGGCGGCGTGAAGGTCGAGCACCCGCTTGCGCTCGACGATCGTGTCCGCCCCGAACGCATAGTCCCCGGCCGGAAGCGCCGCGATCTCGACCTCGGCGCCGAGCTCGACAAGCGTGTCGGCGATTCCGCTCTGCCGCTCGTGGACGTCGACGATGATCTTCACCGGCACTGCCTTCGCTCGCGCCATCACGCCTATTTTCGGTGCTCGACCTGACGGCCGGCGAGGGGCGCTCGAGAGCGTCTATGCACGCCGGAGAAGTCGATGGCGAAGGAGAAGGAGACAGCGAAATTGACGGCGGGGGTGGGATTCGAACCCACGGAGGTGTGAGCCTCAACGGTTTTCAAGACCGCCCCGTTTGACCGCTCCGGCACCCCGCCGCGCTCTCCTTCTAGCAGAGGTATCGGCAGCGGTTCAGGCGACGACGATCGTCACTCGGAAGCTGCGCGCGCCGAGCGGGCACGGGACGCACCCCGGGGTGCCGAGGGAGCGGATCGTGGCCGTGCCGCGGGCGCGCGCCGTGAGCGTCCATTCGCTGTAGCCCGGGTCGCGGAAGAACAGGACCGGCGTGAGCTCGATCGCCGGCGAACTGACCTTCGGCTCCGTCCAGCTCCAGCGGCCGGAGAGGCGAAGCGTCGCGTGGGCGCCCTTCGCGAGCCGGAACGTCTTGCCCGACTGCGCCTGCGTGATCAGCCGCTCCGCCGGCGCCGCGGGCGCAAGGGCGGGCACGAGCGCGGCGCTTGCGACCGCGGCGACGCTTGCGCGGATCAGCCGTTCGGCTGCCACACGGGGCCGCCGTTCTGGCCCGTGCCCTTCGTCAGCTGCAGCTCGCCTTCGCCGTCGGCGCCGATCACGTAGATGTTCGACTCCTGGTCGCGGAGCTTCGTGAAGGCGATCTCCTTGCCGTTGCGCGACCAGATCGGGGTGATGTCGTCGCCCGCGCTCTTCGTCAGCTGCACGAGGTCGCTGCCGTCCGGGTTGACGACGTAGAGATCGGCGTTCCCCTTGGTTCGCGGCAGGCGCATGAAGGCGATCCGCTTGCCGTCGGGCGACCACGACGGCGCGTCGATGCGGCCGACCGGGGTGGGGATGCGGAGCTTGCCGGTGCCGTCGCTTCCCATCACGTAGAGGCTCCACGTCCCCGTCTTCGACACGGTGTGACCGATGAACGCGAGCTGCTCGCCGTCGGGCGAGAGCACGGGCTCGCCCGAGCCGCCGGGCTCGGCGGTGACCTTGCGCTCCTTGCCGCCGGCCGCGGGGACGGCGTAGATCTCGTAGCGGCCGCCCGTGCCCGAGCGGGCGCTCGAGTAGAGGATCTCGCTGCTGTCGGGCGCCCAGGTCGGGTACTCGTCGTTGTCGTCGTCGGGGCCGGTCAGGTCGCGAACCTTGCCGCCGTCCGGGTCGATCACGCAGACGTGGGTGACGAGGCCGGGGCCGGCCTGCCTCGTGCACTCGGCCGCGATCTTCGTGCCGTCGGGCGACCACATCGGCGCGGTTTCGTTCACGGCCGGCGACTTCGTCAGGCGCTTGAGCTCGCTGCCGTCGGCGTTCATGACGTAGATCTCGCCGTTGCCGTCGCGGATGCTCACGAACGCAAGCTGCTTGCCGTCGGGCGACCAGTTCGGCTGGCCGTCGTTCGCGAGGTCGTGCGTGAGGTTCACGAGCTCCGTCCCGTCGGAGCGGATCGTGTAGACCTCGGCATTGCCGTCACGTGTGCTCGTGAAGGCGAGCGTGCCCGGCTTCGGCTCGCCGCCGCCGCCCGTCACGAGCACGACGACGACCACCGCCGCGACCGCCGCCGCCAGCACCGCCAGGAGCCCGATCGTGTAGTTCCGGCTCACGCCGCCACCCGCGCGGGCGCGCCGTAGCCCCGGAGCACCTCCGGCACCTCGCCGCCGAAGTTCTCGAGCACCGCGAGCAGCCAGCGGTCGGTGACCGCGGTGCCGTTCAGCGTGTGCGGCGTCTCGAGGCCCTTCTCGGCGCGGTAGCGGATCCCGAGCCGGCGCGCCTGGAAGTCGGTCGTGTTCGAGGTGGACGTGATCTCGCGGTAGCGCTGCTGCGACGGGAACCACGCCTCGATGTCGTACTTCTTCGTCGCCGACGCGCCGAGGTCGCCGGCCGCGACGTTGACGACGCGATAGGGAAGGTCGAGCGCCTGGACGAGCTCCTCCTCGATCGCGAGCAGGCGGTCGTGCTCCTCGCTCGAGCGCTCCGGCTCGCAGTAGACGAAGAGCTCGACCTTGTTGAACTGGTGCACGCGGAACATCCCGCGCGTGTCCTGGCCGGCGGCGCCCGCCTCGCGGCGGAAGCAGGTCGAGAACGCCGAGTAGCGCAGCGGCAGCTCTTCGAGGATCTCGCCCATGTGCAGGCCGGCGAGCGTGACCTCGGAGGTGCCGGTGAGGTAGAGGTCGTCGCTCTCGAGCGCGTAGATGTTCGACTTCTCGGTCGGGAAGAAGCCCGTGCCGTACATCGCCTCCTCGCGCACGAGCACGGGCGGCAGCATCGGCACGTGGCCGTGCGCGAGCGCGCGGTCGAGCGCGAAGCGGTAGATCGCCATCGCGAGCAGCGCGGTGTCGCCGATCAGGAAGCCGAAGCGCGACCCCGAGATGCGCGCGGCGCGCTCGATGTCGAAGCGGCCGACCTCCGTGTGCTCGGGACCCTCCGGCTTCGGGTCGCCGACGCGGCGGAGCTCCTCGGCGTCCTCGTCGGTGTTCCCGTCGGGCGCCGAGGGATCGGGCGGGTTGGGCACGACGGCGAGCAGCGCGTCGCGCTCGGCCTCGGCGGCACCGAGGTCCTCCTCTGCCACGCGCAGCTCCTCCTTCACCCGCGTGAGCTCCTCGAGCTGCTCCGGCGTCGGCTTGCCCTTGAGCTTCTGCCGGCCGCGGAGCTCGTCGACCTTCGGCAGCAGCGCGCGCCAGCGCTCGTCGGCGGCGAGCAGCGAGTCGAACGCGTCCGCCCCGCCCTTGCGTGCGAGTGCGGTGCGGAAGGCGTCCGGGTCGGACCGTGCGGCGCGGAGGTCGATCACGCCATTGAATGTACAAGCGCTTCGAGCACGGCCGCGACGCCCTCCTCGGCGGCCGGCGGGCAGATCCAGTCGGCCTCGGCCTTCACGCGTTCGTGGGCGTTCTCGACCGCGACGCCGTACCCGGCCCACTCGATCAGCTCGACGTCGTTCTCGCCGTCGCCGAAGGCGATCGTCTGCTCGGACGTGAAGCCGAGATGGCCCGCGAGGAAGTCGAGCCCCGAGCCCTTGGTCACGCCGGCGGCCGCGAGCTCGAGGAAGTACGGCAGCGACTTCGTGATGTGCATGCGCTCGCCGAACTGCTCGCGCAACCGCGGGGCCACGTCGTCGAGCGCTGCCGGGTCGCCGACGCAGACGAGCTTCGTCGGCTCGCGGTCGAGCCACGCGACGAGGTCGCCGACCGGGTGGATCGCGAGCTGCTGGAAGCTCGCGTACGACTCCGCCTCGCGGGTGACGCGCGAGACATAGAGCTCGTCGTCCACGTAGACGTTCGGCTCGTAGCCCTCGGCGCCGACGGCGACGAGCGCCTCCTTCGCGAGCTCGACCTCGATCGGTACGTGCCGTAGCCACTGGCCGTCGGCGTCGGCGACGACCGCGCCCTGGTAGCAGACGACCGGGTCCGTGAGCCCGGCCGGCGCGAGCACGCGGCGCAGCGACTGCACCATCCGGCCGGTGACGACGATCACGCGCAGCCCCTCGTCGCGCACCGCCGCGAGCGCGGCCAGCGTGCGCGGGCGCAGAACGTTGTCGTTCCACGTCAGCGTGTGGTCGAGGTCGGTCGCGACGACGCGGACGTCGCGCGGGAAGCCTGCCGGGAGCTCGATCAGCCGCCGCTCGTGGCCTGGACGACGTACGCCGCGACGTCGGCGATCTGCTTGTCGGTGATCACGCCCTTGAACGGCGGCATCGTGCCCTTGCCGTTGACGACGCGGTCGATGACGATCGCGAGCTCCGGCTTCGCCTCGTCGAGATTTGGACCGATCGTCCCGCTGGTGCCCGCGTCCTCGAGCGTGTGGCACGTGCCGCAGCCGGGCGGGTTCCCGGTGAAGACCTCCTTGCCGGCCGCGGGATCGCCGTTCGCGTACTCGGCGGGCACCGTCACCTCGGGCTCGGTGGGCACCGTGCCGACGACGGTGTCGGGCTTCGCGGTTGTCACCTCGCCGCCGGGAACCGAGCACGCAGCGCCTGCGACCGCCAGCAGAGCCAGCAGTGCGAGCGAGGTGAGTCGGCGGCGCACGGCCGCGGAGTCTAGCCAGACCCGCCCGGTACCATGGCTGTCATGAAACGCCGTTCCTTCGGCCGCGACGCAGGCCTCACGGCGCGGATGATCCTCACGAGCGGGCTCCTGGGACTGCTGTACGTGGTCTTCGCGGTCGTCCTCTTCAACCTCCTGAACGTCGGGCTCGTGCCGATGATCCTCATCATCGGCGCGCTCGCGTTCTTCCAGTACTTCACCTCCGACAAGCTGGCGCTCAAGGCCTCCGGGGCGAAGATCGTGAGCCGCGAGGAGGCGCCGGAGCTGCACGCCATGGTCGAGCGCCTTTGCGCCATGTCCGACCTGCCGAAGCCGCAGGTCGCAGTCATCGACACGCCGGTCCCGAACGCGTTCGCCACCGGCCGCTCGCCGAAGCACGCCGCCGTCGCCGTGACCACCGGGCTCTGGAACCGGCTCGAGCCGCAGGAGGTCGAGGGCGTGCTCGCCCACGAGCTCTCGCATATCGCCAACCGCGACGTGCTGATCATGACCGTCGCGAGCTTCTTCGCCATGATCGCCGCGATGATCACGCGCTTCGGCCTCTACGCCGGCATGTTCGGCGGAGGCAATCGCGGCCGCGACAACGGGCCGCCCGTCTGGCTGATAATGCTCGTCGTCTCGATCGTGGTCTACGCGCTCAGCTACGTCCTGATCCGGACGATCTCGCGCTACCGCGAGTACGCGGCCGACCGCGGCGCGGCGATCATCACCGGCGCGCCGGAGCAGCTGATGAGCGCGCTCCAGAAGATCTCGTCGCAGATGACGCTGATCCCGCAGCGCGACCTGCGCGAGGTCCAGGGCATGAACGCCTTCTTCATCATCCCGGCGAGCGTCAAGTCGTCGGCCGCCGAGCTCTTCGCCTCGCACCCGCCGCTCGAGAAGCGCCTCGCCGCGCTCGCCGAGATCGCGCGCCAGATGGGCCGCCCCGTCTCCTAGGGCGCACTCCCGCATGGGCATCCGCGACGTCCTCTTCGGGCGCAAGAAGCTCTCGGAGCCGCGTGAGGATCGCCTGTTCGCGCTCTCGACGGCGCAGGTGACGCTCGAGGTCGAGCTCGGGCTGAAGCCGGCCGGGGTCGCCGCGGTGACCTTCAAGCCGCTCTCGTCGGGCGACTTCGCCCGCGTCGACGAGGACGTCGAGGGCCTCCTGCGCGCGGCGGCCGAGTCCGCCGGCTCGACGATCGAACGCAAGACGGACACGTACGGCTACGAGTGGGTCATCGTCCGCGACGCCGAGTTCGAGGATCTCGTCACGGCCGTGCATCTCGTCGCGTCCGAGCTCGTGGCGCAGGGCTTCGGCGGCCAGCTGCTCGCGGCGCCGTTTCGCTTCGAGGGCAGCGGGAAAAACCCCGTGTACTGGATCTACGGCTTCAAGCGCGGCGCGTTCTGGCCCTTCATCCCCACCGGCAACGGGCAAAACCGCGACAACGCCGCCGAGCTCGAGCTCAAGGCGAAGCTGGAGAAGGAGCTCCCGATTGAGCAAGATCTCACGCGATGGCTGGGCCTCTTCGACGCGCCGATCTGACCGTGTCGCGGTGACAGGCGTCTGTCGCCGCGCCGCGCCGCCGTGAGCGAGGGCTCGGAGGAGTCGGGCCCGAGGGACGCGGACCTCGCCCGGTGCAAGACGATCCTCCTCCCCGGCGGCGACAAGGCGCTGAAGAGCTTCATCGCAGCCGAGAGCCCGGTCCCGGTCGAGGTCGTCTCGAATCCGGCCGCGCCGCTCGGCGACTTCGACCTCGCCGTGCTGGTCGTGGAGTCGGTCGAGCCGCCGCTCCGCGCCGCGGTGACGCGCGTGCTCACCGACGACGTGTCGTATGTCGTGCTCGTGCGCCGCGACGTGTGGAGCGCCGCGAGCAGCGCCGTCCGCAAGCTGCTCGACGAGGTGCAGCGCGATCCACGCCGCAAGCTGATCCGCTTCTGGCGCGACCGCGACGACCTCGAGCGGACCTTCCGCGAGGACGTCTTCACCCTCGACGACGAGACGCTCGTGTCGCAGACGCTGCGCGACGGCGCCTTCGTCGACGTGGGCGCGAGCTTCGAGCAGACGTGGGTGCTCGAGAACACCGGCTTCTGCGTCTGGGAAGGGCGCTCGCTGCGGGAGCTCGCGAGCGAGAACGTCGTGCCGGAGGAGAGCCTCGTGCCGATCCCGCGCACCGAGCCGGGGGCGCAGGCGAGCGTGACGGTGCGGTTCAGGGCGCCCGACGAGCCGCTGAGCTGCCGTTCGGTCTGGCAGATGGTCGCGGCCAACGGCCGCCTCGTCTTCCCGTGGGCGCCCGGGCTCCGCTGCCAGGTGCTGGCGGTCTACTAGCCCGACTTGCCGACCGGCAGGTCCGGGATCAGGCCCTCGCCCTCGAGCAGCTCGCGCGCCTCGTCGAGCGTCAGGTCCTGCGGCGGCACGACCGCGTCGGACGGCGAGAGGTCGGTGTCGTCGAGCCGCGTGCCCGCGTTGCGGACGGTCTCGGCCAGGCGGCCGAGCGCCTCGCTCATCGCGGCCTGGTCGCCGGCGGCGAGGGCGGCGCCGACCTCGTCGTCGATCACGTTCAGGTCGGCCTGGAGCCCGTCGTCGACCCGCCACTGGCCTTCGCCCATCACGCGGATGATCACGACTCGCCCTCCTTCTTCTCCTCGCCCTCGGGAAGCTCGCCGACGGGCGCGCCCGCGCCCAGCTCGGCCTTCATCTTCGCCAGCTCGTCGTCGACCTGTGCGCCCTGCGAGAGCTGCGCCAGCTCGCGGTCGATGTGGTCGCCCGTCGCGGTGAAGTCCTCGAGCGCGCCGGCGGCGGTGAGCTCCTCGACGGCCGCGGCACGCGCCTGCATCTGCTCGGTCTTGTCCTTCGCGCGCTGGATCGCGAGCCCGACGTCCGCCATCTCCTCGCCGATCCCCGTCGCGGCCTCGCCGATCCGCACCTGGGCCTCGGCGGCCGAGTACTGCGCCTTGATCACTTCCTTCTGCGTCCGGAACGACTCGACCTTCGTCTGGAGGACCTTCTGCCCCTCGACGAGCTTCTGCTGCTGCGCCTCGAGCTGCTGGCCCTGCTCCATCAGCCCCTCGAGCTGGCCCTGGAGCGCCGCCTTGCGCGTCAGCGCCTCGCGCGCGAGGTCCTCGCGACCGGCCTTGAGCGCGTCGCGCGCCTGCTGGTCGAGCTTGTCGGCCTGCTTCGACATCGACGTGTATTGCAGCTCCAGGCGCTTCTTCGCCGTCGTCATGTCGGCGACGCCGCGCTTGACGTTCTGGAGCTGTCGCAGCTGCTCCTCGTAGGAGTAGTCGAGCGTCTCGGCCGGGTCCTCGGCGCGGTCGAGCAGCTTGTTCCACTTCGCCTTGAGGATCAACATCGTGCGTCCCATCAGGCCTGGCATCTGTCCTCCCGATCCGAGTTGGCGGAGGTAGCCTACCGCCCGTGCTGATCCGCAGAAGCATGCATCCGCGGTACCTCTCGAACGCTTACGTGGTCGCCGACAAGCGCGGCGGAACGGCTCTCTTCGTCGATTCCGGCGCGCCGCTGACGCCGCTTCTGACCTTCATCAGCCAGCAGGGCCTGACCCCCGCGGCCGTCCTCCGCACGCACGCGCACACCGACCACGTGCTGCACGAGGACGACATCGACCTGCCGGTCGTCAACTCGTCGTTCGAGATCGACGGCCTCCAGATCGAGGCGATCCCGACCCCCGGCCACTCCGACGACATGGTCTGCTTCGTCGTGCGCGACGAGCTCGGCGAGGAGTACGTCTTCTCCGGCGACACGCTGTTCAAGAACTCGATCGGCGGCGGCAACTTCGCCCAGATCAAGACAGCCGTGATGGACGTCTACATGGAGATGCCGAAGACGCGCCTGCTCATGCCGGGCCACACCGACCTCAGCACGATCCAGGCCGAGTACAACAACAACCCGTTCGTGCGCGTCTGGCGCGGCGAGGATCCCGAGGGCACGGAGCGCGTGAAGGTCGGCGACCGCGAGGCGACGCTCGTCGTCTGGAGCGACGACTACGACGGCAAGGGCAAGGCCTGGGTGCGCTACGACGACGGCGAGGACGCGATCGTAGGCGGGTCCTCGTTCGAGCGCGCCGGCGACACCTGAGCCGCTCGTCGTCTCTGAGACTTCTCTGAGACTTCTCTGAGACGACTTCGAGAAATCTCTGAGACGTCTCGGAGACGCGGCACTCTTCGGACCCGTCCGAAAAGGACAGTAGGTTTGGCGGCCATGCGCCTGATCGTCGCCCGCTGCGAAGTCACCTACACCGGCCGGTTGAACGCCTATCTGCCCGAGTCCACGCGGCTGCTGATGGTGAAGGCCGACGGTTCGGTGCTCGTGCACGCGGACGCCGGCGGGTTCAAGCCGTTGAACTGGATGACGCCGCCGACCGTGCTCGAGGACGAGGGCGACGTCCTCGTCGTCCGCAAGCGCGCGGGCCGGAGCGAAGACCGCCTCGAGATCCGCCTGCACGAGGTGCTCTCCGACGTCGAGCACGAGATGGGCGAAGCGGCCGCGCTCGAGAAGGACGGCGTCGAGCGCGACCTCCAGGCGGCGCTGGCCGCGAGCCCCGAGACGCTCGAGGAGGGCCTGCGCCTCGACCGGCGCGAGTGGCCGACCGACGTCGGCCCGGTCGACCTCATGTGCCGCGACGCCGACGGCGGCTGGGTCGCGGTCGAGATCAAGCGCGTCGCCACGATCGACGCGGTCGAGCAGCTCACGCGCTACCTCGACTGCATCCGCGCCGACCCAGCCCGCGCGGCGTGCCGCGGCATCCTCGCCGCGCAGCAGGTGAAGCCGCAGGCGGCAACCCTCGCCGAGTCCCGCGGCCTCCGCGCCGTCGAGGTCGACCTCGCACTCCTCCGCGGCGAGCGCGAGCCGGAGCTGACCCTGTTCGCGCTGACGTAGGGGCGCGCCGGCCTCGAACCGCCCGGACGCCCGCTACACTTGGCACCGCCGCGGGGCTATAGCTCAGTTGGGAGAGCGCCTGGATCGCACCCAGGAGGTCGCCAGTTCGAATCTGGCTAGCTCCATCGGAAAAGCCCGCAAATGCGGGCTTTTCGTTGCTGTGTGGGGCGCCGGCGGGCGAGGGAGGGCGCCGGGGTCACGCTCTTGGTCGACCTATTGCTCGGACCGCTCCGCGTGACCGCCGCCGCTGCCGGACCCTTGGCGCGTGCGCGAGCTTCTCGCGCCGGATCCGCGCAGATCAGAGCGTCGGCTGGGGCGGCCGTGCGGTCGTGCTCGGTGGGTTGGGGACAACCGGCCGCGGCTCGGCGGTAGGCGGATCCGGCGTGTCGGTGGACCGCGTCCCCAGCGGCGTGACGGAGTTCGACGGCGCCGAGGCGGAACCGGGGCCGGCGCTGTTGTTGGCGGTCACCGTGAACGTGTACGCGGTGCCGCTCGTGAGCCCGGCGATGACGATCGGGCTGCCGGAGCCGGTCACGGTGCGGCCGCCGGGCGACACGGTCACGGTGTACGAGGTGATCGCAGCGCCTCCGTCGACCGCTGGCGGCGTGAAGGTCACCACCGCGAGCGTGTTGACGGTGGTCGCCGCCACGCCCGTCGGCATGCCCGGCGGGCCCGTCGGGGTGACGGCGTTCGACGGCGCCGAGGCGGGGCTCGGGCCGGCGCCGTTCGTTGCCGTGACGGTGAAGGTGTAGCTCGTCCCGTTCGTCAGGCCGGTCACCGTGAGCGGGCTCGCGGCGCCGCTCGCGGTGAAGCCGCCGGGGCTCGAGGTCACGGTGTACGAGGTGATCGCCCCGCCCCCGTTCGAGCTGGGGGCAGCGAAGCTGACGGTCGCGCGCGCGTTCCCTGGCGCGGCGGTGACGCCCGTGGGGGCGACCGGGACGGTCATGGGTGTCACCGACGTCGAGGCCGCGGAGGCCGGGCCGATGCCGACGCTGTTCGTCGCCTTCACGGTGAACGTGTAGCCGGTGCCGTTTGTCAGGCCCGTCACCGTGAGCGGGCTCGCGCCGCCGGTGGCGGTGAAGCCGCCCGGGCTCGAGGTGACCGTGTACGAGGTGATCGCGGCTCCGCCGTTCGACGCAGGTGGCGTGAACGTCACCGTCGCCTGCCCGTTGCCGGCCGTCGCGCCGATCCCCGTCGGCGCGCCGGGAAGGGTCGCCGGCGTCACGGCAGCCGACGCGGACGAGGCGGGGCTCGGGCCCACGGCGTTCGTCGCGGTCACCGTGAACGTGTAGCTCGTGCCGTTCGTCAGTCCAATCACCGTGATCGGGCTCGCGGTCCCGGCCGCCGTGACGCCGTCGGGGCTCGAGGTCACCGTGTACGAGGTGATCGGCGCGCCGCCGTCGGACGCAGGCGTCACGAAGCTGACGACGACCTGGCCGTTGCCCGGGACGCCCACGACGCCCGTCGGCGCGTCGGGGACCCTGCGCGGGGTCGCGGTGACCACGACCGGCGGGCTCGTCCCCTCGCTCGAGGTCGCCGTGAGCGAGAACGTGTAGGTCGTGCCGTTCGCGAGCCCGTTGATCGTCGCCGGGCTCGTGACGTTGGAGACCGTCGTGCCGCCGGGACTGACGGCAACGTCGTACGAGCTGATCGGCGCGCCGCCGTTGAACGCCGGCGGCGAGAAGGTGATGGTCGCGCTCCCGTCGCCGGCCGCCGCGCTCACGTTCAGCGGCACGGAGGGCGCGCTCAGCACAAGCGCGGTCGGCGCGGAGTACGCGGGCAGGCTCGTGCCGAGAAGGTTCGTCGCGAAGACCTCGACACGCATCGTGGAGCCGCCGTCGACCGGGCCGAGCGCATACGTCGGGCCCGTCGCGCCGTCGACGGTCCCGCAAAGTGCCCCGGCGGCGTTGCAGCGGAGCCACGCGTACTGGAAGGACGTCGGCGCGCCGACCCAGCTTCCCGGATCGGCCGTCAGCGTCTGGCCCCCTCGCGGGGTGCCGCTGAGCGTCGGCAGCACGGTGTTGTTGGGCGTCCAGGCGCCCGCCTCGTCGACGATGCTCACCGTGACCGAGGCCCGCGGAACCGTGGCGTTGACGGGCGAGGTCAGGTTCAGCTTGAACGTGACGGTCCCGGGCACCGTGGAGCAGTCGAGCAGTTGCACGCGGACGACCTTCGTCGTCTCGCCGGCGGCGAAGTTGAGCGTCCCGCTCGTGGTGACGAAGTCGGCGCTGCTGCTGCAGGACGTGCCGGGGTGCGCGGTGACGCCGGTCGTGGAGTAGTTGACGGACGCCGCAGCAGTGCCGGGCGCGGCCAGCGTGACCGGAAGGTCGACGTACCCGTCCGACTCCGAGACCGCGATGTCGGTCGCAGCGGAGGCGGCCGGCATCGCGACGGCCGGCGCGCTGCTCGAGCCGATGGTCACGACGCCTGTGGCGTCTCCGATCGACGCGTTCGTCGCCGCAGAGAGGGTCACGGCGAACGACCTGGGGTCTTTCGCTCCTGCGTCCGTGATCGGAACGACGATGTTCTTCACCGTCTGCCCCGGCGCGAAGCTCAGGGTCCCGCCGGCCGCGGCGTAGTCGACGCCGGCGCTGGCATTGCCGTCTGCGGTCGAGTAGCTCACCGTCACCGGCGTGTCGGACGCCTGGCCGGCCGCGCCGCCGAGGAGCACCGGGACGAGGACCGCCCCGTCCTTCTGGTCGACGGTCGCGTCGCGGACGTAGAGCCGCGGGATCGCCGCGACGCGCGTCGCGTTCACGATGCTGACGAGCGTCGACGTGCGCCCGATCGTCGCGTTGGCCGCGTTGCTGAGCGTGAGCTTGAACGAGATCAGGCTCTCCACGTCCGCGCAGTCGAGGAGCTGCACGCGGACGACCTTCGTCGTCTCGCCCGGGACGAAGATCAGGCTCCCGGTACCGGGGCTGACGTAGTCGGCGGAGCACGAGCTGCCGGCACTCGCCGTGACGCCGCTCGCGGCGTACGTGACGGTGACCGGGCCCGTGCCCGGAGCGGAGAGGCGGACGGGGAGGTCGACGTACCCGTCGGCCTCGCCGACGATCACGTCCGGGCCCGCGGAGATGACCGGCTGCGGCACCGCAACCGCCGAGCTCGCCCCGATCGTCACGGTCGCGATGCCGTCGGAGATCGACCCGCTCGGGCTCACGTTGCTGAGATTCAGGGTGAAGCGCTTCGTCGGCTTCGGGCCGGTGTCGAAGATCGGCACCACGATCGTCTTCGCGGTCTGGCCGGGCGCAAAGCTGACGGTTCCGCTGACCGGGCCATAGTCGACGTTCGCGAGCGCCGTGCCGTCGGCCGTCTGGTAGTGGAGCGTCACGACGCTGCTGGTCACCTGCCCGGCCGGCCCGCCGAGCAGGATCGGCACGAGCACGTTGCCGTCCTTCTGGTCGACCACGGCGTCGCGCGCGAAGACGCGCGGGTTCGACCCGCTGGTCGAGTCGTCGACGATGCTGACGAGGGTGGTCGCCCTCAGCAGGGTCGCGTTGTTGCTCTGCCCGCTCAGCGTGAACTTGAACGAGACCAGGCCCTCGACGTCCGTGCAGTCGAGGAGCTGCACGCGCACGACCTTGGTCGTCTCGCCGGGGGCGAAGCTCAGCGTCCCCGTCGTGCTCACGAAGTCGCTCGTGCACGACGTCCCGGAGCCCGCGGCGCCGGCGCTCGTGCTCCAGTTGACGGAGAGCGGGCTCTGGCCGGGCGCGGACAGCCGGACGGGCAGGTCGACGTACCCGTCCGCCTCGCCGACCACGAGGTCCGGCGGCGCCGAGATCCCGGGCTCCGGCACCATTGCGACGGGACTCGCTCCGATGACGATCGTGCCGGTGCCGTCGGCGATCGAGGCGCCGCCCGTGGGGCTGCTCAGGTCGAGCACGAAGTTCTTCGGCGGCTTCGGACCGGTGTCGATGATCGGGACGACGACGGTCTTCACGGTCTGGCCGGCGGCGAAGCTGAGCGTTCCGCTCACGGAGCGATAGTCGACCCCCGCGGTCGCCGTCCGGTCGGCTGTCGCGTAGTGGACGGTGACGACGGAGCTCGACGTCTGTCCGGCCGGGCCGCCGAGGAGAACCGGCACGCGAACGGTCCCGTCCTTCTCGTCGACGACCGCGTCACGTGCGAACAGGCGGGGGTTGAGGGCCTGCGTCGAGTCGTTGACGATGCTGACGAGCGTCGACGCGCGCGCGATCGTCGCGTTGGACGGGTTACTGATCGTGAGCAGGAACGAGACGAGCCCCTCCACCTCGTCGCAGTCGAGCAGCTGCACGCGGACGACCTTCGTCGTCTCACCGGGGAGGAACGTGATCGTGCGCGTCCCGGTCCCGGTGCTGACGTAGTCGGCGTTGCACGAGGACCCCGCGCTCGCGGTGCTGTTCGAGGTCGCGTACGTGACCGTGACCGGATTGACGCCCGGGGCAGAGAGGCGCACCGGCAGATCGACGTAGCCGTCGGCCTCGCCCACCACCACGTCCGGCGCCGCGGCGAGGTCAGGCGTCGTCAGGGCAGCAACCGCGCTCGATCCGATCGTGACCGTGCCAGTCGCGTCGGCGACGGTCGCATTGCCCGTCGGGTTGGTGAGCGTCACCGAGAACATTCGAGACGCTCTCGGCGACGCGGCCGCGTTGACCGGTACGACGATCGTCTCGACGGTCTCCCCGGGGTCGAACGTGAGCGTGCCGCTCGTCGCCGTGTAGTCGTCACCGGCGGTCGCGGTGCCGTCGGCGGTGGCGTACTGCACCGTCACGGTCGACGTCGACGACTGGCCGCGCGGGCCGCCGAGGAGGACGGGCACCCGCGCCGTTCCGGCCTGCTGGTCGACGACCGCGTCGCGTACGAAGAGCTTCGGAGCGCTGGCCTGGATGTCGTTGTTGACGATGCTGACGAGCGTCGTCGCGCGCGCGATCGTGGCGTTGCTCGAGACGTTGCTCAGCTCGAGCCGGAACGACACGAGGTCCTCCGGGCCCGCGCAGTCGATGAGTTGCACCTGGACGATCTTGCTGACCTCCCCCTGCGCGAACGTCAGCGGGCCTGAAACTGTCACGAAATCGGGGTCAGAGCTGCAGTTGGGGTTCGAGCTCGTCGTGCTGTTCGCGGTGACGGCGACTGTCCCGTAGCTCACGAGCACGGGGTCCGTGGCAGGCTCGGAGAGACGGATCTCGAGGTCGACGATCCCGTCGGCTTCTCCGACGACCGTGTCGGGTGGGGCGATCACCGCCGGCGGGCCTCCCGCCGCTGCGATCGTCGACGCGACGCCGCTCTCGCCTGCGTGCAGGTCGTAGAGGACCTGTGCCGGTGCGCTCCCCGCGAGCCCCACTGCCAGGAGCCCGACTGCAGCCACGGCTGCCGCCAGTGCGGGCACGAGGCGACGCCCGCCGCGCCGCCGCTGCGGGTCCCTGGCGCACCTCTCCAGACCACGTGTCATCGCGAGCACCCCCAATGTCCGCTGAACCCCACAGCCCCGCCGCCGCGGACGCGCGGCAGGGTAGCAGCCCCTGGCCGCGGCGCTTCGATTCGCCGACGTCGCGGACAGGGCGCCGTCGCCCAGATGCAGGATGCCGCAGGCCCAGGCCCTTCGCCCCATACCTCTGGGTGGGATCGACGCCTCGGTCAGAGGGCGGCCCGGCGCATCCCTCGCTCGGCCGCGGCGCCGACGCTACGACCCGGCGGCGGTGGAGACGAATGCGGCCACCTGCTCGATCTGCTTCGACGTGAGCCGGCCGCCGTAGGCCTGCATGACGCCCTTGCCCTTCGTGACCACGTCGACCACGCGCGCGGCGTCGGGTTTCTCGTCGTCGAGGTTCGGGCCGATGCTGCCGTTGGAGCCCGCGGCGGCCAGCACATGGCACGCGCCGCAGCCGGCGGAGGCGTAGACGGCTTTCCCGGCTGCGACGGACGCCGGCGACGTGTCGACGCTGACAGCGGGCGCCGCCGCGCCGCCGCCCGAGTCCCGGCTCTGCCCGACGAGCACCCCGCCCGCGAACGCGAAGACCGCGAACGCGAGCGCGAACAGCACGGCCGGCAGCGGCGACGCGGCGGGCTGCCGCGGCTCGTGCGGCTCGGGCAGCTCGACCGGCGGCGGCGCCGCCTCGGGGCCGCGCTTCGCGAAGCCGAACTCCTCCGCGTGGAACTGGCGCTCCGGCAGCCCGCGCGCGAGAAGCTGCTCGCGCAGGTTCGTGATCATCGCGGGCGGCCCGCAGATCAGCACGTCCGACGAGGCGAGCTCGGGGTTCTCGGCCGCGAGGCGGTCGGCGGTCAGGAACCCGTCGCGGTCGCGCGAGACGACCGTCACCTCGAAGCCGCGGCGGAGGCCGGCGAGCGCGCGGAACTCGTCGAGGAAGTGCGCCTCCTCGGGCCGCTCGACGCAGTAGTAGAAGTGGACGGGCGGACCATCGCCGTCGCCCAGGCTGCGCGCCATGCTGAGGAACGGCGTCACGCCGATCCCGCCGGCAGCCCAGAGCTGCCGCGGCTGCGCGAGCCCCACGTTCGTGAAGGAGCCGAACGGCCCCTCGACGACCGCCTCCGCCCCCTCGTCGAGCCGGCGCAGCACGCTCGTGTAGTCGCCGATCGCCTTCACGGTGATCCGCAGCGTGCGCTCGCCCGGAGCGGACGTGATCGAGAACGGGTGGAACTGGTTCGAGATCTCGCCGGCGCGGATCGAGAACACCTGCCGCTGCAGCGAGATGTCGAACGCGCGCTGGTGGGCGCGCAGCGCGGGCGAGCGGAAGCTCACGAAGACGAACTGCCCGGGCTTGTACTCGAGCGGCTTCGAGCGCGGCTCGAGCACGATCTCGGTCACGAAGTCGTCGAGCCTGTTGGCGGCCGACACCGTGTAGCGCTTCCGCCGCACGAGCACGTTCCCGAGCAGCGAGCGGTAGGCGAACGCCGCGATCCCGGCCGTGGCGAGCGCGGCCATGTACCACTTCAGCGCCGCCGACTGGTCCTTGGCGCCGTGCGTCGCGAAGACGTGGTAGGTCGCCAGGCAGAACACGAACCCGAACGTCCGCTGGACGTAGACGAAGACCTCCTGCCCGAGCCGCACGAACAGCGTCAGCACGAGCGCGATCCCCATCAGCGTCACGGCGGCGAAGCCGGCGAAGACGACCCGCCCGGCGCGCGGCGTCACGAGGTCGAAGCCCGCCGAGGTCGACACGGTCACGCGCCCGGCGAAGACGAGGAACGCGTGCGCCGCGAGCAGCGCGAACGCGATCTGCCCGTTCTGGCGGTGCACGCGGTACATGCGGTCGAGCCCGCCGAAGAGCGACTCGACGAACCGCAGCCGCGCGCCGAGCACGAGGTTGATCGCGAACGCGGCCGTCCCGGCGAACGCGCACAGGACGGCGGTGCTCGTCAGCGCCAGCGTCGAGTTGGAGAACCGCGGCTCGACCGGCGCGGCGTTCAGCCAGAGCAGGAGCGGGATCCCGCAGATGACGGCCATGACGAGGGGCCCGCGGAGGGCGGCGAGCTTCATTGCCGTGCGACCGTAGACCAACGCGCGCGCCCGGGCCACGGCCCGGTTGACGCGGGCCGGCCGTGCGCGTACCGATACGCGAATGCACCTGCTGTTCCTCGACGAATCGGGCCAGCTCTCGGAGCGCCGCTTCTTCGCGCTCGGCGGCGTCGCGCTGCGCGACCGCGACTGGCAGCACGTCCGCGACCTGTGGCACGAGACGCTCACCGCGCACGGCTGGCCGCTCGAGAAGGAGATCAAGTGGCACGGCATCCGGACCGGCGAGGTGCCCCCGCCGCTCGCGGACGCGGTCGTGCGAGCCCTCGCCGGCTCGCCGCTGCGCGCCTACGTGACGCTGCTCGACATCGAGCTCGGAGCCGACGTCGCGCCGGCGTTCTTCGCCGCCGACGAGGACACCTACGCGACGGGCCTCATGTTCCTGGCCGAGCGCTTCCAGCTCCTGCTGCAGGCCGAGGACGACGTCGGGATGATCGTCGTCGACAGCCGCTTCCGCGAGGACGACGCGCGCCTGCGCCGTTTCTTCGCCGACCTGACGAAGGACGGCAGCCCCTACTCACGCCTCGATCGCATCGCTTTCCAGCACATTGGGATCCTAAGCTTAGAATTCCACGTGGACAAGTTGTCGCG
>JADMIO011006356.1_pt1 | contig 78076 bp, 70 predicted proteins | sample 8958161 | NCBI WGS metagenome assembly JADMIO01 (sample SAMN16585339, study PRJNA669376) | soil metagenome | isolation source: Crop rotation soil | place: USA: Cullars Rotation, Alabama | collected 2011 | reverse complement strand
AGGTGAGCCAGTGTGATTACATTTGCGGCCTAACTGTGGCCAGTCCAGTTACGCTGGAGTCACTAGTATTTAGGTGACACTATAGAAGCGGCCGCGACAACTTGTCCACGTGGAATTCTAAGCTTAGGATCCCAATGTGCTGGAAAGGGGCGTTTCAAGCGCGGTGGCGAACAACCGCCGCGCGCGGGTGCGTTGGGCCGCGTCTACCGGCTTGCCCGTAGTTGCGGTGATGTTCGCGTCGAGCGCCGTGTCGTCGAGCGCTGTCCACTCGGCCAGCGTCTCGAACACGCGGTTGGCCATGTTTGCGGCAGCGGCCTTTGTAAAGGTGATGCAGACGATTTTCTCAGGCGCGGTGCCTTGCAACAGCAGATTGATGACGCGCTGCGCCAGGACATGCGTCTTGCCCGAACCGGCGTTCGCCGACACGAATACGGAGCGTCCGGGATCGGCCGCGCGAACCTGCGGCCGGCGGGCGTCCTCAGGAATCGTGCGTGCGGGCTTCATGACGACGACCCCGGCACGTCATACTCGCTCTCGCCGCCGGAGGCGGCCCATTCCTTTACGCGCGCGAGATGGTCGTAGTCGCCATAGTGCCTTTGCCACATCGGGTGAACGAGAGAGCGATAGGGCTCGGCCTCGGTCAGAAAACGTGCCGCAACGACGCTGAGCTTGTCGCGCGCGCGGTCAGCCTGTGAGTCCGGCGTTCCCTCGCGGAACTTGATCTCTTTCGGCTCACCGGCGGGCTCGCCGCCCTTGAGACGCACATAGCTGATCTCGGCCACCGTGCCGGCGGTGATGCCGTCTTTGGCAAAGCCGTTGCCGCGCAGAATTGCGGCTTCGAGGGTGAGTTGCGGGGCCAGTGCTGTGCGCACTTGCGGCTCGGTCGGCGGCTGTCCGGTCTTGTAGTCGAGGATGGCGTAGCTGTGGTCCTTGCGTTGTTCGATGCGATCGGCACGGGCCGTCAGCGTGAATGTCTGTGTGCCGAGCGCGATTGTCATTTCGCCGCGAATTTCACCGTAAACGGCGTTGAGGGTCGGGCGGCGGTCCCGCTCCCAGCCACTAAACCAGCGCGCAATGCGCTTGAACCGCGGCCACCAGAAAGCCGTTGCTTCGGGAAAGGCGGAAAGCGGGGCGAAGCTTTTTTCGCCGAGAAGAAGCAGCTCCCTTTCGGAATCGGCGGGCAGGCCGGTGGCGTACTGCTTTGTGAAATTGCCGATCGCTTCATGGATGACGCTGCCGCGGTCGGCCGCACCGGGCGGTGTGTCGATGGCTTCGAGCGGATGCAAATCGAGCACATACTTTGCGTATATCGTATAGGGGTCGCGCAGCCAGTCCTCGACTTCGGTCACCGACAGTTTGGCCGGCCGCACGTCGAGCGGCGGCGAAGGCTCGGGCCGGGAAACCGGTTTGGGCTTGCCATCGGGCGCATCGAGCTTGTCGGCCCATTCCAGGTAACGTTCGCCGCGCGCAGAGGCCGCCTCCCAGCGCGCTTTGCCGGCAAGGGCTGCGATCCGTTGCAGAAAGCGTGAGCTCACCGTCGGGGCGCCCGCGCTTTTGGCAGCGCGGGTGAGCACAATTTCCGGCGCGCCGAGCGACTGCGCGAAATCGTGGGCGGCAAGGCCCACGCGCCGCTCCGGCAAATCGAGCTCCAGCGCAAGCCGCATCGGGCGGCTCAACCACGGATCGGTGCGCACGTCGGGTGGCCAGCTCGCCTCATTGAGGCCGCCGAGCACCAGCCGATCGACCGATTGCAGGCGCAATTCGAGCGGGCCGAAGATGCGGATGCGCACGCCTTTCTGTTCGCGCATGCGGACAATCCGGCTCGCCAACGCGGACTGAAACACCTCGGCGTATTCGCTTGCGGCCACCGCGAGATTGGCCGCCGCGGGCGTATCGATGAGCTCGTCAAAGGCAAGTGCCAGCGCTTCGCCATCTTTGCCGGCGAAGGCCGCATTGTCCTTTCGCGCATCGCTCGCAAGCGCGATGACACAATCGCGGTGGGCTTGGGCCAGCGCCGAAAGCGGCAATTTTTTCACCGCCAGCGTCAGCGGCTCGAGCGCATGACTGAGCGCGGCAACGAGCGCGTCGGCCGCGTCGAGATCGCGGGGACTCACCAAGCGGTGCGGATCGTTGCGATGAAAGGCCTTTTGATTAGCGCGATAGACCGCCAACGCTTGCGTCAGTCCCGCGATGCCACGGCTGGGACGTGGCCCGCGCAGCACTGCGCGTTCGAGCGCAGCGACAGCGCGGTAATGTGCCTCTGCCGCGTTGCCGAGCCGTAACAGCGGATGCTTCAGCAAGGCGAGCAGCGTGACAGGTTCGACGCCACCGAGCGCGGTTTCCGCTGCAAGGCGCGCGAATAGGCCGGCAGGCGTGTCGGCAAGCGGATCGCCGCCCGAGTCGTCGACGCGGACATTCCAGCGTTCAAGCGCCGCCACCACGCGTCTGGCAAGCGCGCGGTCCGGCGTCACCAGCGCCGCGGTTTTGTCCGACACTTCGAGCGTTTCACGCAGCACGACTGCGATCGCAAGCGCCTCCTGTTCGGTATTGCCCGCTTCGATCACCGTCATGCGCGCAAGCGCGGCATCGGCCTGCGCCGCAAATTCGCTTTGCTCACGGTGGCGTTGCCAGCGCTCAGTGCTTCCGGCCGGACGCAAAACCTCGGAGATGAAGGCTTCGTGAGGCTGCGCGGTGGAAAGCGGCTTTACCTGATCGCGCGTAATTCCAAGGCGCGTGAGCAGCGCCTGCATCGCAAATTGCGGATGGCCGAAGGCCGGCGCGATCTTTTTCTCGGCGTCGCCGGAAAGCGCTTTCCACGACGGCTCATCCAGCCTTGTATCGAGCCCGGGCAGCACCAGAGCGCCGCGCGGGTGGCGTGCAATCGCCGCCAATAGGGCGGCGGTTGCGGGCATCGAACCGGTCGAGCCGGCGGCGATCACCGGCGCGTCGGAGGCAGCGAGCCGCGCTGCTTCGGCTTCGATTAATCGATCGCGTCGCGCGGCCGGCTCGATCACGCCACGCTCGGCGAGAAGTTTCGGCCATTCCTCGCGCAGCAGCGTCAGCAGGCTGAGCGATTTCTGCCAGTACTCGTCGAGGTCGGCCCGGTCGTTTCGCACCAGTTCGTCGAGTCGCTCCCAGCCAATGCCGCGTGTCGTCATGTCGTCCTGCAGCCTCGCGAGATCGTCGGCGAGGGCGAGCGCCGCGGCCGGCGTGCTGGCAACCAGCGGCGTGCCTTCGGCGCCGTGCATGGCCGGTGTATTCGCCCAAGTGACGATCAGATTGGCGAGCAGAAGCCGGCGCTCGGCGGATTCCAGCGCAGGCTTGAGCGCGAGGGCCGCTTGCGCGAGGTCACCCGTCGCGGCTTGCGCAAAAATGAGTTCGTCCTCGTCGATATCGCCGATCGGGACGATGCGCGGCAGCAGGACAGCTTCGGCGGGCAGACATTCGAGGAAAAATTCACGCGCCAGCCGGCAGGCCCGGCGCGTCGGCAGATAGATCGTCGCCTTCGCTAGTTCGAGCGGGTCGGACCCGGCCGAAAAACCGTTCACAAGCCGCCCATCGCGCAGCGCGCCAATCAACGTTGGCAGAAAGGCAGCAGTCGCGGGGATATTGTAGACGTTGGGCGCGCGCGCTTCAGGCATGCGCGAAACCTTACGCGCTCGCGGGAGTGAAGGGAATCTCAGCCTGTGCTGGCGCGGATCGCCGCTTCGGCCGCGGCGATCGCATCCGGCGTGCCGACATGCATCCAGACGCCTTCAAGACGAAGGCCGAAAAGGCGCCCCTTCGTCGCGGCGCCATCGAACAGGTCGGTCAGTGAAAATTCGCCCTGCGGTGCATTCGCAAACAGCCGCGGCGAAAGGATCGCCGCGCCGGCATAGACATACGGGGCGACCTCCCGTTCATGACGGCGGGTCAGGCGGCCGTCCGAGGCCATCGCATAGTCGCCCCGGCCGCTGTATCCGATGCTGCCGGCGGTCGGCGCCAGCAGAAGCAGGGCATCCATTGCATCGGAATCAAACGAGTGCGCCAGGCGCGAAAAATTCGGCTGCACCCCGTCGATCCAGATGGTGTCGGAATTGATGTGAAAGAATGGCGCCTTGCCGAGCTGCGGCAGCGCCTTCACAACGCCGCCGCCGGTGCCGAGCAAGACGCCGCGCTCATCGGAAAACACAATGCGCGGCTTTTTGCGCGGCGCGAGGTGACTTTCGATTTGCTCGGCAAAATGATGAACGTTGACCACGGCGGTTTCAACGCCGGCGTCGGCGAGCCGGTCGAGGACATGGTCGAGCAGCGCCTTGCCCGCGACTTTCACCAGCGGCTTCGGCATTTTGTCGGAGATTGGGCGCATGCGCGTGCCGAGCCCGGCGGCGAGCACCATCGCCCGGCGCGGCGCGCTGTTGCGGGACGATTCGCTCATTGCACGGAACCTAAATCGTTTTCAGCGGCGGAACATTGGCGGTGTACCACGCATTCAGCGGCGCCAAGGCGGGGTGCACCAGCGACCGTTGCAGATAGCCCCATATCCGCGGCACATGACGCAGGTATTGCGGCTTGCCGTCCCGCCGGTCGAGCCGGGCGAAAATGCCGAGAATCTTTGTGGCGCGCTGGGCGGCCAGCGTGGCGTAGAGCCGCGCGAAGGCGGGCGCATCGAAGCTCGGGTCGGCCGCGCGACGCACACGGGTGTAGTGGCTCAATAGCGCGATTTCTATGAGTTCCGGCACATCGACGCGCGCATCTTGCAGAAGGGAGGCGAGATCGTAGGCGGCTGGACCGAGAACCGCGTCCTGAAAATCGAGCAGGCCGACTCGCGCCAATCCCTGCCGGTGGTCGAGCCACAACAGGTTGGGCGAGTGAAAGTCGCGCAGCACCCAGGTCGCCGGTCCCTCGAGCGCTGATTGCAGGGCGTCGCGCCACAAGGCGCGAAAAGTGTCGCGCCGTGCGGATGTGACGGTCGCGCCGAGCCGCGGCAGATACCAGTCGAGCAACAGTTCCGCCTCGATTAGGAACGCCGCCATGTCGTAGCGCGGCAGCGCATACGTCCCGCCGCCTTCAAGCGGCAACGTCTCCGGCAGTTTTTCGCGGTGCAGGGCAGCCAGCAGATCGACGGCGACCTCGTAGCGCGCTTCGATCGGGGTGGGCGGATTGCCGCGGACGAATAATTCCGCGCCAAGGTCCTCGATGATCAACAATCCGTTGGCGGTGTCAGCTTTCAGGATGGCCGGCGCTGACAGCGCGCGTGCGCGCAGCGCCGTTGCCATCGCGACAAACGGTGTCACGTCCTCGGCGAGATGAGCGATGGCGCTGTACGACTTGCCGTCACGCACCGGCGGGCCATCGGCCCGGCGTGGAGAATTCATCAGCAGGCACGTCTGGCCGCGCACGGTCAGGCGCTCGTAGCTGCGACTCGAGGCGTCGCCTGCAATGCGCACGCGCGCGGCTTCGGCAAGTCCGGTTTGTTGCAGAAAGCCGCGGATCGCCCCGATGCGTTCGGCGCGTGCCGCGAACGTACCGTACCCGGTGACCCGCGCATTGCGGAACGTGTCGCCTTGCTGGGGCGAAAGCGTGAATGCGATGTCGAAACGGTCGGGCGGAAGAAATCCGGCGGCGCGGTCGGGCCACTCCATCAGCACCACCGCGCTCTCCGGGATATCGTCGAACCCAAGCTCGGCAAGCTCGGCGGGCCCTGACAGGCGATAGAGGTCGGCGTGCGCGAGGGTCAGCCGCGGCAACTCGTAAGTCTGGATCAACGTGAACGACGGGCTCGGCACATCGATCGTCTCATTGCCGGTAAGATGGCGGATCAGCGCGCGCGCGAAGGTCGTCTTGCCGGCGCCGAGGTCGCCGGAGAGCGTGACGAGATCGCCTGGCTCGAGCACGGCGGCAATGTCCGTCATCAGGCCGCGCGTCGCTGCCTCGTCGGGCAGCGCCACCGTGAAGCTCGAGGCGCCGGCTGTCGTCGCAAACATCGGCCGCGATCCGGGTTAGGCGGCGCTCTGCTGGGCCGTCTGTTCAAGCGGGAAGACGCACGTCACGGTCGTGCCCTGGCCGACGGCGGAGTCGAGCCTGACCGTGCCGCCGTGCAATTCGACGAAGGAGCGCACCAGCGACAGGCCGAGGCCGGCGCCGCGATGCTGCGAGCCGCGCGAATGTGTTTCAAACCAGTCGAACACCTTTTCCTGCGCCTCCGGCGGGATGCCCGGTCCGTGGTCGGTGACTGTAAAAACAAGCGCATCCGGCCGCCGCTCCGCCGACAGCGTAATCGTTTCGTTCGGCGGCGAAAATCCCGCGGCGTTGGACAGCAGATTGAACAGGGTTTGCCGCACGCGCCGCTCATCGCCGGTAAATGACCCGATACCTGGAGCGGCGTGGATTTCGAGCGTGATGTTGTCCCTGACGAGGCGATCCTGGATGCCCTCGGCTGCCGCCGCCATCGTCGCGCGCACGTCAACCGTGCCGAGGTTGAGGGTCATCGCGCCGGCGTCGATCGTCGCGAGGTCAAGGATGTCGTTGATGATGGCGAGGAGCGCGTTGGTGGAGGAGGTAATATAGCCGAGATATTCCGCCTGTTTTTCCGTCAGCGGGCCGAAGTTCGGGTCGCTGAGGAAATGCGCAAAGCCGATGATGTTGGTCAAGGGCGAACGCAATTCGTACGACACGTGGTGCACGAAATCGATCTTGATCTTGTCAGCCGCCTCGAGCGCCTCGTTGCTCTTGCGCAAGGCGCGCTCGATCGTGACGCTGTCGGTGACGTTCTGGAATGACACCAAAGTCGCGCCGTCCGGCAGCGGCATTGTCGCGCAGTCGATCACCATGCCGTCGCGGCGCTCGATCCGCGCCGCGATGGGCTTGCGGTCATCGATGGCGGTGACGGCGGCACGCAAGGCGCGCCACACCGTGTTGTCGTCGTGTTGCGCCTGGCACCAGGCGGTGACCGCCTCGACATGCGGAAGCGAAGCCAGCGCTTCGGGCGTCAGCTTCCACATGCGCGCGAATGCGGGATTGTGCAGGCGGATGCGGCCGTCACTTGCGAACACCGCGACCGCTTCGCCAAGATGGTCGAGCGTCTCGCCCTGCACCTTGATGAGCGCGTCATAGCGCCGCTTGAGTTCGAGCCGTTCGGTGACGTCGTCATAGAGATAGGTCACGCCGCCTTCCTGGTTCGGCATGATGACGACCCGCAACGTTCTGCCGTCAGGCAGATGCCAGGTATCCTCTCTAGGTTCGGACGCGCGATAGCCGGCGTGAAGCGCGGCCTTCCATTGCTTGAAGTCCTGCTCCTCGGGAAGCTTGCGCGCAACGCGCAGTTGCTCGAGCAGCGCACCATCCGACGGCGACTGGTCGAGAAACGCCGCATCGAGGTCCCACAGCGAGCGATAGGCGGTGTTGTAGAAGTTCAGCGTCTGGTCAGGCCCGAAGATCGCAACGCCGGTGGCGAGCTGGTCGAGGATGCGCCGATGTGCGTCGTTCATGCGCGCGAGCTGGCGGCGCATGGTTTCGGTTTCGCTGGCGTCGATCGCAATCCCGGCGCTGCCGCGCCGCGTCGGCGTATCCATCACGTCGAACGCGCGGCGGCTGCCGGCCGCAATGGCGGGAAGCCGTCCACTGAACACGCGGCCGCTCGCGCGGGCGCGCGCCAGTTCACCGCGCGCGGCGCGGTCGAAAATCTCGATGCTGTTCTCGACGGCTTCGCTGGCGTCCTTGGCCTCGACTGCGCGGACATAGGCGGCATTGACGAATGTCAGCAGTCCCGTCTCGTCGCGCATCCAGATCGGCGTAGGCAGGGTATCGACCAGCGTGCGGAGTGTCTCGGCGGTGCCGAGCAGATTTTCATGATGGATCGTGAGCTCGGCGAGATCGCGCTCGATGCCGCTGACGTCGCGCAACCGCAGCACGGCGCGCCCACCGACGATGCGGCCTTGCGCTTCGATCGGACGGTCCGGTGCCGCAGTGACGGTCATCTCGAAGCTGCGGCCTTCCTGGCGAAGGACATCGACGGCTTGTTGCAGCTCATGCGCGGTCAGCGGGGCGAGCCAGCCGGTGAAATCGAGAACGTGCGAGGCCGCCACGCCAGGCGCGATCAGCCCAGGGTCGCCTACGACCTCAGTGCCGCCTTCGGCGTCCCACACGACCAGAAGTTGGGGCTCAGCGAGCAACAGCGTTTCCAGGCGGTCGATCTCGACGCGCAAAGCGCGCGCCTCGTCGCGCGCCGCGGTTTCCGCCTGCGCTGCCTGCGCGCGCGTGCGCACGAGCACCACGGCGGCGAGCACCGCGAAGCAAAGCACGCCGAGGGTGAGCGTCAGCGCGGCGATCTCCTGGCGGCTGAGGCTGCCGACGGCCGCGGAAGCGGCGGCGATAAAGGCCGAGAAGGGTGCCTCGGCGGCGTCGGCAGAACGGCAAGTGACGGCCGGTGTTGCGACAGCCCCCATAGCCAAAGCGACAAGGAATCCGCCTCGTCTCGGACGAGAGCGCATCCGCTCGGTCGCCGCCCGGAGATTGTCCGGCATTCAGCCTTGCCCCAGAATCGAGGAGGTTTCCGCCAAACCACCTGCGAATCGCTCGACTTTACCCCCAACAGGAATCCGGCCGAAAGAGTCCAGATCGTGAACGGCAGCCCGGGAAGTGGCCTGAAATCGGGCCTAAATGAATTGGGCCGAGGGCTGACAAATCCCTTCCGACCTAGCGCCCGGTGGATCCGAATCCACCGCTGCCGCGCGTCGTCGTGTCGAGCACTTTCACCTCCCGCAAGGTGGCTTGCACGACGGGCGCAATGACGAGCTGTGCGATGCGCATGCCGCGCGAAATCGCGACCGGTTCGTCGCCCAAATTCATTAGGATGACCTGTATTTCACCGCGGTAGTCGGCATCGATGGTGCCCGGCGTATTGAGAACGGTCAGGCCATGCCGCGCCGCGAGACCGGAGCGCGGGCGCACCTGTGCCTCGTAGCCCGCGGGCAACGCAATGGCGATGCCGGTCGGCACTTGGGCCCGCGCGCGGGGCGCAAGCGTGAGCGGCGCATCCTGCGGTACCGCAGCGAGCAGATCGAGGCCGGCGGCAAGCGCGCTTTGATAGGAAGGAAGCGGCAGGTCGGCGCCGTGCGGCAGCCGCATGATCTCGACTTCGACAGTCATCGACGCGCGCCTCCAAGCGCCGCCGCGATCCGCGCGACCAGCCTTGCGGCCACGCCCTCTTTCGATTGCGGCGGCCAATTCTCAACGCCTTCGGTTGTGACCAAAGTGATTGTGTTGCGGTCGCCGCCCATGATTCCGGTTTGCGGCGAAACATCGTTTGCCAGAATCCAGTCGCAGCCTTTGGCAGCGAGCTTGGTCTTGGCATTGGCGACGACTTGCTGCGTCTCGGCGGCGAAGCCGATGACCAGTTTGGGCCGATTTTTCTGGCGCTTTGCGACGCCGGCGAGGATGTCCGGATTCTCGACAAGATCGAGCGCCGGCGTGCGCGCGCCCGGCGCCTTTTTGATTTTCTGCGTGCCGGCGTCCCGGGTTCGCCAGTCGGCGACGGCGGCGGCAAAAATGGCGACGTCGGCCGGCAATGCCTTTTCAACGGCGGTGAGCATCTCGCGCGCATTTTCGACATGCACGACTCGCACACCGGGCGGATCGGCAACGGCAACCGGGCCGCTCACCAACGTGACCTTTGCGCCGGCACGCGCCGCAGCGTCGGCGATCGCATGGCCCTGCTTGCCGGACGAACGATTGGCGATGTAGCGCACCGGATCGATCGGTTCGTGCGTCGGGCCGGACGTGACAAGCACGCGCTTGCCCGCGAGCGGCCGCGTCGTGTCGGTGTTCAGCAGCTTCTCGACCGCGGCGGCGATCTCCAGCGGCTCGGCCATCCGCCCAAAGCCGCGTTCGTTTGCTTCCGCCATCTCGCCTTCATTCGGCCCGACCGCAACCACACCGTCAGCGGCAAGCTGCGCGAGATTGCGCTGCGTCGCCTTGTGCGACCACATATGCGGGTTCATGGCCGGCGCCAGTAGAATTTTTGCCCCGGTCGCCAGCAGCACAGCGCTGGCGAGATCGTCGGCGTGCCCGCCCGCCATCTTCGCCATCAGGTCGGCCGTTGCCGGGGCGACAACGACAAGTTCAGTCTCGCGCGCGAGACGAATATGGCCGATGTCGAACTCGGACCCTTGGTCGAACAAATTGGTGAACACGCGCTCGCCGACAATCGCGCCGGCCGACAGCGGCGTGACAAATTCCTGTGCCGCTTTGGTCAGGACGCAGCGGACCGCGAACTTGCGTTCCTTGAGGCGGCGGATGAGCTCCAGTGACTTGTAGGCAGCGATGCCGCCGCCGATGATGAGCAGGATGCGCGGCGTGTCGGGATCGGGCGCGACGCGCTTGCTACGCGAAGATTGTGAGACTGGCTCGATGGCGGGCGCTTCCGCGCCGCCTTCCGTCGCCACCCGCAGAATTGAGCGCGCCTCATCCTCCATCGAGCGGCCGTTCTTAGCCGCACGCAGCCGCAGCCGCTTCTTCAGGTCGTCATCGAGCTGGCGAACGGTGATGCTGGCCACGGGCTTCCTGGTGATTGCACTGCAATCAATGCAATCACCATAGCACGGCAATCATCGCCCATGCCAGCAGCGCCACGATGGCCCATATCCCTATGATTTTCCAGCGTTCTCGGCGCGCTTTGACTGCGCCCAGAGCTGCGACGGTCTGCGGCGCCAGCACGATGCCGTCGCGGGTGATGTCATCGAAATGGTCGGCGAGGGTGGCGGCACGGGTGAGCAGCGAGGGCACCTGGCCGAGGAAGCGGCCGACCTCCCCGGCGCCTTCGGCGGCATTTTCCAGCATGCCGGCCGGCCCGAGATGGCGCGTGATCCATTCGCGCACCACCGGATCGGCCGTCGCCCACATGTCGAGCTTGGGATCGAGCGAGCGTGCGACGCCCTCGACCACCACCATCGTCTTCTGGAGAAGCAGCAGCTCCGGCCGGGTGCGCATATCGAACAGGCCGGTGACCTCGAACAGCAGCGTCAGGAGTTTCGCCATCGAGATATCTTCGGCCGTGCGGTTGTGGATCGGCTCGCCGATGGCGCGGATTGCCTGCGCGAACGCCTCGACCGAATGATGGTGCGGCACGTAGCCGGCGTCGAAATGCACCTGCGCGACGCGCTGGTAGTCGCGCGTGATGAAGCCGTAGAGGATCTCGGCGAGGAAGCGCCGCTCCTTCGGGCCGAGCCGGCCCATGATGCCGAAGTCGACCGCAACCAATCGGCCATCGGCATCGACGAACAGGTTGCCCGGATGCATGTCGGCGTGAAAAAAACCATCCCGCAACGCGTGACGGAGGAACGTTTGGATCACCTTGCGTCCGAGCGCTGGCAGATCGTGGCCTGCGGCGGCAAGCGTCGTGTGATTGTTGAGCGGCGTGCCGTCGATCCAGTCTAGCGTGAGCACTTCGCGCGCGGTGCGCTCCCAATCGACCGCCGGCACGCGGAAATCGGCGTCCGCGCGCGTGTTCTCCGCCATCTCGGAAAGCGCGGCCGCTTCGAGCCGAAGATCCATCTCGATCGCGACCGAGCGCGCCAGCGTTGCCACCACTTCGATGAACCGCAACCGCTGCGCTTCGAGCGAGCCGGCTTCCGCCTTGCGCGCAGCGAAAAACAGCGCTTCGAGGTCGGCGGCGAAACGACGCTCGATGCCCGGGCGGAGTACTTTAACCGCCACCGGTTTGCGGCCGTCCGGCGCGTTGATTTCGGCGCGATGCACCTGTGCGATGGAGGCCGCGGCGACCGCCGGGCCGAACGACGCATAAACTTCGCCGAGCGGCTTCTGAAGTGCCGCAACGACGGCAGCTTCCGCTTCGGCTTGCGGGAACGGCGCCATCTTGTCTTGCAGACTTTCGAGATCGCGCGCGATCGCTGGCCCAACGACATCCGGCCGCGTCGCGAGGAACTGCCCGAGCTTGACGTAGGTTGGTCCGAGCCGCGTCAGCGCAGCCGCCAGCCGCCCGGCGCCTTCCTTGCTGCGCGGCCGCTCGATCAGCCGCGCCACTGAGATCAAAAAGCGCGCCGAAGCCGGCAAGGGGCGCGGATCGAGCAGCGCCAAGACGCCCTCGCGCGCAAAGACATAGCCGGCGCGGCCAAGGCGGGCGAGATGCGAGAAGGAGGCGATCACGTTTGGCCTGTCACAGCCGCCAGCTGGAATGCAGCGCCACGACGCCACCACTGACCGGCGTGAATGACACGCGTTGCAGGCCGGCATCGGTCAGCATTTTCGCGAACGCTTTTGGCCGTGGAAACTTGCGGATCGACTCGACGAGATACTGATAGGCCGCGCGATCGCCGGTCACCGCCTCGCCCATCGCCGGAATGACGTTCAACGAATAAAACTCATAGAGTCTGTCGAGGCCCGGCACGTCGGTATGCGAAAACTCCAGGCACAGGAAGCGGCCGCCGGTCCTGAGCACGCGCCGCGCTTCGGCGAGCGCCATCTCGATGCGCGGCACGTTGCGGATACCGAACGCGATTGTTACGGCGTCGAAGCTCTTGTCGGCAAAAGGCAAGGCTTCGGCATTGCCGTGCGCGAAGTCGATCCCATCGAGCCCGCGTTGCGCGGCGCGCTCGCGCCCGACCGCGAGCATGTCCTCGTTGATGTCGAGCACGGTCACGCGCGTGCCGGGTCCGCCCGCCTCGATGACTCGCTGCGCCACGTCGCCGGTGCCGCCCGCGACATCGAGCACCGAAAAGGCCTTGCCGGAGCGGGGCGGATTGAGCGCGGTCACCAGCGCGTCCTTCCACGCCCGATGCAGCCCACCCGACATCAGGTCGTTCATCAGGTCGTAGCGGCGTGCCACCGAGGCGAACACGTCGTCGACGCGCGCCTGCTTGTCGGCGAGGTTGACCTTTTCGAAGCCGAAATGCGTTTCCTGAGCGCGCGCCATGCCGTGACTTTGCCAAATAATCCTTTGCGGGCAGGACCATAGCGCGGGCGGCCGTGGGACGCTACAAAACCGCGAAAGCAGCGTTAAACGGCTGCGGGGCGCAACATGAGGCACGCCATGGCGGTTGAATTCGGCAAGGCCGTCCCGATTTTTCGCATTTTCTCACTCGAGAAGGCGCGGGAATTCTATCTCGATTTTCTCGGCTTCAAGGTCGACTGGGAGCATCGGTTCGACGCGACCGCTCCCGTTTACATGCAGGTGTCGCGCGCGAAGCTCAGCTTTCATCTCAGCGAACACCACGGCGACGGCACGCCCGGCTCGCTGGTTTACGTCTACCTGAAGGGCGTCGAGGCCTTGCACCGCGAGCTCAACGACAAGAACTACCGCCACAACCACCCCGGCTTGCAGCAGCAGGAGTGGGGCATGCTGGAAATGATGGTGACCGACCCTTTCAACAACCGCATTGTGTTCGCCGAGTATCGCGACCACCTGAAGCATCCCGATGCAAGCCTTCCGCCCTGATGCCTGAGCTCCCCGAAGTCGAAACCGTGCGCCGCGGCCTGGCACCGGCCATGGAAGGCGCGCGCTTCACGAAAGTCGAAGCGCGGCGCAAGGATCTGCGCTTTCCATTCCCGAAGCATTTCGTCAAGCGCCTCGAGGGGCAGAAAGTGGAAGGACTCGGGCGGCGCGCGAAATATCTGCTCGCCGATCTTTCGTCGGGCGAGGTGCTGCTGATGCACCTCGGCATGTCGGGTTCGTTTCGCGTCGGCGATGAAGCGGCGCCCGGCAAATATCATCACGAGCGCTCGAAGAGCAAGGCACACGATCACGTCGTCTTTGAAATGTCGAACGGCAATGTCGTCACCTTCAACGATCCGCGCCGCTTCGGCTTCATGAAGTTAATCGCGCGCGACAGGCTGGAGGACGAGCCGTCACTGCGAGCGCTCGGGCCGGAGCCGCTTGGCAACGCTTTCGACGCCGCGATGCTGGCGGAAGCTTGCGCCGGCAAGAAAACCTCGCTCAAGGCTGCGCTTTCCGACCAGCGCGTGGTCGCGGGTCTCGGCAATATCTATGTCTGCGAGGCGCTGTTTCGCGCGCGGCTGTCGCCCAAGCGTATTGCCGCAACCATCGCCGACCGCAGCGGCAAGCCGAACATGCGCGCTGAGGCATTGGTCGAGGCGATCCGCGCTGTGCTCAGCGACGCCATCAAGGCCGGCGGCTCGTCGCTGCGCGACCATCGCCGCGCCGATGGCTCGCTCGGCGACTTCCAGCACAATTTCCTGGTCTATGATCGCGAGGGCAAGCCATGCCCGAACGGCTGCGGCGGCAAGGTCAAGCGCATCGTGCAAGTTGGCCGCTCGACGTTCTTCTGCCCGCGCTGCCAGAAATAACCGCGCGCGCCTCAGGTCTTCACGTACACAGCGCGTTTCGTCACCACGAAATCGACGCGGTCGCCTGTCAGCGCGGCAAGACATTCCTGCGGCGAATTGACGATCGGCTCTTCATGAACGTTGAAGCTGGTGTTGATCAGCACCGGCAAGCCGGTCTCGTCGCGGAAGCGCCGCAGCAACATGGCGAACAGCGGATTGCGCGCATCATCGACGACCTGCGGGCGTGCCGTGCCATCGACGTGCACGACTGCCGGAATGCGCGCGCGCCACTCCGGGCGCACCGCGCAGGTAATGGTCATGAACCGCGCGGCGTAGCGGTTGACATCGCCAATCTCGAACACGCGCGCGGCGTCTTCTTCCAGCACGTAAGGCGCGAACGGCATGAACTCAGAGCGGTCGAGCCGCGCGTTGAGGTTGTCGTTGATCGCGGCGTCGTGGGGGCTGGCGATGATCGAACGCGCCCCGAGCGCGCGGGGCCCATATTCCATGCGGCCGTCATAGACCGCGCCTGCTTTGCCGGCGCGCACGAGTTCGGTTGCGCGGACGACGGGATCGCCGTCCAGCCGGCGAACGCGCGCATCTTTCGCGAAGGACTCATCGACCTCTCCGCTGAAATCGCGGCCAAAATAGACGTCGGAGAGCCGCCGCCGCTGCTTGAGCCAAACCGCCAATCCGTCGCGTTCGCGCAGAAATGCCAAGGCGGCGCCGACCGGGAGGCCGTCATCCCCCATCGCCGGAAAGATGAAAACCTCATCGACCGGCTGTTGCTCTGCCAGCAGACGGTTGAGCCGCACATTGGCGAACAGGCCGCCGGCAAGCGCTAGGCGCCGCGCGCCGGTGCACTTGAGCCAATGGCCGACCGAGCGCATCGTTACGTCCTCGATCATCTTTTGCGCGGAGGCGGCGATCACTTCGCGCGGCTTTCCGGCGCAAAGCGCCAGCACCGCTGCGCGCATCTGGCGCGTCTTGCGGAATGGCGTTTCGATCAGACCCGTCTCGTCGTCAAAGGAAAACAGCGCGCCGAATTCTGGCGCCAGCGCCGGTTCGCCATAGGCGGCGAGGCCGGTGAGCTTGCCCTCATGCCGGAACATGCGGAAACCGGCCGCCATCGTCGCGTACCCGTAGGCCGTCGCCAGACCGCCGGGGCAGTAGCGGCTGAGCAGCCAGCGGTCGTCGCCGTAGAAGCACTGCAGTCTGCCGTCCTTGAGGTGGCGCATGCTGTAGCTGACGCCGTCGCCCATGCCGTCGGAGGTGTAGATCAGCGCGTCATCCCAATCTGTGAAGAACAACGCCGCGCTGGCGTGTGCGTCGTGATGGTTGACGAAATGCATCCGGGCGTCGGCGCGAAAACCGTTGTCGGCGAGGAAACGCGCCGCATCGAACACCGCCAGCGTGTCGGTGGTGCGCGCACGTTGGCACCAGGTCGACAGCTCGTGCTCGGGCCGCCCCCGCCCGCGCAGCCGATAGAACAGGTCGGCCCACGACGAGAGCTTGAGGTAACGGCTCGGGAAGCGGCCGCGCATCGCCACCACGACATCGACGTCGCGCCGCGTCCAGCTGGCGATGCGCAGCACTTCATCGATCGCCAGCCACGGCAGGCCGCCGCCCCAGCCCTTCTCGCGAGTCAAGCGCTCTTCCGCGACGGCCGCGACCAGGTTGTAGTCGTCGAATGCTGCCGCGGAGGCGTCATGGTGGCCGACGCTCTGGATCGCCAAAATACGCATGAACGAAGTGATCCCAGGAGAGAAGCGGCGCATAACAACCGACAATGCAGTTACTCGCAAGCCCGTGTGCTGTGGCGGCGCGTGCGAAATTCGGCTACCCAAAGCGGAAGCAAACGTTCAGCGTGCAGGTGAACCCATGAGCGAACCCAACGTCCTTACCGAAACCAAGGGCCGCGTCGGCATCATCCGGCTTAACCGGCCGAACGCGCTCAATGCGCTCAACCTCGCGCTCAAAACCGAGCTCAATGCCGCGATCGAGAAGTTCGATGCCGATCCCAATATCGGCTGCATGATCATCACCGGCGGCGACAAGGCGTTCGCCGCCGGCGCCGACATCAAGGAGATGGCGGACAAGACCTACAACGAGGCGCTGATGGGTAATTTCGCCGGCGATTGGGACGGCGCGGCGCGTGCGCGCAAGCCGGTCGTCGCGGCGGTCGCCGGCTTTGCGCTCGGAGGCGGCTGCGAGCTGGCGATGATGTGCGACATCATCATCGCCGCCGACAACGCCAAGTTCGGCCAGCCCGAGATCAAGCTCGGCGTCATTCCGGGAATTGGCGGCACGCAGCGCCTGACCCGCGCCATCGGCAAATCCAAGTCGATGGAAATGAATCTCACCGGGCGCATGATGGACGCGCAGGAAGCCGAGCGCTCAAACCTCGTCGCCCGCGTCGTGCCGCTGGCAAGCCTGATGGACGAAGCGATGAAGGTCGCCGAAACGATTGCCTCGATGTCGCTGCCATCGGTCTTGATCGCCAAGGAAGCCGTCAACCGCGCCTTCGAAACCACGTTGTCGGAAGGCATCCGCTTCGAGCGGCGCGTCTTTCACTCGCTGTTCGCCACGGCCGATCAGAAAGAAGGCATGAAAGCCTTCGTCGAGAAGCGGAAGGCCGATTTCAAGCATAAGTAGGCGCTGGAACAGCGCCAGCCTTTACCTCATGGTGAGGAGCGCCGAAGGCGCGTCTCGAACCATGAGGCCGAAACGGCTGTCGACGCTTCGACAACTTTGATAGCTTTATAAAGTCTCTGCCGATCAGTGCCTCCTTCTTGGCGCGCGACCAGCCCTTTATCTTGCGTTCCGCCGCAATGGCGTCTGTTATCTTGTCGAAATATTCGCTGTGAACGAGCGTTACCGGAAGACGTTTAGCGGTAAATCCGTTGAAATATCCGGACTGATGTTGGGCGACCCGACCTTCTAGATCCGCCCGCGTCGTGCCGGTGTAAAGCGAACCTTCGGCACACTTGAGAATGTACAGCCATGCGCCTATTTCTACCGGTCCTTCGAGACGGCCGGCTTCGCCGGCCTCCTCAGGACGAGGTTAACACGAATAATTTTCCCCAAATCGTGAAGAACGGTTCCCGCGCGGCGGCGTTATCATGCAGCACGTTGGTCGCGAATGCCTGACCAGCCATGACTGAAAGCCGCGGCTCGCCCGGCGTCCCGGCCACGCAAACCAGATTTGCGGAGGCATTCTCATGGCCCAATCGCATGTTCTAACCGGCGCTGCTTCACCTGAAGTTTCCCTGACGATTCGCCGCATCGATCTTGCCGACCTCAAGGACGCACTCCGGCAAGGCTGGTCCGATTTCACGGCGATGCCGAGTCACGCCATCTTCCTGTGCGTGATCTATCCGATCATCGGCATCCTGCTGGCGCAATTCATCTTCGGCTACGCCATGCTGTACTTCCTGTTTCCGCTCGTCGCCGGCTTTGCGCTGGTCGGTCCGTTCGCGGCCATCGGCCTCTACGAGCTGAGCCGCCGACGCGAGGCTGGGCTTGAGGCCGACGCGACGCATGCGCTCGACGTGCTGCATTCGCCGTCGATCGGCGCCATTCTGGCGCTCGGCCTGCTGCTGATGGCGATCTTTGTCATCTGGCTGGCCACGGCGCACGCCATTTACGTGGCGAATTTCGGTTACGCGCAGCCGGCCTCGCTCGGTGACTTCGCGCGCGACGTGCTGACGACCGCGGCCGGCTGGCGGATGATCGTGATCGGCAACGTTGTTGGCTTCGTCTTCGCGGTGGTCGTGCTGGCGATCAGCGCGGTGTCGTTCCCGCTGCTGCTCGACCGTGAGGTTGGGGCCGCCACCGCGCTCGCAACTTCGGTGCGGGTGATCGCGGAAAATCCCGCAACAATGGCGATGTGGGGCCTGATGGTCGCTGTGCTGCTGGCGCTCGGCTCGCTGCCTTTCTTGCTCGGGCTGGCCGTCGTCGTTCCTGTCCTCGGTCACGCGACCTGGCACCTTTATCGCAGGGTCATCGATGGCGGTGAAGCGCCGCGCGCCGAATTCCGCAACCCCGAAAAGCCGCGCCGCTTCGCCGCGGATTTCCCGTCCTCGCTGTTCCGCTGAGTTCCTGGCATGTGGACGTTTCGCTTGACAGGAAAAATCATCGGCGCAGACTTGATGTTGTCGCCAACCAAGACCGGAGGTTCTGCATGACGCCACCGGGCCAGGAACGCCGCTGAGACGGCCGCGCGAAAAGTTCGGCGCGCGGTCATGAGCGGCAAAGACGCGAACGAGACGCCGGCGACGGCCTCAGGGGTCGCATCAGTCAGGCAAGACCCCGCCTTGGCCGTCCCCGGCGTTTGATTTTTGCGCGCTTGTCATGCCCGGCCTTGTGCCGGGCATCCCGCTTAGGAAGGCACTGCGTCCCTTATCGGGATGGCCGGGACAAGCCCGGCCATGACAAGATAGGCGAGTTCGTGGAACCGAGGGACAATGACCGAAAGCCAGCAGGATTGGGCTCTCACGCGCATGCGGGCGCGCGTCGATGCGACGCTGGCGATGAATCTTTCCGGCTTCCCGCATTATGCCGATCCCGATAGCGGCCAATGGACGACGAGCCCCGATGCGTTCTGGACCGGCGGGTTCTGGGTCGGCGAGCTCTGGCTCGCCGCGCACTACTGGAAGGATCAGCGCTATCGCGCCGCCGCCGAGGACTGGACGCGCCGGCTCGAGCCGCGCATCGATTCCGCCACGGTTTTCCGGGGCTTCCTTTTCTACTACGGCGCCGTGCTCGGTGCGCGCCTGCAAGGCAATGCTGTGGCGAAGGACATCGCCTCGCGTGCCGCGCGCTCGGTCGCGCGCGCGTTCAATCCGTCGCTGGGTCTAATCCCGCTCGGCGTTGCGGCGGAAGAAGCGCACACCGTCGGCGACAACGATGCCAATATAGACGGGCTGATCACCAGCCCGCTGCTGCTGTGGGCGGCGCAGGAAACCGGCGACAACGAATTGCGCCGCATCGCGCTCGCCAACGCCGACAAGCACGCGCAGGTATTTATCCAGGCCGACAATTCGGTGATCCAGTCGGCGACGCTCGACGGCAAAACAGGCGGCGTCGAGCGGCTCTACACCCACAAGGGCTCCGCGCCGAACTCGATCTGGACGCGCGCCCAGGCGTGGGCGATGGTGAATTTCTCGCTGTGCGCGATGCTGGCGCCGCAGGAAACACGGCTGCTCGAAACGGCAGAGCGCGTGGCGCAATGGTGGATCGACCACGTTCCGTCCGACCACGTCGCCTATTGGGATTTCAGCGTCGAGAAAACAGCTACGACGCGGCGCGACACGTCCGGCACGGCGATCGCAACCTCGGCTTTGCTGCGCATTGCATCCCTCACGCCAGATCGTGAAAAGGCGGCGCGCTATCGCGCCGCGGCGGAAGCGACCGCGCGCGCTCTCGTCGAGCGGCATCTCAGGGCGACAGGTTTGCTCGCCGACGGCTGCTTCGATCCCAAGAACAACACCGCGCTGGCGAACGAATTGATCTGGGGCAGCTATTACCTGTTCGAGTCGCTCGGCGTTCTGTCAGGCAAGCTGAAGCCGAAGACGGTGTGACACTTGATCCTCATGGTGAGGAGCGCCGTGAGGCGCGTCTCGAACCATGAGGCCTCATCCTTCGAGACGCGCCCTGCGGGCGCTCCTCAGGATGAGGTTAAACTCACACATTCATCTGATAGCTGTGCGCGACCCAGCGATGGCCCATTGGCGTCGACAAAATCCAGCCGATCGACGGGAACGGCATGTGGAAGCCGACCACCATCATTTTCTCGGCCGCCGTCATCGCCAGAATGCGTTTGCGCGTCGCCACCGCCTTCTGCTGGTCGTCGTCGAAGCCGATCGTCCATTCCGGCCGCTGTACGCCGCAGACATAATGCAGGCAGGTGTCGCCCCATAGCAGCAGGGGCTTGCCGCCGCTTTCGATCTGGTAGCCGGTCAGCCCCGCGGAATGGCCGGCGCAATCGACCGCGCGGATGCCGGCAACCACCTCGTCTCCGGGCTTGATGAACGTCATTTTGTCGGCGAGCGGCGCCACCAATTTGTCGAACTGGAATTTGGTCGGCTTGCGCGCCTCGCTGATGTTCTCGCCCTTTTTCCAGTAGTCGAACTCGGCGGAAGCGATGACGTAACGCGCGTTCGGAAACGTCGGCTTGCCGCCGGTAAAATTGGCGCCGATGTGGTCGGGATGGCAGTGGGTGAAAGCGACGATGTCGATGTCTTCCGGCTTGTAACCGACCTGCGCCAGCCGCGCGACGAGATTGCCGTCCGGCACGCGCCCTTTCAGCGCTTCATTATCTTTCGCCAAAGTACCGTTGCCGGTGTCGAACAGGATCACTTGCTTGCCAGTGTTGACGAGCGCGGGCACGAACGGGTGCTCGAACCTGCTCGGGTCGATGTTGTTGAGCTTCGCAAGCTCCTCCACTTCGCCCGGCTTGGCGCCGCCCGCGTGGACACTGCCGAGGCCGTCGCGCACGCTGAAGCTGTCGAGCACCGTCATCATCTCGAAATCGCCAAGCTTGAAGCGGTAGACGGTCGGCCGCAGCGGCCCCTTCATTTCGGCAGGCATGAATGATCCTCGTTGAAAGGCGACACAATTATTTGCGCACGCAGATCACGCGCACGACCGCTGCTTTTGGGTTGGCGGCATCTGCCGGTGCGTTGACATGATTGCGCGCGAGAAAGTCGCGGATCGCAGCGGCCGGAACAAGCCGCACCGGCGGCGCGGCGGCCTGCGCGCTCGCCACCACCGCATTGCTGGTCTCGACGAGCCCGATGACGCGGCCTTGCGCGTCAAGAGCGGCGGCGCCGGAAAAACCCGCCATCGGAATCGGCCGCCGCAGCTCGATCGCGCCGCCGTCGATCAGCCGCGCCTTGATTTCGGTGAGCGCGTTGCTGGCGCCTTCCTCGGTGCGCGGATCGCCAATGCCGGCGAGCGTCAGGTCGGCGCTTTTTCCCTGTTCGGCGGGCGTGAGCCGCGCCGCCGGCAAATTGCGCTTGCCGTAGACGCGCAGCAGCGCGAGGCCATGCTCTTTGTCCTCGGCGACGCGCTCGGCGTCGCCGATGCCCGCGGCGACGATGACCTGGCAGCCCTCGGCGAGCTTGCGGTCGGTGACGATCGCGCCGTTGGCGCTCACCACCAGCCCGGTGCCGTATTCGACCGAGCGCGACAACGTTGCATAAGGCGCGGTGCGCGCCGGGAACGGCGCGAACGCGCTCGCCATCGCCACCATCACGGGCGCGACGATGCCTTCCAGCGCCTGGTCGTAGAGCATCGTGAAGCCGCGCAATTCGCCTTCGCGCAACTGCGCCCGCACCGCGAATTTCTTCAGCCCCTGCAAGCCGCTGACGATGAAATTGTCGGCCCGCATCACGCTGTATTCGACACGGCGCGTCGCGGGGTCCTTCTTCTGTGCGTCGAACAGCGCCGACAGATTTTCGCCGGTCTTGATGCGAAACGTCTCGACCTGCACGTCGCCGTGGCGCGAGGTCCAGTGCGTGCCGAATTTTCCTTCACGCGCCAGCGGCACCATCTTGCCGGGCAGGCCGAGGCGGATGCCGGTGACCGGATCGACAACCACCGTCCAACCGAATTCGGCGTCGTGCGATTTGGCCGCCTCGAGCAGTTGCTCGCGCTCGGGCGCGCTCAGCGCGCCGGCGGTCCTGATCCCGTTGCGTTTGCGATAGGCCTTGATCGCGGCGGTGAGGGCGTCTTCGCCGGCCGGCGGCGTGTCGGGTGACGCGCCCCACAACAGCGCGGCACGGATCGCGGCGCGCTCGCCGAGCGGTACGCCGGTGAGCGGATCGTTACGGTCCTCAGACGTGGCGGTTTTTTCGGGCTTGGCCTTTTCGGGTTGGGCTTTCTCGGCGGTGGACTTTGCAGGTTCGGATTTTGCGGCTGCCGGTTTCGCTTCAACTTTGGTTTCAGCTTTCGCCGGCTCGTGCTTTTCGGCCGGGTTGGAAACCAAGGGCTTGGCCGCGACCGGTTTCGTCTTCGGCTTGGCAGGCTTGGTGGCGGGCGTCGCGGCGGCAGCCGGCTCCTCGGCCGGCGCGTAGTTGGCGCCGGCGCGGTCGGACGCGTTCTCCTGTGCAAACGCAACAGAAATGCCGCAACAAGCGGCGAGCAACGCCAGACCAGCGGCCGTACAAACGCGACGTGTCGTTACAAACGCCATTGTACCGGCACCATAACGGATGGACCTCGCGGCGCAACCCGCGCGCGGCGGCGCGGTGAATTTCGCGCGCTGGCCAAAAGCGTTGCCGCACCATAGGTTTACGCGATGCTGTCGCCCGAGGAACTCGAACGCTACGCCCGCCACATCGTGCTGCGCGATGTCGGCGGGCAGGGCCAGAACAAGCTGAAAGAAGCGCGTGTGCTGGTGGCCGGGGCGGGAGGATTGGGTGCGCCGCTGCTGCTTTATCTTGCCGCGGCCGGCGTCGGCACCATCGGCGTCGTTGACGACGACAAGGTTTCGCTGTCGAACTTGCAGCGGCAGGTGATCTTTTCGACCGATGATGTTGGGCAGCCGAAAGCCACCGTCGCCGCGAAGGCCGTCGTCGCCCTTAACCCGCACATCACCGTTGCGCCGTATGACGAACGCCTGACGGCCAAGAACGCACTCGCTTGGATCGGGCAATATGATGTCGTTGCCGATGGCACCGACAATTTCGTCAGTCGTTACCTGATCTCCGACGCGTGCTTCTTTGCGAAGAAGCCGCTGGTCACCGCCGCGCTCGGCGTGTTCGACGGCTCGCTCACCACCATCCGCGCGCATGAAAAGAACGCGCAAGGCGAGCCCAATCCGACCTATCGCTGCCTGTTTCCGGAGCCGCCGCCGCCCGGCACGATTCCCGCCTGCGCGGAAGCCGGCATTCTCGGCGCGTTGCCGGGTGTCCTCGGTTCGCTGATGGCGCTGGAAGTCATCCGCGCGATCGTCGGTTTCGGCGAAGGGCTGGTCGGCAAATTGCTGATGGTGGACGCGCGCGACATGCGCTTCGAGACGACGCGCTACGCCTGGGATCCCGGTAACCCGCTGTCGGGCAAGAATCCGACGATCAGGAATCTGTCGATTCACGTTTGATGATTTGATTTTCAAACAGCCAAGCGCCAGCGCCCGCATTATTTCCGGCGCCGGGTACGCCGTCTCTTTTTCTTTCCCTTCGCAAGCGAAGGGGACGGAGCGCCGAAAGGCGTCCATCGTTAAGTCACGCCTTGCGGCGTGGCGCGTCTTGCGATCGACGCGCACGCCCCTCGGCGCTCCATCGCGGCTTGGCCCGTTGCCTTTCGGCGCGAGGCCCGGTCCCAGGCCGGGTTTCCTGGGACGCGGCGTTAGCGGGCGTTACCCGCTTTCGCCTGTCCCAGTCCAGCGCGCACCGCGCAGACCGGTCGTAGTGCCGGCCGACTCGATGCCCGGGACCGCCCGAGGCCGTGGCTGCGAACCACGGGCGCGGGGACCGCATCCGGCTCCGCCATCAAGAACGCCTCTAGACGACGCCTTCGACGAGCCGGACGACTATGAATATAATCCTAATAACGCAAATGTCAAGAGGGCTGCTTGGAGGCAGTTTCGCGTATTACAACATGCTCGGCAGGACGCGATCCGGCGGCCGGTGGCCGTCCATGAAGGTGCGGATATTGATGATCACCTTCTCGCCCATGTCGACGCGGCCTTCGAGCGTTGCGGAGCCGAGGTGCGGCAGCAGCACCACCTTGCCGGCGCGCGCGAGCTTGACGAGCTTTGGATTGACCGCGGGCTCATGCTCGAACACGTCGAGCCCAGCGCCGGCGATGTCGCCGGCCTCGACCAGCCGCGCCAGCGCGTTCTCGTCGATCACCTCGCCGCGCGCGGTGTTGACGATGTAGGCCTCCGGCCGGACCATCTTCAGGCGCCGTGCCGAAAGCAGGTGATACGTTGCCGGCGTGTGCGGGCAGTTGATGGAGATAATGTCCATGCGCGCCAGCATCTGATCGAGGCTTTCCCAGTAGGTGGCGTCGAGCTCTTCCTCGATCTTGCGGCCGACGCGCCGGCGGTTGTGGTAGTGGATCTGGAGGCCGAAGGCGCGGGCGCGGCGTGCCACCGCCTGGCCGATCCTTCCCATGCCGATGATGCCGAGGCGCTTGCCCCAGATGCGGTGGCCGAGCATCCAGGTCGGCGTCCAGCCGGCCCAGTCGTTGTCGCCGGTGAGCACGGTCGAGCCTTCGGCGAGGCGGCGCGGCACCGCCAGAATGAGCGCCATCGTCATGTCGGCGGTGTCCTCGGTGAGGACGCCGGGCGTGTTGGTAACGGTGATGCCGCGCTGAACGGCGGTCGCCACATCTATATTGTCGACGCCGTTGCCGAACTGGGCGATCAGCTTGAGCTGCTCGCCGGACTTCGAGAGCGCGGCGGAATCGATGCGGTCGGTGACGGTGGGAACCAGGACATCGGCGGTTTTCAGGGCCTCGGCGAGCTGGCCCTGAGTCATGGGCTTGTCGTCGGGGTTAAAGCGCGCGTCGAACAGCTCGCGCATGCGCAGCTCGACGCTGTCGGGGAGCTTGCGGGTGACGATGACCAGCGGCTTTTTCGTCTTCGGCATGTTCCGTCGCCCGGTGGCCGCGAAAAAGCCGCGCCGCCCGTTCAGTCCTCTTTAACCGTACTCGCCCAAACTGCGCCGATCGAAAGCCTCGCGCGGGGAGAGCAGGCGTCCTTCCTATCAGATGGCAGTGGCAAGACAAAGCATCGGGGATTTGGCCGGCGCTCTGTTGGCGGCATTGATTCTTGCCGTCACAGCGGGCGCAACCGCGCGCGCCAATGACGGTCCGCTCGGCTCCAACAGCGGCTTGCCGGTGCCGCGCTTCGTCAGCCTCAAGTCCGATCGCGTTAATGTGCGCGCCGGTCCCAACAAGGACCAGGACGTGCGCTGGGTTTATACGCGCGCCGGCATGCCGGTTGAGATCGTTGCCGAGTTCGAGAATTGGCGGCGCATCCGCGACTGGGAAGGCGCCGAGGGCTGGGTCTATCACTCGCTGCTGTCGGGGCGGCGCAGCGCCGTCGTGGTGCCGCGCGAAAAAGACGAGCTGGTGCCGCTTTACGAAAGCGCCGACGTTGAATCAGCGGTAGTCGCAAAATTGCAAGGCGGCGTGCTGGGCGCGCTCAAGTCCTGCTCAGGCACGTGGTGCCGCATCAACGGCAAGAACTTCGACGGCTACATCCGCCAGGAGCGGATCTGGGGCGCGTATCCGAACGAGAAAGTCGACTAGCGCAAGAAAAAGCCCGGCGCGTGCCGGGCTTTTTCCTTAAACAAACCGCGGGTCGATTATTTCTTTTTCTTGCGCAAGCGCACAACCACGTCGATGCGCGCCACTTCATAGCCTTCCGGCGCGGTCGGCGCCTTGCCGACAACGACCTCAGCGCCCGGGATGTCGAGCAGCTCGCTGCCTTCCTCGACGAAGAAGTGGTGATGCTCGGAAATGTTGGTGTCGAAATAGGCCTTGGAACCGTCGACCGCGACCTGGCGCAGCAGGCCGACATCGGTGAACTGATGCAGCGTGTTGTAGATCGTGGCGAGGGAAACCGGCACCTTGGCGTGGGTCGCTTCCTCGTAGAGCATTTCGGCGGTCAGATGACGGTCGCCTTTGCCGAACAGCAGCCAGCCGAGCGCCATGCGCTGGCGGGTCGGGCGCAGTCCAACCTGGCGCAGCATGGATTTGACGTCGTGCCAGGGACAGCCGGTGAGGTCGCCGTGCCCGGGATGCGGGGCTGCTTCACTCTCACGGGTCGACAAGGGACGCGTCGGGTTCATTGGAAACGCTCAAAAGTGCAAGTACGATCGGCCAAAGTTGCACTTGCAACATATACGCATGGGACACGCAGATGCAACTGTCTCGCAACAGGCGCAAAGTGCCGCCATGCGCTGTCCACATTGTGACGAGAAGGAAACTCTAGGAAAAATGGCCGCAGATGCCCAACTTTGCCGGGTTGGGCCCCTATGTTAGGAGTTTCAAATGGGTATTCAGGCCGCGCGTGCGCCCGGAGACATGCCGATGACCGAGCGGCGTTCCAGCTTTGAGTATGAGGACCTGCTCGCGTGCGGCCGCGGCGAGATGTTCGGCCCCGGCAACGCGCAACTGCCGCTGCCACCGATGCTGATGTTCGACCGCATTTCCGAAATCAGCGAGACCGGCGGCGAGCACGGCAAAGGCATGGTGCGCGCCGAACTCGACGTCAAACACGACCTCTGGTTTTTCCTGTGCCATTTCAAGGGCGATCCGGTGATGCCGGGCTGCCTTGGGCTCGACGCGCTCTGGCAGTTGCTCGGCTTCTTCCTCGGCTGGCTCGGCTCCGAAGGCCGCGGGCGCGCGCTTGGGCTCGGAGAGCTGAAGTTCAGTGGTCAGGTCGTCCCGACGATGAAGAAAGTGATCTATGGCCTCGACATCAAGCGGGTGATGCGCAGCAAGCTGGTGCTCGGCATCGCCGATGGCTGGCTATCGGCAGACGGCAACATTATTTACAAAGCGGCAGACCTGCGGGTCGGCTTGTTCCGCCAAGAAGCGGCGCCGCAGCCAAGCGGCGTCTGACGCCGTGGCGCAGAACGTGACGCAAGGCTGGGCGCCAGACGTGCCGGGGATCGCAGCATGAGACGGGTCGTCGTGACCGGAATGGGCATCGTTTCGTCCATCGGCAACAACACCCAGGAAGTGTTGGCGAGCCTGCGCGAGGCGAAGTCCGGCATTTCGCATGCGGAGCAGTTCGCGCAGCACGGCTTCAGGTGCCAGGTCTTTGGCGCGCCGACGCTAGATCCCTCCGGCTCGGTCGACCGCCGCGCCATGCGCTTCCTCGGCCCGGGCTCGGCGTGGAACCATGTCGCCATGGAACAGGCGATCCGCGACAGCGGGGTCGAACCGGCCGATATTTCCAACGAACGCACCGGTATCGTGATGGGCTCCGGCGGGCCGTCGACCTCGACCATCGTCGCTGCCGCCGACATCACCCGCGAGAAGGGCTCGCCGAAGCGCGTCGGCCCCTTCGCCGTGCCCAAAGCGATGTCGTCGACCGCCTCGGCGACGCTCGCCACCTGGTTCAAGATCAAGGGTGTCAACTATTCGATCTCGTCCGCCTGCGCGACCTCCAATCATTGCATCGGCAACGCCGCCGAGCTGATCCAGTGGGGCAAGCAGGACATGGTCTTTGCCGGCGGCTCGGAAGAGCTCGACTGGACCTTGTCCGACATGTTCGACGCCATGGGCGCGATGTCGTCGAAATTCAACGCTACGCCGGAAAAGGCCTCGCGCGCCTACGACGCCGACCGCGACGGCTTCGTGATCGCGGGCGGAGCCGGCGTGCTGGTGCTGGAAGAGCTCGAGCACGCCAGGGCGCGCGGCGCCAGGATCTACGCCGAGATTGCGGGCTACGGCGCGACGTCGGATGGCGACGACATGGTGGCGCCGTCGGGCGAGGGCGCGGTGCGCTGCATGAAGCTTGCCATCGCCAATGTCGGCGCGCCGATCGACTACATCAACCCGCACGCGACCTCGACGCCGATCGGCGACATCAAGGAGATCGAGGCGATTCGTGAGGTGTTCACTGCCGCCAAATGCCCGCCGATTTCGGCGACCAAATCGCTCACCGGCCATTCGCTCGGCGCCGCCGGCGCGCAGGAGGCGATCTACTGCCTGCTGATGATGAACAACGGCTTCGTCTGCGAGAGCGCCAATATCGAGAACCTCGATCCGGCGATGGCCGACATGAACATCGTGCGCGAGCGGCGCGACGACGTGAAGCTCGGCTGCGTGCTGTCGAACTCGTTCGGCTTCGGCGGCACCAATGCCTCGATCGTTTTCAAGCGGCTTGAAGCATGAGCGAGAAAAGCGACATCGCGACGTTGCCGCGCGGCAATTTCATGCAGGGCAAGCGCGGCCTGATCATGGGCGTGGCGAACGACCATTCCATCGCCTGGGGCATCGCGCGCACGCTCGCTGCGCAGGGCGCCAAGCTCGCCTTCACCTACCAGGGCGACGCGCTCGGCAAGCGCGTCAAGCCGCTCGCCGAGGAAGTGAAGGCCGAGCTCGTTATTCCCTGCGACGTCGAGGACGTCGCCAGCGTCGACAGGGCATTTGCCGAAATTCGCAAGAAATGGGGCGGCCTCGATTTTCTGGTCCACGCCATCGGCTTTTCCGACAAGAACGAGCTCAAGGGCCGCTACGCCGACACCACGCGCGCGAACTTCACGCGCACGATGGTGATCTCGTGCTTCTCTTTCACCGAGGTCGCCAAACGCGCGGCCGAGATGATGCCACCCGGCGGCACGATGGTGACGCTGACCTATAACGGCGGCGAGCGCGCGATGCCGAACTACAACGTGATGGGCGTCGCCAAGGCGGCGCTCGAAGCGTCGGTGCGCTATCTTGCCGTCGATTTCGGCAAAAGCGGCATTCGCGTCAACGCAATTTCGGCTGGTCCGATCAGGACCTTGGCCGGTGCCGGCATCAACGACGCCCGCTTCATGTTCGCCTATCAGCAGCAGCATTCGCCGCTCGGCCGCGGTGTCACGCTCGACGAACTCGGCGGCGCGGCGCTTTATCTTCTCTCCGACCTGTCCGGCGGCGTCACCGGCGAAGTCCACTTCGTCGATTGCGGCTACAACATCATCGCGATGCCGCAACCCGATGCGTTGCGCGGGGAAGCCGACGCGCAGCAGGCCAAAGACGCCGCACAGTAGGCGAATCGTCATGCCCGGCTTTATGCCGGGCATCCACGTCTTGCTTTTCAGGATCAAAAGACGTGGATGGCCGGGACGAGCCCGGCCATGACAAATGAAAACGGCCGGGGACTGCCCGGCCGTTTTGTCTTTTGCCCTTGAGCGCGCCGATTATGCGGCGTTCTGCTTGGGCTGCCGCACCAGGTCAAAGCGATCCGCGTTCATCACCTTGGTCCAGGCCGCCACGAAGTCCTTCACAAACTTCTCCTTCGCGTCGGCGCTGGCATAGACCTCGGCGAAGGCGCGCAATTGCGAGTGCGAGCCGAAGATGAGATCGACGCGGGTGCCGGTCCACTTCACGGCTTTGGTCTTGCGGTCGCGCGCTTCGTAGACGCCCTCGGCGTTGGGCGGCTGCCACTCGGTGTTCATGTCGAGCAGGTTGACGAAGAAGTCGTTGGTCAGCTTCTCCGGCTGCTTGGTGAGGACGCCGTGCTTCGAACCCCCGGCATTGGCGCCGAGGACACGCAGGCCACCGATGAGGACGGTCATCTCGGGGCCGGTCAAAGTGAGCAGTTGAGCGCGGTCCACCATCGCCTCTTCCGGCTGCATGAACTGGCGCTTGCTGCTGATATAGTTGCGGAACGCGTCGGCGCGTGGCTCGAGCGGCGCGAACGAATCCGCGTCGGTCTGCTCCTGTGATGCGTCCATGCGGCCCGCCGTGAACGGCACCGTGACGTTGACGCCGGCGTCCTTCGCCGCTTTCTCGACCGCCGCGCAACCGCCGAGAACGATCAAATCCGCCAGCGACACTTTCTTGCTGGACTCTTTCTGAATCGCTTCGAGTTTTCCCAGCACGTTCTTTAGCTGCGCCGGGTTGTTGACCTCCCAGTCCTTCTGCGGGGCAAGGCGGATGCGCGCGCCATTGGCGCCGCCCCGCTTGTCGGAGCGGCGGAAGGTCGAGGCGGAAGCCCAAGCCGTTGAAACGAGCTGCGACACCGTCAGCCCTGACGAGAGAATTTTCGCCTTGAGCGCGGCGGCGTCCTTGTCGTCGATCAGCGGATGGTTCGCCGCCGGGATCGGGTCCTGCCAGATCAGTGTTTCCTTCGGCACCAGCGGGCCGAGGTAGCGCTGGATCGGTCCCATGTCGCGGTGCGTGAGCTTGAACCAGGCGCGCGCAAACGCATCCGCGAACTGCTCGGGATGCTCGTAAAAGCGCCGCGAGATTTTTTCGTAGGCCGGGTCCATCCGCAGCGACAGGTCGGTGGTCAGCATCATCGGCACGTGCTTCTTCGACTTGTCGAAGGCGTCCGGAACCGTGGCTTGCGCTCCCTTTGCCTTCCATTGTTTGGCGCCGGCCGGGCTTTTTGTCAGCTCCCACTCGTTCTCGAACAGGTTCTTGAAGAAGTGGTTGCTCCATTTGGTCGGAGTCTGCGACCAGGTGACTTCCGGGCCGCCGGTGATGGCATGTGCGCCCACGCCGGTTTCGTATTTGCTTTTCCAGCCGAGGCCTTGGTCCTCGAGCGCGCCGCTCTCCGGCTCCGGCCCGACCAGCGACGGGTCGCCGGCGCCGTGCGTCTTGCCGAAGGTGTGGCCGCCGGCGATCAGCGCGACGGTTTCCTCGTCATTCATCGCCATGCGGAAGAAGGTTTCGCGGATGTCCTTCGCCGCTTTCAGCGGATCAGGGTTGCCGTTCGGGCCTTCCGGGTTGACGTAAATGAGGCCCATCTGCACGGCGCCGAGCGGCTCTGCGAGCTGGCGCTCGCCGCTGTAGCGTTCATCGCCGAGCCAACTGCCCTCCGGGCCCCAGTAGAGCTCTTCCGGCTCCCAGACATCGGCGCGACCGCCGGCAAAGCCGAACGTCTTGAAACCCATCGACTCGAGCGCGACGTTGCCGGCCAGCACCATCAGGTCGGCCCACGAAATCTTGCGGCCGTATTTCTGCTTGATCGGCCACAGCAGGCGGCGCGCTTTGTCGAGATTGGCGTTGTCCGGCCATGAGTTGAGCGGCGCAAAGCGCTGCTGGCCGGCGCCGGCGCCGCCACGGCCATCGGTGATGCGATAGGTGCCGGCGGAGTGCCACGCCATGCGGATCATCAAGCCGCCGTAGTGGCCGAAGTCGGCCGGCCACCATTCCTGCGAGCTCGTCATCAGCGCCTCGAGATCCTTGATCACGGCGTTGAGGTCGAGCGACTTGAACTCCTTGGCGTAGTCGAAATCCTTACCCATCGGATCGGACAGCGACGAGTTGCGATGGAGCATCTCGATGTCGAGCGCGTCCGGCCACCAATCGCGGTTCCTGTGTCCGTGACCTGTGAAAGGGCACTTGCCCGCGCTTTTGTCGTCCGTTTTTGCGTCCATGACTTTATCTCCCGCAGTGCGCTGTTCTTGTTCGTCAAGCTCTTGGCCGGATTTTTACGAAGCGCGGCCGGTCAGGTCAAAATAAAAAGGGCGGCGCAAATGCCGCCCTTCTCGTGTTCCTTCGCGCCTTGAACCTTACTCGGCGGCGCCGGAGGCGGGCTGCGGCTGATCGCCGTTGCCTTTGTTGGCGTCGCGGCCCTTGTGCTCGATGTCCTCGCCGGTCTGCTGATCGACCGCCTTCATCGACAGGCGCACCTTGCCGCGCTCGTCCATGCCAAGGAGCTTGACCTTGACGGTGTCGCCTTCCTTGACGACGTCGGAGGTCTTCTGCACGCGGTGCGGCGCAAGCTGGCTGATGTGCACGAGGCCGTCCTTGGCGCCGAAGAAATTCACGAACGCGCCGAAGTCCATCACCTTGACCACCTTGCCGGTATAGATCTGCCCCGGCTCGGGATCGGAGGCGATCGACTTGATCCAGTTGATTGCGGCCTTGATCGACTCGCCGTCGGCGGAGGCGACCTTCACCGAACCGTCGTCCTCGATGTTGATCTTGGCGCCGGTCTTCTCGACGATCTCGCGGATCACCTTGCCGCCGGTGCCGATCACTTCGCGGATCTTGTCGGTCGGGATCTTGAACATCTCGATGCGCGGCGCATGCTCGCCGAGCTCGGCGCGGGCGCTGTTGATCGCCTTCGCCATCTCGCCGAGGATGTGCATGCGGCCGTCCTTCGCCTGCGCGAGCGCGACCTTCATGATCTCTTCGGTGATGCCGGCGATCTTGATGTCCATCTGCAACGAGGTGACGCCGCCTTCGGTACCGGCGACCTTGAAGTCCATGTCGCCGAGATGATCCTCGTCGCCGAGGATGTCGGAGAGAACCGCAAAGCGCTTGTCCTCGAGGATCAGCCCCATCGCGATGCCCGCGACCGGCCGCTTGATCGGGACGCCGGCATCCATCAGCGCCAACGAGGAGCCGCACACCGTCGCCATCGATGACGAGCCGTTCGACTCGGTGATCTCCGAGACGAGGCGGATGGTGTAGGGGAATTCCTCCGGCTTCGGCAGCATCGGATGGATCGCCCGCCAGGCGAGCTTGCCGTGGCCGATTTCGCGGCGGCCGGGCGCGCCCATGCGGCCGGTTTCGCCCACGGAATAGGGCGGGAAGTTGTAGTGCAGCAGGAACGTCTCTTTGTACGTGCCTTGCAGCGCGTCGATGAATTGCTCGTCTTCCGACGTGCCGAGCGTGGCCACCACCAGCGCCTGCGTCTCGCCGCGCGTGAACAGCGCCGAGCCGTGGGTGCGCGGCAGAACGCCGACTTCGTTGACGATCTGCCGGACGGTTTTCACGTCGCGGCCGTCGATGCGCTTGCCGGTGTCGAGAATGTTCCAGCGCACGATCTTGGCTTCGAGCTCCTTGAACACGCCGGCGACGGCAAGCTTGTCGTATTTCGGCTCGCCACCTTCCGGGAAGAAATGCGCCATCACCTTTTCCTTGACGGCGGCGACGGCGTTTTGGCGGTCCTGCTTCTTGACGGTGGCGTAGGCGGCGCGCAGGTCCTTCTCGGCCAAGCCGAGAATTTCCTGCTCGAGCGCCTTGTGATCGGGGACGACGAGATCGCGCGGCTCCTTCGCGGCTTTCTCCGCGAGCTTGATGATCGCCTGGATCACCGGCTGGAAATGCCGGTGGCCGAACATCACGGCGCCGAGCATCACCTCTTCGGTGAGCTCCTTCGCCTCGGATTCGACCATCATCACCGCGTCTTGCGTGCCGGCGATGACGAGGTCGAGCTGGCTCTCCTTCATCTCGTCGAGCGTCGGGTTGAGCACGTATTCATTGTTGACGAAGCCGACGCGGGCGCCGCCGATCGGGCCCATGAAGGGCGCGCCGGAAAGCGTCAACGCGGCGGAGGCCGCGACCATCGCCACGATGTCGGGGTCGTTCTCCTGGTCGTGCGACATCACGGTGCAGGTGACCTGCGTGTCGCAGCGCCAGCCGTCCGCGAACAGCGGGCGGATCGGGCGGTCGATCAGGCGCGAGGTGAGCGTGTCCTTTTCGGTCGGGCCGCGCTCGCGCTTGAAGTAGCCGCCGGGAATCCGGCCGGCCGCGTAGTATTTTTCGGTGTAGTTGACGGTGAGCGGGAGGAAGTCGATGCCTTCCTTCGGCTGCTTGGCGGCGACGACCGCCGCCAGCACGGTGGTTTCGCCGTAGGTCGCGACGACCGCGCCGTCAGCCTGGCGCGCGATGCGGCCGGTTTCGAGCGTTAGCTTGCGGCCACCCCAATCGAGTTCAACGGTATGCTTATCGAACATAGGTTTCGTCTTTCATGATGTTCGGGACGTCCCGAAAGCCATGAGCAAGACGGCGAGAAGCTGCCGCGCGCCTTCGAGGCGGCGAGGGCAACAGCGTCTGGCGATCCTGCCATGGCTTTTCAGTCCGGGCCCAGGCATCGAAGCGGCCCTTGCCGGTTCGATCCTTCTGCGTCGGGCGGCACCTGCCGCCGGACAAAATAGCGAATGCGCAATGAAGGGAAGGCACTCGCTTACGGAACGCGCGGGACGTTTCCCGCGCGCAAATTTCAAATCAGCGGCGAATGCCGAGCTTGTCGATCAATTCCTTGTAGCTCTTCTCATTCGTGCGCCGCAGGTAGTCGAGCAGCGTGCGGCGCTGGCCGACCATCTTGAGCAGGCCGCGGCGCGAATGGTTGTCCTTGACGTGCGTCTTGAAATGCTCGGTGAGGTTGTTGATGCGCTCCGAGAGGAGCGCCACCTGCACTTCCGGCGAACCGGTGTCGCCCGTCTTCTTGGCGTGCGACTTGATCACTTCAGCCTTGCGGCCGGGCGTAATCGACATCGGGCATCTATCCTTTCTTGACTGCCGAGCGGCCAACGAGGCCGCCCAGGTTGAACACGCGCTTGGGGACGATTTCGCCACGTTCGACTTCGGCCAGGGCGAGCAATTGCCCCGACGTGGTGACGTAGACGGTGCCGCTAAGAATGGGCGCGTCCCTTCCGCGCAACAATGCGGCCTGGCCCCGTTTGAGCCTTGCCGCGTCTGCACCGCTGACGGCCAGCGCCGGGATGTCGTCCAGCGCGGTCTCTACGGGCAGAAGCGCGTCGGCGAGGTTGGCCTCGCCGGACGCGGCTCTATGGCACAGCGTTTCCAATTGTTCCAGTGAAATCATGGTTTCTTCGCCGAACCCGCCGACCGCCGCGCGCCGCAAGGCACTGACATGGCCAAAACAGCCCAAAGCACGGCCCAGATCGCGCGCCAGCGCGCGGACATAGGTTCCCTTGCCGCATTCGGCTTCGAGCACCGCCTGGCCGGGGTCGGGCAGGGCAACGATGCGCAACGCATGGATTTCGACGGGGCGGGGCGCGAGCGCGACCTCTTCGCCATCGCGCGCAAGATCGTAGGCGCGTTCGCCGCCGACTTTGAGGGCAGAAAATTGCGGCGGCGTCTGTTCGATGGTGCCGGTGAACGAAGGCAGCAGCGCGCGGATGGCTTGCTCGCTCGGGCGCGCGTCACTTTGCGCGATCACACGGCCTTCGGTGTCGTCGGTGTCACGTTCCTCGCCCCAGGCGACCGTGAAGCGGTAGAGCTTGCGGCCGTCCATCACGAACGGAACGGTCTTGGTCGCTTCGCCAAGCGCGATCGGCAAGCAGCCGGAGGCGAGCGGGTCGAGCGTGCCGGCGTGCCCGGCGCGCTTGGCGCAGAACAGCCGCTTCACCGCTCCGACAGCCTGCGTCGAGGTCATGCCGACCGGCTTGTCGAGCACCAGCCAGCCGTGCACGTCGCGCTTCTCGCGCTTGAACTGGCGCGATGAGGGTAGTGCTCCCTCCCCCGCAGGCGGGGGAGGTGAACTAAGTTCGCGAAGCCAGCTACTCACTCGCCGCCCTCGTCCTTGAGGTCGCGCGCGACATCGGGCGAGCGCAACAGTTTGTCGATGCGCTCGGCTTCGTCGAAGCGCTCGTCGATGCGGAAGCGGATGTCGGGCGCAAACTTGAGATTGACGCGATGCGCCAGCTCGCCGCGCAGGAATTTCTTGTTGCGCTCCAGCGCTTCGAGCACCGGCTTAGTGTCCTTGCCGCCGAGCGGCATCACGTAGATGGTGGCGAGCCGCAGGTCGGCGGTGACGGCGACTTCGGGCACCGTGATCATGTGGCTTTCCAGCACCGGGTCGTGCACGTCGCCGCGCGTCAACATCTCGGCGAGCGCGTGGCGGATGAGCTCGCCGACGCGCAACTGACGCTGCGAACCGCCCGGCGTGCTGTCGCGATGGTGCTTTTGACGCGGCATGTTCCTTAACTCGTCATGCCCGGGCTTGACCCGGGCATCCATGAAGCGTTTCCGCTCGCTGCTTTCGTTCGATGGATTGCTGGGTCAAGCCCGGCAATGACGACTCCAAAATTACGTCCGTGTGAGACTTGGACTCACAGCGAGCGTTGAATCGTCTCCACCCGGTAGCATTCGATGACGTCGCCCTGGCGCATGTCCTGGTAGTTCTCGAACGCCATGCCGCATTCCATGCCGTTGCCGACCTCGCGCACGTCGTCCTTGAAGCGCTTGAGCTGCGACAGCTTGCCTTCGTGGATGACGACGTTGTCGCGGATCAGCCGCACGTTGGCGCCGCGCTCGACCGTGCCGTCGGTGACGCGGCAGCCGGCGATCTTGCCGACCTTCGAGATGTTGAAGATTTCGAGGATCTGCGCGTTCCCCAGCATGCTTTCGCGCAACGTCGGCGCCAGCAGGCCCGACATCGCCTTCTTCACGTCGTCGACGAGGTCGTAAATGATGTTGTAGTAGCGGATTTCGACGCCCGCGCGCTCGGCCGCCTCGCGCGCTTCCTTGTGCGCGCGCACATTGAACGCGATGATCGGCACCCCCGATGCGGCGGCGAGCGTCACGTCGGATTCGGAAATGCCGCCGACGCCGCCGTGTAACACGCGCGCGCCGACTTCCTCGGTGCCGAGCTTTTCGAGCGCGCCGGTGATCGCTTCGAGCGAGCCTTGCACGTCGGCCTTCACCACCAGCGGGAATTCGCTGCGCCCGGCGGCCTTCGCCTGCGCCATCATCTGCTCGAGCGAGCCGCGCATCCCGGCGGCGCGAACGGCGGACTTGTCGCGTTTCTGGCGGGCGCGATAGTCGGTGACTTCGCGGGCGCGGGCTTCGCTTTCGACCACGGCGAGGCGGTCGCCGGCGTCGGGCGTGCCGGAGAAGCCGAGCACTTCGACGGGCGTCGAGGGGCCGGCGGCGTCAGTGTTGGCGCCGGTATCGGAGACGAGAGCGCGCACGCGGCCCCATTCCGAGCCGGCGACGACGATGTCGCCGGGATGCAGCGTGCCGCGCTGCACCAATACGGTGGCGAGCGGGCCGCGGCCGCGGTCGAGTTTTGCCTCGATGACGGTGCCTTCGGCGGCGCGTTCCGGATCGGCCTTCAACTCCAGAATTTCCGATTGCAGGCCGATCATTTCGAGCAGCTTGTCGATGCCGGTCTTCTTGATGGCGGAGACCTCGACGTCGACCACTTCGCCTCCCATCGATTCCACCTGCACTTCGTGCTGGAGGAGATCGGTGCGCACGCGCTCGGGCTTGGCGTCGGGTTTGTCGATCTTGTTGATGGCGACGATCATCGGCACCTTTGCCGCCTTGGCGTGGGCGATCGCCTCGACCGTCTGCGGCATCACGCCGTCATCGGCGGCGACGACAAGCACCACGATGTCGGTGACCTTGGCGCCGCGCGCGCGCATCGCCGTGAACGCCGCGTGTCCGGGCGTGTCGATGAAGGTAATCCGCGCGCCGCTCGGCGCGGTGACCTGATAGGCGCCGATGTGCTGGGTGATGCCGCCGGCCTCGCCCTCGGCGACTTTCGCGGAGCGGATGGCGTCGAGCAGCGATGTCTTGCCGTGGTCGACATGGCCCATCACGGTGACGACAGGCGGGCGCGGTGCGAGCTGCGCCGGATCGTCGGCGGTGTCGAACAAGCCTTCCTCGACGTCGGCTTCGGCGACGCGGCGCACGGTATGACCCATTTCCTCCGCGATCAGCTGCGCGGTGTCGGGGTCGATGACGTCGTTGATCGTCGCCATCTGGCCCTGCTTCATCAGCAGGCGGATAACGTCGACGGCGCGCTCCGACATGCGGTTGGCGAGTTCCTGGATGGTGATCGCTTCCGGGATGGTGACTTCACGCACCAGTTTTTCCTTCGGCTCTGCCGAGCTGGCGCCCTTGAGGCGCTGGGTGCGGCGGCGGAATGAGGCGACGGAACGCTCGCGCACCTCGCCCTGGTTGAAGGCGGTGACGACGGTGAGGCGGCCGCGCTGCTTCTCGACGCCGGCGCGCGGCGCCGGTCGCGGAGCGGCCGCAGGGCGCGCGCCAGGACCGCCACGGCGGGCACGCGGTGCTTCTTCTTCCTCGGCTTCCATCGCCATGCGGGCACCGGGCCGGCGGGCTTCCTCCTCGCCGAAGCGCTTCTTGGCGACTTCGTCGGCCTTGCGTTTGGATTCTTCTTCGCGCTTGTGGCGCTCTTCCTCGCCACGCTTGCGCGCCTCGGCGGCTTCGCGCTCGCTGCGATCGCTGGTTTCGCGGCTGGCGCGGCGGCGGGCCTCTTCCTCGGCGATCCGGCGTTCCTCGGCTTCGCGCACGCGGCTGTCGGCGAGAGCGTGTGCGCGCGCAACGCGTTCTTCCTCGGTGAGCGTGCGCAGCACGACGCCGGAAGCTTTCGGCTTCGGCGCCTCAGGAGCCGCAGGCGCGGCAGGGGCGGGCGCGGCGGACGCCGTCTTGGCGCGCGGCGCCGCCGGCTTCTTCACCTCGACGGCCGGCGCTTCGGGCTTTCCTTCCGAGCCGGGTGTGCGGCGCTTCTTGACCTCGACGACGACCTGCTTGCTGCGGCCGTGGCTGAAGCTCTGGCGCACCACGCCCGTTTCCGTGCGCGGCTTGAGCGAGAGCGGCTTGCCGGACACGCTCAGTTTCTTGTCGGTTGGCGTCTTGGTATCGACCATTCTCAGTTCTTCAAGTTCCGTTTCCAGTCAAAGGCGCGCCGTCGCCGCCCCGATAGCGCAGAAGCCGCTCGGTGCGAGCGAGAAAAGTGTCACTCACGGGGCCGGCAAGCAGGGCAGCATGTACCACATTTAGTCGGCTCAATGCCAAATCCAATTCCCCAATCGAAAAGGCGGCGATGACCGGGACTTCGCGCGCGGTTTCTTCCAATTTACGGCGCAAAACTCCCCGCATCTTGCGCTTGCCGTCATCCGCCGCGTCCGCGGCCTCGAGCAGCGCGACGATGCCATCATCGTTGATCGCGGCTTCGACTTTGGCGAAGCCCGATAGCACGTTGCCGGCCTTGCCCGCGACCGCCAGCGCATCAAGCGCGGCGCGCGCGAGCAGCGTCTCGGTCGTCCCGGCGAGGTCGTCCGGCACGCGCACCTGGCGTTTGAAGCCGCGCGCGAACACCTGCCTCCTGACCGCTTCCGCGACGGCGTCACGTTGCGCCGTGATCCAGAGCCCGCGGCCCGGCAGCTTGCGCTTCACGTCAGGGACGACCGCGCCGTCCGGATCGACCACGAAGCGGATCAGCGCCTCGGTTGGCTTGGCCTGACGCGACAACGCGCAAGTGCGCTCGGCCATGGCCGCGGCCGGGCCGCGGTCAAGCTCCAGCGTTTGCGTATTCGGCGCGTCAGCCAGCATCCGTGCGGGCGCTCCTTTAGGCCTGCGCCTGTTCGGTTTCGGCCGGGGCTTCCTCGGCAGGCGCCTGCGCGGCGGCAAGCTCTTCCTCGGTCACCCAGCCGGCTTTGAGCCGCGCCTGCATGATCATCGCTTCGGCGTCTTCGCGCGAGACGTTGAGGCCATCGAGGAAGCCGGGCTCGCGCTTGACCTCGCCTTCCTTGCGCTCGGTCCAGCCGGTGAGATCGTCGGTAGCGCAGCCGGCGAGGTCTTCGACCGTCTTGACGCCGTTCTCACCTAACGCGACCAGCATTTGCGTCGTGACACCAGGCACATCCTTGACGGCGTCCTCAACACCAAGCTCCTTTCGCTTGGCATCGAGTTCGGCCTCCTGCTTGTCGAGATACTCCTTGGCGCGTTCCTGCAACTCGCGCGCGGTGTCCTCGTCGAAGCCTTCGATGCCGGCGAGCTCCTTCTGATCGACGAGCGCCAGCTCCTCAATCGAGCCGAAGCCTTCCGAAGCGAGCAATTGTCCCACAACCTCGTCGAGGTTGAGCGCCTCGACGAAGACCTTGGTGCGATTCTCGAACTCGGCCTGGCGGCGCTCGGACTCTTCCTGCTCGGTGAGAATGTCGATGTCCCAGCCGGTGAGCTGCGAGGCGAGCCGCACGTTCTGGCCGCGCCGGCCGATGGCGAGCGAAAGCTGCTGGTCGGGAACGACCACCTCGATGCGCTCGCGGTCTTCATCGAGCACGACCTTGGCGACTTCCGCCGGCGCCAGCGCGTTGACGACGAAGGTCGCGATGTCGGGCGACCAGGGGATAATGTCGATCTTCTCGCCCTGCAATTCGTTGACCACCGCCTGCACGCGCGAGCCGCGCATGCCGACGCAGGCGCCGACCGGGTCAACCGATGAATCGCGGGAAATCACGGCGATCTTGGCGCGCGAACCGGGGTCGCGCGCGACCGCCTTGATCTCGACGATGTTGTCGTAGATTTCCGGCACCTCCTGCGCGAACAGCTTGGCCGTGAACTGCGGATGCGTCCGCGACAGGAAAATCTGCGGGCCGCGCGGCTCGCGGCGCACGTCGTAGATGTAGGCGCGGACGCGGTCGCCGTTGCGGAACACTTCGCGGGGCAGCAGCTCGTCGCGCCGCACGATCGCCTCGCCGCGGCCGAGATCGACAACGACGTTGCCGTATTCGACCCGTTTGACGATGCCGTTGACGATGTCGCCGATGCGGTCCTTGTACTCGGCGTATTGCCGGTCGCGCTCGGCTTCGCGCACCTTTTGCACGATCACCTGCTTCGCGCTTTGCGCCGCGATGCGGCCGTATTCGAGCGGCGGCAACTTGTCGGCGATGGTGTCGCCGATCTGCGCGGCGGGGTGGCGCTCACGCGCCTGCTCGAGCGTGATCTGGTTCGAGGTGTTGTCGACGGTCTCGACCACCAGCATGTGACGATTGAGCCGCAGCTCGCCGGTCTTGGAATCGATCTCGGCGTGCACGTCCGTCTCTGCGCCGTAGCGCGAGCGCGCCGCCTTGGCGATCGCGTCCTCCATGGCCGTGATCACGATCATGCGGTCGATGCCCTTTTCGCGGGCGACCGCATCGGCGATTTGCAGCAATTCGAGCCGATTGGCGCTAACAGCCATAGCTCATTCTCCTTCGTTGGCGGTTCTTTGGTCGGCCCCGCGGTGAGGCAGGTGCCGGAGTTGCTTTTCCTGGCGGCGTTGCTGGCGGCGCGCCTCGCGCACTTCCCGATCGGCAGCCTTGCCGCGCCGCATTGCCTGCGTCACCAGGTCGTCGGTGAGCACAAGCTTGGCCTCGCTCATGTCGGCAATCGGCAGCAGAACGTCGGCCGGCTCGTCCGGGCCGGCGTCGTTGCGGTGAATCCTGGCCTGATCGCCGGCCGGCGTTGTTTGCGTGCCGTCAAGCCGGCCGCGAAAGCGGCGGCGGCCGTCAACCGGCACCGTCATCTCGATCTTCACCGTATGACCAGCGTAGCGGTCAAAGTCCGAGCGGCGCACCAGCGGCCGGTCGATCCCCGGCGAGGAAATCTCCAGCCGGTAAGCGCGCTCGATCGGGTCGGCGACATCGAGCACCGGCGACAGCGCGCGCGAAACGGCTTCGCAGTCCTCAACCGCCATGCTGCCGTCCGGCCGCTCGGCCATGACCTGCACCGTGCAGCCGTCGAGCGTGGAGACGCGAACGCGCACCAGCCGGTAGCCGAGGCCCTCGAGCACCGGCGCCGCGATGACCGCGACGCGCGCGGCTGTCCCCGGCTCGGTGATGAGCCGCGGCTCGTTCAGGTCTTGCAGTTGTGCATCCGGCATTTTGGTAACAAAAAAGAGCGGGTCCCGGGGGGCCCACTCTCAAAACCCGATCTGGTCATGAGGTGTCTTTTACAGACAAGAGCAATATAACCATTGCGAAAAAAGGCGCAAGACCACGCCGAATTTCGCGGGTTCCGCGCCCTAACCCTTCTTTCAGAATCTCCCCCTAAATTCGCGCGAAACCGCCACGGCGACGGCCGGGAGCGGATTTCTCAGGTATTGCGTATGGGCGCCCCCGCTTCGCTGCTTCCCGAACTCGAAGATGTGGTTCAGCACGGCTCGCCCGAAAAGCGGGCGGAGACTCTGCGCCGCATCACCGGATTGTTTCTCGACGGCGCCGACCAATTTCATGACGATCACGTCGCGCTGTTCGACGACGTCATCGGCGCGCTGATCAAGGAAATCGAGACGCGCGCGCTGGTCGAATTGGCGCGCCGGCTGGCGCCAGTCGACAACGCGCCGATCGGCGTCGTGCGCTCGCTCGCGAAAAATGACGACATTGCCGTCGCCGGCCCGGTGCTGCGTCAGGCGAGCCTTGCCGAAGACGACCTAAAGTTTGTCGCCGAGACCAAGAGCCAGGCGCATCTTCTGGCGCTGTCGGCGCGCAAGGGCATCAGCGAGGCGCTGTGCGACATTCTCGTCGCGCGCGGAGACCGCGACGTCGCGCGCAACATCGCGTCCAATCCGCGCGCGCAATTTTCCGAAGCCGCGTTCAGCGCGCTCGTCAAGCGCGCCGAGCAGGACAGCGCGCTTGCTGAAAATGTCGGCCTGCGCCCCGACATTCCGCCGCGGCTGTTTCGCCAGTTGCTGCTTGAAGCGACCGAGATCGTGCAGCAGCGCCTGCTCGCCAAGGCCAAGCCCGAGACGCAAGGCGAAATCCGGCGCGTCTTGGCGAAGGTGTCGAGCGACGTGCGCGCCGCCAACGCGCCGCCGCGCAACTATACGGCCGCCATGCAGGTCGTGCGGGCGATGCACCAGGAAGGCAAGCTCGGCGAGGCGGAAGTGGCCGAGTTCGCCAAAGCCGGCAAATACGAGGAGACGATCGCGTCGCTTGCCACCATTTGTGCGGTGCCGATCGACGTCGTCGACCGCCTGATGAGCGGCGACCGCGCCGACCCCATCCTTATTTTGTCGCGCTCGGCCGGTTTCGGCTGGGCGACGGTGCGTACCGTCTTGACGTCGCGGCCGGGCGTGAAAGGCACCTCGGCGGCCGGCCTTGATGCGGCGCTGGAGAATTTCGAGCGGCTGACGACGGTCACCGCGCAGCGCGTCGTGCGCTTCTGGCAGGTGCGGCAAGGCACCGGCGAATAATTTCTAATTGGTGCGGCGGAACGTGAAGTAGGCCGGGGCGCGGCCTTCGCGCCGCGCTTTCGCCTCGTAGCGGGTCGCGGAATAGTCCGGCCACGGCTCCTGCCAGTCGCGCGCCGTTTCGGCCGTCCAGACAAAATTATTCGCGCGCAAGACCCGCGCCAGCGTCCAGCCGGCATAGTCGGCGATGTCGGTGGCAAAGCGCAGCTCACCGCCCACCCGCAAGATGCGCGCCAGCGCAGCGAGGCTGTCATCCTGGATGAAGCGGCGCTTCCAGTGACGCCGCTTCGGCCACGGGTCGGGGTAAAGCAGGTCGATGCGCGCAAGCGCGGCCGGCGGTAGCCAGGCGATGAGGCCGAGGGCGTCGCCAGCGAACAGCCGGATGTTTTGCAGCTTCTGCGCTTCGATGGCCGCCAGCGCCTTGGCCATACCGTTGACGAACGGCTCGTTGCCGATGAAGCCGGTGTTCGGATTGGCACGCGCCTGTTCGATCAAATGCTCGCCGCCGCCGAAGCCGATCTCGAGCCGTACCTCGCTGACCGAAACCGGAAATAACGCGGGCAGCTCTTTCGGCGCCGGCTGTGTCAGATCCAACGCGAGCCGCGGCAACAAGGTTTCGTAAAGCGCCGCCTGATGCGGGCGCAGCGCATGCCCCTTGCGCCGTCCGAAGAAGGCGCGGTCTCGCTGTTGTGAATTGGCGGCTATGTTCATCGTCATGGCCGGGCTTGTCCCGGCCATCCACGCCTTGACTGGCAGTAACAATGAAAGACGTGGATGCCCGGCACAAGGCCGGGCATGACGGGTTAGCGCGTCACCGCACCGCGCGGCGGATCTGGTCGGCGAGGTCGGTCTTCTCCCAGGAGAAGCCGCCGTCCTTGTCGGGCGCGCGGCCGAAATGGCCGTAGGCGGCCGTGCGCCGGTAGATCGGACGGTTGAGCTTGAGCGTGCGGCGGATGCTGGTCGGCCGCAGCGGGAAAAGTTCGGGCAGAATTTTTTCCAGTTTCGACTCCGGCACTTGCCCGGTGCCGTGGGTGTCGACGAGCACCGACATCGGGTCGGCGACGCCGATCGCGTAGGCAACCTGGATGGTGCAGCGCTCGGCGAGGCCGGCGGCGACGACATTCTTGGCGAGGTAGCGCGCGGCATAAGCGGCCGAGCGGTCGACCTTGGTCGGGTCCTTGCCGGAAAAGGCGCCGCCGCCGTGCGGCGCGTAGCCGCCATAGGTGTCGACGATGATCTTGCGGCCGGTGAGGCCGCAATCGCCATCCGGGCCGCCGACCACGAAATTGCCGGTCGGGTTGACCAGGAAATCGGAATCCTTTTTCGGCATCCAGCCCTTCGGTAGCGCAGACGCGACGGCATTTTCGATCAGGTCGCGCACCATGCTGGGGGTGTACTTCTTGCCGTTGCGGCTTTGCGCATTGTGCTGCGTCGAGACGACGACCTTGGTGCAGCCCACCGGCTTGCCGTCGACATATTTGACGGTGACCTGGCTCTTGGCGTCGGGCTGCAGGTCGAAAAGCTGCTTGGAGCGGCGCTTGTCGGACAGCACTTTCAGGATCTTGTGCGCGAAATAAATTGGCGCCGGCATGAACGAATTTTTCTCGTAGACCTCGCTCTCGGTGCAGGCGAAGCCGAACATCATGCCTTGGTCGCCGGCGCCTTCCTGCTCGCCGCCTTTTTTCTTCTTGGCGTCGACGCCCATCGCGATGTCGGGCGACTGGCCGTGCAGCAGCACCTCGACGTCGGCGCCGTAATAGGAGAAGCCGTCCTGGTCGTAGCCGATGTCCTTGACGACGTCGCGCGCGATCTGCGCGATCATTTCGCGGTTCACCACCGCCTTGGCGCCGTGCTTGCGGAACAGCGGCGCCTGGCCGCGGCCTTCGCCGGCGATGACGATCTTGTTGGTCGTGGACAGCGTCTCGCAGCCAAGGCGGGTGTTCACCGCGCTGTCGTCGGCGATGCCGAGCTTGAGGTCGTTTTCGAGGAAGGCGTCGAGTACCGCATCCGAGATCTGGTCGCACACTTTGTCGGGATGGCCTTCGGAGACCGATTCACTCGTGAACAGAAAATTCTTGTGCGCCACCGAACTGACCCTCCCGTTACGCGGCTCGCCGGCCGCGCCCTTTGGTTGCGGCGTTTCTTGCAGCCGCGCCGTGGGAGGTCAAGATGCGGGCAAAGTGGGCAATAGACACGGGCCGGTTGGGCCCGCCGGAACACGCGCGAATATCAGTCTTCTTCGTCGGCGATCTGCTCGACGAGGTCGACGATGCGGCGGCGCAATTTGCCGTTTTTAATGCGCATGAATGCTTTCGTCAGCGAAAGCCCGTCGGAGGTGGCAAGAAAATCGGAGACGTAGGTGGGCGAGGGCGCTTCGCCCATTCCGCTCGGGTGGCTGCCGGCGCTCGCGGGCGCGCCTTCGAAGAAGAAAGCCGGCGTCACTTGCAGGATGTTGGAAATCTGTTGCAGGCGGCTCGCGCCGATACGGTTGGTGCCTTTCTCGTATTTCTGCACCTGCTGAAACGTCAGGCCGAGGGCGTCGCCGAGCTTTTCCTGGCTCATGTTCAGCATCATCCGCCGCATCCGCACGCGGCTGCCCACGTGCTTGTCGATCGGATTCGGCGTCTTCTTCGCCATTCACAACCCCCGTGCGGTATTCGGGCGCCTCATGACATATATGAAGCCGTGTATGCAATCCGTGATTTTGCTACGCAATTTTTCAACGTCAAAGAACAATGAAAAATTAGATCGAATTTTCAATAATATTTACGCGAACTCTATGGCGCGCTGCGCATGGTCACAATCGCGTTTCAACCTAGCGCCGAACAAAATGAAAGTTCGCGCGCCACGATTTATTGGGGGTTAGTTGTGGTGGCAACTTGTCGCAGATGGTCTCTGCGACGCGACTAGCGCACGAGCCGCCGGCGCGCCACCAGCACCGCGCTGCCAATCAGCAGGATAACGAGCGGCATGTTGCCGCCGCGCACGAACCAGGTCGGCTCGAGCGCGCGCGGTAACGGCGCGTCGAGCACACCTTCAGCGCCGAGCGGCAACGAACGCACGACACGCCCGACCGGATCGATCACGGCGGAGATGCCGGTGTTGGCGGCGCGCACCAGCGGCAATCCTTCCTCGATCGCGAGGACGCGCGCCTGCTGGAAATGCTGGTAGGGCCCGGTCGAAATGCCGAACCAGCCGTCGTTCGTAAGGTTGAGCAGCCAGCCGGGCCGTTCGCCTTCCGGCACGGCGTCGCCGGGGAAGATCGCCTCGTAGCAGATGAGCGGCAGCATCTTGGGCGCGCGCGGCACTTCCATCGCGCGCCGGCGTGTGCCGGCGAGAAATCCGCCACGCATTTTGGTGAGCGCTTGCAGGCCGACGCGCTCGAGCAATTTCTGCAACGGCAGGTATTCGCCGAAGGGCACGAGGTGGACTTTGTCGTAGATGCTGAGGATCGAGCCGTCATGATCGATGACGTAGACCGAATTGTAGGCGTGCTGCACGCCTTGCCCGAGCTGGGTGTCGGGCGCTCGGATGGCGCCGGTGATCAGCACGACGCCCTGCGGCAATAACGCCGCGATTTGCCCGAGCGCGTCGGGCTCGCGCGCGAGGAAAAACGGAAACGCCGACTCCGGCCAGATGAGGTGAGTGACATCCGCGACGCCGTTTGACTGCGGGCCGGTGGCGCGGTCGGACAGCTTGAGATAGCGGTCCATCACCCGCCCCTTGGCGGCGTAGTTGAACTTCTCGTCCTGCTGCAGATTGGGCTGCATGATGCGCAGCCGCACATTCTCGACATAGCCGGTCGGGTTGCCCCACAGCCGCACAACGCCGTAAAGGGCGATGGCGGCGATGACGACAAGGCCCGCGATCAGCGGCCGCCGGGGATGGCGCGTGTCGACGCGCTCGTCGGCAAGGACGGCGGGGCTTGCGAAAATCGCGACCGCGAGAAACGTCAGTCCCCAGATGCCGATCAACGCCGCACCCTGCGCCAAAGCGAGCGGCGCGGTCAGCGCGTAGCCGAACGTGTTCCAGGGAAATCCGCTCAGCAGATGACCGCGCAGCCACTCCGCGACGGTCAGCGCCAGCGCGAGCGCGAGCAGGCGCTCGGGCCCGCGCACCCAGACCAGCCGCGCCAGACCGCAACCGAGCGCGGTGAACAGCGCGAGGTAGGCCGGCAGCCCGCCGACTGCAAACGGCAGCAGCCACCCGAACGTCTTGGCATCGACCAGAAACGCAAAGCCGATCCAGTAAAGGCCGGCCACGAAATAGCCGAACCCGAACCACCAGCCGGCGACGGCCGCGGCGCCGGCGTGGCCGAAGCGGCCCGCGGCCGCGCCATCGGTGAGCCAGACCAGCACCGGAAAAGTGAAAAATAAAACCGGCCAGGCATTGAATGGCGCCATCGCCAGCGCGGACAAGGCGCCGGCCACAAACGCGATGGCCCAGCGCCGCCAGCCATGGGCGAGCACGATAAAGTGCGAGATGCGGGTGACGGTCACGGCCGGCGCGGCGTCGGGTCTGGCCTGGTTTCGGATTTGGCGGCGTCTTTGCCGTCGGCGTCGTCGAGCGCCAGGCTGGGTGGAGCGACTCCGGCCAGCACGGCGTCCGGCTCGCTGCGGCGGCGCGGCTCGCGCGGCCGGTCGCGGCGTTCCTTGAGCTTGTAGATGCGCACCCGCTTGATGCGGCGCGGATCGGCGTCCACCACTTCGATTTCATAGAGCCCGGGGCCGGGAATGAGCTCGCCGCGCAGCGGCAGCCGCCCGGTGCGGGTGGTGAGGTAGCCGGCCAAAGTGTCCACTTCCTCGGCCGCATCGCCGACGTTGAAATCGGCGCCGATCACCCGCACGGCGTCTTCAAGGCTGGCGCGCGCGTCGGCGATATAGGAATCGTCGGCCTGGCGGGTCACAGCGGCTGCCTCTTGCTCGTCGTGTTCGTCGGCGATGTCGCCAACAATTTCCTCGACGATGTCCTCGATCGACACCAGGCCGTCAGTGCCGCCATATTCATCGACGACGAGAGCGAGGTGGATGTGGGTGGCCTGCATGCGCGCAAGCAGGTCGATGACCCGCATCGACGGGGGCACGAACAGGATTTCGCGCACGATATTGGCGGACGACAGCGGCAGCGCGAGGTTGATCGCCTTCAGGTCGAGATTGGCCGGCAGCGGCTTTTTGCGCTTGGCGTTCTTTTCGGCGCTCACGCCCGCACGCTGCGTCATGAATGCGATCAGATCGCGGATGTGCACCATGCCGATCGGATCATCGAGCGTGTCGTTGTAGGCGACCAGCCGCGAATGGGCGGCGCGCTCGAATGTCTTGAGCAATTCACCGAGCGCGATGTCCTGCTGCACGGCGATGATATCGGCGCGCGGCACCATGACGTCTTCGGTGCGCCGCTCGCGCAAGCCGAGGATATTCTTGAGCATCCGGCTTTCTTCCGGCGAGAAACCGGATTCGCCGGGCGCGGCATCGAGCACGTCGCGCAGGTCGGCGCGGATCGAGCCTGCTTTCCAGCCGAACAGCGCGCGCAAGGCGCGGCCGATCCAGCTTCCGCTGTCGCGCGCGACCTCGCGCGGCTGCGGCACCAGCATCGGCAGGTTGCGCGTGTCGTGCGGTGCGCTGGCGGAATCGGCGGGGTTCGAAGAATCGCTGTCAGGCATGGGACGGTGTCAGGAAACGCGCGAACGGTGCGCGCGATAAGGATCGGGCACGCCGAGTGTGGCAAGAATGGCGCTTTCCAGGCGCTCCATTTTCTCGGCCTCGGCCTTGTTCTGGTGATCGTAGCCCATCAGGTGAAGGTAACCATGCACGGTCAGGTGAGTAAGGTGCTGCAAGAAGGTTTTCCCTTCGCTTTTGCATTCGCGGGCGAGCGTTTCATAAGCCAGCACGACGTCGCCGAGCAGGACAGCCGCCACCGCCGACGGCGCCGAATTCGCCGGAAACGACAGCACGTTGGTTGGCTTGTCGATTCCGCGCCAATCGCGATTGAGCGCGCGAATGGCCGAATCATCGGTGAGCACGATAGCGACCTCGCCGGGCGATGTTGAGAGCGTGGCGGCCGCGGCGCGCACCGCCTTGCGGATCGCGCGGCGGGCGTTCGGTTGCTTCCGCCATAGCGGCGATTGCACCAGGATATCGATGGCCGGTGCGGCCTGGCGGCGCACCGCCGCCTTCATTTTTTCGGCTCCCGTGGCCGCGTCGGCGCCGCGCGGTCGTAGACCTCGACGATGCGCGAGACGAGCTCGTGCCGGATGACGTCCTTGTGCGTGAAGGTGACGTGGCCGATGCCATCGACGTTTTCGAGAAGGCGCACGGCTTCGGCCAGCCCGGAGGTTTGCCCCGGCGGCAAGTCGACCTGGCTCGGGTCTCCGGTAACGATCATGCGGCTGTTCTCGCCAAGCCGGGTCAGGAACATCTTCATCTGCATCGACGTCGTGTTCTGCGCCTCGTCAAGGATGACGGCGGCGTTCGACAAGGTGCGGCCGCGCATGAAGGCGAGCGGCGCGATCTCGATTTCGCCGCCTTGTAGCGCCCGCTCGACGATGCGCGCATCCATCAGATCATAGAGCGCGTCGTAAACCGGCCGTAGATACGGATCGACCTTTTCGCGCATGTCGCCGGGCAGGAAGCCAAGGCGCTCGCCGGCCTCCACCGCCGGGCGCGACAGGATGATGCGATCGATCTCCTTGCGCTCGAACAATTGCACGGCATAGGCGACCGCGAGCCAGGTTTTGCCGGTGCCGGCGGGTCCCGTGCCGAACACCAGCGCATGGCGCTTGAGCGCGCGGATATAGGCGTCCTGCGCGAGCGTGCGCGCGCGCACGGGCCGCTTGCGCAAATTTATCTCCTCGAAGCCGGCGCGCGGGCTGGCGCCTTCATATTCGAACAGCGAGCCCTGCGCGATCGATTGCCGGATCGCGCCTTCCACGTCGCCTGAAACAAGCTCGTGGCCTTGCTCGAGCTGCTCGTAGAGCCCTTCGAGCACGCGGCGCGCCTGCTCGCAGCCGGCGCGCGAGCCTTCGAGGGTGACGTGATTGCCGCGGCTGTCGGCGGCGACGCCGAGCCGCCGCTCGATCAGCGCGAGATTTTGCCCGTATTGGCCGAACAGCACCGAGGCGAGCTTGTTGTCGTCGAAGGCCAGCTCGATTTGCGTCGTGGCGGTGTCTTCCGCAGTGGCGGCCTTCGGGATGACAGGATCAGGCGTGCGCAAGGTGCGTCTCACTCCCGGATGTTGCGGACGAGGCGAGCGCGCCGAACAGGCTGAAGCTGCCGAGGTCGGCGATGGTGACCGGCACGATTTCGCCGATGCGCGAAGCGGGCGCCATCACTTGCACCGCCTGCAAGTAAGGCGTGCGGCCGACGAGTTGCCCTGGCAGGCGGCCCGGCTTTTCAAGCAAGACATCGAGCGTGTGACCGACAAACGACGCATTGAACGCGCGTTGCTGCTGTGTGAGCAGGGCTTGCAGGCGTTGCAAACGTTCGGATTTATATTCGGCCGCGATTTGGTCGCTCATGTCGGCGGCCGGCGTCCCGGGCCGCGGCGAATAGGCAAACGAAAACGCGGCGGCGAAGCCGACCTCTTCGATCAGGCTGAGGGTGTCACGGAAATCGGCCTCGGTTTCACCGGGAAAGCCGACAATAAAGTCTGAGGAGAATGCCAGATCGGGGCGCGCGGCACGCAATCGCTCGACCGCGCGCAGGAATTCGCCGCGCGTGTAGTTGCGGTTCATGGCGGCAAGAATCCGGTCGCTGCCCGATTGCACCGGCAGGTGCACGAACGGCATCAGCGCCGGCAGGTCGCGATGCGCGGCGATCAGGGTCTCGTCGAGATCATGCGGATGCGAAGTGGTGTACCGGAGGCGCGCGATGCCTTCGACGTGCGCCGCGCGTTCGAGCAGTCGGCCGAGCGGCCATTCGCGGCCGTCCGCGCCTTCGCCGTGATAGGCGTTGACGTTCTGCCCGATCAAGGTGACCTCGCGCACGCCCGCCGCCGCCAGCCGTTCGACCTCGGCGATCACCTTGGCGACCGGGCGCGAGACTTCGGCGCCGCGCGTATACGGCACAACACAGAACGTGCAGAACTTGTCGCAGCCTTCCTGCACCGTCACGAACGCGCTGATCCCGCGCGCGCGCGTTGCCGTCGTTTGTGGCGCGGGCAGCACGTCGAACTTGTCCTCGACGGGAAATTCCGTGTCGACGATTTTTTCGCCGCTTTGCGCGCGCGCCAGCAGGTCGGGTAGGCGGTGATAGTTCTGCGAGCCGACGACGATGTCGGCCATCGGCGAACGGCGCACGATCTCCTTGCCTTCGGCTTGCGCGACACAACCCGCGACGGCCACCGTCAGCTTGCGGCCTTGTTCAGCGGCTGCGTCCTTGAGCGCGCGCATGCGGCCGAGCTCGGAATAAATCTTCTCGGCGGCCTTCTCGCGAATGTGGCAGGTGTTGAGGATGATAAGGTCGGCTTCATCCGGCGAGGCGGTCTCGGCATAGCCGCGCGGCGCCAGCAGATCCGCCATGCGTTGCGAATCGTAGACGTTCATCTGGCAGCCGAAAGATTTGACGTGAACTTTTCGGGGTCCGCTCATGCCGCTCCTGTTGCGCCGATATATAGCGCAAACTTCGCCCTTCGGTATGCGCCCGTTGCGCCGCTGGAACTCGCGCTTTTCAAGCCTTTGCAGCGGCCCGGTGCGGCCCATTGCGTAACGCCCGCACCGTCAACGTGCGCACCGTCATTTCGAGCGCGCGTGTCACGTTCTTGCGATCGCTGCCGGCGGCGATCGCTTCCGGCGTCCCGAAACTGACCACGGCGTCGACGACGCCGCGGCGGATGAATTCGCGGAAATGCGGAAAGAAGTCGAGGTCGCCGTACCAGGCGGCGAGCGGGCGCATTTGCCGGCCCATCGGCAGGCCTTGCTGCGCGACATAGCAGACCGAGAGCGGCTGCACCGCGACCGCTCCAACGGCTGCTCGGGCGCAGGCCTCTTCGACGGCGCCGATCAATGCGGTGCGGAATGGCAACACGCGATTGCCGTCGCTCGACGTCCCCTCGGCGAAGAGAACGACCGGGTGGCCTTCGGCGAGCCGCAACGCGATCTCTGCTATCGCGGCCGGCGTCTGCTGGCGGCGCGTGCGCTCGACGAACACCACCTTTTGCGCGCGCGCGGCCGCGCCGATCAGCGGCCAGCTTGAAACCTCGCGCTTGGCAACGAACACCATGGGCGCGATGCCGCCCAGCACGACGATGTCGACCCACGAGACGTGATTGGAGACGAGGAGGACCGGCTGCCCAGTCGCCGGTGCGCCGTCGACCGTCACCCGCAGGCGCAACAGCCGCCACAGAAACCGGTAGTAGGCGACCGACGAGCATGCCCACCATTTCGCGTGAAAGCGCGCGAGCAGCGACTGCACGCCGACCATGGGAAGGAGCGTGCCGAAAAACAGCAGGCCAACCGCGACGACGCGCAGCATCAGCGCGACGCTTTGTCGTCGTTGATCGGAACCGCGTAAAGCTCCAGCCGGTGGTCGACCAGGCGGTAACCGAGCCTCTTGGCAATCTCGCTTTGCAACCGCTCGATGTCCTCGGAGCGAAACTCGATCACTTCGCCGCTGCGCAGGTCGATCAGGTGGTCGTGGTGCGATTCCGGACTCTGCTCGTAGCGCGCGCGGCCTTCGCGGAAATCGTGCCGCTCGATAATGCCGGCGTCCTCGAACAGCCGCACGGTGCGGTAAACCGTCGAAATCGAAATGCGGTCGTCGACGGCCGCGCAGCGGCGGTAGAGTTCCTCGACATCGGGATGATCCTCGGCCGCCGCCAGAACACGCGCGATCACGCGCCGCTGCTCGGTCATGCGCATGCCTTTGGCCGCGCAAAGGGCTTCGATGTTGCTTTTGTCCGGTGTGGCCACTGTGTTCTCCGGCCCGGCGTCTATCATATTGAGCCGGCCGGCAATGTGTCCATTGCGCCGGTCAGGTCAAATCGCGGCGCAACACCAGCGCCGCGGAAGGCACGCCGGTCTCCTCGGCGTAGTAATTCTCGCGCCGGGAGACCTGCGCAAAACCCGCGCGCGCGTAGAGGCTCAGCGCCGCGGCATTGTTCTCGCCGACTTCCAGAAACAGCGTCCGCGTCCCGAGGCCGGCGAGACGGCGCATGTGCAGCGCAAGCAACGCGCGAGCGATGCCGCGGCCGCGCCAGGCCGGTGCGCTGGCGACCGAAAGAATCTCCGCCTCGTCGCCGGCGAGCCGCGACATGATGAAGCCCGCCATCGTGCGGCCAGCCATGGCGCGATGCGTGACGACATTCGGTTGCAGCAAAAGGCCCGCCACTTCGTCCTCGCCCCAGCCGCGGTGAAACGCGCGCGCATGCAAGGCGGCGATAGAGGCGGCATCGCGCGTGCTCGCTTCCGAGAGCGTGGCCTCCTCGCGCGTGAACAGAGAGGTGAGCAAGCCCATCAGCGTCTCGCGAGCCGCGCGGCGTCCTGCGGCTGTGCGTCGGGCGCGCGCAGATAAAGTGGCTTCGGCGGCGTTCCATTGTCGCTCGCGGCGGCGCCGAGCCGCGCCACCCAGTCGATGTCGGGTGCGCGACGCGGATCAACCGCGTGCGGCGGCTTCTCGCCGGATGGCCAGGCGGCGGCGAGCATGGCGGCGGCCGTGCCGATGACGCGCGGCGTGCCGGTTGCAGCAATGCGCAACGCCTCACGCACGCTGATCAGGCGCGGCGGGACCAGCGTTCGGCCGCCCGGGCCGAACACCTGCAAGTAGAGGTGATCGTGACGCGCATCGATCGCGGCGACGACCGGCAACGTGTCGTCGGCGGCGATCAGCGGCGCCGCGAAAGCGGCAAGGGTGGAAAGGCCGATCGCCGGCTTGCCGGAGGCAAGCGCAAGGCCGCGCGCGGCGGAAATCCCGACACGCAGCCCGGTAAAGCTGCCCGGCCCGGTCGTCACGGCAATCCGGTCAAGGTCGGCAAAATCGAGCTGCGCGCGGTCGAGAACGCGCGCCACCAGCGGCATCAATGCTTCGGCGTGGCCGCGCACCATGTCCTGCGTCTCGCTGGCGATGATGGCCGCCTGCGCCGTGTCCAGCACGGCCGCCGAACAGGCTTCGAGCGCGGTGTCGATGGCGAGGACGCGCATGATTCGGATTCCCGACGACAATTTAGCACTGTCATGCCCCGGCCGTAGCCCGTCGACGACCGTCCTTTATGGCGGGCATCCACGTCTTTCTCGGCCCCTGAAACGTGGATGGCCGGGACAAGCCCGGCCATGACGAGAACGAAGACGCGTGCGAACAGCCCGTTACATAGCCCGCACTTCGGTGACTTCCGGCACGAAGTGGCGCAACAGGTTCTGGATTCCGTGCTGGAGCGTCGCCGTCGAGGACGGGCAGCCCGAGCAGGCGCCCTTCATGTGCAGGTAAACGACGCCTTCCTTGAAGCCCTTGAAGGTGATGTCGCCGCCGTCGCCGGCGACGGCCGGGCGCACGCGCGTTTCAATGAGGTCCTTGATCGTGGCGACCGTGGTGGCGTCGGCTGCATCGAAGAATTCATCATCCGCGCTTGCGGACGCGTCGCTGCCGGCCGCAACGACCGGCGCGCCGCTCATGAAATGCTCCATGATGGCGCCAAGCACCATCGGCTTGATCTGCTGCCAGTCGCCACCGTTCTTGGTCACGGAAATAAAATCGGAGCCGAAAAAGACGCCGCTGACATTGGCGAGAGCAAACAGCCGCTCGGCCAAGGGCGATTGCGCGGCCGCTTCCTTGTTCGGAATGTCGAGCGTGCCGGTCTCGAGCACGGCGCGGCCGGGGAGAAACTTGAGGGTCGCCGGGTTCGGCGTGGCTTCGGTCTGGATGAACATCGCTGGATCCTCTTCACGCGGGTTCAAGGCCCGCGGGTCGCATGACGTATAGCAGATAAATGGCGACGGTGGCGCGCAGCGTCAACCGCGTGAAAAAGCGCGCCGATCACGAGCTGGCGTCGATTTCCTCGTCGCTCAGATGGCCGGGAACGATCGCCACCGGAATCGGGAACGCGCCGGCGGTCTTGCCGATGTTGGTGACGAGCGGTCCGGGGCCTTCCTTGCCGGTGCCGGCGGCCAGCACCAGGATGCCGATGTCGGTGTCTTCGTCGATCAACTTGACGATTTCCTCGGCGGTGATGCCCTCGCGGATCACCTGCTCGACCTTGAGCTTGCCGTCGATCTTCTGCGCATGCTCGCAGTATTTTTTCAGCGCCGCCTTGGCCGCGTCCATAGCTTCGGCCTGCATGATGTCGGCGACGCCGAGCCATTGCTGGTTGCGCTCGGTTGTTTCGATGATGCGCAGCATCACGACGACGGACTTGGTGCGGCCGGCGCGCTTGGCGGCCCAGTAGACCGCCCGGTCGCATTCCTTGCTGTCGTCGATGACGACGAGATACTTCCGCTTGTGGCCCTTTTCGAAGCTGCGGCGCTTTTTGCTCATGACGGGAATGGTGGCACGGCGCGCGCCGCGCCGACAAGCGGGGTGCCTCGGGCAACTTTTTTTCGTGCTTTCCGCCGCTGAAAGGGAAGACGCCGTCAGGCGTGGACGAATCCGACGATGTCTTTCACGGCCTTCATCGTTTGCGACGCGATCGCACGCGCGCGCGCCGAACCGTCGGCCAGCACCGAATCGATATAGGCGGTGTCGTCCTTAAGACGGCGCATTTCGGCGGTGATCGGGGAAAGCTTGGCGACCAGGAGGTCCGCTAGCGCCGGCTTGAAAGTCGAGAACTGTGCGTTGCCAAATTGCTTGAGCACATCCGCTTTGCTCACGTCGGCGAGCGCCGCGTAGATGCCGACGAGATTGTCGGCCTCCGGGCGCGACTCCAGGCCTTTCTCCTCGCTCGGCAGCGGCTCGGGATCGGTTTTCGCCTTGCGGATTTTCTGCGCGATGGCGTCGGCATCGTCGGTGAGATTGACGCGGGACTGATCGGAAGGCTCCGATTTCGACATCTTGCGCGTGCCGTCGCGCAGCGACATTACGCGCGTCGCCGGCCCCTGAATCAGCGGGTCGGGCAACGGGAAGAACGCGTCGCCGAAGCCGTGCTCGCGGATCGATTCGGAAAAGTCGTTGTTGAACTTCTGCGCGATGTCGCGCGACAGCTCGAGATGCTGCTTTTGGTCTTCGCCGACCGGCACATGCGTCGCGCGATAGACGAGAATGTCCGCCGCCATCAGATTGGGATAGGCGTAAAGACCGACCGAGGCGTTCTCGCGGTCCTTGCCGGCCTTCTCCTTGAATTGCGTCATGCGGTTGAGCCAGCCGAGACGCGCGACGCAATTGAACACCCACGCAAGCTCGGCGTGCTCGGCGACCTGGCTCTGGTTGAAAACGATGTGCTTCTTCGGATCGATGCCGCAGGCAAGAAACGCCGCGGTCACTTCGCGGGTGGTGTTGCGCAGCTCCTTCGGGTCCTGCCACACCGTGATGGCATGCATGTCGACGACGCAATAGATGCAGTCGTATTTCTGCTGAAGCGCGACGAATTTGGTGATGGCGCCAAGGTAGTTGCCGAGGTGCAGGTTGCCGGTGGGCTGCACGCCGGAAAAGACCAGCGGCTTGAAGGTGGGCGGCATTTGAAGACCTTTGGACAGTCTTGAGGCAAGGTGGTGGGCCGGTGGAGCATCATGGCCCGGGCATTCGAAGGTTTGTCCCTTGCCACGCCGCGGCGCGCACGCGCAAGGACTAACTGGGCTCGTGCGGACGAAATCAATTTCAAACGAGGCGTGGCCCCGCTATAGGAGGCACAGAAGATCGTACTAGCGCATGGCGGTGGGGTGTTCAGTGAGCAAGGACGAGCTCGTTATCCAACTGGTGAAAGTCGCGCTCGGCGTGTTGATCGCGGGGTACTTTTTCTGGTGGAGCCTGGAAGTGCTCAAAAGGCTGCCGCCGTCGCCATAGACAAGCCCGATCTCGAGATTTTCCATGCCCGCCACGCGCTACGACATTCTTGGCATCGGCAACGCCATCGTCGACGTCATCGCCAAGGCGGACGACGATTTTCTGGTCGCGCAAGGCATGCACAAGGGCACGATGGCGCTGATCGACGAGGCGCGCGCGCAGGCGATCTACGCCGCCATGGGCCCCACGGTCGAAAGCTCGGGCGGCTCGGCGGCAAACACCATCGTCGGGGCGGCGAGCCTTGGTGCGCGCACGGCCTTTGTCGGCCGGGTGAAGGCGGACGATCTGGGCAAGACGTTCGCGCATGACATCCGCGCGGCCTCCGTCGCGTTTGACACGCCGCCGGCATCGGGCGGCCCATCGACCGCGCGCTGCTACATCATCGTAACGCCCGACGGCGAGCGCACGATGAACACATACCTCGGCGCGGCGCAGGACCTGACCACGGCTGACATCGACGAGGCGGCCGTTGCGGCGTCGGCCATCACCTATCTCGAGGGCTATCTGTGGGACCCGCCGCACGCTAAGGCGGCTTTCCTCAAGGCCGCGCAGGCGGCGCACAAGGCCGGCCGCAAGGTTGCGCTGACTTTGTCGGATGCGTTCTGCGTCGATCGCTACCGCGATGAGTTTGTCAAACTGCTGCGCGATGGCACCGTCGACATCCTGTTTGCCAACGAGCGCGAGCTGCACAGCCTTTACCAGACCGCCGATTTCGATACCGCGGTGGCGGCGGTGCGCAAGGATGCGCCGCTCGCCGTCGTCACGCGCAGCGAAAAAGGTTGTGTCGTGGTCGCGCGCGAGAAAACCGAAACGGTGCCGGCGGCGCCGGTTGCGCGTGTCGTCGATGCCACCGGGGCAGGCGACCTGTTCGCGGCCGGCTTTCTGGTCGCGCATGCGCGCGGCAAGGACTTGCGCGCCGCCGCGCAGCTCGGTGCGCTCGCCGCCGCCGAGGTGATCCAGCACGTCGGGGCGCGGCCGGCGGTTTCGCTCAAGGCGCTCGCCGCGGAGAAAGGCTTGGCCGTTTAGCCGCCGTGTTCTCGGGACGGTAACCAGTTGGTAACCAAACATGGTTAGCGCTTGGTAAACCGCCAATCCCGGGAGCCAAGCGATGGCCGAGCCAGAAAAATCACAAGAACCCGCCCAAAAACCCGTCGAGGAAATGTCGAAAATCGAGGCGGCCACGCCGCCGGTGGCCGAGAGCAAGGCGTTGCCGAACATCGAGGCGCCGCCGCTGTCGCCGGCAGGCTTTGTCGAATCCGAGCCGGAAAAAATTATTGCGAGCGCCGCCCCGGCCGCCGGAAAACCGGCCATCGTCCTCCCGTTCACGATCAGCCGGCGCATGCGCCGCAACGGCCTGCTCGCGGCGAGCGTGATGCTTGCGGCGGCTTGCGGCGCCGTGATCGGCGCACTGGCCGTCGGCAGCACCACACAACAGCCACCGACCGTGCGCGCGGATGCCGCCGGTCATGAAGAGCGCGCAGCGATGCAAAAATCAATCGCGCATCTGTCGAAAGAGGTGGCCTCGCTCAAGGCCGGCATCGATAGCAGCAACAAAGGCACCGGCACGCAGATCGGCAAGATCGCCGACCGGCTCGACAAGATCGAGAAACACGACCGCACCGCTGACGTCACCGGCTCGGTCGCCAAGCCCGCGGTTGTTGCGGCAGCGCCCGCAGTCGAAGCGCCGTTGCCGATGCCACGGCCCAACATCAACATCGTCAGTGGCTGGACGCTGCACGAAGCGGGCGCGGGGAGCGCCATCGTTGAAGGCCGTGGCGAATACTATGACGTGCGGCCGGGCGACCCGTTGCCCGGCCTCGGCACCGTCGAGGCGATCAAGCGCGAGAATGGCCGCTGGGTCGTCGTCACCGCCAAGGGCATCATCGCCAACGCACGCCCGCCCGCGACCGCCAGCGCGCCGCCGCGCCGGCGTTCGTATTATTCGCCGTATTACTGGCCGTACTGAAACCGCGGCCCATCGACGCAACAACGGCGCCCACAGCGGGCGCCGTTTTCATTTCGGCGTGAGGATGTGGCCGCGCGCCGCAAACCGTGCCAGAGTTGCGCACGGAGCAGCGCGCCGATGCCCGGCTTTCCCCCGCTCAAGCTGACGGCCTTCGCCACTATCGCGACCCTTGCGATGCTTGCACCCGCGCAAGGGCAAGGCTCCGCGCCGGCGCCGGCGCAAAAGCCTGAGATGGCGGAGAATTGCCCGGGGCTGATTGCGATGCGCTCGCCGCTGCGGGTGTCGCCGCTCTTTCAGCGCGTCGCGGTCAATCCCGACCAGGTCCGGCTGACCTACATCGGACACTCAACGTTCCTGATCGAAAGCCCGCAGCTCGTGCGCATCGCCACCGACTACAACGGCTATATCAAGCCGCCGGTGCTGCCGGACATCGTCACGATGAACCACGCGCACTCCACGCACTACACCGACAATCCCGAGCCCGGCATCAAGCATGTGCTGCGCGGCTGGGCGGGAGATGAAAAGGCGGCGCGCATCGACGTTCAATTCAAGGATGTGCGCGTGCGCAACGTGCCGACCAACATTCGCAACTGGAGCGGCGGCACCGAATTTCACGGCAACTCGATCTTCATTTTCGAGGTCGCCAATCTGTGCATCGCGCATCTCGGCCATCTGCATCACACGCTGACGCAGCAGCAGCTCAATGAGATCGGGCGCATCGATGTCGTGCTCGTGCCGGTCGACGGCAGCTACACCCTCGACCTCGAAGGGATGATCGAAGTGCTCAAGGCGCTCAAAGCGCCGCTGATGATCCCGATGCACTACTTTAGCGCGTACACGCTTGAACGCTTTCTCTCGCGCATTCGCCAGGAGTGGGAGGTCGAAATCGCGGCGGTGCCTTCGGTTGTGGTTTCAAAAGCGACGATGCCAAGCAAGCCTAAATTGCTGGTGCTGCCGGGGCACTGAGGCTAACAAAGACGCGCGCTATCGTTTCAAATGCCGGTGAAAGAGGTGAGTTTTCACTAGCCGTCAGCCGACGCAATTGCTGTTATCAACAGAAGCCGGCTGTCTGGCTTGACCAAACGGAACCAGCCCTTAGGTGTCACGTTGCGTAAGCATTGCGAGGGGAATTTCTGATGGTGCAGGCGTGGAGTACGTGGAAGCGTTTTCCAAACGCGGTGAGCGGCGATTTTGTCGAAGCGCCCATCGGTCCCGGCGTCTACGAAGTCCGTCACACCCATTCCGGTGATCTGATCGCCTTCGGCCATGCCGGCAATGTCGCGCAGGCGCTCGCCGATCTGAAAGTCGATGGTGGCGGCCGTTCGTGGACACGCATGTTTCGCAAGGATTCGCCCATTCCGCTTGTCGGCGACCTCGAATATCGCACTTGCGCGGCGGCGAGCCGCTCGGAAGCGCGCGTCGCCGCGCAGCGGCTCAAAGGCCTGCGGCAAAGCTATTGGCGCCGCCGCATGGAGCTCGGCTGGGCCGCGCGCCACTCCTCGCAGTAATTCGTTCGCAAATCCTCGCATTTCGCGGCCGGCTCACGCCGGCCGTTTCGCTTTCGGTAACGCAGCGGAAATCGTATAAATCTCCCTGAGGGTTAGCGCGATTTTGCGCGCGGGGGCCGGTGCATGTTGCGTGCGGGGCAGGGGGGGCGCTGATGGCACCACGCGCGCCCGCAAGCCGCCGCGGCCCGCCGGCATTCGTCGAGCGCCATGCACTGTGGAACGAGACGCAGCACAAACGGGCCGACGACGTCGCCAAGGCGATCAAGGCGCAGAAGCTCGAACAGGTGCGCTTCTCGTTTGCCGATCAGCACGGCGTGCTGCGCGGAAAATCGCTGACCGCCGCCGAAGCCATCTCCGCGCTTAAGAGCGGCGTCGCCATCACCAGCAATCTGCTCGCCAGAGACACCGCGGACAACCTGGTGTTTCCGCTGTTTACGCCGGGAGGTGGCGTGAACAGCCCCGATATACAGGGCGGTGGCGACGTCGTGATGGTCGCCGATCCCGCGACGTTCCGGGTGTTGCCGTGGGCGCCGGCGACCGGCTGGCTCCTGTGCGACCTTTATTACCTGGGCGGTCAGGCCGTGCCGTTTTCGGCGCGCAACATCTACCGCGCGGCGCTGGCGCGGCTTGCCTCGGCCGGCTTTGATTTTTCCGCCGGCCTCGAGGTCGAATTCCACCTGTTCCGGATCGCGCATTCGCGCCTCACGCCGGAGGATGCGACCGTTCCGCCGCAACCGCCCGACGTGACCCTGATCTCGCAGGGCCATCGGCTGTTGAGCGAAAGCCAGTACGATCAACTCGATCCGGCGCTGGAAGCGATCCGGCGCGGCGTGCAGGCCCTTGGCCTGCCGTTGCGCTCGGTGGAAGCTGAGCTTGGCCCCAGTCAGGTCGAGTTCACGTTCCGCCCGTTCGCGAACATGGAAGCGGCCGACGCCATGATCCTGTTTCGCTCGGCAGCGAGGCAGATCGCGCGCCGCCACGGATACCTGGCGAGCTTCATGGCGCGCCCGGCGCTGCCCAATCTGCTCTCGAGCGGCTGGCATCTGCACCAGTCGCTGATCGAGCAGAAAACGAAAATGAATGCCTTCGCGCTCAACGACCGCGACGTGCTCTCGACCGTCGGCCGCTATTACCTTGGCGGATTGCTGACGCATGCGCGCGCGGCAGCGGCGCTCACCACGCCGACGATCAACGGCTACAAACGCTATCGCGGCTATTCGCTCGCGCCCGACCGCGCCACCTGGGCGCGGCAAAACCGCGGCGTGATGGTGCGCGTGCTCGGCCAGCCCGGCGATCCCCACACGCATCTCGAAAACCGTGTCGGCGAGCCGGCGGCCAACCCTTATCTGTCCATGGCGGCGCAGATCTATTCCGGCCTCGACGGCGTTGCGCGCCGGCTCGAGCCAGGCCCCGCGACCGACATACCTTATGAGGCGCTGGCGGCGCTGCTGCCGAAAAATCTTTCCGAGGCGCTCACCGCGCTGCGTGCCGACGACAGCTTGCGGGAAGGCTTCGGCGCCGCCTTCATCGCCTACTACTCCCACATCAAGGAAGCCGAGATCGCGCGCTTCCGCAAAGAGGCGCGCGATGACTCGGAGCCGACGGCTTGGGAGCATAAGGAATATTTCGATCTGTTCTGATGGGAACTTCGGCGCGCCTTCGTCATTGAAAGCCGGCACCGACGGAGGGACCGATGCTGAAATGGGCCGTCATCTTCCTGGTTATCGCGATCATCGCCGGAATTTTCGGTTTTACCGGCGTCGAGCAGGCGTCTGCGACCATCGCGCAGGTGTTGTTCGGAATTTTCCTGTTTCTGTTTGTCGGCGCGCTGGTGATCGGGCTCGCGATCGGCGCCAAGCTTTTTTCTTGAAGCGAACGCGACGCTAAACGTCGACGCTCGCGGCCAGCGCGTGCTCTTCGATAAACCTGCGCCGCGGCTCGACTTCCTCGCCCATCAGCGCGCCAAAGATATTGGCGGCCTCGTCGACTTCCTTGACCTTGACCTGAAGGAGCGAGCGCACATTGGTGTCGAGGGTCGTTTCCCACAACTGCTCGGGGTTCATCTCGCCGAGGCCCTTGTAGCGCTGTAACGCGACGCCCTTGCGGCCGGCGCCGGTGAGCGCCTCGAACAGGCCGACGGGCCCGTGAATGGCGACATTCTCGTCCTTGCGGCGCAGCATCGCCGGCGGGGTCGGGCGCGGGAAGGTCTGCTGAAGAAGCGGCGCGTATTCGTCGAGCTTGCGGGCATCGGCCGAGCCGAGCAGCGCCTGGTCGATCATCGCGACTTCCTTGACGCCGCGCAGCGAGCGCTCGAACTTGAAGCCCTCGTCGCTGAACGTGCCGTTCCAGCCGCGCTCGGTCTCGTCCTCCAGCGCGTCGAGACGCTTGGCGATGTATTCCGCCGCCTGCTTGCCCATCTTGGCGTTGCCGGTGACTTCCGCGCGCAACACGCCCGCGATCGCCGCCTGCTCGATAACCTTGCGGTTGTAGCGGCTGTGCAGGCCGGACAGGATGATGCGGATCGCGCGTGCCTGCTCGACGAGCTTGCGCAGGTCGGCTCCGGCGATTTCCTCGCCGGAGGCGAGCCGCAGCACCGCTTCCTCGATGCCGGTCGCGATCAGGAAGTCTTCGAGCGCGCGTTCGTCCTTGAGATATTGCTCGGACTTGCCGCGCGCCACTTTATAGAGCGGCGGCTGCGCGATGTAGATGTTGCCCTGGTCGATCAACGCGCCCATCTGGCGGAAAAAGAACGTCAGCAGCAGCGTGCGGATGTGAGCGCCGTCAACGTCGGCGTCGGTCATGATGATGATCTTGTGGTAGCGCAGCTTGGCCGGGTCGAATTCCTCGCCGATGCCGGTGCCGAGCGCGGTGATCAGCGTTCCGATCTCCTGGCTCGACAACATCTTGTCGAGGCGTGCGCGCTCGACGTTGAGAATCTTGCCGCGCAACGGCAGCACCGCCTGGAATTCGCGGTTGCGGCCCTGCTTGGCGGAACCGCCGGCGGAATCGCCCTCGACGATGAACAGTTCGGATTTGGCCGGGTCGCGCTCCTGGCAGTCCGCGAGCTTGCCGGGAAGGGAAGACACATCGAGCGCGCCCTTGCGCCGCGTCAATTCGCGCGCTTTGCGCGCCGCTTCGCGCGCGGCGGCGGCTTCGACCACCTTGCCGACGATCACCTTGGCGTGGCTCGGATTTTCTTCCAGCCACTTGTCGAGATGGTCATTGATGACGCCTTCAACGACCGGCCGCACTTCCGATGAAACGAGCTTGTCCTTGGTCTGCGACGAGAACTTGGGGTCGGGCACCTTCACCGAGAGGACGGTGGTGAGCCCTTCGCGGCAGTCGTCGCCGGTGAGCGCGACCTTTTCCTTGCGCGCCGAGCCGATGACCTCGGCGTAATGCGTGATCTGGCGCGTCAGCGCGCCGCGAAAGCCGGCCAGATGCGTGCCGCCGTCGCGCTGCGGAATGTTGTTGGTGAAGCAGAGGACGTTTTCGTGATAGCCGTCGTTCCAGGACAGCGCCGCCTCGACCGTGATGCCCTCGCGCTCGGCCTTGATGGTGATCGGCGCGCTGATCAGAGCCTTCTTGTTGCGGTCGAGATATTTCACGAACGCTTCGACGCCGCCTTCGTATTTCATCTCCTCGCGCTTCTCGACGGCATGGCGCTGATCGGAGAGAACGATCAGCACCCCGGAGTTGAGGAAGGCGAGTTCGCGCAGGCGGTGTTCGAGCGTGGCGAAGTCAAATTCCGTCATCGTGAAGGTCTTGGGCGAGGGCAGGAAGGTGACCTGCGTGCCGCGCTTGCCGTCCGGCGCTTCGCCGGTGACCTTGAGTGGCTTGACCGCGACGCCGTCGCGGAATTCCATGAAGTGCTCTTTGTCGTCTCGCCAGATCGTCAGCTTGAGAGAAGATGACAACGCGTTGACGACGGAGACGCCGACGCCGTGGAGGCCGCCCGAAACTTTGTAGGCGTTCTGGTCGAATTTCCCGCCGGCGTGAAGCTGAGTCATGATGACTTCGGCCGCGGAGACTTTCTCTTCCTTGTGGATGTCGGTCGGAATGCCGCGGCCATTGTCGATGACGGTGGCGGAGCCGTCGGGGTTGAGCGTCACCGACACCTGGTCGGCATGGCCGGCGAGCGCTTCGTCGATGGCGTTGTCGACCACCTCATAGATCATGTGGTGAAGGCCGGAACCGTCGTCGGTGTCGCCGATATACATGCCTGGCCGCTTGCGCACGGCATCCAGGCCCTTGAGGACCTTGATCGATTCCGCGCCGTAGTCGGACGGCAGATGGCGGGCCGGTTCAGCCATGAGAGATACCTTGCGCGGGGCCGGTGGCAGGGCCTTCAAAACGCGACAGAAAACGACTCAGGGAGTGCGTTTTGTGTGACACGAAATTGGGGCGTCGTATAGGCGAAAGTAGCCCTGCTAATATGTTGATCATATTATCGTTTTTCAAGATTCGGGCGGCCGAGTTCACATGCTTTTTTGCGTCGATTTCGACGCGTTTTGACGCGATTTTCGGCGAGCAAAAATCAGGCGCGCGTGACCTTCCCCGGAATCACTTCGAACATCTGCGCGCGGTCCCGGATGTCGCCGAAGGCGGCGGCATCCGCGCCGGTCATCCACACTTGCGCGCCAAGCGCGTCGAGCTCGCCGTAAAGGGCGGTGCGCCGCGACGGATCGAGATGCGCCACCACCTCGTCGAGCAACAATAGCGGGGCCGCACCGGTCATGTCCTTGAGCAGTCCGGCATGGGCGAGGATCAGGCGGATGAGCAGGGCCTTCTGCTCTCCCGTGGAAGCGTCGGCCGCCGGAATATCTTTGGCGGCGTAGCGCACGGCGAGGTCGCTGAGGTGCGGTCCGTCGAGCGTGCGGCCGGCCGCGGCATCGCGCGCGCGGTTCTCGCGCAAGAGCGCGCGATAGCGGTCCTCGACTTCGCGCGCGCTCATCTTCGGCAGCAATTTTTCCATGAAACCTTCGAGCGCGATCGCGGCGGCGGGAAAAGGCGAGCCCTCGCGCGCGGTGGCAACGAGCGCAGCGGAGAGGCGGCTCACCGTTTCGGCGCGCGCGGCAGCAACGGCGACCGCAAGCTCGGCGGTTTCGTGCTCGACGGCGTCGAGCCAACTCGGATCGCTCTGCGGATTTTCAAGTAGCCGGTTGCGCGAGCGCAGCGATCGTTCAAGCGCGCCGGTGCGCCCGGAATGCTGCGCATCGACGGCGAGCACCAGCCGGTCGAGGAAGCGGCGGCGCTCCGAGGCCGGGCCGTTGAACAACTGATCCATCGCCGGAACGAGCCAGATCACGCGCAGGTGGTCGGCGAACGCCGCCGCCGAGCCGACGGTCTCGCGGTCGATGCGGCATTGCCGCGACACCGTCGCATCCTCACCGGCCGGCGGCTCGATGCCGGTGCCGAGTGTCGCAAGCCCGATCATGCCGTCGACTTCCGCCGCCACCGCCCAGCCGCCGTCTCCTTCGCTGAACGCGACCTCCTCCAGCGTTGCCCTTCGCAGCCCGCGTCCCGGCGCGAGATAGGAAATCGCCTCGATCAGGTTGGTCTTGCCGGCGCCGTTCGCGCCGGTGAGCACCACCGGCGCATTCGGCTCAAGCGCGAGCGTGGCGCTGTGGTAGCTGCGGAAATTCGTCAGCGTCAGGCGGCGGATCGTAGCGGCGGGCATGTGGACTATCTAGCTGTCATGGCCGGGCTTGTCCCGGCCATCCCGCTTAGGTTTTACGCCGTGCTCTCCTAAGCGAGATGCCCGGCACAAGGCCGGGCGTGACGAATCGGCGGGTTGGTCTCCTAGACCCGCATCGGCATCAGGACGTAAAGCGAGCCCTTGCTTTCCTTGTCTTGGATAAGCGTCGGGGAGCCGGGATCGGCGAGCTTGAGCAGCGCCGTCTCGCCCTCGATCTGCGCCGCGATGTCGAGGAGGTAGCGCGAGTTGAAGCCGATATCGAGTGGGTCGGCGTTGTATTCGACACCGAGCTCTTCGGTCGCGCTGCCGGAATCCGGGTTGGTCACCGACAGCACCAGCCGTCCACCGGTGATCGAGAGCTTGACGGCGCGGCCGCGTTCGCTTGACACGGTCGAAACGCGGTCAACCGCCGCCTGGAAGTCTTTCTTGTCGACCTCGAGCAGCTTTTCGTTGTTGGCCGGGATGACACGCGCATAGTCCGGAAAGGTGCCATCGATCAACTTGGAGGTCAGCACGACCTCGCCAAACTTGAAACGGATTTTGCCCTGCGAAAGCTCGATGCCGACATCGCCTTCGCCGGTCTCGATCAGGCGCTGGACCTCGCCGACGGTCTTGCGCGGCACGATCACGCCGGGCATGCCGGAAGCCCCGTCCGGCAGTGGTAAATCGACTTGCGCCAGGCGATGGCCGTCGGTCGCCACCGCGCGCAAGGTCGCGGCCTTGGCGCTGCCGGCGGCGTGCAGATAGATGCCGTTGAGGTAATAACGTGTTTCTTCGGTCGAGATCGCGAACTGCGTCTTGTCGATCAGCCGCTTGAGGTCGGCGGCGGCGACCTTGAACGAATGCGCCATTTCGCCGGCGGCGAGATCGGGAAAGTCGCTTTCCGGCAACGTCTGCAACGTGAAGCGAGAGCGGCCGGCGCGGATCGAAAGCACAGCGCGGTCGCCGGAGCCTTCGACTATGATCTGGGCGCCTTCCGGCAATTTGCGCACGATCTCGTAGAACATGTGCGCGGGCACGGTGGTCGAGCCGGCGGGTGCAACGTCGGCGGCGATCGCGTCGGTCACTTCAAGGTCGAGGTCGGTCGCCTTGAGGCTGAGTTTGCCGCGCTCCGCGCGGATCAGAACGTTGGCGAGAATGGGGATTGTGTTGCGCCGTTCGACGACGCGATGCACGCGGCCGAGCGACTTGAGCAGTTCTTCACGTTCGACGGTGACTTTCATTTCCGAATCCGCCCCAGCTCGCGACGACGGCCCCCAATGCCGGACCGGAAAAGTGGCCCGAGGCCGTCCTTTTCGCAAGATGGGTGAGGGAGCTATCCCGCTTGTACCCAACGTTGAAAGAAGGGCGGCAAAAACCCCGCCCCGGCTGGGCCGGAGCGGGTGTTATTGGCATGCGGGCAGCCTATTCCTGCAACTGCCGCTTGAGGCTTTCGATCTCCTCGGCGAGCGCCAAGTCGTTGCCGACAAGGTTCTCGATCTTGCGCACGGCGTGCAGCACCGTGGTGTGGTCGCGCCCTCCGAAGCGGCGGCCGATCTCGGGCAGCGAGCGCAAGGTCAGCGTTTTTGCCAGGTACATCGCCACCTGCCGGGGCCGGACGACGTTGGCGGTGCGGCGCGACGAAAGCAGGTCGGACCGGCTGACATTGTACTGGCGCGCGACGATGCGCTGGATGTCCTCGATCTTGACGCGCTTGGGCTCCTGCGGCCGGATCAGGTCGCGCACCTCGCGCTCGGCCATCTCGAGCGTCACCGGATGGCCGGTGAGTTTGTTATGGGCGAGCAGGCGGTTGAGCGCGCCTTCGAGGTCGCGGCCGTTATGCGTCACGGTCTTGGCGATGTAGGTGAGTACGTTCAACGGCACGTCGAAGGCGGGGTGGTGTGCGCGGGCGGCAGCGACGCGCGCGCGGAGGATTTCCAGCCTCAGTTCCTCGCCGAGCGGGGCAATTTCGACGACAAGCCCGCCGGCAAGCCGGGAGCGGACGCGGTCATCGAGACTTTCAAGGTCCGAGGGCGGCCGGTCGGACGCGATCACGACCTGGCGGCCCGCGTCGATCAGCGCATTGAGGGTATGGCAGAATTCGGCTTGGGTCGACTTGCCCTGCAAGAATTGCAGGTCGTCAATGACCAGCACGCCAATCCCGCGCAGCGCCTCCTTGAAGGCGAGCGCCGTCTGCGTGCGCAGCGCCGAAACGAACCCATACATGAATTTTTCGGCGGTGAGGTAAAGCACCTTGCGCTCGCCGATGGCGTTGCCCGTCCAGGTGATGGCCTGGAGCAGGTGTGTCTTGCCGAGCCCGACTCCGGCGTGGATGTAGAGCGGATTGAACATCACGGGGTCGGTGCGCTTGCCGGCGGCGACCTGCTTGGCGGCGGCGTGAGCGAGCGTGTTGGATCGGCCGACCACGAAATTCTCAAAGGTAAAGCGCGGGTCGAGCGGCGAGCCGCCCAAAGCCTCGTGCATGCCGGCATCGCCTGCCGCCAGCACGCGGCCGGTAATGCCGTTAAACCGCGGCATCTGGCCGTTCATGCCGTCAAGTTCGGCGCCTTTCGGCTTGGCAACGATCGTGCGCAGCACCGCGGAGCGAACGATCAGCTCGACGCGGGTAAGCTTGCTTTCCTCCGCCTGCCAACAGGCGAGGACGCGCTCAGCGTAATGCGATTGAATCCAGCTCTTGAGGAAGCGGGTCGGGACGGAAAGCCGGACGGTCGAGCCGTCCATTGCTTCGAGGTCCATGCGCCCGAACCAGCTCGAGAACACGTCTTCACCGACTTCAGTGCGCAGGCGCCCCTTTACGCGCGACCAGCGCTCCTGTTCCGTGGTTGTCATCTTCGTCTTCTTCCGGCTCGGCGTTGAAACGGACTGGACAACGAAGCCGGGCGGCGGCCTGGCTTCGGGAGTCGGACGCAACATCACTCGACGTTGACTGATGGCGCCGGCGGACCCGCGGGCGGCATCGGCGGCATCGAAATGTCGCGCCTAGCCGGTGGCGGGCGGCGGCCCGCCTCGGATGCTGGTGAGGAAGGGCGGTTCGATGAATTCCTGAACCGTGGGGACGCGTGCGCCGGCGTTGATATCCGACTGTGCCTTGTCAGCGGCACGCCGATGCGTGGGTTTTCCCACTTCCGTCATTGTCGTCCCCCCAAATCCGCCCGGGTTGTTCCCGTGCGGCATGCTCGGTCTTTTCAAACTTCAAAACCGGTCGAAAGGTTAACTGTCCCGAATTCCGCTCTCAAAAATTTTCGGATTTCGGTCCGGCTTCCTTCGTCTTGTTTGCTTCCTCCCGGGCCGCGCTGGGCAAACCATAGCCGTTCTCATCTAGCCGATGAGCGCGAAGCCGGGCCATTTCCTTGCTGGCGCTCGGGATGTCCGAGCGGTCAAGAAAAATTGCACGAGCATTAATTCGCTGCAATGTTTTTCGCGTCGTCGACACGCGCGCGCACGCAGATGCTGCACGCTTGACGCGGGTTTATGTGTGTCGCTTCCAAAGCAACGCTTTGAATCGCCGCGCGGATTTAATCAACGATGCTGCGGCGGATCGACGCGAGCGGCGTCGAAAATTTTCGTCAGGCTGTACTCAAAAAAGCACTGGCGCACGGCGTTTTTTGGGTCCCCCGCAGTGCATAGCGGTTAAGTCTTTAGCGACTCAATTTTTTTTGTGTGCGTGTTGGGTGGGTAGCCCACGCGAAAAATTCGCATGGCACCAGGGAAACCGCGTGAACTCCGTCACAAAAATTATTTTTAGAGGGCGTGTCGGTTTTGCAACAAAGGAAACCGCGTCGCCAGATCGGCTTACACGGAAAATCCAAAATGAATTCAAAGAGCGGGGTAAGTTCGGTGGCCGAGGCGACTAAGTTTGCGCCGCGTTTATTTTCCGAGCGTGGCGATGCGCTTGGTGAGGCGGGAAACTTTTCGGCTGGCGTTGTTCTTGTGCACGACCCCGCGTTGCGCCGCACGCATGATCACCGGCTCCGCCACCTTCAGAGCGGCCAGCGCGGCGTTGCGGTCGCCGGCCGCGATCGCTTCCTCGACCTTTCGTACCGAACTACGGAACACCGACCGGCGTGTCTTGTTGATTTCGCTTCGTTTCGCGATCACGCGGGCAGCTTTGCGGGCAGACTTTGTATTTGCCATCGAATTCTCGTTCGGCTCCGATGCCTTGCGGGGTCAGGGCCCGGTTAAGCGATCGTTCGGTGAAAGAAATTGCGCGGGAAGCAAGGCTCACCGCGACGGCGGCTTATAGTCAGCCCCTGTTTCAGCGTCAACGGCCGCGCGGAACCGGTCATGCGACGCGCTTGGCGCGGATGCCGTCATGACCGGCGACCACCGCGTTGCGGTCGGCGGCCGGAAACGCCGCCAGCGGCGGTTTCACCCGCGCCAGCGCCGGGTCGCCATGTATATGAGCGAGCAGGGCTTTCACCCCGCTGACAAGCGCCTTGCCGTCGAACAATTTGCGGATCGCCACCGCCGCCTCGAGCGCGCCCGCGTCGCCGTCACGCCAGGCACGGCCGCAGAGGTCCGGATTGACGTTGGCGGTGGCCGAGATGCATCCGGCGAAAGCGCCGCCGCGTGCTTCGAGCAGCGCCGCCTCGGTCGAGGGGAAAACAGAGAAATCCGGAGCGATAGCTGCGGCTGATCGGGCATAACCCATGTCGCCGGAAGAATCCTTCAGACCCGTGATGCGCGTTCCGAACTTCTCGCGTAGCCGCCGGATCAATGCGACGTGCCAAGGCAGGCCGGATTGCGCGGGGAAATGATAGAGATAGACCGGAATTTCCGGCTGGCGGGTCGAATTCACGATCGTTTCGACATAAGCGACCAGTCCGTCGTCCGGCACACCCTTGTAGTAGAACGGCGGCAGGACCAGCGCGCCAGCAAAGCCGAGCTCGGCGGCATGGCGGGTGAGGGCGACCGCGTCGGAGACCGCTGCCGCGCCGGTGCCCACCATCAGGCGATCCATCGGCAACCCGGCCTTCTTGTAGGCGCTCATGACGCCTTTGCGCTCGTCGAGCGAAAAAGAGGTCGCTTCGCCAGTCGTACCCAATACATTGAGGCCATCGCAGCCATTGTCGAGGAGATAGCGGGCGAGCTTGACCGCGCGCTCATGGTCCGGAGCACCGTCGTCGCGCACGGGCGTGGCGATGGCGGCGATCACGCCGGAAAGTTTCTTTTGCGCCATAGTGGTCTCCGCTCTATCCGCTGACATTATAGGCGGCGAGCGCCGCCATGTTGACGAGTTGGTTGTCCTTGGCGCCGAGGGGCACGATCTGCACGGGGCGGTCGAGGCCGACCAGCAAGGGCCCAATGACGGTGGCGCCGCCGAGTTCCTGCAACATCTTGGTGGAGATCGAGGCCGAGTGAAACGCCGGCATGATCAGGACGTTAGCCGGGCCTGACAAGCGATTGAACGGATAGGCGGCCGCGAGCGCCGGGTTGAGCGCGACATCGGCAGCCATCTCGCCGTCGTACTCGAAATCGACGCGGCGGCTGTCGAGTATTTTCACCGCCTCGATCACGCGCGCCGATCGCTCGCCGGGCGGGTGACCGAAGGTCGAAAAGGCTAGCAGCGCCAGGCGCGGTTCGTAGCCCAGCCGGCGCGCGACACCCGCCGCCTCGATGGCAATGTCGGCCAGTTCCTCGGGCGTCGGCATTTCGGTGACGGCCGTGTCGGCGACGAGGACGGTTCGCCCGCGCGAAACGACGATCGAAACGCCGATCACGCGGTGGCCGGGCTTGGGATCGACGCATCGCCGCACATCCTCGAGCGCGACCGAGAAATTGCGGGTGACGCCTGTCACCATCGCGTCGGCGTCGCCGAGCGCGACCATGCAGGCGGCGAAATGATTGCGGTCCTGGTTGATCAGGCGCTGGCAGTCGCGCACCAGGAAGCCATGACGCTGCAAGCGCTCGTAGAGGTAGTTGATATAAGCGCTGTTGCGCGTGGATAGCCGGGCATTGATGACTTCAATGCCTTCGCCGAGCTCGATGCCGGCTTCTTTGGCGCCTGCGCGGACGAGATCTTCACGACCGACCAGCAAGGCGGTGCCAAGACCCTGCTGGACGAAACTCGCGGCAGCGCGGATGACCTGTTCTTCCTCGCCTTCCGCGAATGCGACGCGCTTGGGTTGCCGGCGCAGCCGGTTGAACACCTGCACCAAGACGCCCGCGATCGGGTCGCGGCGCGAGCGCAATTGCTCACGGTAGCCGTCCATGTCGACGATCGGCTTGCGGGCGACGCCGGTGTCCATTGCGGCCTTGGCGACCGCCGGCGGGACATAGGAGATCAAGCGCGGGTCAAACGGCACCGGAATGATGTAATCGGGGCCGTATTTCGGGCGCGCGCCGTAAGCGGCGGCGACTTCGTCGGGCACATCCTCGCGCGCGAGGTCGGCAAGCGCGCGGGCGGCGGCGATCTTCATTTCCATGTTGATCGCCGAAGCGCGCACGTCGAGGGCACCACGGAAAATGTAGGGAAAGCCGAGGACGTTGTTGACCTGATTGGGATAATCCGAACGGCCGGTCGCCATGATGGCGTCGTCGCGCACCTCGGCCACTTCTTCGGCAGTGATTTCGGGGTCGGGATTGGCCATCGCGAAGATGATCGGCTTGTCGGCCATCGAGGCGACCATCTCTTTGGTCACGGCGCCTTTCGCGGACAGGCCGTAGAACACGTCGGCGCCCTTGAGGGCGTCGGCGAGGCTGCGCGCCGAGGTCTTCACCGCGTAGGCCGACTTCCACTGGTTCATGCCGTCCTTGCGGCCCTCATAAATCACGCCCTTGGTGTCGCAGAGGATGAGGTTCTCCGGCCGGAAGCCGATCGAGCGCAACAGTTCGAGGCAGGCGATGCCGGCAGCGCCGGCGCCGTTGCAGACGAGCTTGGTGCTTTCGATTTTGCGTCCGGTCAGGTCGAGCGCGTTCAGCAAGCCCGCGGTCGCGATGATCGCCGTGCCATGCTGGTCGTCGTGAAACACCGGGATGTCGAGCAGTTCGCGCAGCCGCTGCTCGATGATGAAGCACTCCGGCGCCTTGATGTCCTCGAGATTGATGCCGCCCCAGCCTTGGCCCAGCAACTTGACGCAGTTGATAATCTCGTCGGGATCTTCGGAGGAGACTTCGAGGTCGATCGAATCGATGTCGGCGAAGCGCTTGAAGAGCACCGCCTTGCCTTCCATCACCGGCTTGGCTGCCAGTGCCCCGCGGTTGCCGAGGCCGAGAATGGCCGTGCCATTGGTGATGACGGCAACGAAATTGCCTTTGGTGGTGTAGTCGTAGGCTTTGCTCGCGTCCTCGGCGATGGCGAGGACCGGTACCGCAACGCCGGGGGAATAGGCGAGCGAAAGGTCGCGCTGTGTCGCCATTGGCTTGGTGGCGACGACTTCAAGCTTGCCGGGGCGGCCGACGCTATGAAATTGCAGGGCTTCCTGGTCGGTGAAAGTCGGCCGGTTGTGGCCGCCGCGGGTCTTGCCGGGCATTGTTACTCCTTACGCGCCGGGCAGGGCCCGGACCGGCGACCCTAGCGGAAGGGGCGGCGATAGCTCAAGCGAATGGCTGCCATGGTTGAACCGGCGCGGCCTGCGCGCTAAGCGATTGGCCGCATTATTCTCTTGAACGCGTACCGGCGATGTTCCGCTTTTTATTTCGGCTTTTCGGCCTCCTCTTTCTGGCGCTCGGCTTTCTTTTGGTCGTCTATGACGGCACCAAGTCGATCGCGGCGAACGCGGTCTATTTCACCGACGTGCGGAGCTTGTGGGACACGATAAATGCCGCGTCTCTCGCGAATTTGCGGCCGTTGATCGAGAGCAAGGCAGGGGCGTTTGCCTGGGACCCGGTTTTTGTCACGTTTTTGTCGGCGCCGAGCTGGGCCGTCCTCGGCGTGCTCGGCATCATTTTCATCCTGCTCGGGCGCAAAAAGCGGCCGTTGATCGGTTACGCCCGCTAGCGCGGAATTGAGCCAGGCGTGATCGCGAAGGCCGGGTGCAGCGCCTATATTGGTGCTGTGTTTGGGAGGTCTGCGATGTTCTCGTTCTTGAAGGGCGCGACAATGCCGAACAAGGCCGATGCTCTGCCCGGCCGTTCCGCCGCGATCCGCACCGCTGAAAATCACTTCGTCAATCACCGCAAGCTCAAGGGTCCGTACCCCGACGGCCTCGAACAGGCGATGTTCGGGCTCGGCTGCTTCTGGGGCGCCGAGCGGAAATTCTGGGAGCTTGGCGATGGCATCCATGTGACGGCGGTCGGCTATGCCGGCGGCCACACGCCGAACGCGACCTATGAGGAAGTCTGCTCGGGGGGCACCGGCCACAACGAAGTGGTGCTGGTGGTCTACGACCCAAAGAAGATTTCCTACGAGCAACTTTTAAAGACATTCTGGGAAAGCCACGACCCGACGCAAGGCATGCGGCAGGGCAACGATGTCGGCACGCAATATCGTTCCGGCATCTACGCCTTCACGCCCGCACAGAAGAAAGCCGCCGAAGCCTCCAAGGCGATGTACCAGAAGGAGCTCGCCAAGAAAGGCTACCGCGCCGTCACCACCGAGATCCTCGACGCGCCGCCGTTCTATTTCGCCGAGGATTACCACCAGCAGTATCTCGCCAAGAACCCGATGGGTTATTGCGGGCTTGGCGGCACCGGCGTGTCCTGCCCGATCGGGCTTGGTGTGGGGGCTGGCGTCAAGCAGCCGGCTTAGGACCGGCTCCGCCGCCTGCGCGCCGCCGGCGCGACGACCCGCGCGAGCGCGCGCGTTGACGGCATGCGCTTGTCGAGCGCCTTCTCGTCCTGCGCGAGATTTTCAATGATCGCGAGCAGCACCGCGCGCGTCGCGGCAAGCGCTTCGGCGCGCACGCCGCGCACGGCGATGCGGTTGACGTCCTCGGCATGCGGCACCAGCCGGCTTTTCAGCGCGCGCCCTTGCGGCGTGAGATGGACGAATACTTTCTTGCGGTCGTCGCCGCGCTTCTGCCGCGTGATATAGCCGAGCCGCTCCATCGCCTTGAGCGCCGCGAATGTCGTCGGCTCCATCACGCCGGCGCGCTCGCTCAATTCGCGCTGGGTGATGCCGTCACCCTCCCAAAGGATGCGCAGGAATGACCAGTGCCCGAACGATACCGCGTGTTCGGCGAGCCGCATCTGCAGCGCCCGCACCAGCGCGCGCGTGGCATCCTTGACGAGATGCGCGAGCCGGTCGTTCGGCACCGCTTCGCGCCAATGACGCAGGATGCCCGCGGTCGCGGCGGCTTCGCTGCGTTTCATCGCACCGCTACCTGGTGCGTGAGCGGGATGTCGCGCCCCTCGCGCGCGGAACGCAGCATCGCGAGGCACACCTCGAGCGTCGCCGCCGCCCAGGCGCCGTCGTGGCGCGGCGCGCGCCCGTTGACGACCGCCGCGTAAAGCTCGTCGATCACCTCCGCGCGCGGCGCTTGCGGTGGCGGCAACGGATCGAGCGTGCCAACCCCGTTCCGGTGGATCATCACGCCGTCCGGCGTGGGCCGCAGGTCGGCGCGTTCGCAGCTTGCCAGCACGAAGCCGAAATGCTGGTGCGTGGCGGGTGCGTTCGCCGCCGGGCGGTAGTTCGCGCCGCCGTAATTGCGCGCGGCCTTGGCGGCGGCTTCTTCCGCCGCCGACGCAAAGCGCGGACGCTCCCGCTTGTCATTCGCACGCTTCCGTTGGCCCAGCTCGCCGATCCAGCCTTGCAGTTCGTCCGAATCGAAATTCCCGTAGCCGCTGTAGGTGAGGGTGGCGAACGCGCCATCGTTAAATGTCAGCAGCGCGCTGTAAGCGCCCTCGGTCGGGCGCGCCTTGTCCCATGCGCCGGTCTGCGCGCGCACGCTCTTGACCACGCCGCCGCCGAGGAGCCGTACCATGTCGACCTGATGCGCCGCCTGGTTGAACACCGCGCCGCCGCCTTGCGCGGTGTCGAGCTCCTCCGGCCGCCGTGGGCGGTAGAGATAGTCGGTGAAATTGAGCGCGCCGATCATGCGCACGGCGCCATACTCGCCGCTCGCGATAAGTTCGCGTGTGCGCCGGATCGGTGCGTCGAAAGCGTGGCTGTGGCCGACGACAAGCGCCACACCCGCCTCGCGTGCAGCCTCCGTGATCGCGGCGGCATCTTCCAAGGTCAACGCGATCGGCTTCTCGATCAGAAGGTGCTTGCGGTGGCGCGCGGCAAGCACGGCGTGCGCGCGATGAAACTGATGCGGCGTCGCGACATAGACAACCTCAACAGCGGGATCGGCACACAGCGCTACGACATCGTCATAGACGTTGGCGGAAAAATCGGCGGCAAAGCGCGCGCGGGCCTCGCTGCGCAGGTCGGCGGCGGCCACCAGCGTGACGCGGGCGTCGCGCGCAAATGTCGGCAGCATCACGGTGAAGGCGCGGCCCAAACCGGCGACACCAAGGCGCAGCTTGCGCGCATCGCCCGTCACGTGCGGTGTTCCGCGCTATCGACAAGCAGGAGGCTTTGCATTATCCTTATCTTAGATATCTAAGATAAAACGCGCGAGCAAAAAATGCGCGTGCCGGGAGCGACGCCGTGACACCGGAAGAAAACGATCTGTTGTGCCGCGTCGAGGGCGACGCCCCGATGGGGCAGATCATGCGGTCGCACTGGATCGCCGCCTGCCTCTCGGAAGAGGTTGCGGAGCCCGACGGCGCGCCGATCCGCGTGCGGCTGCTCGGTGAAAATCTCGTCGTCTTTCGTGACAGCAAGGGCCGCCTCGGCGTGCTCGACGAATACTGTTCGCACCGGCGCGCTTCGCTCCTTTTTGCGCGCAACGAGGAATGCGGACTGCGCTGCCTCTATCACGGCTGGAAATTTGACGTGGACGGCAACATCGTCGAGATGGCGTCGGAGCCGCCGGGAAGCTCGATCCCGGAGCGTATCAAGCACAAGGCCTACCCGGTGCGCGAAGCCGGCGGCTTTGTGTGGACCTATATGGGTCCGCCGGAAGAGATGCGCGAATTCGAGCCGCCGGCTTTTGCGCCGACGCCGGAGGCGCGTGTCAGTGCCACCAAGGTGCGTGTCAACTGCAACTGGGCGCAAATCCTCGAAGGCCAGATCGACTCGGCCCATTCGTCGAGCCTGCATTCCTCCGATATGGTGCCGGCGCAGGTCGAGGGCGCGGAAGCGACCGACGTCAACTGGCTGCGGCCTTCGACCGACAAGGCGCCGCGCTTCCAGATCGAACGCACCAGCTACGGTTTCCGTTATGCCGCCCTTCGCCGCCCGATCAAGAACGAGGCGACGCACGACTACATTCGCACCACCGTTTATATCGCGCCGTTCACGGCGCTCATCCCGCCCAACAACGTCCACAACGTTGCAACCGTGCTGACGCCCGAGGACGATCACAATACGATTTTCTATTTCATCGCGTGGAACGGGACGGACAAGCCGGGGCTGAGCGCCGACGCCTGGCGCAAGTTCAACGTGCTCGAGTGGGGCGTCGACGTCGATGCCAATTTCAACAGCAAGCGCACGCGAGACAATCTTTATCTGCAGGACCGCGCCGCCATGCGCTCCGGCGATTTCACCGGCGTCAAAGGCATTCCCAACCAGGATATCGTGATGTGGGAATCGATGGGGCCAATCAGCGACCGCAGCAAGGAGCGCGTCGGCGCGAGCGATGTCGCGGTCGTCGCCTTCCGCCGCTTGATGGTCGAGGCGGCGCGCGCGGTCGCCGACGGCAAGCCGGCGATCGGCACCACCGAGCCGCATATTGCCCATGCCTCGATCAGCTCCTTCGAAGGCGTGGTGGCAAAGACGGTGAATTGGCGGGAGCTTGGCGGCGGCAGCGAAATGCCGCAGGGGCGGGTGCCATCACAAGCCGCGGAATAGTTACAATCAGAAAATAGTCCGGAGGTGACAATGCGAACGATGACGAGGACGGCGCTCACGGCGCTGGCGTTTCTAGGTTCGGCACATTTTGCCTTGGCCGAAGATACCGTGAAGCTCGCGGTCGGGCAGCGCGGCAACTGGGATACGTCGGTGTCGGAAATCGGCCAGCGCGTCGGCATCTTCAAGAAGCACGGCCTGGTGCTCGAAATGGTCTACACGCAAGGCGCCGGCGAGACGCAGCAGGCGGTGATTTCCGGCAGCGTCGATCTCGGCATTGCCGCGGGCGTGATGGGCGTGCTCGGCGCTTATTCCAAGGGCGCGCCGGTACGCGTCATCAGCGCGGAGACGACGGGCGCCAACGATCTCTACTGGTATGTGAAGGCGGATTCGCCGATCAAGTCGCTCAAGGACACCGAGGGCAAGGTGCTGGCCTATTCGACCAACGGTTCCTCTTTCCAGCACAGTGGGATCCGAAGCTTGGAATTCACGTGACTTGAAGTCGCGGC